>Ga0208626_1000099_pt1 | contig 38456 bp, 38 predicted proteins | sample LakWasMet10_HOW4_2_FD_183860 | JGI IMG/M metagenome (GOLD analysis project Ga0208626, IMG submission 183860) | Freshwater sediment methanotrophic microbial communities from Lake Washington under simulated oxygen tension - Sediment Metagenome... | ecosystem: Environmental > Aquatic > Freshwater >... | reverse complement strand
AATAGTTATCTTTTGCATACTTTTTTCAAAAGTAACATTTGCGCAATGTCCCGGATGTGCAATCAATTCAACATTAACTGCTCCTGGTATTTATCCTGATACCTTGCCCAATGGAACACAAGCGCAGCCTTATAGCGAGGATGTAACATTTGTTATGTTCACCGATACTTCTGGTTTTGCTGTAAACTATTTTAAAATTGTGTCAGTTACAGGTTTGCCTTTTGGATTAAATTGGCAATGCAACAATTCAGCGAATGGTTGTCAGTACGACCCTAACGTTAGTATTCACGGTTGTGTCAAAATTTGTGGTACACCTTTGCAAAGCGGTCATTTTATTATTGAAGTGGGCTTGCTTACCAATTTAGCTGTTGTAGGAAATGTCAATTCGGTAATTCCAATCGTAGTGGATATTGATGCAGCTGCAGGTGGAAATGCTGGTTTTTCTTTTAGTCCAGCACAATCTTGCGACACAGCATTGGTTTCGTTTACCAGTTTAATTTCGGGAGCACCCAATCCAACTTCATACAATTGGAATTTTGGAAATGGAAATACGAGCACTTCGCAAACACCACCAGTACAAAATTATACAAGCCCTGGCAATTATGTGGTTTCCTTACAAACAGATATTTTGGGATATAAAATTACAGGCGTAAATGTTACGGGATTGAATAACAATTGGTGTGGCGATGTGGAAGAAGCAAGTTGCACCTTCAATAATCCAGATCCTTATTTTCAAATTTTTAATTCCTTATCCAACAATTTGTATACAGCCTCTTCATTGAGCGATGTACAATCAGGTGCATGGTCGGGATTAAATATTTTGTTGAACAATCCTCCTTATTCAATTACCATTATGGATGAAGACAATGTTTCTGCTGATGATAATTTAGGAACATTTCCTTTTTCTGTTTCAGGTGCTGGTACCATTCCGTTTAGTGGAGCAGGTGGAACATCGGGCACCATCACGGTAGCAACGTATGTTATTCAATCGTTTTTGAATTACGATACCATACATGTGTATGCACCTCCAGTAGCAGGAACCGTAAGTTATGCTTTGAATGATACGGTTTGTTTTGGTGATTCAGTTTTGCTGACAGCAAATGGAGTAGGGACTGATTTTATTCAATGGTTCAACGATACTACTTTATTGGTAAACGAAAATGGAATTAATTATACCGCTTCACAAACAGGCGATTATTATTTTCAGTTAACCAATGCAAATGGTTGTTCTTCCTTGAGTGCTGTTCAACATATAGAAATTATTCCATTACCCGGACCACCTACATTTTTGCCAACAGGCAATACCTTGAATTGTTTTTTAACAGGTGTTCAATTGCAATGGTATTTGAATGGAACTGCTATCCCAGGAGCCACAGGTACTAGTTATGTGATTTCTCAAAATGGTAATTATTCGGTTGTTGCTACCGATGCATTCGGTTGTACTAATTCCAGTATTGTTATTCCTGTAACGTATAGTGCAATTGATGATATTGATTTACTTTCTAATTTGGTTATCTACCCAAATCCAACTACCGATGTATTTACTGTTAATGCTGGAAATAAAATCATTGGTTACACCTATGTGTTAAGCGATAATTTAGGGCGACAACTAGAAACTGGAACATTTAAGGAGTTGGAAACACAATTATCACTTCAAGATGTGGAAACAGGATTGTATTTTTTAACTGTTCAAGGCAAAGCCTCTAGAACCTATAAGATCTTGAAGAAATAATGAATGTTGAAGGTTGATTGGCGATTAAATCAAGCATAATATTTATTGTCGAACAACCTTACGAAGTAGCGGGAGGCAGTGAAAGTATGCGATGCAGACAAGGGGTGAACGCTTTTTTATCAGAAAATCAAAGAATTTGCTTTAGTCACATTCGTAGATTTTCGATAAAAAAGTGAGAGGCGGGAAGCGATCATACTTTCTTGACTTTTTCTTTCTTTTTGGTCAAGCAAAAAGAAAAATAAATTGCCAACAGATACTCCAAATTTAATTAGTTTATCGATTACTCCTTCAAAACAGTAATCTCCACTCTTCGGTTTTGTTTTCTACCTTCTTCGGTAGCATCACTACCAATGGGTTTGTTTCTGCTATACCCAACGTATTTTAATCTGCTCTTATCAATTCCTTTGCTAATTAAATAATCATGTACCGCTTTTGCTCTTGCAATGGACAAAGGCATGTCATCGGCACAACAAACATGTCCAGCAATTTCAATTTCTAAGGTTGGACTGTTTTGCATGGTACTTAACAAGCTTTCCAATGAGGGTTTTGCTTCCATCAATAAATTATCTGTTCCACCTTCAAAACTCATGTTTTTAAGCACCAAGGAGTTTCCTACTTTTAAATCACTTTTTTGAATGGATGTAACCTGTTTAGATGCAATAGGAACAGGTTCTTCTACAATTGGAACCTCTACTTTTTTTGCAATTATTTTTTCAGTTGATTGAATGTTAATTTCCGTTCTTCTGTTTTTTGCTTTTCCTTGTTCAGTTTTATTATCTCCAATGGCTTGACTAGAAGCCATGCCCTTGCTGGTAATTTTTGTTGCCAGTAAACCTTTTGTTGTAAAATAATGAGAAACACTTTTTGCGCGTGCTTGCGACAGTTCTTGGTTTTTAGTTTCATCACCAGTATTGTCGGTATGCCCAATTAGTTGAATGGTATACGACTCGCTGTTTTTTAGAACAGCCACAATTGAATCCAATGCTTTAGCTTGTTGTGATATGCTTGACTTATTAGATTCATAATATACAATGTATTTGGATTGTGTTTGTGCATTTGTTAGCTGCGAACAGATGCTTACAAAAAGTACAAATAGGATGGATTTCATAGCTTGCTTTTTATTGTATAACGTAAAATAATGAAAAAGGTACAGCTATTTATTATTTTTTGTAAATTTACACCTACGGTAGTTCGAAGTTTTGCTCTCCGAAAAAGCGGAAAACGGAGGTTAAATACGCCTTCTAATCAGGAGGTCTTTGATTCGAATCCAAATGGGATCACTTTGTGCTTTTTAAAAAAAGTCAACAAATCGCAAAACCCCTAGAATCACCCATTCTAGGGGTTTTTAATTTTCAGCAAGTTTCGTCAAAAGTCATGTTTGGTCATTTTTTGCTTCAAAAATGTTTCACCAAAATTCTGATGTTTCACCAAAATATCAAAACATGGCAAAACCAAGTATTTCATTCTATCCTAAGGTAGAAAGACGAACAAACAAAACAGGAAGAGTACCAATTTATGCACGATTAGTCTTAAACAGGCAAAAGACAGAGTATCGATTACCTGTTGATGTTAGCATAGTTGAACCCGAGACCTCAGGGTTATGAATCCTGCGCTCTAATCCTTCATTTTTCCGCTTTTTCGGAGACAAAACCTTCGGTAGTTCGAAGGTATAAAAAAATAACTAAAAAATAGTATTTCCATCCAATTAGAATACCTCATTTAATTTAATAGCAAAGAATAGCTGGTGATTTATTGTTGCTATTATTCCTTAGTGATATGTTAACCAAATCAACATTTTTGTTTAGATATGTTGAAAATTGCTGATTATTTCAACATGTTTTTTTAATATGCAGAAAGAACAAGATAAATTATTAAAATAAAATAAGTAATTTAGTATATAACTAAAAAATAAATGAAACGGATAATTCTAATTATTGCTTTACTTGTATTCAGTTTTGGTTTCAAAGCTGTTGGGCAATCGGTATGGACAATTGGTCCTATGTTGCACTATAATTTTGGAGGCGAAAAAAGGCATTTTTCATTTGCAATGGAACTTGCATATTGGAATATAAAAAATGTTCCTTACAGCATTGATGGTGGTATTGAGTTCAGTAAAAAACGCTTAAGGTTTTATGGCGAATTGCAAACAGGAATTGGTTTTACAGGTATTTCGTGTGGTCCTGTTTTAGAAATTAACAAAGTAGAACGGAAAGCACATTTAGGTTTTCAAACTACTTTTTGGCTGAATTATTTTGTTGGTTTGGATTACAGGTACAGGCGAATTGATAAAACAAATTTTGCTTGTGTAGGAACGTATGCTAAACTGCCTTTTGCAACAAAAGATATGGAATCATCTAGCGGTGGCAATTACCACGATTGGGACGATTAATTTTATTACCTCATTATAGAGCATAAAAAAACACAGCTGAAGGGCTGTGTTTTTTTTATGTATGTGTTTCAAATTAATTTAAACGTTGTGGCATCATCAATTCAAATTCAGGGATGTTTACGTAAAAACGCGCTTTGTCAATTTTACGTTCCATTAAATAAGTTCCTTTCATTTTGCCAATATCGGTAGTTAAGCTGCATGCCGATTCGTATTCAAAAATTTCGCCTGGCTCCAATGTTGGTTGTTCACCAACAACTCCTGGTCCATCCACGGTATCGTATTCCGAGCTGGAATCAAAAATATCCCAATGGCGTGAAAGTAATTGTACGGTATAATCGCTATTGTTTTCGATGGTAATACGGTACGAGAATAAAAAGTGGCGATGTTCAACCGATGAATGTTCTGGTTGGTATTTTGTTTCTACACTTATTTTTATTCCGTGTGTTATTTGTGTTGCTTGTGCTCCCATATCAGTTAAGTTTTAGGATTTGCTTACTTATTACAATATTAAGTATTTTATTAGCTAATAAACAAGTATTAAGCCAAAAGGTTTTAAACAGGTAAGGGTTGGCTTGGTTTTTAATGGAGATTCTTCGTTTCACTCAGAATGACAGACTTCGCAATACGCTGCGTTGAGTTTTTTGCTATTTATTTTCTTTTTATCAACGAAGCTTCTATTTCCTATTTAGTATTGGCTCTTCGCTATGCTGTTTCTCTATGTTGATTTTTAGGTCTAACGTCTTATGTCTTGTATCTTACGTCTAACATCTAATATCTTACATCTAAGTTCTAATAATCCTTCATCGAATTCAATCGTTTTACACCAATCAATTGATCATAAAACGTTCCTTGTTGTTTGTGGTAGATATAAATGGTATAATCGTTCTCCGTTTCGTAATGCATTCCTTCAATCACTGTATTATCAGCTTCTAAGCTACCATCTTTTAAAAATGCATATTCGTAATTGTAATAGCCTTGTTTTAAATACAAGGTACATTCATAACCAAAACGAGCAGGATTGTATTTCATTAAGTTTTCTTTGGTGCAAGCCCATCCATTGAATGCTCCAAACACATAAAGGTTACCATCCATAAATACTTCATCATTAGGTAAAAAGAATTTTACATAACAATAGTCTGCTTCACGGTTACTATCTTTTCCTTCTTGCGTTTTGATAAGGTACTTGCCATTTATATCCGATTGTGAATAATAACGTTTAAAGGTTCGTTTTTCATCGTTATACAAAATTACTTGGTTGCCCATGGAATCAATGCTTGCTTTAAATACTCGCTCCGATAAATACCGAATACTTTTAATGTCAAAATAACGGTATTCATTTCCAGCGGTAAACACATTGTCTTCGTCATAGTCATAGACCAATTCATGATCTTTTACAAACAATGGTTTTAATCCTTTTTTTGCATTGTCCCAACGGTTGTTTTGTGTGATTACCACTTTTAAATCGGCATAAGGATTTAGAATATTATAACCTGTATGGTTAATGGTGAAATCAATTTCTTGTTTGTAGTTTCTGTCAGCAATAATACTTGCACCCGATACACGAGCATTTACCATTACTTTGTTTTGATAAACAAAAAAACGTTTGGTAATAACCACACTTTCGGGGTCGCCACTATCATATACTTTTAATAGATAGTTTCCCGATTTGGTAATGCGCATGGAACTGTTTGGAAATACCACATCGTAATGGGTAAACTTTTGCAAGGTATTAAGAGAGTAATTGTAATTGTTGATGTTGTTATCGGCAAAGCCATCAATGTACTCAGCACTCATTAGGTCCGATGGTTCCCAATTGGCATTGCAATGAATAACGGTATAGGAAAAGTTTTTTAAATCGGCTTGTAAATCATCAAAGCTCAATTGCAATTGTTCTTGCGAATCTAAATTTAAAATGGGTTGTGATAATTCAAAACTAATATCGTGCAACTGAACCGATTTGATATAGGAACGGTATACGTAATCCTCGTAACGCATGGCTGTGCTGCCATAATAATCATCGGCTGTTGTATCTTTTAACGTAGGAGTGTTAAGCTGTTGCCACAAATTTTTCTTTTTCTCTTTTTGAGCATATGCAGTTGTGCTAGCATAAGCACAAAACACAAAAAGTAATGGAATCGAAAAAAGTGTTTTCATTTTTGTAGCATTACAAGTATTGTTCCTTAAATTGTATTATTCAAAAATACTATTGCCAAAATACCAGATATTGTTGGTTGCAATATGATTGTTGATCTCGATATCCGAGTAAAAAGAATTTTTATCGCTCACCACTTTTGCTTGAAATCCACCACGGTAAAGTACAATAAACAACGATCCGGTGATAATGATATTTGCCAAGCGGATATTTTTATTTTCAATAGGAAACGAAAAGTTGGTTAAAAATTTACGGTAAATACGAATACCAACATAAGCAAATACGGCACTTCCTGCAAACAATAATAAGTTCGACCATAACGAAACGTAGTTTAGTGGGCCATCTGGAAATAAAAGATAATAGAGTGCATGGTCGGTTAGTAGTGTATTGAATTCACCATACAGTTTAATATTGATAACACTTAAAAACGATACTATTGCAATCATGCAGTAGTGATACCACAAGTTTATGAGATGGATTGATTTTGTTTTGTTGAATTGTTGCAAAATCCACAAAAGGAAAGGAACAATCATAATTGCGGAAGCAACAGAAATATCTAATCGTAATGAATACACAAAACTCATTACCGTTTCGGAATGTTTTAAGTCGGGGATTTTTGCATGATGATAAGTGATGAATAACACTCTAAAGAATGCAAAGTAAAACAACCAAAACAGCAATAAACGGAGTATATAGGGTATTTTAAGAAATTTTTCCATTGTTATTGAATGTATAATTTTCCTGGACCTTTTCCAGATTGTTGGACAACAGCAGGTCGTCCAAAACATAAAATGTCACCCTTGCCATCAATGCTACAATCAATTGTTCCGGTAGTTTTCACTTCCGATGGACCAATGGTAAATGTATGAATATAAGTGTAGGTAGTAGTTAAATCTTTGCAGTATAAATAGGCCGTTCCTCCAATATCGCAAAAATGTTGATTGGTGTTGCCATTTAGAATTACATCGCCCGAACCAAAAATATGCGAGGTAACAACACTATTGTTTACCGTGAGTTGTATATCGCCAGAATTTTTTGTTTCTAAATCAAATGAAGGTTCTGTGATTGCGTTTAAACTCTTTACAAGTGCTGTTCCGCTATTGGTAATGTATTTAATGGTTTTCATTTTTAAATACACATTCAAGGGTTTGTCATAACTACGCGTCCAGTTGCATCTGTTTCTGTTTCGAATGAATAGTGTAGCACCTTGCAATTCTGTTTCAATAAGTGGAACAATGTTTTCCCCAGCTTCAATCACCACTTCTTGCACAGTATCTTGGGTAATAAAAACATTTAAATTGTCTTCAGCTTCCACTCTTGTGAATTCAGCTAAAACACGTGTTTCTTTAACAATAGGGCCTGTCCTTTTGATACAGTCGCACATGTTTTCTTTTTTACAGCTAGGAATTGATAAAATGCTTGTAAAAAGAATTAACAAAATAAATAAATACTTTACTGTTTTCATTTGTTTAAAATTGATAGCCTAATCCCCATTCAAAATAATCGGCTTTAGCCCAATGAGTGAGTAGGGTTACGTTTGCAATAACATGTTTTGTTACCATATAGCGCATTCCTATACGGTGAAATACTTTGCCATTATATGCTTGTTTTTTATAAAGGTAATAACCAAATTCGATGGGTAAGGATAAGCGATGAATCTTAAATTCATAGCCAATTTTTCCACCAAATTGAGCGATGTCGAAAAATGTAGTGGTGTAAACCGAATCTTCTGCCCAAACTTCTTTGGTTGCATTGTTATAAGCCATTTCAACCCCACCACCTAATTTCGATTTGTACCCTATGCTTCTGTATAGATTTACTTGTGCTCCAAATGCCATGTATTTTGGACCTGTAGGTGTATCTAATTCTTTTATTCCCCATGTGCCAATAACACTTGCATTCCATCTTTTTTTGTAAGTAGGAACCGAATCTCTGTTGTATACCAATTTTTTGTTTCCAATTAAATAACCGATACCAATATTGGTTGTAGCAACATTTAACCCCAAGTTTGGTGTATTGGTAGCGCCATTGGAGGCATGTGATAATCCTGCACCAAAATCCAATCGTATCGATTCGGTTAGCATGGTGGTGTAATTTAAACGCATGTTTACAAAACCATTTAAATGTGATCCAATCGCATTGTTTTTATGATTGGTTCTGATGTCGAAGGGTTTTGTTAAAAAAGCTAATCCAATACCAATACGAAGATTTAATGCATTTTTTCGTTTTTGTTTGTTGAGCTTAAAATTGATAAAAGGCGATAAGCACTCCAATGTTCCTAGTTGTTGCGGATTGGCCAAATCGAGATGCATAAAGCTTACACCAACTTCGGGATAGGAATAGAGGCGCTGCCATGGCTTGTCGCCATTTGTACGAAACGTATAGGAAACTTCAGCACCTTTCACATGTCCTTTAATTAAGTGGCTCATGTTGTTACGGTGACTGATGATATAGCCATAGTGCCCTTGAGCCGCAATCATAAAATCACTTTTAGGATTGTTTTGTGCATACGAACCAATAGCTGTTGTTAAAAACAACCAAAGTGCTGTAAAAAAGTATTTGCTACTGCTTTTCATTTTGGATTACAAAAATATCAAAAATATCGGCTTGTTTTACCAGCTTTTTTGCCTCTCAAAAAGCGTACATTTGTATAAATATTGCTGTTATGGAAGAAAAATTAAAAGCATTTGAACGATTATTAATAATCATGGATGAGTTGCGTGAGCAATGTCCATGGGATAAAAAACAAACCATTGAAAGTTTACGTCATCTTACCATCGAAGAAACGTATGAATTAGCCGATGCTATTTTAGATAAAGATATGCCCAATATTAAAAAAGAATTGGGCGATGTATTGTTGCACATTGTGTTTTATGCGCGTATTGCGTCAGAAACAAATGAGTTTAACATAGCAGATGTTATTAATTCACTTTGCGATAAGTTGATTCACCGTCATCCACATATTTATGGCGATGTGAAAGTTGAAAACGAACAGCAAGTAAAAGAAAATTGGGAAAAATTAAAACTAAAAGAAGGAAATACTTCTGTTTTGGCCGGTGTTCCAAAATCGTTACCATCCTTGGTAAAAGCGTCACGTATACAGGAAAAAGCACGAGCGGTAGGGTTTGATTGGGAAAATCCAGAGCAGGTATGGGAAAAAGTACAAGAAGAAATTGCAGAATTTAAACACGAAATCGATACTAACTCCTCCAAAGAAAAAATGGAAGGCGAGTTTGGTGATGTTTTATTTTCATTGATTAATTATGCACGCTTTAAAGAAATTAATCCTGAAGACGCATTGGAACGAACCAATAAAAAATTCATCAAACGGTTTCAATATTTAGAATCGGAAGCAGCAAAAGCAGGGAAACAATTGAGCGATATGACACTAGCCGAAATGGATGTTCATTGGAACAAAGCCAAAGATTTGTAACATGAATTTTTTATCACACCTTTATTTATCTGGAGAAGACGAAGGATTACTGATTGGTAATTTTATTGCCGATTCGGTAAAAGGAAGTGATTTTTTGAAATATCCCGAAGAAGTACAAAAAGGAATCGTGCTGCATCGTAAAATAGATACGTTTACCGATTCGCATCCAATTGTTGAAGAGAGTAAGCAACGGTTACGAGAGCGTTATAAAAAATATGCGAGCGTGATTGTTGATGTGTATTACGATCACTATTTAGCAGCAAATTGGAATGTATATTCCAACGAAAAGTTGGAGGATTTTGTTCTAAAAACCTATGATACCATAAACAGGAACAAACACTTATTGCCTCCTAAATCGCAACTGTTTAATGAATACATGGTTCAGTATAATATTTTGTATGCCTATGGCGAGCTGGAGGGAATTGATCGTGTATTGCAGGGTATGTCGCGCAGAGCTAGTTTTGTATCCAATATGGAACATGCCATACAGGAATTAAAAGAACACTATCATTTGTTCGGGAAAGAATTCAATTCCTTTTTTCCCGACTTGCAACAATTTGTTAATACACAAATTGAAATTCCATAACTTCAATTTCATTCTTAGGTAATGTGTTGATACGATTTTTGTATCATGGAATTACTATCAAACCCTTTTGTAATTGCCTTGGCAATTTTAATGTTAGCTTTATTAATCATCTGGTCGCCTTTCGAAATTAATTTCGAAGATGGTGAGGATATTGAGTGGTAAGGGCTATTGTAACTTTAGTTTTTGCTGAAGTTGAATAGCAATAAAACTAACAATGGGTGCAGCAATCACATCAATGCTGTAATGGACGTGCTGTGCTAAAATTAATAGCGCAACAGCAATGCTTCCTATTCCAAAAATTAATCGGAGTTTTTTGTTTTCGAATCCAAATGCGAATAAGCAGACAGTAGCGGTATGTCCCGAAAAAAATAAATCTTTTAAATTTTCTCGTCCCGAATAAAACGAAGATTCTAAAAAAATATCTTTTAATGGGATAATGTTTACTGGAGGTTCTAGCGGAACAAGGTACAGGCAAATAATACGAATGATGGTCATAATTGTATAGGCTTGCAGTAATTTTATAAATACTTCAGGCTTTTGTAATGCGATAATTAGTCCGGATAAACCAAAAGCATAGGTGGTAATAAATGTAATGGTTGATACATTGATGGGCGTAAATTGGCTAAGAATAGGATCGTTAAAAACAAAGCCAATTCGAGTTTCGTTATAGGTTAAGAAATGCAAGAATCCAAAGAGGACAGCTGCAATGCTTAATAAGGTAAATAGGAAAACATAAACTTTTCTTTTTTCAGAAAAATAATTTTTCCAGTGAGCCAGCATCTATTTTACTATTCTACCATTTTCGAAAGCAACGATAAATGCACCAGCAAATCCTCTTTCGAGCATTGTTGCTTTGTGTTTCACTGCATCATCATAATTAGTAAAGCTTCCACTAAAGTATTTGGTAATTCCATTGTCTAAAACAAATGTTGACATGTTTGGAACGCCTTCCAATTTTGGTTTTGCGCTATAAGCACCAATTTGTACTTTGTATATTTTACCAGTTGGTGTAGCTGTTGCTGCAGTAGGTGTTTTTGCAACAACAGTAGGTGGAATAACAACTGGTGTTGACTCTTTTTTTGTTTCAGCAATTGGTTCTTTTTTTACTTCAGGAACAGGCTCTTTTTTTACTTCGGGAATCGGTTCTTTTTTAGTTTCAGCAATCACAGCAGGTGGAGTAGTGGTTGTGGTAGGTGTACTAGCAGCTACTTGAATTTTATCAGGTGTAGCTACACCATTGTTTCCAACTACAAAATATTTTTTTTCTAAATCACAAACCTTTCTTTCATTGTTTAGGATGTATGAAATTTTACCTGTTAAATTTACAGAGCCTGTAGCGTTGGTTGGTACTGTTACTTTATAACTGATAGTGAATACCGCTTCTGATGGAGGATTGATCCAAACAATTTTTGCTGCATTGTCGGCATACGTAAAGCTTCCGCCTTTGCTTTCAATAACAGATGCAACATATCCTTCAGGAAGTTCTTGTGCAAATTTCATAAAGCCAGTTAATCCTGCTTTGTTTACTGTTACTTCAATTGTAAAGTCTTTTCCAGGGTATACATTCGATGGAAAATTTTGTGTTGCGGTTAGTTCTTGTGCAATTATTAAATTGGCAAACAATAATAAGGCAAAAAGTGTATACAGTTTTTTCATTTTATTTTTTAATTGTTTTGTTTGTTCCCCACACCATGTCGTTTTTCTTTTGGTTTCGTGAGCTCAAAAAATACTTGTTCAATATTATTTTCAGGACTATCTGCCGGCACCTGAATAAATTTTCCATCCGGACTTATTAAAAAATAAGTGGGCAAAGTTATAATTTCGTAGCTCTTTTTCAAATTTCCGTTCGAATTATCATATAAGAAGGTCCAATCGTATTTAGGATATTTTGCCGTAAAGTTCTTCAAATCCGCATTGGACTTGTCATTTGAGATAGCTACAAATTCAATTTGCGCACCGTAGGTTTTCTTTAATGATGGTATTACTTTCATTTGTTGCATGCAAGGCAAGCAATTTTGGTCATAAAACATCAAATACACGTATTTTTTAGTCCTTAATTCATCCAAACTATGAGTTACACCCATTTTGTCGGGTAATTCAAAAAATGGTGCAATGCTCCCTTTTTGGAGTTTTGAAAAGGAACTCAAGCAGTTTTGAGCAATGCGTTTGTGTTCATCTATTTTGCTTTGCTCTACAATTTGTTTTAAAATGGCCTTGATTCCCATTTTGTCAAAACTACCATCGTAATAGCCTTCATACATGCCCTTTATAAGTACAAGTTCACGAATAGTATCATTTTGCAGGTATTTAGCTTTTTTTAATACCTCCATTGTTCCAGTATAGCTGCCTTTGTTGTTGATATTAAAGGAAAGTGCTGCTCCATCTTTTTCCTTCGAAAAGGTTTGAAGCTTTTGCTTGTAAAACGTATTAAAAAAATTCATGTATTCTAAATGATGATGCAATACAGGCTTGTTTTCGAGGTAAGCTTGATAAAGTTTCTTTTCACTTTTATTTGTTTTTTGTTCCATCGCTGCAATTGAATAATCGATGTACGTTTTGAAATAAGGATTACTTACTGTTGAATAATAGTTAGTGATAGCAAGTTTAAAAGAGTCTATTTTTGCTTGTGGCGTACGTTTTACAAAATCAGGATAATCAATTGATAAAAAGTAATCAAATCGTTTATCATAATCCATTGTAAGTGCATTTATTTCGGTTCTACTTTTAAGATTAATTTGAATATTAATATCATGCTCAATATTCGGATTGTGGTAAGTTGTTGAGTCTGGCGGCATTACAATTAGTTCATACGAATAATTGGGTTCCACATACATGGATGCAATGTACTTGTCTATCTTTAAAGTAATGTAATTGATTTCTTTAGTAATAAACTCTACATTAAAATTCCCAGCAGAATCAATCTCCGAATAAGTTATTTCTTTTTGGCTATTTGAAATGTAATCATTGTTGGTCCAAACACGAATTGTTTTAGTAGGATAATAGGTGCCAACGCCTTTTATATTCACTGTTTGAGCGAATGAAAAAATGCTAAAAAAAAGTAAGGGCAAAAATGAAACAATTTTTTTCATGTTAATTGTAGGAATCAATAGTTGTGCCTACTTTGCATTTAAGTCTATTCCAACAGGAACAAACTGAGAAGCATCGCCATTATTACGAATGATATCACGTACAATTGTTGAATTTATTGCAGATAATTCAGGAATAGGCAAAATAAATACCGTTTCAACTTCAGGTGCCATTTGTTTGTTGTTTTGAGCAATTGCTTTTTCAAACTCAAAATCGGCCGAAGTGCGCAAACCTCTTAGAATATAATGGGCATTCATTTTTTTGCAAAAATCAATGGTTAAGCCTGTGTAAGTTTCAATCCGAACTTTTGGTTCGTTTGCAAAAACTTGTTTAATCCATTTTTCGCGTTGCTCCAAGCTAAAATAATTTTGTTTACTACTGTTCTTGCCAATGGCTATAATAATTTCATCGAACAGTGGCAATGCTCTGTGCAAAATGTTTTCATGTCCCTTTGTAATAGGGTCGAATGAACCTGGGAAAATTGCAATTCGTTTAGACATACGATTATTGTTGAATAGCAAATATACAAAATCTGAACTTGTTGGCTCATTAAACTTTAGTACCTTTGTGGAACTAAAATTATATTTTATGGAAGATCAAAATAACAACCAATTAAATATCGAATTATCAGAAGAAATTGCTGAAGGGATTTATTCGAACCTTGCTATTATCACGCATTCACAGTCGGAATTTGTAGTGGACTTTATTAAAATGATGCCGGGCGTTCCGAAGGCTAAAGTGAAATCACGCATTGTATTAACGCCACAGCATGCTAAACGTTTGATGAAAGCATTGAAAGATAATATTTCAAAGTTTGAACAAACGCATGGTGCCATTAAGGATACCGAAATGCCAAATGCTTTACCACTTAACTTTGGTGGTCCAACAGCTCAAGCTTAAGCAATGGTAAGTGAATTAGAAAGTAATTTTGAGCAAGTTGTTAAAATGCTGGAAGGTCAGTTCGGAGAGGATTTAGACCTACAAGCGGTATTGTTTTTAATAGGAGTTCAGGAATTAGGCAAAGGGAAGATAAAGCTCAATAAAAACGAGAAATTAGATGTGATGCATGTTGCTATTTGCACCTTGTTGGAACCAATCGGTTATTATAAGTTTGAAGGTATAGACGAAGAAGGCTGGCCTCATTGGTCGGCAAACGAAAAGTTGCCACCTTTAAAACCAGGACAGCAGCAACAGCTTGTTAAGCAAGCGATTGTTGATTATTTTCGAGAAAATAAATTGATTGAATAATAATGATTACTGGATAGTAACAGTAACTTCTGCTTCTTTTCCCGGCTCGTCTAATCGTAAAACACCATTTCCTGACCAATTTGGATAAATAGCTTTCGTTGCTACAACATCAAAGATTGCAGGTAATTTTACTTCAAAGCTAGCATAACCGGTTCCATCTGTAGTGCTTTCATACACCACATCTCCACCTACAGCCGAAGCGTGTAGCTTTACTTTTGCATTGCCTACAACAACTCCACCAGTATCTAATACTTTAACCTTACCATGACAAGTTTTATCTTTTTTGCAAGAAGAAGTAGAAAGTGCACTTAATAGTAACAATGCTACACAAGCAAAAGCAGTAATTTTTAAGAAAAACGTTTTCATGGTTTATAAGTATAATTAGTTATTAAGTTTTACCTTTACGATTAACAAATTTAACTATTTATTCATGAATTACAAAAATCTTTTTAGCTCTTTTTCATTATTTGTAGTACTTATTGTCGCTTTTAGCTCATTTAATAGGCTAAAAGCACAAAATTCGAACTCAACTAAGGTGCTAATTGAAACCAATCAAGGAAATGTAAAAGTTTTACTCTACAACGAAACGCCTTTGCACCGCGATAATTTTTTGAAGTTGATACAACAACACTATTATGATAGTTTATTGTTTCATCGTTGCATCCAAAATTTTATGATTCAGGGTGGTGATCCCGATTCAAAATATGCGCCATCTGATTATTTATTAGGTGAAGGTGGTCCAAATTATACTGTACCTGCTGAATTTAACTCATCCTTATATCACAAAAAAGGAGCATTGGCAGCAGCGCGTGATAGCGATTTAGACAATCCTCTTCAAGCATCATCCGCATCGCAGTTTTATATAGTTCAAGGTCGTGTTTTTACCGATTCTCTTTTAAGAACAAATCAAGCAAAACGGATAACTAAAATGCGTTTGTTCAACGAGATAATTAATCGCCCTGAGCATAAGACATATCTTGAAAAATACAAAGCTTTCGCAAAAGCCAAAAACAATGATAGTATAAAAGTGATTTATGATTATTTTAATCAAAAAGTAGATAAGGAATTTGAAACGGCTGTGCTTTATAAATTTACCGAAGAGCAAGTAAAAACGTATACAACCATTGGAGGTACTCCTCATTTGGATTTGAGTTATACCGTTTTTGGTGAAGTGATTGAAGGTTTAGATATCATCGATAAAATTGCAGCTCAAAAAACAGACAGTAATAATCGTCCATTAAATGAAGTGCGAATTATTAAAATGTCAATAATTCCTTAACTTCGCAACCTAAGAAAATTACAGAGATGAAAAGTAAAATTGAAGAGCTATTAACCGAGATAGAAACATTTGTTGGTGAAAGCAAAGACCACGTTGAAGAGTTTCGCATTAAACTATTGAGCAAAAAAGGAAAAGTAACCGAATTGTTTGATGAGTTTAAAACGGTAGCTCCCGAAATGCGCAAAGAAATTGGTCAGGCATTAAACCAGTTAAAAAATAAAGCACAAGATAAAGTAAATGAGCTAAAAGAAAAGTTTGAAGAAGTGCGTGATGCTGATGGTCAGGCAAAAGATTTAACATTGCCATCGGAAGCATTTGCAGTTGGTTCTCGTCACCCTTTATCATTGGTAAGAAATCAAATTGTAGATATATTTGCTCGTATTGGATTTACAGTTTCAGAAGGTCCGGAAATTGAAGATGATTGGCATAATTTTACAGCATTGAATACGCCTGCTGATCATCCAGCACGCGATATGCAAGATACATTCTACATTAGCGAAAATCCAGATACCGTATTGCGTACCCAAACATCCTCAGTTCAGGTACACATTATGGAAAATACCAAACCACCAATTCGTACGATTTCTCCGGGACGCGTGTATCGTAATGAGGCTATTTCTGCTCGTGCACATTGCCAATTTCACCAAGTGGAAGGATTGTACATTGATAAAAAAGTTTCATTCGCGGATTTGAAACAAACGCTCATGTATTTTGCGAAAGAAATGTTTGGTGAAGAAACACAAATTCGTTTACGACCATCCTTTTTCCCTTTTACTGAAATTAGTGCCGAAATGGATATTTCTTGTCCGTTTTGCAAAGGAAATGGTTGCAATATCTGTAAAGGTGCAGGTTGGGTAGAAATTTTAGGCTGTGGAATGGTTGATCCTGCAGTTTTAGAAAATTGTGGTATTGATAGTAAACAATACTCCGGATTTGCATTCGGAATGGGGATTGAACGTGTTACCATGCTAAAATACCAAGTAAAAGATTTACGCTTGTTTTTTGAAAACGATGTTCGTTTTTTAAAACAATTCAAAGCGGCTCTATAAGCACACCATGATTCCGCAACGACTACAAATTTTAAAGGATCTGTTGGGAAAAGAACCAACAGATTCTTTTTTAAATTATGCCTTGGCACTCGAATATGCCAAAGAAAATAACCTCAAAAAAGCGATTGAAATTATTGAAAACATTGTTCAGAAGGATGAACAGTATTTAGCATCCTATTACCAGCTAGGCCAATTGTACGAACAGCAAAATGAGCCTCAAAAAGCCATAGAATACTATAATAGGGGTGTTGTGATTGCCCAACAACAAAAAAACAACAAAACATTAAATGAGCTAAAAGAAGCCATTTTTTTATTGGAGGAATAATATTTCCCAATTTTATTTGTTTGTCTATTTATTTGCTTTACTTTCGAGTCAAACTAATCCATTCTTATGATAACACGTATGTTCCTTCAGTCGATGTTGGTAATCGCTTTGCTTTTTACTACATCTGTTTCAAAAGCTAATAAAGATGATTTAGCAAAAGCATGGGAATCGTTTAAGAAAAACGATAGAGATGCTGCAATTAATGGTTTTAAAGCTTGTGTAGCCGACCCTTCTACAAAAGAAGAAGCTTATTTAGGCTTGTGTTTGTCGTATTGGGAACAATCGAAAACAGCTGAGTCGTTTGAAAATTTTATGAATTTTTACAAAACTTCTCAAAATCCTTATCCATATGTGTATGCATTATGGACAACCGATTGTTTGTTCTCTGATTATGGAAAAAAATCAAAAGAGCAATTAGCACTTTTAAATACAATTATTGCTGATCCGCGTGCAAATAGCACAATGAAAGGAATGGCGCAATCAATGTTAGGTTACCACTACGAAAGTATTGGCGATTTCAAAAAAGCATTGGTTGAGTTTAATAAGCTTGGTACTATCAATAACTGGCAAGTGGTTGGAACCTTCGAAAATATATCTGGAAGTGGATTTAATAAAGATTTTCAAGTATTACAAAATCCAAAATCGGATGCTACATTTAAAAACAGTGTGGATGCAAAAGTAAATTGGTTTGAAGTAAAAGATGTACGTAATGATAAATGGTTCGATTTCAGTTACCATTTTGTTTATAGTAATTCAATCATGTATGCACAAACCTTTGTAATGAGCGATGTGGACCAAGATGTAATTATGCGTACTGGTGTTTCTGGTTCTTTAAAAGTATGGTTGAACGATAATCTAATCGTTACAGAATCGGAAGAACGTAATGCTGATCTTGATTTATTCTCACACAAAGTGAAATTGAATAAAGGTTATAATCGTATTCTAGTTCAAGTTGGAGAAAGCGAAGCAGATAGAGCAAATTTTTTATTGCGTTTTACAGATGCAAATGATAAATTAATTACAAATTTACAAGCATCATCAAGTTATCAAGATTATACAAAAGCTGCTAACGTAAAAGCAGAATTGATTCCTTTCTTTGCTGAAGATTATTTCATACAAAAACTAAAAACTACGCCTGATAATTTTATCGACTTAATTATGTTGTCGGAAACCTATTTGAGAAATGATAAGGCATATGAAAGCAGAAAAACATTGTCGAAAGTTCATACACAAGCACCTACAAGTACGTTTGTAGCTATTCGTTTGTTGGACGTGTATTCTCGTCAGAACAACACAACGGAATATACCACAGAATTAGAGAATATCAAAAAGAATGATCCAAACAGCTGGTATGCCTTGAACTTAAAATACGAGGATGCAAACAAAAAAGAAGATTACAATGAAGCGGAAGAGGCCTTGGATAAAGTCATTAGTTTGTATGGTAATGATTTAAATACAGAGCTTAAAAAAATAGATATGATTGCTCGTAAAAAAAATTACGATGAACTTTATAAAAGCATCAATAATATCTATAAAAAATATCCAGATGAATATTCTGCTATGGCTTTGAAATATCTTGTTGAAACATCAACATCAAAGGATTTAGCAAAAGGAAATGCTATTTTGAAAAAATATTTAGCAACTAATTATTCGGATAAAGTGTTGACTTCTTTGGCTGAAAACTTCTTTAAATTAGGAAATGTAAATGAAGGTTTAAAGTTGTATGAGCAACGCGTAACAAATCGCCCCTATGCAATTGGCGATTATCAAGACATGGCTGATTTGTATTTTGGAATGCAGAAGTACGATGAAGCAATCGAATGGCAAAATAAAACCTTGGAAAAAGCGCCATACCATGGTTATTATTACGAGAAGGTTGGTAAGATTTTAGAAGCACAAAACAAAAGCGCAGAGGCAAAAGCTTCGTACCAAAAAGCTATTTATTATGACCCAACAAACTATACTTCTCGAAAACAAATTGCAATCATCGATGGTAAAAAAGATGAGTTTTCGAATTTCAAAACAGAAGATGTTTATGAAATGTATAAAAACTCTCCAAGTAAAACCGAATTTCCTGATGATAACAGTTTAATAATTTTAAATGATCGTCAACGCATTGTTTATCCCGAAGGTGCATCTGAAGAGAAAGATGAAATTTTGATTAAAGTGTTCGATCAAGCGGGTATCGATAATTGGAAAGAATATTATGTTGGTTACAACCAATATACTCAACGTATTATTGTAGATAAGTCAGAAGTATTAAAAGCAAATGGAAATCGTTTGCAAGCGGAATACAATGGTAGTTATTTTGTGTTTACATCACTTGAGCCTGGTGATGCTATCCACTTGTCGTATAGAATAGAAGATTACCAATCAGGACAAATGGCATTGCATTTTTCGGATGAGTTTAATTTTAATTATTTCTACCCAACTACTTTATCTCGTTACAGTATTATGGTAGCAAATAATAAAAAATTCAATTACAATGTTCGTAATGCGGATATTACAGCAGCAACCGAAGATGTTGAGGGGTATAAAAAATACACTTGGGAAATGAAAAATGCTGCTTCATTAAAGTCGGAAACAGTAATGCCTACGTTGAATGAAGTAGGTGCTCGCCTTGAGTTATCATCTATTCCTGATTGGCAATTTGTTGCAAACTGGTATTCCGATTTAGCTTCTACAAAAGCAAAATCAGATTTCGAAGTTCAAGAAACCGTTCAACAATTATTTGCTGGAAAATCGAATTTGAAAGAATTGGATAAGGCAAAAATTATATACGATTACATCGAAAAGAATATGACGTATAGTAACGTGTCGTTTATGCATAGTGCTTTGGTGCCTCAAAAAGCATCACGTTGCATCAATACGAAATTGGGCGATTGTAAAGATTTCTCAACGCTGTTTGTTGCAATGGGTAAAGAAGTTGGTTTGAAAGCAAATTTAGTACTTGTGAATACGCGTGATAATGGTGAGAATATCATGAACCAACCAACAATTGGTTTTAACCATTGTATTGTTAAATTAGAAGCTGATGGCAAACCTTACATCATTGAATTGACGGATCAAAAATTATCGTTTGCAGCGATGCCTTCTAGTTTAAAAAATTCATCGTGTTTAATTATTCCTCGAGAAGGGGAACAATTGACTTCGAATTTAATTAAAATAGAAAGTTTAAATCGTCCAGCGAATGCTTCTATTCGTGAAAGTCAATTAACATTTGCTGGTAACGATATGATTGTTGATAGAAAAACAACAAAGCAAGGAGAGTTTGCTCGTTCTTCGAGAGGAAGTTATGCTGATATTGGAAAAGACAAACAAGAAGAAAGTATGTCGCAAGCAATCAGCAAAGATTTTACTACACCTGTAAAATTAACTTCTTTATCGTTCAGTGATTTGAAATCCTTAACAGATACTGTTACCTACAAATACACATTTACAGCTAAAAATGCTGTGACAGAGTTTTCTGGAATTAAATTGTACAAATTGCCTTGGGCAGATGCATTTAATTACTTAGAATATTTTACAATCGAAAAAAGAAATTTCCCATTCAATGTTTGGGAATTAACTTCAGCTGAAAGTGAAGTAGAAACAATGACCATCGAGATTCCAAAAGGTAAAGTTCTTGCTGAGCAACCAAAACCATTGTCGGTTTCTTGTTCAGCGGCCGACTACTCATTGACTTATAAAGTAAGTCCTACAAAAGTTGTTATTACACGTACATTTAAAGTTAAAAAAGATGTAGTGCCTACTGCAGAATATGTTCAATTAAAAGATTTCTTTACGAAAGTTGTTGAAGCAGATGCAAAACAATTTGGATTTAAAAATGCCGCAGTGCAATAAATAAGAATAGTGTATTAAAAAAAAGCGCGAAGAATATTCTTCGCGCTTTTTTTATTTTATAAAATCAATAACACAGTCGTAAAATGCTTTCGGTTTTTCGGCATGCACCCAATGGCCTGCATCACTTATGGTTTCAAGCATACTTCTTGGAAAAATTTCATGAATCATATCTAAATCTTCATTTAAAATATAATTGGATTTCTCGCCTCGTATAAAGAGTGTTGGGGTGTTGCAACTATTATCATTGGGTGTTGCTTCGCCTATATTTTCAATTTTTTTAATAATAACATCCAAATTAAAACGCCAAGCCAATTCACCATTCTCTTTCCAGTAAATGTTTTTTAATAAAAATTGTTTGGTGCCAAAATCGGTGATGTAGGTGTTTAAAATATCTTCTGCTTCTCTGCGTGTTTTTACTGTTTTAAAATCAACAGCTTCCAATGCTTGTAAAACTAGTTGATGATGCAATGGATAGTATTTAGGTGCAATATCGGCAACGATTAATTTATCCAATAGGTTTTCATGATCTAGTGCAAACTGCATCACTGTTTTTCCACCCATCGAGTGGCCAAGCAAAATAACATTCTGTAGTTTTAAATCGTCAATCAATTCAAAAATATCTTCGCTCATTACTTTATAATTCCACTCATCACTGTGTGGCGACAAGCCATGATTACGCTGATCGACAATGTAAACCTCAAAACCTTGTTCACTGAATTGTTTCGCAAGTGAATTCCAATTATCGCTTTGCCCAAACAAACCATGAAGAATAATTAATGGTTGTCCTTGTCCGAATTTCCTGTAAAATAATTTCATTAATGATTGGTTTTTAACTGACGCAAATACAGTTGAATTGTATTTTCAAGTCCTAAATAGAGTGCATCTGCTATTAATGCGTGACCAATAGAGACTTCCAATAGATTTGGAATTTGTTGAGCAAAATAATTTAAATTTTCTAAGCTTAAGTCATGCCCTGCATTGATGCCAATGTTTAATTCATTCGCTTTTTTAGCAGCAGCAACAAAAGATTGTATTGCTAATTCTTTATTCGTTGAATAGTTGTGTGCATAGCTTTCAGTATACAATTCAATTCGATCGGCTCCTGTTGCTTTCGCCCCCTCAACCATTTTTATATCTGCATTCACAAATATGCTGGTGCGTATTCCTGCCGATTTAAATTGAGCAATCATATCAATCAGATAGTCTTTGTGCTTAATGGTATCCCAACCATGATCCGATGTTAATTGTCCACCCGAATCAGGAACCAAGGTTACTTGTTCTGGTTTAATGTCCATTACCAAATCAACAAACTTTTTTTCGGTACAATTTCCTTCAATATTAAATTCGGTGCTAAGCAACGGTTTTAAATCAATTACGTCTTTATAACGAATATGTCGTTCATCTGGACGAGGATGCACAGTAATGCCTTGGGCGCCAAAGCGTTCACAGTCCAATGCTACTTGAACCAAATTGGGATTGTTGCCACCTCTTGAATTTCGGAGTGTTGCAATTTTATTGATATTTACACTTAACTTTGTAGCCATTCTTATAATTTAAAGTGTAAAGCTAAAAAATTAGTAAGTTTGTGTAATAAGTTTCAGTGTTTTTTGTTGAATTAATAATTTTTGAAACGAAACTTTAGATAGAACATGTTAGCAAAGGATCTTATAACTGACGAAATACCTCCACTAAAAACTTCTGATACCGGTTTAATGGCAATTAACTGGATGGATGAGTTTAAAGTGTCTCATTTGCCCATCGTGAGCAAGCATGAGTATTTAGGTTTAATCTCAGATACCGATATATTGGATTTAAACATTACCGATGATGAATTAGGAAAAACGAAATTATCCTTGATTCGCCCTTTTGTAACCGAACAACAGCATATTTACGAGGTTATTAAAATGGTTTCGAATATGAAACTGACCGTTTTGCCTGTATTGAATGAACAGCAACAGTATGTTGGACTTATTCCTACAACCTCTTTAATTCAGCAGTTTGCTACATTAGCAGCTACACGTGAACCAGGGGGAATTGTGGTGTTGGAAATGGGCTTGCACGACTATAGTTTAACGCAAATTGCTCAAATCATTGAAGGGAATGATGCTAAAATTTTAAGTTTGTATGTTAATCCATTAGAGGATTCAACCAAAATAGAAGTGACGATTAAGCTTAATAAACAAGATCTTTCGGGTGTTTTACAAACTTTTTACCGATACAATTACAATGTAAAACAATCATTTCATCAGAGCGAATTTTTAGATGATATGAAAAATCGTTTCGACTCTTTCATGAATTATATCAACATCTAAACGCATCATGAAAGTAGCTATATACGCTCGTTCTACAAACGATAACCTTTCAGAACATATTCATGCTCTTTTTCAAAAATTGAATGAGTACAAAGCCGAAATTTTTGTTTTTGAGCCTTATTACAAGTTTGTAAAGCAAAAATTCGAGTTGGTAGGAAACATCAAAACCTTTAATTCTCATACCGATTTAAAAGGTAATGTGGATGTGGTACTGAGTTTGGGAGGTGATGGTACTTTTTTGGAAACACTTGCATACGTTCGTAACTCCGAAATTCCTGTTTTGGGAATTAATACCGGAAGATTAGGCTTTTTAGCCAATGTAGCCAAAACGGAAATAAATGCTGCGATAGATGCTCTGGTTGCTGGTAAATACACCATCGAAAAGCGCGCATTGTTGAGTGTTACTAAGCCTGAGAAGCTTTTTGGTGAGGTAAATTATGGTTTAAATGAGCTTACAATCCTAAAAAAGGATACATCATCCATGATAACGATACATGCCTATATCAATGGCGATTATCTGAATTCGTATTTTGCTGATGGCTTAATTATCGCAACTCCTACAGGGTCAACGGCCTATTCATTAAGCTGTGGTGGTCCTTTGGTAATGCCTGGCTCTCAAAATTTTGTAATTACTCCTATTGCTCCTCATAATTTGAATGTTCGTCCATTGGTTATCTCCGATAACAATGTAATTACCCTTAAGGTAGAAGGTCGCAGTCCAAATTACTTGGTATCACTCGATTATAAGAGTGAGGTGATAGATTCTACGAACGAAATTGTACTCCAAAAAGCAGATTTTTCGATGAATCTAATAAAGCTCGAAAATCAGCACTTTTTTAATACCATTCGAAACAAACTTTTATGGGGCTTGGACAAGCGTAATTAACTATAATTAACACTTTTTCATAAGCAAAAATCCACTATATTTGCTATCCGTTATTAAAAAGCAATAAAAACACAATTTTTGTGTTTAAATACGTATTGAATAAAAAATTGAAAAAACACACTTTTATATTTTTATTGGCATTTGTTCTATTTGCCAATTTGGGATTTGCGCAGCATAGTAAAAACAAGCGCAGTGCCGAAATTGGTGTATTCTTAGGTGGCTCTTATTACATCGGTGATTTAAATCCATTGGGGCATTTAAATCAGTTTACAAAACCTGCAGGTGGAATTGTTTTTAGATATAATATTAATTACCGCCTTGCTGCTCGCGTTAATCTTCTATTTGGTAGCATTCAAGCAGACGATGCCTATGCCAAAACGGATGCAGCTCACCAACGAAATTTGAATTTTAAATCACCAATCACGGAATTTTCAGGGCAATTAGAATTTAACTTTTTGGATTATCAAATTGGTAGTGAAAAACGTAAGTTCTCTCCTTACCTATTTTTGGGAATTGCAGGGTTTAAATTTAATCCTCAAGGAAATTTAGCAGGTAATTGGGTACCTCTTCAGCCACTTGGAACAGAAGGGCAAGGTTTGCCAGGTGGATCCTCAAAAAAGAAATACAAATTGCTTCAAATTTCTATTCCATTTGGAGTTGGTTTTAGAACAAATTTGTCGAAAGGAATTGGACTTTCGATTGAATGGGGTATGCGTAAAACGTTTACCGACTATTTAGATGATGTGAGTAAGACCTATTATAATCCAGTAGCGCTCGCAGCTGCTAGAGGTGGTACAGCTGCACTTTTATCAGATCCAAGTAAGGGAACTGATCCTAGTTTTTCAAATGTTGGACGTCAACGCGGAAATTCAACAACAAAAGATTGGTATTCTTTTGTAGGTGCAGTTTTGACAATTAAATTAAAAGAAAGAAAACCACCTTGTCCAGGTGTTCAATAAGTAACAAAACAACGTATTTGCTCGTCTTAGAAAAGACGTATATAAAAAATGAGTTTGAAAGAAAAAATTAACCTGTCTAAATTGCCAAAGCATATTGCAATTATTATGGATGGCAATGGAAGATGGGCTAAACAGCAAGGGGCAGAACGAATTTATGGTCATGAAAATGGTGTTAAGTCGGTTCGTGATGCGGTGGAAGCTGCCGCTGAATTAGGTGTTGAGTATCTTACCTTGTATGCATTTTCTACAGAGAACTGGAACCGACCAAAAGAAGAGGTGATTGCATTGATGCAATTACTGGTTCATACCATCAATGCTGAAACTCCAACTTTAAATAAAAACAATATTCGTTTACAAGCAATTGGCGATTTAAAAAGTTTGCCTGGCGATTGCTACAATGAATTGCAAGAAGCGATTGATGCAACTAAAAATAATACTAGAACCACATTGGTTTTAGCACTCAGTTACAGTTCTCGTTGGGAAATTGTAAATGCAGTGAAAGAAATTGCTGCAAAAATTGAACGCAAAGAATTAGCGTCCTCTGAAATTTCTGAAGATACAATCAATCAACATCTGTGTACAGCTGCTATTCCTGAACCCGAATTAATGATTCGTACAAGTGGAGAACATCGCATTAGCAATTTTCTTTTATGGCAATTGGCTTACGCAGAATTATACTTTACCGATAAATTTTGGCCAGATTTTAAAAAGGAAGATTTTTACGAGGCAATTATCGATTATCAAAACCGTGAACGCAGATTTGGAAAAACGAGCGAGCAATTAATATCTTAAATCAGCGTATGCATACTAAAATAAAATTATTCTTTTTACTAACATTCGTATCATTCGCTGCAAATGCGCAGGTGCTTTCAATTGGTGGCGATACCAGTGAAGTTATGGATTTTACGATTTCAAAAGAATATGAAATTGGTGGAATAGATGTGAAAGGGGCAGAACATTTTGATAAAAATGTAATTGTTCTTTTAACAGGTTTAGGAATTGGCGATAAAGTTCAAGTACCAGGCGATAAGTTTTCTACTGCAATCGAAAATCTTTGGAAACAAGGCTTGTTCGATGATATAAAAATTACTGCAACGAAAGTTCAAGGCAAATTTATTTTTCTTGAGATAACCGTTTTAGAACGTCCTCGTTTATCCAAATTTGCGTTAAAAGGAATTACTAAAAGTGAAGCAGATGATTTACGAGAAAAAATTAAATTGGTAAAAGGGAAAGTAATTACAGATAACGTTTTGGCTTCTACAAAAGAAACGGTAACTAACTTTTTTATTCTTAAAGGATATTCAGATGTAGCAGTTGATATTGCATTAAAGAATGATGATAAGTTGGATAATGTTGTTGTAATGTTTATCAACATCGATAAAAAGAAAAAAGTACGTATCAAAGAGATTAACATTATTGGGAATAAATCTGTTGGTACCTTTAAACTTCGAAAAAAATTCAAGGAAACAAAACGCAGACGCTGGTGGAATCCATTTAATGATGGAAAGTTTGATGAAGATAATTACGAAAAAGACAAAGAGACCATCATTGCTAAATACAATCAAAAAGGATTCAGAGATGCTGAGATAACAAAAGATTCTATTTATCGTCAGTGGACTCCAAAGCGATTCAGACCACACCGCCATTTTATGGCAAGTTGGGCATTTATCTTTAAAGGTAAACCAATGATTGCGCAGGATTATTTTACTCCTAAAAAAACGAAGACTTCTAAATTGTTATTCTGGGAAAGTGTGAAGCGTTTTAAAACAGTGCGTGACACCAATTTTTACAAACGTTATATAACGATTGATATTCATGTAAACGAAGGAAAAAAATATTATTTCAGAAATATAACATGGGTTGGAAATAGTAAATATTCTTCTAAAGATTTAAGTAACGTGCTTGGCATAAAGCCAGGAGAAATTTTTGACCAAGAAACCTTGGATGCAAAATTATATATGAATCCAACAGGGAATGATATCAGTTCTTTGTACATGGATGAAGGGTATTTGTTCTTTAATGTTTCACCTGTAGAAACGATGGTAAATGGCGATTCCATCGATATTGAAATGCGTATTTACGAAGGCAAACAAGCAATTATTAATAAAATAACGATTGTTGGAAATACAAAAACTAATGATCGTGTTATCATGCGCGAAATTAGAACTCGTCCAGGACAGTTATTCCGTAGAACGGATGTTATTCGTTCACAACGCGATTTATCTCAATTAGGGTATTTTGATCCAGAGAAAATGAATGTTGTTCCTACTCCAAATCCTGCAAATGGAACCGTTGATATTGAATATACGGTTGAAGAAAAGCCTTCTGATCAAATTGAACTTTCGGGAGGTTATGGTGGTGGACGAGTTGTAGGAACATTGGGCGTTTCCTTCAATAACTTTTCTGCACGAAATTTCTTTAAGAAAGATGCATGGCGTCCATTACCCTCTGGCGATGGCCAGCGCCTAAGTGTACGTGCACAATCAAATGGATTGTTCTTTCAATCGTATAATATCTCATTTACTGAGCCTTGGTTAGGTGGTAGAAAACCAAATTCATTAAGTGTTACTGCTTATTATTCTATTCAAAGTAATGGTGAAAAAAGAAACATTACGAATTCGGAAGGAGTAAAAGTTACAAATCCTTCTCGTGCTTCATTAGACATTACTGGTGTTTCCGTAGGATTAGGAAAACGTTTAAAATGGCCAGATGATTACTTTACCTTGTACCAAGAATTGAATTACCAATATTATGTATTGAATAATTATGGTTCTATTTTCTCTTTCAGCAATGGGTATGCAAATAATATTTATTACAAGGCAACCATTCAACGTAATTCAGTTGATAAACCAATTTTTGAAACAAGAGGTTCTGTGTTTTCATTATCAGGACAATGGACGCCACCATATTCATTCTTCAATGGAAAAGATTATTCAAGTCCAACCATGTCGGATAAAGAACGTTATAAGTTTGTAGAATATCATAAATACAAAGCAACTGCAACTGTATTTACTCCTATCACTAATAAGCGCGGGGAAGATGGCAAAGAGGCACGCAATTTGATATTACGCACTTCAGTTGGTTTTGGGTTCTTAGCTTCTTACAATAAAACGGTTGGTGAATCACCTTTTGAAAGATTCTATTTAGGTGGTAGTGGTTTAACAGGTTATTCATTAAATAACCGAGAGATTATTGCACTAAGAGGTTATGACGATCAATCCTTATCACCATCTACAGGTTCTTTGTTGATTGCAAAATATACAGCTGAATTACGTTTTCCTGTTACTACAAATCCACAAGCAACAATTTATATGCTTGCGTTTACAGAAGGAGGAAAAACATGGCAAAAGTCGAAGGACTTTAATCCATTCAATGTTTATCGTTCGGCTGGTGTAGGAGTAAGGGTGTTTTTACCAATGTTTGGGTTGTTAGGCTTTGATTATGGTTGGAGATTAGATAATGTACCATCTAATCCTGGAATGCAAAAAGGTCAATTCCACTTTACAATTGGAGCTTCAATTGGTGAATTGTAATAAATTACTAATTTCGCCTTGCGATTTTATAAGTTTTAACTATTAAATTATAAAAAAATGAGAAAGCTATTTTTAACTTTAAGCATTGTACTTTTAACAAGTATTGCTTCTTTCGCACAAAAATTCGCTTACGTTGATACTGAATATATATTAGGTCAGATTCCTGAATACAAGGCAGCACAAGCTGAATTGGATAAGATATCTGTTCAATGGCAAAAAGAGATTGAGGCAAAATACACAGAGATTGATAAAATGTATAAAGCTTATCAAGCGGAGCAAATTTTATTGACTGATGAGATGAAAAAGAAACGTGAAGCAGATATCATTGCAAAGGAAAAAGAAGCGAAAGATTTACAAAAACTTCGCTTTGGTGTAGATGGTGAGTTATTTAAAAAGCGTCAAGAGTTAGTAAAGCCAATTCAAGACAAAGTATACAATGCTGTTAAGGCCGTTGCTGAGAAAAGTGGATATGCCGTTATTTTTGATCGCGCTGGAGATATGACAATGTTGTATGCAAATGCGAAAAACGACAAGAGTGATGATGTGCTCGAATTAATGGGCTACAAAGGTGGCAAAAGCTCTACTGGAACAAAAAAACAATAAATAAAAACTAGAAAACAATTAAAATTAAACCAAAAAATAATACTATGAAGAACATCGCAAAATTAGTAGTTGTAAGTGCTGTTGTGTTAATGAGTTCATTTACTGCAAATGCACAAAAAATAGCTCACATCGACTTAGACTCGTTAATAAGCATTATGCCAGAATCAAAAACAGCTCAACAAGCAGTTCAAGATTATGCTAAACAATTAGAACAACAAGTGATTGCAATGCAAACTGAATTGCAAGAAAAATATGAAAAATACCAAGCAGAGTCTGCTAATTTAGCTCCAATCATCAAAACAAACAGAGAGAAAGAATTAAACGACTTAAATCAACGTATCCAAGATTTTCAACAACAAGCACAAGCTGATTACCAAAACAAAAGTGCTGAATTGTCGAAACCAGTTTACGATAAAGCAAAAAAGGCAATTGACCAAGTTGCAAAAGAAAACGGTTACAAATATGTATTGGATACAAGCACTGGTTTAGTTTTGTATACAGAGCCAACTGAAGATATTATTGGTTTAGTTGTTAAAAAATTGGGCATCACATTCCCTGCAAAAACAACAACTCCAGCTCCAACACCGGCACCAGCTCCTAAAAAATAATAGCAGCATAACACATAGAAAAGCCTCATGATAATTTCATGAGGCTTTTTAGTATATAATTTTTAACTTGCATCAAAATTAAAAACGTGTCCACACCATCTAAAAAAATAGGAGTATTTGATTCTGGCTACGGAGGTTTAACTGTTTTGAAAGAAATTGTTAAACAGTTGCCACAATACGATTATTTGTATTTGGGTGATAATGTACGCGCTCCATACGGAACACGTTCGTTCGAAACAGTTTATGAATACACCTTAGAATGCGTTAAAAAGCTTTTTGAATTGGATTGTGAATTGGTCCTCTTGGCTTGTAATACAGCATCAGCAAAAGCATTGCGTACCATTCAACAAAAAGATTTACCAACACTTGCACCCAATAAACGTGTGTTAGGTGTTATTCGTCCTACAACCGAAATCGTTGGAAATTATACTAAAACAAATGTTGTAGGTGTGTTGGGCACAAGCGGAACTATTTCTTCTAATTCTTATCCTATTGAGATTGAAAAATTTTATCCTCAACTAACCGTTGTTCAGGAAGCTTGCCCTATGTGGGTTCCCTTGGTTGAAAACAATGAGTTTGAAAGTGAAGGGGCTGATTATTTTATTCAGAAGAATCTAACATCATTATTATCAAAAGGAAAAAACATAGATACCATTATTTTGGGTTGTACACATTATCCTTTATTGATTAATAAAATTAAAAAATATATACCTGATGGAATTAAATTGATTTCACAAGGAGAAATTGTTGCAACGAGTTTAATCGATTATTTAAATCGCCATTCAGAAATTGAACAACAATTAAGTAAAGGAAAATCCATTCAGTATTTAACAACCGATTCTTCCGAAAACTTTGATAAAGCAGCTAGCATTTTTGTTGGCGAAAAAATTCATTCCAAACACATAGATTTATAATTCATTGAAAAAAGCACACTTATATCTTCTCGGACTTTTAAGTGGTTTGTTACTTACTTTTAGTTGGTTTCCTGTTGGCTTTGCAGGAATGATATTTCTTGCTTTTGTTCCTTTGTTAATTGTTGAACAGCAAATAGCACAATCACCACAATTATATAAACGAACAACACTCTTTTCTATTTCCTACATTACTTTTTTTCTTTGGAATGTATTGGTAACGTGGTGGATTAAAAATGCATCTTTTGGAGGAGCAGCAATGGCTATTTTGTGTAATGCTTTATTAATGGCTTTGGTGTTTGTTTTAGTTCATCGTGTTAAAAAACGTGTGGGTGAAAAATGGGGCTATCTCGTATTCATTTCATTTTGGATTGCATTTGAATTTATTCACCTCGATTGGGATTTAACTTGGCCTTGGTTAACACTCGGAAATGTTTTTGCCGAAACACCACATTGGATTCAGTGGTATGAATACACGGGAGTATTCGGAGGTAGTTTGTGGGTGTTGATTGTAAATGTGTTGATTTTTAAATTGATTACGAATAAAAACGCAATCGAGAATCGTAAAGCACAAATTAAAAAAGGAATTATCGTTTCTATAATCATACTTGTACCCATTTTAATATCTGCTGTTGTTGGATTGTTCGCAAACAAATATTGGAAAGGTGGAATGTCGGTAGTGGTGGTGCAGCCCAACATTGATCCCTACAACGAAAAATTTTTTGTGAATTATCAGGAGCAATTGCAAAAAATGTTAAACCTTGCAAGCGAACAAGTGGATTCGACAACTCAGTATTTATTGTTGCCCGAAACGGCATTAACCGAAGATTTGTGGGAGAATCAATTGCAACAAAGTTGGAGTGTTCAAACACTTCAAAAATACATTCAGCAGTTTCCAAATTTGAAAATTGTGATAGGAGCAAGCACTGCTAAGGTGTATCAACCTGGCGAACCATTATCTGCTACTGCACGCAAATTCACTAATGATGATGCCTATTACGATTCGTATAATACCGCATTGCAATTGGATAGCACGGGGAAAATTCAGATTTATCACAAATCGAAATTAGTACCCGGTGTCGAAAAAATGCCTTTCCCATTCATTTTTAAATACGTTGAAAAATTTGCTATTGACCTTGGTGGAACAAGTGGTAGCTTGGGAATGCAAGATACTCGTACTGCTTTCTTTTCGCCTGATCGTTCTAAAGTAACCGCTCCTGTAGTTTGCTACGAAAGTATTTATGGTGAATACGTGAGTGAATACATCAATAATGGAGCTCAGTTTATTTCAATTATTACTAACGATGGTTGGTGGGGCGATACTCCTGGTTACAAGCAACATTTAAAATATGGTGCATTGAGAGCCATCGAAACACGGAAATGGATTGCTCGTTCAGCAAATACGGGTGTATCCTGTTTTATTAATCCAATGGGTGAAATTTTGCAGGCAACAGAGTACTGGAAACCAGCTGTTATTAAACAACGAATCACCTTATCGGATGATCGAACTTTTTATACCAAGCATGGTGATATCATTGCTAGGCTGGCTTTTGGGCTGTCGCTCGTATTAATTGTATATTCACTATTAATTCGCTTTAAAATTCTTAAAAAATAGTACCTTTGTGCGTCCTTTTTAGGGCAAAAACAAAGATTAATTTCTAAACAAATAGTATTATGGAAAAATTTGACGTTGTTATTATAGGTTCAGGTCCTGGAGGATATGTTGCAGCAATTCGTTGCGGTCAGTTAGGAATGAAAACTGCTTTGATTGAAAAATATTCAACACTTGGTGGAACATGTTTAAATGTAGGATGTATTCCTTCAAAAGCATTGTTGGATTCTTCGGAACACTATCACAACGCTACTCATACTTTTACGGAGCATGGGATTGATGTGAAAGATGTAAAAGTGAATTTAAAACAAATGATTAAACGCAAAGCAGATGTTGTAAAACAAACCTGCGATGGGATTAATTTTTTGATGAAAAAAAATAAAGTAACCGTATTTACTGGTCACGGTTCATTTGTAAATAAAAACACCGTTGAAATTACAGCGGCTGATGGTACAAAAACACAAATAGAAGCAGCAAAAACAATCATTGCTACAGGTTCAAAACCTATGAGTTTGCCTGGAATCGAAATTGATAAAAAACGTGTGATTACTTCTACGGAAGCATTGGAAATGACTGAAGTTCCAAAGCACATGGTGATTATTGGTGGAGGTGTAATTGGATTGGAATTAGGTTCTGTATACGCTCGTTTAGGAGCAAAAATTTCTGTAGTTGAATTTACAGGTGGTATCATCAGTACAATGGATGGTGCTTTGGGTAAAGAATTACAAAAGAGTTTGAAAAAATTAGGATTCGAATTTTACTTCAATCATAAAGTAACAGGTGTTACATCAAAAGGAAAAGACGTTACAGTTACTGCTGATAATGCAAAAGGAGAAAAAGTAGAAATTAAAGGTGATTATTGTTTAGTATCTGTGGGTCGTAGACCATACACCGATAATTTAGGCTTGGATAAAGCAGGTGTTAAGGTGGATAACAGAGGTAAAATTGAAACCGATGATCATTTGCAAACAAATGTTGCAGGAATTTATGCAATTGGTGATGTGATTAAAGGTGCTATGTTGGCGCATAAAGCAGAGGAAGAAGGAACATTTGTTGCTGAAACCATTGCTGGTCAAAAACCACATATCAATTACAATTTAATTCCGGGTGTAGTTTATACTTGGCCAGAAGTGGCTGCTGTAGGATATACCGAAGAACAATTAAAAGAACAAGGTAAAAAATACAAATCGGGTTTGTTCCCTTTCAAAGCAAGTGGAAGAGCGCGTGCATCAATGGATACTGATGGATTTGTGAAAGTGTTGGCAGATGAAACAACCGATGAAATTTTAGGTGTTCACATGATCGGACCACGTGTTGCAGATATGATTGCAGAAGCAGTTGTTGCAATGGAATTCCGTGCAAGTGCCGAAGACATTTCTCGTATGAGTCATGCACATCCAACATTTACCGAGTCATTCAAAGAAGCATGTTTGGATGCAACGGGTAAGCGTGCTTTACATATCTAATCCACCACTAAGACACTAAGAGCACACAGTAAATTTGTGAATGTATGGTCATAACTCAGAAATATGTTAACGACATTGCTTATGAGGTTGTTGGTTGTGCAATTGAAGTTCACAAAGAATTAGGTCCAGGGCTGTTGGAATCGATTTATGAAAAGTGTTTAATTGAAGAGTTGGTAGCGCAAGGCTTTAAAGTTGAATCACAGTCTTTGGTGCCACTGAAATACAAGGGTAAAGACTTAGGTTTTAATTTAAGAATGGATATAGTTGTAGAAGATTTAATTGTAGTTGAATTAAAGTCCGTAGAATCAATTTTGCCCGTGTTTAAAGCCCAATTGCTGACATATCTTAAGTTAGCTAATAAACCAAAAGGTTTATTAATCAATTTTAATAGTGAAAATATAACAAAAGATGGACTTGTTCCATTAGTAACAAACGTTTTTTCAAATTTACCTAAATAATCACTTAGTGTCTGTGTGCCTTAGTGGTGTCTTTAATTATGAAAACAGGAATACTACTTATAAATCTTGGTACACCGGATAGTCCAAAAACTTCGGATGTAAGAAAATACTTAACTCAATTTTTGAACGATCCTCGTGTGATTGACATCAATCCCATTGGACGTTTTATATTGGTGAATGGAATTATTGTTCCATTTCGTTCTTCAAAGTCAGCAAAGTTGTATCAAGCAATTTGGACAAAAGAAGGTTCGCCATTATTGATTAATAGCATCAAACAAAAAGACCTTTTGCAAAAAGCAATGGGTGATGATTTTGTGGTGGAGTTAGGAATGCGTTATCAAAGTCCAAGCATCGAATCGGCTATCAATCGTTTAAAAGCAGCGAATGTAGATAAGATTATTGCCATTCCATTGTATCCACAATATGCAACATCTAGTACTACTTCATCCATTGAAGAAGCACAACGTTTGTTTAAAAAATGGCCGAATCATCCCCCAGTAAAATACATCGATAACTTTTTTGATGATCCAGGATTTATTGATGCTTGCGTTGAAAAAGGGCGTGAACATAAAATTGAAGATTACGATTATGTGATATTCAGTTACCATGGATTACCTGAACGTCAGATTACAAAAGCTTCTAAAGAGTTTAGTGATGGTTCGTGTAAAATTGGAAGCTGTTGCGATACCATTACCGATAAAAATCGTTTGTGTTACCGTGCAAATTGTTTTGCAACAACACGTGCATTGGTAAAGCAATTGAATATTCCAGAAGGTAAATACAGTTCAACCTTTCAATCGCGCTTGGATGATAAATGGTTGAAACCATACAGCGATAAAGTAGTGGAGCAATTGGCAAAAGAAGGCAAGAAAAAAGTATTGGTATTCTCGCCAGCATTTGTTGCTGATTGTTTGGAAACCATTTATGAAATAGGAACCGAGTATCAGGAAATATTCCATGAGCATGGTGGTGAAAAAATACAATTGGTGGAGAGTTTAAACGATCATCCAAAATGGATTGAAGCATTAAAGAACATATTATTGAAACACAATTAAAAGAAGCCCATTAGGGCTTTTTTTGTATCTTTACTTAACTACTTAATTAACCAAATGCATTCAATTAAACTAGGCATCATTGCGATAAGCTTCTTAGTTGGATTTTTTCCAGTTCAGAACGATTGGGAATTGCAAAAGTTTGAGCAAGGAATTGCTGTTTACACCCGTGTTGCCGAAAACTCAAAGTATAAAGAATTAAAATCAGTTGCGCAGTACAAAGCTTCTTTGTCGGCAATGGTTGCTTTAATCAACGACCGACCAAGCTATACCAAATGGGTATATCGTTGCGGTGAATCCGAAATTTTAAAACGAATTAGTGATACCGAATTGATGCATCACCAAACGGTGGTAGCACCTTGGCCAGCCGATAACCGTGATTTTGTAGTAAATGTAAAATTAACACAGGATTTAAAAACAAAGGTTATCACCATCAATTCTACTTGCAAACCCGATTATATTCCACACAAAAAAAATCATGTTCGCATAACAGAGTTTAGAGCAAAATGGATTTTAACACCACTGCCTGGCGGTTATGTAAATGTAGAATATCAGCTTTTGGTAAATCCGGGTGGCAATGTGCCTGCATGGTTAGTGAACATGGCCGTTATTGATGGCCCTTTTGAAACGGGAGTGAATATGCGCGAATGGATAAAAAAAGAGGTGTATCAAAAAGCAAAATTGTCTTATATTGTTGATTAGTATGTTCGTATTATGGATTAAATGAGATTTGTTTTAGCAAACAATTGCTTATTTTTGAAGTATATCGAGTAGCATTTTAAATATATGTCAGAAGATAGAAAAAACCTTGTAGTTCCCGAAAACGAAAAGTTTATCAACTTGGAAAAAGCAATTGCTTCTAAAAATCCCAAGTTGCTAAAATTTATGCCCGGTTTTGTGTTGCGCTACATCAAAAAGATTGTGCATCAGGAAGAGCTGAATAAAGCGATCTATTTAGCTCGTCATCGTCATGGAGTTGATTTTGCGAATGCTGCTTACGAAGAATTTGGAGTTAAGTTCAAAATAATAGGAGAAGAGAACATTGTTAAAACTGGCGGAGTGATTATGGCGGCTAATCATCCTTTAGGTGGATTAGATGGGCTGACCCTCATTAAAATTGTTTCAGACTACCGTCCCGATATTCGATTTTTTGTGAATGACTTATTAATGGCTTTGAAAAATTATGCACCCATTTTTGTTCCTGTGAATAAACATGGGAAAAATTCAAGTGATTATGCGCGAAAGTTTGAAGAGGTGTATGCTGGTACTGAATGTTTGTTGATTTTTCCTGCAGGATTAGTGTCGCGCAGAAATGAGAAAGGGGTGGTGGAAGACTTGGTTTGGAAAAAAAGTTTTATTGCAAAAGCCATTCAGTATAAAAAGAATATTGTGCCTGTTTACATCGATGGAAACAATTCCAAACGTTTTTACAATTTAGCTTATTACCGGAAAAAGTTAGGGATTAAAGCTAATATTGAAATGTTTTATTTGGTGGATGAAATGTACCGTCAACGCGGAAAAACATTGACTTTTATTTTTGGAGAACAAATTTCTTGGGAAACATTTACAAGCGATTATCCAGCTGAATATTGGTCGGCTAAGGTGAAAGAGCATGTGTATGCTTTAAAAAGTGGCGACAAAACAAAATTATTACCAACTATAAAAAATAATCATAAATAATATTCGTATGCAAGATATTATTCAACCAATAGCGAAAGAGCTGATAGCAGCTGAATTAACCAAAGAGCGTTTTGTTCGTGTTGCCAACAATGGTAACAATGAAATTTATATTATCACTCATCACGATTCACCAAATGTGATGCGTGAGATTGCTCGTTTGCGCGAAGTAACCTTCCGTGCAGCAGGTGGTGGAACAGGACATGAAATTGATATTGATGAATTTGATACTTCCGATTCACCTTACAAACAATTGATTGTATGGAACCCGGAAGAGAAAGAAATTGTAGGTGGATACCGTTACATTAAATTGGGTGAAGCACCTGTTATTAATGGAGTGGTGCATGTAGCAACAACAGAGTTGTTTACTTTCTCCGATCAATTTGTGAAAGAGTTTGTTCCTTCAACCATTGAGTTGGGTCGTTCATTTGTTCAACCAAAATACCAACCATCCTTAGAAAATCGTAAAGGATTATTTTCATTGGATAATTTATGGGATGGATTGGGTGCAATTGTGATTGATAATCCAGATGTAAAACATTTTTACGGTAAAGTAACCATGTACACCGATTTTAATTTTCATGCACGTGATATGATTTTATCGTTTTTAACACATTTCTTTCCTGATAAAGATAAATTGGTTCGTCCAATTGTTCCATTGGGATTAAAAACAGATGTGTCGGAGTTTATGAAGTCTATTGAAGGATTGGATTTTAAAGAAGCAAATAAAGTATTGAATCAAAATGTAAGAGCATTGGGAGAGAACATTCCACCAATGGTAAATGCATACATGAATTTATCGGCAACCATGAAGTTTTTTGGTACTGCCATGAATGATCATTTTGGTGAAGTAGAAGAGAGTGGAATTATGGTAACGATAGCTGATATTTACGATTCTAAAAAAGAACGTCACGTAGCATCGTATAAAAAATAGATTCGAAAATCGAATTTAAAATTAATCGAATCAATTTTAATTATGGATATTAAATCAGCCCAGTTTGTAATTAGCAATACCGATTTTAACAAGTGTCCAGCACCTGTATTGCCGGAGTATGCATTTATTGGTAGATCAAATGTTGGGAAATCTTCTTTGATAAATATGTTGTGTGTTCGTAAGGATATGGCCAAAACATCGGGCAAGCCAGGGAAAACACAATTGATCAATCATTTTCTTATCAATCAAAATTGGTACTTGGTAGATTTACCAGGTTATGGATACGCGCAAGTTTCGCGCGATAAACGTGATAACTGGGATC
>Ga0208626_1000096_pt1 | contig 39308 bp, 19 predicted proteins | sample LakWasMet10_HOW4_2_FD_183860 | JGI IMG/M metagenome (GOLD analysis project Ga0208626, IMG submission 183860) | Freshwater sediment methanotrophic microbial communities from Lake Washington under simulated oxygen tension - Sediment Metagenome... | ecosystem: Environmental > Aquatic > Freshwater >... | reverse complement strand
CTATCGTTGATAGCGGTTACAAAAGCTTGAAAGAAAACGATCGCGTTACTTTCGACGTAACTGACGGACCAAAAGGTAAACAAGCTTCTAACATTCAGAAGGTTTAGTACTAAAGAATCCAAAAAAATGACCCTATCATGGGTCATTTTTTTTGGCCGCTGCACACTGAACGGTAGCTTTCTAACTACTGCGTGTATTTTTTTGCCTGCAATACCCTCGTACTTTTATTGCCCAATCACCTGAAATGACAGCTGCATTTGTTGATGACAACATGCACTGCCAGCCATCATCATTCTTAAAACTCCCTGGCTAGCCACGCCAACAAAGCACGTAGAAATATAGCTATTTCCCCAACGATTGCAATGTCGTATCAATTCTGCCTATTCGCCATCCACCGCACCAGCGCCTGGCATCACCATCACCGTAATAAACGCCCTTAGAACTCTCCTGACATCTGCACCCAGAGCCTGGGCGTACGTTCGGCGGATGCCGGTTCAGACAACGGCGTGCCGCCCTGCATAGGCCACGCCAGGTAGCTGCTGAGCTGCAATCTGAACAATGAGGCATTGATTCCTATACCGGCGCCGGACAGGGTACGCGTATTATCAGCCGCCAGAAAGTCATCGCGGTTGATCCTGATGTTTCCGTAATCATAAAACAACACCCCCCTCAACTGCGGAGTAAAGTAATGCGCCAGCTCCAGATTAAGCATGTTTCCGGCATCACCGCTCGCTTCTCCTTGCGGGTAAGCACGCACTCCATACGCACCGCCCAGGCTGAATTTTTCAGATGAATTAAGGTTGTTGCCAGCCCACTGGCCAGAAAGCGTCATAGATAACGTATCTTGATCCGTGATACGCTGCAGGCGGTTTAACATATAAGTGGCCTTAACGAAATCACCATTGCTGTGCGCACTACCAGCATCAATCAAGCGGGCGGCGGCATCCATATTCAAGTGCCCGGCGTACATCATCGCATCAAACGAAATCCGCCCCCCACCGTACACCACATCCTGGCGCTCGCCACTCAAGCCTACGCTCACCAACTGCACCTGTTTGTCAGTATTGGCGAAGACTGTATCCATGCGGTCATTCAACTTTTTATTTTCATAAGTCAGCGCACCGAACAGAGAGCTGGTCTGGCTCAATATCAATGGATAAGTGGCAAACAGGCCAGCGGTTTCACTGGTGCCATAAGCATCAAGCGACTCAAACTCCTTGCCTAGCTGATAACGGTTACGCGAATAAGCCGCCCCTATACGCAACCCATCGCCACCTACGGGCATCTGGTAAGCCAGCCGACCGTATAGCAGATCACCGTTGCTGCCAACTGCCCGCATAGTGAGCTGATCGCCTGTTTTCAGCGGGCTGTTAATATGCAGAGACACGCCAAGCTGGTATTCTCCCGTGTAGCGGTTACCATGGTTACTAAGCTGTATGCTACCGTTATAAGGCGCTGACGGCGTGGTTTCAATCAACAGATCAGATGTACCGGCCTTGCTGCCGCCCTGCAAGCTGGCGCGAACCTTATCTACACCTACAGTGCCACGCAGTAACAACAACTGACGGTCAATCTCTGATTTTTGCAATGCTTCACCAGTATTCAGGCTCTTTAAATGGCTAAGTACCTTCTCATCCGAAACTCTGGCAGAGTTGTTAAGCTTGACCTGATCCAAGGACCCTTCCAGCACTGCAATATTCAACACACCATTCTGGATTTCCTGTTCTGGAATATAGGCATTGGCAAGAAAATATCCGCGCTTGCGGTAATAGGCAGTAATACGTGCGGCACCAGCTTCAAGCTGGCTTAAGCTATGCACCCCGACCAACAGGTCTGCAACTAGCGCCTGCAAGGTTCTGGCAGAAAACCTTTTTGTCCCGGTAACACGAACCTGCGCCACTGCAATCATCGTATCATCCTGCATTTGCGCAGTTGTCTGCGCCACAACCTCTGCACCCAGCGGCAGCGGAGATTTCAATTCTTTTGCTTGCGGCCACTGCTTCTGTTCCTGCTGTAATTCACGCGTAATCTGTCCAGCATCTGGCAACGGCGAACCGGCCTCTACACTAGCACTCACCACGAGAGCCAATGTCAACAACCATCCGGCACTGATATTTTTTTCTTTACTCAACCCAAATCCCTTATGCGGCCATACCTGAATTTAATTATTTTATGCACCGCTCTAACCGGCACTTTTCAAAGCTTTTGTGCTTTATCCTTCATGGCCTTTCCTGATTCATCCGTCCCGCACTTACGCTTTTTACTATCAGCGTTGCCATCCTCATTCGCAGAATCATCAGATGTAAAGTCCAGTGCGCATGCATCTTCTTCGGCACCAATGAACCGCTCAAAAACAGCACCGGCAGAACTCATAATCAATGACTCGCCACCACAGCTGGTTTCCAAAGGTTTATCATCTGAAGCCTCATTCGGCGGTTTTTGTGCATCCGAGATAACATCGCCGGGAATACTTGCCTGCGCCATCACTAATAACTCCCCTGACGAAGCAGCATTATTCACAAAGGTATACCCCAGGCTGCTTGATAGCCCGTTTACATAATCAACATTGTACAAACCCGGCGCCGCCCCTCCTCCCGCAAACGCAGCTGTGCCGGTAATTCCTGATGTTTGCGCGTTATCGCCATCAATAAAGCCACTATAAGTAGCAGCGAATGGACTTGGCAGATTGCCATAGCTTACAACTTGCTGATTAGGTGTTACTGAAAGTACAGGAGCAATGCTATAAAACAGCCAGTTTCCGCTCGTAGCGTAAGATGGCGTAGCGCCTGCAACATAAGGCTGGTTGTAATGCTTGCCAGTCGGCGTCATGCCGCCCAGCACGTTTAAAGCCGGGGCGCTAGAATACACAGACCACTGGCTAGCATTAATAGGAGTAGTGCTAGCCGAGTTATTGATAAAATTGCCGCCCACCGCTGCCAACGTTGCTACACCAGTACCCAGATCCAGCACAACGCCATTCGCTATGGTTATCGTTGCGGTACCCGGGTCACGCGCACTGGCTGTTGCGGCAGGATCGCCAGCCACCGCGGTCAGATTACCGTTATCGGTAGTTACACTGGCATTGAAATTAATATTGCGGCCAGCCTGCAACGTCATATCTCCGCCATCACCGCTGGGATTATTCACGGCAACCGCGCTGGCGAAAGTAATATCATTACTGGCCTGCAGCACCACATTGGTACCGGCATTTAAAATGGACTCAAGCTGGGTATTTAATATGGTAATAGTCTGATCAGGATAATCGGCAAAGTTAATGACGCTCGCAAGCGGATCTGGCACTAAATTAAACAAATGCACAGCGCCGCGATCAAGCGCAGCATTGCCAGCACCGTCATCCAATATCGCACCGACAGCAAGGCGATCACCGGCACCGTTAAGCGCAACAGAGGTACCGAAATAATCACCCATATCCAAACTACTTAGGTTCACATCATCAACACCTGTATAGCCTTTACCAATGATTGACTGCAAGCTGGCGCCGGTAAAGTTAGCGTCAGCAAAGTCAAGCAGATAAACAGCACCGCTACTCGGCGCCAGATTACCGAAACCATCATCATTAAAAGCGCCAACAGCCAAACGTGTTCCCGCTGCGTTAAGCGCAAGTGCGCGCCCAAAACCGTCACTGTTCTCTAAATTAGCAACATCAACGTTATTACCGCCGGCATAGCCTTTACCCACAGTTACCTGCAAACTGCCGCCGGTGAAATTATTATCTGCAAAACCAAACAGGTAAACAGCACCGCTATCTGGCGCAAGATTACCGGCACCATCATCACCAAAGGCGCCGACGGCGAGCCGATCTCCCGCCGTATTGAAGGCAGCAGAAATGCCGAATCTATCCTGATTGCCTAAATTGGCAATATCAACATTATTACCACCGCTATAACCCTTACCAATAGTTGCCTGTAAGCTGCCATTACTAAAACTACTGTCAGTAAAACCATAGAGATACACAACACCGCTATCACTTGCTGCATTACCGGCACCATCGTCGCTGTATGCACCAATCGCCAGACGATTTCCCATCGCATTCAATGCTACCGCGCTTCCGAAACCATCCGACAGCTCCAGGCCTGTAGCATCCACATTTTTGCCGCTAACGTAGCCTTTACCTATCGTGGCCTGCAGACTACCACCGGTAAAATTACTTCCAGTAAAACTGAACAGATACGCAGCACCCGTATCAATAGCAACATTACCTGCACCATCATCGCCAATAGCACCGACAGCAAGACTGTTGCCTACAGCATTCAGCGAAACTGACGCACCAAAATTATCATTGCTTTCCAGGCTTGCCACATCAATATTATTGCCACCGGCATAACCCTTGCCTACCGTTGCCTGCAAGCTGCCGCCACTAAAATTGCCATCGGCAAAACTAAACAAACGCACAGCACCGCTACTTGAAGCGATATTTCCCGCACCATCATCACCGTAAGCGCCAACCGCGAGCAAGTCTCCTGCTGCATTCAATGCGACTGAAGTGCCTAAATAATCATAGCCGGCAAGGCCGGCTACATCGACATTGTTACCCCCAACATAACCGGCACCGAGCAGCGCATTGTATGTCCAGGTATTCAGACTTGAAGAATCACCGATAATGATATTTTTAGGGTCGAGTAAAATGGTATCAGCACCGATTACACCGGATAACCCAGCTTGGCGCAGAGTATCGGCCGAAGAAATCTCCACCGCACCGCCACGCACCGCACCGCTTGCATCAACATGGCCTAATTGTGTCGTTTCCTTATCTGACCAGAAAATAACCGTACCGCCATCACCCTGCGCTGATGAAACATTGATTTGTGTACTGTCATTAACGAACACTCTCAGCGCATTTTCTATCTCGGCGCTTTCTTGCCAGCGTGTCACAAATTGATCATAAGCCTGTGTCTCAGCGCCATGCTTGCCACCCTGAAAAGCACCGCCGATGCGAACCAGGCCGCCTTGCGTGATACCGGAAGCATCAATATTTGCAGAAAGCAGGCGCACACTGTAACCACTGAGGTCAACGCGCCCGCCTGCCCCGGCTGAGCCAAGCGCACGATAAGTACCGGAACTGATCATACCGCCAGCCGAGTTAACGCTGATACTGCCGCCATCAACACCGCTTACATCGGTATAACTGGTAGATGACTCCACAATCTGGCCGCCCGCTTCATAGCGAACGCTGCCGCCGCGGCCTGTTGCGCCGGTAGCAAGCACATGATCCGCCAGAGAGAGGTCACCGCTCGCATATACGCCAACCTGGCCGCCATTAAACTGACCGCTGGCATTCACATTACCGCCGAGGGCAACAAAGCGACCATCGAGTGTAATTTCACCGCCGCTTCCGGTTTTAAAGGCACTGGCATCCAGTGTGCCCGTGTTAGTAATCACTGCATCGCCGCTTAAACGGATGACACCGGCGTGTTTTTTGATCGTGCGGGCACGGATGATGCCGCTATTGCTGATAGCCGCCGTAGTGATTGCATCTGCGGCTTTAGCCCCCATGAACACCTGGCCGCCATCTGCCTGAATCAGCTGTTTGTTTTCTGCAAGGGCGTTAACGGCCCCTTTATCGATGGTGTAACCAAACAATGCGCCATTATCGAGATTAAGCGTCACTTTATCGCCGGCAGCCAACAATACCGTACCCATGGTAGCGCTGATCACGCCTTCATTACGTACCTCTGGTGCCAGCAGCGCAATATAACCGCCTTGTGCTGCGGTTAAATTACCCTGATTAATGACACTGCCAGCATCACCGTTGCTGCTGAATGTATATTGGCCGGCCATAAAATCAGGCACATTCAAACCCAACGAAGTGGCTACCAAGCCGCCAGCATTCACTTGCGCATCTTTACCGAACAGCACGCCGTTAGGATTGCTGATAAAAAGCTGACCTTTAGCGTTAATGCTACCGAATATATTGCTCGGGTCTTGGCCAAGCACACGAATCAAAGCGATATCAGTAGCAAAGCTCTGCTGCAGAGTAAACGCTTCCCCCAACTTCACGCCAAAGGCCGCAGCATTGATCGCCAGGCGAGCAGAATCCTGTATCACGAGATTGCTGTTAACGATACTGCCCTGCCCACCGACGATAACACCCCCCTCAAGCCCGGCACGAACCGCAGGCGAGAATAGCACCACCGCAATAAAAACCGGCTTTAACAGCATAGCTATGCTACGGCATCGCAAATTCAAACAATCTCTCCATACAAATCCCGCCACTCAGGATTAACCGACTCAATCAAAGCAACTTTCTTATCACGGGAACCAGCTTTAATCTGCTTTTCACGGGCAATCGCCGTATACATGTCCTCGCACAACTCAAAATAAACAAGCTCATGAACCTGATATTTCTGTGTAAAACCAGGTACAAAGTTATTTTTGTGCTGCCATACACGCTGAACCAGTTGCGAGGTAACCCCTGTGTACAGAGTACCGTTCCGTCCACTTGCCAGGATATAAATTGCGGCTTGTTTCAACTAACAATACCAATCATTATCAACACGTCCTCCCCGCCATTGCATATCTGTCACTATGTACCCGTGAAGAACATCCCCACAAAACTAAGCTGCTAAAGTAAGCAACCTCAAACAAAATACTTTGAAACCATGGATTGCCGCGCCTAACGGCTCGCAATGACAACCCAGTACCGTCATTGCGAGGAGTGCAACGACGCGGCAATCCAGCCCAAACAAAAAAGCGCGAAGCCTCAAAACCAAACCTATTAAAACCTCTGGATTGCCACGCCTTACGGCTCGCAATGACAACCCAGTACCGTCATTGCGAGGAGTGCAACGACGCGGCAATCCAACCCAAACAAAAAAGTGCGAAGCCTCAAAACCAAACCCATTAAAACCTCTGGATTGCCACGCCTTACGACTCGCAATGACAACCTCGACCGATCACCGCGCCCTTACGGCTCGCAATGACAACCCTGTACCGTCATTGCGAGGAGTGAAGCGACGCGGCAATCCAGCCCAAACAAACAAGTGCGAAGCTTCAAAACCAAACCCATTAAAATCTCTGGATTGCCACGCCTTACGGCTCGCAATGACAATCTCGACCGATCACCGCGCCCTTACAGCTCGCAATGACAACCTTTAAAATAAAAAAATAGCTTTATTTCTACGCCTCTTTCTCAACCCACTCATCCCACATATTTTCATAAAGCGCTTCCAGATGTGTTGTATAGGCAGCCACATTACATAGTGGGGAGTCTTGCATTTGTTTACGCAGCATGGGCCGCTGCTGGCGCAACTTAGCTACACTCTTAGCCAGCTGCTGTGCTGCTTTTACATACGATTTTGTATCCTGCGCCACCCAGTCATTCTGGCCCAGCGCATTCAAAATACTTGCGCCCATACGCCCCTGAAAACTGCCACCTTGCAACGTCACTACCGGCACACCCATCCACAAAGCCTGCAACGTTGTTATACCGCCGTTGTAAGGCACAGGATCTAATGCAATATCCACCACACTATATGCCTGCATCAAATCATTAAAATCAGAAGGCCCCTGCAACGCGATACGTGCTGGCGCTACACCGTGCTTGCCGAATGCAGCAACAAAATACTCACAGGCTGCGGCATCACCCAAAACGGGTGCTTTCAATAGCAAACGTGAATCGGGCACGGCCAGCAGCACCTTAGCCCATAATGCAATCGTTGTAGGTGATAGCTTGATAGAATGGTTAAACGAACCAAACAGCACTGGCGCAGCCTCTGGCTTAGCAGCTGGCAATGCAAAATCCTGCTGCGGTGCCCAGCAAAAAACACAGTCTGGCAACCGCGCGACTTTTTCAGAAAATAGTGCAGCATGCTCATCTGGCGCCACAACTCTGTCGGCCACCAACCAGTTTATAGATTGCATTCCGGTAGAATGCGGATAGCCAAGAAAACTCACCTGCACTGGTGCAGCCCCCATTGCGAACACACCCAATCGATGCGAATCAGTATGCCCCGCCAGATCAATCAATATATCCACACCATCACTAATAATCTGGTTTTGCAATGTAGCATCATCAATTGTCGCTGCATCTACCCAGCGCTCGCACAATGCCTTGGCCTGCTGCGTAAATGAATCCTGGACGCCGCCGGTGTAATAAACTGCCAGCTCAAATCGTGCTTTATCGTGCTGCTTAAGCACCGGAAAAATCAACTGCTGTACCGGGTGCTGCCCATGTAAATCACCCGTCACATAAGCAATCCTTAAACGCCGCCCAGAAGTCTTATCATTAGCAAACAATCGCTTGCGTGGCAAAGCCTGCTCAATGGGCGCACATAATTGGCGGTGCAATCTTGCCACCTTCGCTGGCAGCCACGCATCATAATAAAGTAGAGACATAGCAATAGTTGAAACCAGCCGTGACTCTGGCTTTCCCTCAACCTTGTACATATCCGACAGCACCTTCAACTGGCTGTGCATGTCGCCCACCCAACTCGAAAGCTGTGACAGCATGATTGTTATATCCTGATCATCTGGCGCCAGTTTTTGAGCATTCTCCAGGCTTGCCCGTGCCCTGCTCCATTGCCATGCCTTATGCTGTGCAGCCCCAAGTGCAAACCACGCTGCTGCATCACCCGGCGCCAACGCGGTTACCCGCTCGCGCACCGCAATTGCCTGATCTCGAAAGCTCCAGCGCGACAACATATCGGCCAGCAAAACTAAAACGGAAGGATTAGGCGAGTGCGACGCCAACTCAAACACCACCTGCGCCCGCTCAACATCGCCCGTCTGCATCAATGCATCAGCTAAAAAAATCATCGAACCAAAACGCTGCGGATACTCGGTTTGCAATTGAGAAAAAACCTCAACAGCAGCAGCCGCATCGCCGGCGCGCAAAGACCACAAACCAATCCAATGCAAAGTCTCGCCTGCCAGCAACTCCAGAGATTGAGCCTGCTGCAACGCTGTCGCTATTTTCTTCTTCGCCTTGCCTGCCAGTTCATACAAACGCGCCAGATACAACCAGCTCAACCAGTCTTGCGGACAACGCTCCACCACCTCTTCTAAAGCCGCAATCAACTCCCGCCCAATCTTGGGGTCAGGCAAACGCAACAGCACACTTTCATCCACCGTAACTGGCAATACGGCAAGCAAAGCATCTGCTGCCGGACGCAATTCAGCATTAATACGCAGCGCCTGACGTAACATATATAGCGTCTGCCAGGTTAAAGCACTATCTGCATATTCACGCGCCAGCGCCATCCAAGCCTCTGCTTGCAACGGATTATTTCGCAAAGCATCATAGTGAACTGCAATTGACATCAAGCTAACCTTTAATAAATGAACCGCTTATTAAGCTATAACAATAGCCTGAAACCAAAATCCTTAAACCTCTGGATTGCCACGCCTTACGGCTCGCAATGACAGCCCAGTACCGTCATTGCGAGGAGTGCAACGACGCGGCAATCCAGCCCAAACAAACAAGTGCGAAGCCTCAAAATCAAGTGCGAAGCTTCAAAACCAAAAACCTCAAAACCAAAACCCATTAAAACCTCTGGATTGCCGCGCCTTACGGCTCGCAATGACAGCCTCGACCGATCACCGCGCAATGACAGCCCAGTACCGTCATTGCGTACCCGTCAAGGGCATCCCCACCAAACTAAGCTACTAAAGTAGCAAGTTTGGCGAGAAGGAGCGACGCGACGCGGCAATCCAGCCCAGTACCGTCATTGCGAGAAGCGAAGCGACGCGGCAATCCAGCCCAAAAAAACAAGTGCGAAGCCTCAAAACCAAGTGCGAAGCTTCAAAACCAAAAACCTCAAAATCAAACCCATTAAAACCTCTGGATTGCCGCGCCTTACGGCTCGCAATGACAGCCTCGACCGATCACCGCGCAATGACAGCCCAGTACCGTCATTGCGAGAAGCGAAGCGACGCGGCAATCCAGCCAAAAAAAACAAGTGCGAAGCCTCAAAACCAAGTGTTAATCCTCAAAATCAAAAACCTCAAAACCAAAACCCTTAAACCTATAGATTGCCGCGCCTTACGGCTCGCAATGACAGCCTCGACCGATCACCGCGCCTTACAGCTCGCAATGACGCATCCAACGCCCTCGTCCCGTGCCTGTTCACCCATCTAAGCCAATAAATTGGCAAGATGTGTGAGACTAGTGGGCCTCCTACAGCACGCTGCGCACAATGTCGATATCTACCAGCAACTGCGCTGCAGCACCAGGAGCGTTATATACGGCGTAGGTTTGGCCGGCATTAGTCACCGTACCTACCGATACACCCCATCCGCTAGAGAGTAAAGTATCGCCCGCATCACCATCAATGACCAATTGATGACGCTGTTCAGGATTAACCCCGCCAGCGCCGCCTGCTGCAAGGTTATAAGTACCATCCGCCCATCCATTAGCGTTGTTAAACTGGTTCATGCCGCTCAAATCAAGCACGTCCTTCACGGTCAGGTTGAGGGTGCTATTGTCGCTACCGGCTATCAGGTTAATGCGTTCGATACTGTCAATACGTGAACCGCCATCCGCATTGCTTGCAGCCTGGTTAGCAATCAAAGTCAGGTCAAGGCTTACACCACCTGAACCCAGCAAGCTGATAGTATCTACGCCGTTGCCGCCATCAATGCGCGCCAACTGACCTCCCGTAACGCCAGCCTGCAATGCCGCAATGTTGCTTGCATTAAGTACGAATGTATCGTTGCCCATGCCGCCATACAGCACATCTGCACCGCCATTGCCGGTCATCGTATCGTTACCGGCATTGCCAACAATGGTTTCGGCAGCTGCGGTGCCCGTTAATGTATCGTTACCGGCTGTGCCCAGTTGGTCTACAACGGTTTCAAACTGCGTACCGCCAAATATCACATAACTGCGGCCAGCATCAGCGCCGGCAGCCGGATTACTTAGATCGGCACCGACAATAAGGTCTGCAAGGCCATCACCATTCACATCGCCGGCAGCGGATACACTCGCCAAGTGGTCGCTGGTGGCCTGGCCATTGATGATAAAGCCACCGTTACCGAGAGCAACAGCAGAAAGATTAATAGCACTGGTTCCTGTTTTTCCGTAGACCACGTAACTATTTCCGGCATCCGCACCTGCAGCGGGGTCACCATAAGGTGCGCCGATAATAAGGTCAGCCAGGCCATCACCATTGACATCGCCTGCAGTAGACACGCTATAACCTGCCCAATCTCCGCCTGCGACACCGTTGATGGCAAAGCCGCCTGTACCGGCAATGACTGCCTGCATATCGACATTTGCCGTATTCGCCTTGCCAAACACTACGTAACTACGCCCGGCATCTGCCCCGGCCGCGTTATCATGAGGCACACCTACAATCAAATCAGCCAGGCCATCGCCATTAACATCACCTGCGGCAGAAACACTCCAGCCCGCATGATCATTTACACCGGGCGCGCTGTTATAGATACCGAAACCACCGATGCCGGTCGCAATAACATTAAGGTTTACTGTAGCGGTATCCGTCTTGCCAAACACTACATGAACGCCACCTACATCAGCGCCAGTCCAGTCACCATTCGGCACCCCGACAATCAAGTCTGCCAGGCCGTCGCCATTAATATCACCTGCGGCAGAAACACTAAAGCCGGCAAGATCACCTGCACTAGGGCTGTATATAGCAAAACCACCGATGCCGGCCCCAGTAGCAGTAAGGTTTATTGCCGCGGTATCCGTCTTGCCAAACACCACATGAGCGCCACCGGCATCGGCACCACCTGCATCGCCATAAGGCACACCGATGATCAAATCTGCCAGGCCATCGCCATTAACATCACCTGCGGCAGAAACACTAAAGCCGGCATGGTCACCCGTACTGGGGCTGGATATAATAAAACCACCTATACCGCTCGCAGTAGCGGTAAGGTTGACTGCCGCGGTATCCGTCTTGCCGAATACCACATGAGCATCACCGGAATCAGTAGCACCTTTATCGCCGTTAGGTACGCCAACAAGCAAGTCTGCCAGGCCATCACCATTGATATCACCTATTGCCGAAACACTATAACCGCTTGTATCACCTGTGTAAGTGCTGTAAATAGCAAAACCACCTGTCCCTGCGCTTACAGCCGAAAGATCGACTGCTGTAGTACCGGCCTTGCCAAACACCACATAACTGCGACCTGCATCTACAGCCAGAGAATCTTTTTGCATTGCGCCCACAATCACATCATCATAGCCATCGCCGTTCACATCACCGGCGCTGGAAACGCTGTATCCACTTTGATCACCGGCCGCTTCACCATTGATTACAAAGCCGCCTGTACCTGCCGCAATGGCACTTGCCTCCACAACACTCTGATAAACACGAACACTGGTCGCTGCCGAGACCACACTGATATTACCCAGCGCATCTGTCGCAACGGCGCGAATGTTGTAAGGCACGGTACTGACTGCCAGTGCAGCATCAATACTGTAAGTACCGGCACCGGCAACAACGCTGCCTAAGGTTTCTCCGGCATCGACGATACCATCGTTATCTACATCACTGAACAAGGTCACCGTAGCGCCGGCCTCTACCGTACCGCTAAAGGTCAGGCCGCTGATCTGGCCAGTGTAGTTGTCGGTATTGAGCGACCCGGTATCATCAATCGCCGCTAAATCCGGGGCGGTTGGCGGAGTGACCGGGGCCACTACTTCTAGCGCCACGTTGGTCACGTTGGCGTCGGGAACGTTATAAACGCCGCCGTCATTGAACAAGTACACACGAGGGTGCCCATTGGAACTCGGCGTAGCCGACCAGTAGTAACTATTGACCCAACCCGGCGGCACGCCATCGACGCTAGTCGTAGCAAACGCATCCCAAACTGCCAGCAGGCTATTGTAGGTCGGGTTAAAGTTGGGGTCGGTACTTTGGCCATTGGCAGCGGTGTTGGCTTGTGCTAGCAAATCATTGGCATTACCGCTGCCATCCACGGTGCTGCCGTAGGTAGGCAGTGCCAGGCGCAGGCCATTGATGCCTGCGAGTGAAGAATAGCGGTACACTTCTGTAGTGCCATACTGACCATCAACATTCGTCACACCAGCAGGATTGGCTGCACTGTTCTGCACGCCGTTGCTATCGTAATTGAACAGGCCATCCAAAAAGTCATGATTCATCGCGTCAGACGTATAACTACTGCCGCCACCCTGAAAATTGGAATTGACACCATTGCCCGACAAATCCCAGTGGTAGTAGTTTCTGCCTTCTACAATCACCGGTTTAATCAGGTTGCCGTAGGTGCCCATGTCTATGCCTATGCCCATGTTGGCGGCATCGGTGCTTGCAGCTCGGCCAAAGCTATCACGCGAGAAGCCGGCGCTGATATTGAGGGCATCGTACACTTTACTGCCGCTGATCATATAGTCGGCATGGCCTTCCAGCTCGGCAATTACGCCGCCGGGGTGCAGTACAGAGGTGCCGCCGGATAGCGTGATGACCATTTCAGTGGCACTAGTAATGGTTGCGCCGGCAATATCGGCACTGCTAAAGCCAAAGTTGGTACCGCTGTTGATGGCATCCAGGTCCCAGCTGAGTTTGGTCCAATCCATGCGGCCGGCAATGTCGGTAATGCCGTATTCGCTTGCCGGGGTTTCCAGCAGCGAATTAAAGTTGGTGCCGTACAGGGTAATGGTATGAGTGGTGGCATCGTACACCACATTGCTAAAGGTGTTGTTGGGCCCTGTGGTGTCTATCGTCACCAGCTGGCTGGCTGTATTGCCTACATTGCCGAAGTTATCGGTTACACGTACGGTATAGGTAAAGCTACCGTTGCTGCGCACAGTTGCGGTGTTGTCATAACTCCAGGTGCCGGCACCAAGGGCGGCATCTACCCAGGTTACGCCACCATTGCTGCTGATTTGCACTTTTTCGCCGGCATTAAGTGCGCCCACCGTGCCGGACACGATCAGCGTAGTGTCATCGGTGTAATAATCAGAGGGAAAGGTGCCGCCATCCGTGCTGATGCCAGTGATGGCAATGGCTGCGGTTGGGGTAGTGCCGAGGACGACTTCGAGGGCGACTTCCGAAGCTGTGCCATCAGTATAGCCATTTAGACTGCCGGAATTTAAGAAAACGGCTTGATGTCCGCCTCCCCCACCTAATGTTGGTGTTGCGGACAGGTAATAGGGCGAACCAATATGCCAGCCTGTCGGTGTACCGTCAACACTAGTACCGGTACCCGTGCCGTTGAACTGATCCCAAATGGCCAGCAAACCATCATAGGTAGGATTACTGTTGGCAGTGCCCTGATAATATGCAGTGTTGGTAGCTGCCGTACCGGTTTGTGGGCTGGAAGTATTTGCATTACCTCCTGCATCTACCGTGCTGCCGTAGGTAGGCACTGCAACTCTTACGCCATTGAGCGTAGCGTAGCGGAAGGTGTTATCCATATCACCTACTATACCCACCGCATTGCCGGCGTTTTCTGTCACGCCGTTAATATTCTCGTTAAAAATAATATCCAGAGTGTTATGGCTTTGTGGATCATTAGCGCTACCATTTCTATTCAAATCCCAGAAATAATAAAACTTACCCTCTACCTGCACACCCTTAATGAGATAGCCGCTGGCTCCAAGGTCTATGCCGATAGTGGCGTCACTTCTGCTGTCAGTTATAGAAGCGTTGCCGGCCGCATCGTGCGTAAAGCCGGCCTGTATATCGATGCTATCCAGCACCGCGGTAGTGTTGTGCATGAAGTTGGCACCGGCCTCCAGATTTACCGCGGCACCGTTGGTAAGGGTAATACTCAGGTGGGTACTGTCAATCACATAGGCACTGGCAATATCGGCACGCACAAAGCCAAAGTCGGTAGTGCCGAGTGCGTTGTTGGCATCGTAATCCCATGAGAGTTTAGCCCAATCTAATCTATCTGCAATATCGGTAGCGGCAGTTTCACCGCCTGCCAGCAGTTGATCGAAGTTGGTGCCGATAAATGTAATTTTATTGGCAGCCGCATCGTAAACCGTTTGGCTAATGGTGTCGGTGGGGCGGCTAGTGTCAACGGTAACATCGTAAGCAGTGCCCGCTGCGCTCTGGTTACCAGCGGTATCTGAGACTTGTGCGGTGTAGCTAACAGTCTGTCCATTACTAAGGGTGCGGCTGTCGGCATAGGTCCAGGTGGTGCCGCTGGCTACTGCATTGCCCAGATAGGTGGCACCATCATAGATGCGCACGGTTTCACCTGCTACCAAGCCGGTTGTCAATGTGCCGCTGAGGCTGAGTGCGGTGTCATCGGTAACGCCGCCATCGGCAACCGTGCCTTGTGTAATACCCACGTTATCGGTCACTGTGGTAACCGCTGCTGTTTTGGCCGGGGCTATGGTGTCTATAGTCACATCGTAGGCAGTACCGGCTGCGCTCTGGTTGCCCGCAGTGTCTGCCACGCGTGCGGTGTAGCTTACCGCCTGACCATCGCTAAGGGTGCGGCTGTCGGTAAAGGTCCAGGTGGTGATGGTGACTGTGGCATTGCCCAGGTAAGTGGCACCATCATAGATGCGCACGGTTTCACCAGCCAGCAGACTGGCTGTCAGGGTACCGCTAAGGCTGAGTGCGGTGTCATCGGTAACCCCGCCATCTGCAACCGTGCCTTGAATGATACCCACGTTATCGGCCACTGCGGTAACCGCTGCTGTTTTGGCCGGGGCTGAGGTATCTATAGTCACATCGTAGGCAGTACCGGCTGCGCTCTGGTTGCCCGCAGTGTCTGCCACGCGTGCGGTGTAGCTTACCGCCTGGCCATTACCGAGGGTGCGGCTGTCGATAAAGGTCCAGGTGGTGCCGCTAACGGTAGCATTGCCCAAGTAGGTGGCACCGTCGTAAATGCGCACGGTTTCGTCGCCAAGCAGGCCGGCAGTCAAGGTGCCGCTGAGATCAAGGCCGGTGTCGTCGGTAACGCCGCCATCAGCAACCGTGCCTTGTATGATGCCAATATTATCGGTCACTGCGGTAACCGCTGCGGTGGTGACCGGAGCTGTGGTGTCTATGGTGACGAGCTGGCTCGTGGCCGTGCCAGTATTGGCTGCGGCATCCATAACGCGAAAGCGCACGGTATTGGTGCTGGTGAGCGCCGGGTCAACCACAGTAATAGTCGTGCCGACAACAGAAGTCGTAACATCGCTCCAACTGCCGCCGTTGTTGTTGCTGTATTGCAGGACTTCGCCCGGGTTGAGCGCGGCAGATAGTGTGGCGTTGACGGTGAGGCCGTTAGCATCACTGGTGATAAAGTCGGTAGTGATGCCGGTATCCAGACTGATACCGTTAATAGTAATCGTCTGCGTTGGTGCTACGGTATCTACCGTAACCAGGCTTGCCGTAGCTGCATTGTAGCCAGCCGCATTGCCTGTGGTGCCCATAAAGCTGGCAGCTACATCATAGAGTTTGTTAGCCACTGCAGTCAAAGCAGGGTCAAAGGTATTCGCCGGAATAGTGCCGGACCATACACCGCTGACATTGTTGTAACTAGTGACAGTAACGTTAATAGGCGCACCCCCGCCTTGTGGCGTGAGAACAACCGTAAAGTCACTGGCAAGAATATCTGTTAACACCAGAGGCACTGAAGAAGTTACCGTGCCGCTGACTGTAATCAAGCCGGCATTTTCCAGCGCATTTACTTTGTTATCAGTGGCAATCAGGTTGACGCTGATGCTAGGGTCGCCGATACCAAAATTCCACGTTGTGCTATTGCCGATACCGGTATAGGCATTGCCTACACTATCAGCAAGGGCGCCTGAGTCTATCTCAATATGGTAAGCCTTGCCTTGCAGCAAGTCTGCTGACGGGTTAATTGTTAATGTGCTGCCAACAATCGACACTTCAGGTGAGCCAATAGCGATTGTGGTTGTAGTGCCGCCATCGGTATCGTTAACAATACGGATATTGCCAACACCTGCAAACACATTTTCGCTGAATGTCACTACCAAATTGGCATTTGGAGATGCACTGGAAAGATTATCCGCCGGGCTATACGTAATTGCAGTTGGTGCAATAGTGTCAATAGTAAACGGTCTGATAGTACTGCCGCTAACGTTATTGGCAATATCAGTTTGCGTTGCAGTGACAGATTCCGGGTTTTGTCCCATGGCCGTAACATCGGCTGTTGTAACAGCCACACTCCAGTTACCTGCACCATTAACCACAGCAGTATTGCCGCCAGCCAATGTTATGCCGCTGGAAAATGTGAGTGTAATGGTAGCGCCAATTTCACCTGTGCCGCTGATGGTAATGCCTGCCGTTGCCTCAGCTGCATCAACAGCATCATTGGTAGCGATAAAATTAATGACCGGAGCGGCCGGAGCGGCCGTGTCAATGGTGATGCTTTGTGTATCGGTAGCACCAATATTGAGCGCTACATCCACAATACGTACCTGCACATTGTAGCTGCCTTGGCCCAGGATAGTGCCGGTATTGTCATGGCTCCATGTGGTGCCGGCACCGGGTTGACTGCTGGCATCAAACCAGATCGTTCCATCAAAGCTGATTTGTATACGCTCACCCACAGACAGTGCGCTACCTAATGTGCCGTTAAAAATCAGCGCTTGGTCACTAGTGATGAAATCGGTCGTGATGCCGGTGTCGGACGTAATGCTGGCGATGTTGATCGTGTTGGCTACTGGTAAGGTAGTGTCGATGGTGACGAGCTGGCTCGCGACCGCGCCGGTGTTGGCGCCGTCACTGACGCGGAACTGGACCGTGTTGGTGCTGGTCAGGGCCGGGTCGATCACGCTGACGGCGGTGCCGATCACGCTGGCGCTGACGTCACTCCAGCTGCCGCCGTTGTTGTTGCTGTATTGCAGGACTTCGCCCGGGTTGAGCGCGGCAGAGAGTGTGGCGTTGACGGTGAGGCCGTTGTTGTCATTGGTGATGAAGTCACCGGCAGTGCCGCTGTCAAGGCTGATGCTGTTAATGGTCAGGGTCTGCGTCGGGGCGCTGGTGTCGATGGTGACGAGCTGGCTCGCGACCGCGCCGGTGTTGGCGCCGTCACTGACGCGGAACTGGACCGTGTTGGTGCTGGTCAGGGCCGGGTCGATCACGCTGACGGCGGTGCCGATCACGCTGGCGCTGACGTCACTCCAGCTGCCGCCGTTGTTGTTGCTGTATTGCAGGACTTCGCCCGGGTTGAGCGCGGCAGAGAGTGTGGCGTTGACGGTGAGGCCGTTGTTGTCATTGGTGATGAAGTCACCGGCAGTGCCGCTGTCAAGGCTGATGCTGTTAATGGTCAGGGTCTGCGTCGGGGCGCTGGTGTCGATGGTGACGTTAAGCGGATTACTTGGATTACTTTCGTTGCCAGCTGCGTCTGTTAGTGTGTATGTAATATCATGGTTACCTTCACTTAGCGGAGTGTTCGGGGTCAGCGTACCGGTCACCGAATCGTAGGTCGATGGAACCTCAACACCGTCTATATATAAGGTAGGCGTGTCGATAAGGCCACTACCTACGTTAATGCCTGGGGTAGTGTCATCTGTTACTGGCGCTGTACTCGTCGGGTTTTGTACTGCGCCGACATTGTCAGCATAGCTGGCTGGTGCCGCTGGCGTTGCCGGTGCTATGGTATCGATCGTCACATTGAGGGCAGGACTTTGCGGACTTTCGTTGCCGGCAGGGTCAGTCAATGTGTAGGTCAGCGCATGAGGGCCTTCGCTTAATGGCGTGTTCGGTGTCAGGGTGCCGGTGGCCGGATTGTAAGTTGCCGGTACTTCTATGCCATCTACATATAAAGTGGGGACGTCGGTGAGCCCAGTGCCGATATTGATACCTGGCGTACTGTCGTCTGTTGTTGCCGCGGTACTGGTTGCGTTTTGTACTGCGCCGACATTGTCAGCATAGCTGGCTGGTGCCGCTGGCGTTGCCGGTGCTATGGTGTCAACTGTAAAGCTGATATCAGGGCTTTTTTGACTGGTGCCACTGCTATTGCGCAATGCATAAGAAAGAGTATGAGGCCCTTCAGCTAATGGTGTAACAGGAGTAAGGCTATTGGTTGCCGGATCCCAATTGGACGGTACTTCATTTCCATCTAAATAAAGAACCGGGGTTTCTCCAGCGCCTGGCGGATTTATGACAAGTGCAGGAATATTGTCGTCAGTCGTTCCTCCATTAGAAATCTGACCAGTTATCAGGCCTATGTTATCTATTGCTGAATTTGTTGTTGGCGTTGAAGGCACCTGGCCTACATTACCACCCCCACCGCTACCGCCATGACCGCCACTGCCAGTTTGAAGTAAAATAAAACCCAAGGCAGCAATTCCACCCAACATACCTATTGGGGCTTCTCCTGAGGAGTTTGCCAGTAGCAATGCGGCTGCTTTGTCATCGCTATCTTCTTCTTTTGCAGCAGGTTTTTCAGCGGGGGGCTCTGCTGCATCTTGCACAACCTCATTCTTTGCTTGATCAGTTGCTGCAACAGCTTTAGTTTCAGCCGTATTGACTGGCTCAGAATATTCGCTACTGAGTATCTCTTTTTCCTGGCCTGCGGCATCGTCCCACGAGAATAGCTGGTCTTCATCAGCGACTGCTGATTTCAGGTAAAAGTCTTTGAGTATAAACTCCTCACCTTTGGCATTCTTAATGATAAGGTCATTTCCCTTGCGAAAGGTTTTAATATCAACCTTTTTCGTCACTCGAATAGTATCTCCGTGACCAACTGCTAACGATGCACCATTTACAAGATTAACAACTTTAACCTGATGCATTGCATCAACGATGATCAATTCTATTGTCATTTTACTACCCCTAACATTAAGTAATTTCAGTGTGAAGCTATCAATATTTAAATCGATATCAAATTCATAAAAATAGGTATAAATGTGTGCTAATCAGCATAATCTGCCTCAACAAGTGCATACTGCAGCAAGGCCAATAATGGTAAATTTCAGTAATTTCGCATTAATTAGAGTTTCACAAAGTTTTATAAATTGAATATAATTTCAATATTAAAAATATGGGAATTTTTCCCTTGTATGTAAAGTTACCGCACTGCTAATACCATGTCAATACTTTTGTCAACTATCACTATTGATAGTTAATTACTACAAATCAGATAGCTAAATTTAATCAAAGACCTGGAACCAGAAAAAAAATTGTGTTCAGGAATAATTACCTAGAGCTTCTCTTTGAATAAAGGCCCAAAATTTTGCAGGCCGCTGCCTTTAATAACCTAGTCCCCAGCGGGGTTTTAAATAGCTGCCAGGCCACTTTTCTACATTAAGCTCATCTTAATTTTCTTTCCCGGCATGCATGATGCGTTTCCACAGCCAGGTTCAGGGCTTGGCTAGTTATAAAAATTTAATAAAAATACGTTTAATTATTGTTGTTAGTTGATTTTGGAATTTTTTCTGCCGATTAATAATCAACAGATTTTCTTGCTGAATACCAAATGAAAGACTATCGCTCGTGCAGACTCTCTTTTAAGCCTCGAGTGATAGGTTTCAATAGATATTGCATTACGCTACGCTGCCCAGTCTTAATTTCTGCGCTTGCGATCATGCCTGGAATAATTTCTATTTTTTCTGAACGCGGATTGCGTAGCTTGCTACCAGCAGTACGGACAATGCCACGATAATATTTCACTTCTTCTCGTGCATTTTCTTCACGTAACGTATCCGGGCTGATATAGGTAAGTTCACCATTGAGTGTGCCGTAAATAGTGTAGTCATAGGCATCCAGCTTGATACTGGCTGGAAGCCCTGGTCTCAGAAATGCCACGTCAGCAGGTCTGATTTTCATTTCTATCAGCAGCTCTTCATCAATTGGCACAATCTGCATAATTTCTTCAGCAGGTCTTACAACACCGCCGCGGGTAGTGATGCGGATATTTTTGACTACACCTTTTACCGGTGCATATATGTCTACTTGATCAAGCACGGTTTTACGAGCGGCTAATTGCTCAGTTTGCGATGAAAGCTCATCTTGTGCCTTCGCTAAATCTGCCTGTGATTCACTTAAGTATTTGTTACGGCGCTGAGTGATTGCACCTTTAATTTCATTCACCTGGCGCCGCAGGCGAATAACATCAACCTCACTAACTTCGCCTGTCTCCAGCATTGGTTCGTTCAGGCTAAGCTCTTTCTGTACAAGCTTTAGGGTTTCTTGCAAAACCGCAACCTCCTCATTCAATGCAGACAATCTTTTTGAATAAAGAATTTTTTGCGCATTTACAACATCAGGAAAGCCTGCAGTACTTTTAGGAAAGGTAAGCGGCACGCCCAGAACTTCTGAACGCAACCTTGCAATTGCAGCCTCCAGCGAGGCTACTTTTGAGAGTGTTTCACGATAGATCGCCTGCGCTTTATCTCCCTCAATACTCAGCAGCAACTCTCCTTTTTCAACAATGTCACCTTCTGAAACCTTTATTTCATTCACAACGCCGCCATCCAGGCTTTGTATCGACTGAACCCGGCTGCTTGGTATTACCGTGCCAGCTGCGCGGGTAACAATATCCAGCTGCGATGAGTATGCCCACCAGCCAAATGCCATGACGCCTCCGATTAACGACAGCAGCAATATGCTTCCCATCAGAAACTTGAAGCCATGATTTGTTGATACGACATTGTTCAATTTAAAATTCTCCAGCGACATTCATCATTTTATGCTGCTTTGATATGGGTAACTGGCGCAGAGAGCTGCTGTAAAACTTGATCACGCGGTCCATCCATAACAACTCGCCCTTGCTCGAGTACGATAATGCGAGTTACCAAAGATAGGATTGAAGGTTTATGGGTTGCAATCACCAAACTACGGTCTTTACCAAGCCATGTAGAAAAATGCTTTATGAACTCATTTTCAGTTTGCTGATCCATAGCCGCTGTTGGTTCATCCAGCAAAAACACTCTGGGGTCGGCCAACATCAAGCGCGCCAACCCAACAGCTTGCTTCTGCCCTCCAGAAAGCCCGCCGCCACCTTCATAGATTGGAAGATCAAACCCTTTAGGATGATGGGAAACATAACGGTCTATACCCGTCACCTTTGCTGCTTCAAGCAGTCTGTCATCGCTGACATCACCGGCTCCCAGCAAAAGATTATCTTTCAATGTGCCTGAGAACAAACGCACGTCCTGCGTCATATAACCAACGGAGTGACGGAATATAGATGGGTCAATCTGATGTATATCCACACCATCCATCAGCACCCGGCCCTTAGTTGGCATGTATAAGCCTGACAGGAGGCGCAACAGGGTTGACTTGCCTGATCCGGTTCTGCCAAGTAGTGCTATACGCTCACCCGGCACGATATCCATCTTTGGAATGTTCAAGGCAACAACATCCGACTCACCGTACGAGAATTGCACATTTACAAGCGACAGGTTACCCTGACAGCGATCCAGCATTAAAAAGTTAGCATTACTAGGCCGATCAACCGGCATATTCATAATTTTATCCAGCGTTTGTGCTGAAGCTTTCACCTGATATATCCGTGTCAACAGGCCAATGATTTGCGATACTGGCGCCACAGCACGGCCTGCAAGAATAGAACAGGCAATTAATGCACCGGCGGTTAAATCTCCATCTCTGATCATTAATGCGCCAAGCGCAACAATAGCGATATACACGAGAGATTGTGCTGTAGATGCAAAGTTGGCCGTGAAGTTGCTAATTGATTTGACGCGCATACCCGTGCCACTCACCAACTCCGTCAATTCGCGCCAGCGGCGACGCATACGCCATTCAGCATTGAGTGTTTTCAGGGTTTCTGCGCCTTCCATTGATTCAATCAGCAAACCGGAACGTGCGTTGCTCTCTTTAATGTGTTCCTGCGAAAGCTTCATCATTGGCCATTGCATCAGCGCACTGAATATAATGAGCGCAGGGATGACCGCAAGCGGTATAAAAACAAGATTGCCACCTATCAACCACATTGCGACCAGGAAAACGATCAGAAATGGAAAGTCTGCCAGCGTAAAGATTGCGGCAGAGGTAACAAAATCACGCAATGATTCATGTTCACGCAATTGAGAAATAAATGTACCTGTATGCTGCGGGCGAGATTCCATACGAATACCGATGCCTTGATTAAATACTTTTTCAGAAACATCAATATCTACTTTTTTACCGGCATAGTCGATGACATAGGCACGGAAGGTACGCAGCACCAATTCCAATACATAAACAATTACCACGCCGATCGTGAGTACCATTAAAGTATTGGTGGAATCACTGGGAATAACGCGGTCATACACCTGCATTGAATAAACTGCTGCCGACAATGCCAGTAAACTGGCAAAACCCGTCGCGATAGCCCCTTGCAAATAAGCCCACCAATTAGCAGCAAATGCATCCCAGAACCAGCTTGCATCTGAACTATTGGCTCCCAGAATTTGCTGGTGCAGGCGCTTGGCAGTAACATTAACCTGCACCCACCCGACGATGTGATCAGTAGAAACAATTGCAGTATCCCCACCCACCTGGCTGGATACCATGCGCCCCTGCATATCCATCTGGCGCACGGCGCTCACCGTACCATTCTCCATCACGGCAATGATCGGAAAACTTTCCGGTTTAGGCAGCACCTTATTTCGTTTTTTAAAGTTTAGATGTATGCCTACAGAGCGCCCCGCTTTTTGTAATGCTGGCAAAGTAACTTCGCCACTCTCCAGAGGAAAACGCTGAGATAGCATATTGTGCGGTATAGCATGGCCACGCCAGCGCATCCAGGATGCCAAGGCCTCGATGAATGCATCACGGTCTAATTTAATTTTAGCTATACGCACTTAATTTTGCCCCTACCATTACGCGGGCTGAATCCAGCCGCAATGCACATCATTTACACGGGATTCAAAAGTCTGGTCCAACACTTTTTCGACCCGGTTACTTAGCAACTTCATCGCTATAAGCGCCTAGCAAATAATCCATTTCACCACCTACAAATGCCAGCTGCATCCTGGATGTCATAGCAGCATACTTTGCATCTACTTTCTGGCTCCTGGCCGAATAAAGGTCTTGCAAGGTATTTGTTACTTCAGGCCACGATCTCCGTCCAATTGTGAATTGCCGCTTAAATAACCTTACGGTTTCGGCAGCCGATTCAGAAAATTTATCCAGCTCCTCACTGCGACTGAGCGCCGTCATGTAATCTGACCAATAATTACTTGCTGCCTGCACCAGCACACGTTCCTCAGACTCCAGGGCGTGCTTGGCTGCTGTAACCATGTGCTGAGCAGCATCTACCTGAAACCGCTGCGTTAACGCAACATCATTCTGCCATTGAAAGTTGACAGAAAACCTGGTGTCACTGTCGAATGGACCACTACCGAAATATCGGGTGTTATCAACTCTTGCATATAAAGTGGGAAATAACAGAGCCCTTTTGGACTCCGCCGTTGCTTCAGCCACCTTCACTTCCTCACGGAGCTTTTGCAGTGATGGAGATCGCGCCACAACGCGTGATATCAGGCCACTTTCACCATCAGCCACACCCCATGATTGAATCAGCGGTAAATTAGCTACTGCTGTAGACCCAATTACAGAAAGATATACAGCCTCTGCACGCGTCACAGCGCCGTTCCATTGCCTTTCAACTGCACGCGCCTGCTGCAGCCTGGATATTGTGAGGGTTACATCCGACTTACTGCCAATACCGTTATCACTGCGCTTTAGTACACTGAAGTGCAGTTTTCTATGCTCGTTAACATTTTCTTCTGCAACCGCTCTCTGTTCACGCGCCTTGGCAACGTCGAGATATGCAATTGCTGCAGCCATGCCTACTGATTGCATTGCGACATTTTTTCCTGACCGGGCTACGAGTTCGCCTGCTTTAACTGCTTCAAAGTCAGCATTGATCTTGCCGTGATCCCACAAGGTCTGGTTCAATCCGACAGTTGAGTAACGATCACCACTCTCCCCTGTCCTGACAGCAACTTCAGCTTTTGGATACCAGCGATATCCACCGGCCTCCACCTGGGATTTAGCCGACAACATTTTTGAATCTGCTACCATTACATCAGGATGCGCCTGCATCGCTGAACGAATTGCCGATATCATTTCATTGGGCAGTTCAGGAATATCGGAAGCCGCTGCTGCAGTGATTGCAGACAGCAGATACACGAGCCCGCCTATTTTGCATATATAATCTTTTATGCAAATCTTAAGCAATCTCGCCAGCAACCCATCATCTGCATTCAACATTCAACTTTGCCCATTCAAATTACAGCCATCCGGTTTTAAGGACAACTTTCACAGCTGCATTATTATTAGTAATTACACTCAGCGTCATCATCAATATTGGTGACAAATGCAACTTAAATAACCTGCTGCCTTCATTATTTAAGTTAACTTCTCCTACATTTGCAGTTACTTAAATCATTCGCACAACTACAATTTAAAGTTTCTTGGCTAAAATTTAAGCAGCACTACTCACGCAGCTACTCTTTCGCGAAAGTCATCCTGCTGATAGAACCAGCCACCATCATCACAGCCATAAACACGCCAGGCATCGGGACCCAATAGACGGACCAACTCCTCGTGTGCAACCTCTATCAACTCGGTAAGCATGGCGCGATCACCACACATCAGCTGCATACCAGCAAACGTCTCCTGCAGGGCACCCACATCCAATCCCAGCAGTTTCATCTGTGCAATCAATTGAATACCTTGATCGGTCATGCTCACAACACTTGCATCTGTAATGTTTTTACCTTCATCGATATTTACAACGATATCTGCCAATTCGTTAAGATATTTAAGCTTCATCACTTGTACCTCAAGTTTTTTTAATGTTTAACATCAAATTTAAATGGGATTTTTTCCCGTAATTTAAATATAAACACTACCAATCACGTTGTCAAATTTAATTTTGTAAATCAGCTGTAAATAGCCATAAAATTACGGCTGTTAATTAAATTTAAAAAATCATGGGAATAATTACCGCAAATGTTTTTTTTATGTCATAATGAGTTACAAACAAAATTTGTATGTACTGAAAGAGCCCGGCAAACATCAGACTGAACTTACAAATAAATAACTATGCCTATTGAAACGCCACCATCCATCATCAGCGCGCTTGAGTACTGCCTTAAGCCGATAGCCAGACTTTGCATCCATTTTGGGATCGATCACCGCAACCTTTCAGAAATGCTTAAAGCAGCTTTCGTTTCTGTTGCTAAAGAAGAATTCAAAGTAAATGGCAAATCGCAAACAGACAGCAGAATTGCATTGCTCACAGGCGTACACCGAAAAGATGTGCGCCGCCTGCTGGGACGCGCACCGGAAAAAACGACAGGCCATCAGCAAGGATTGATAGCAAACCTGATCGCACAATGGCTTGGTTCGCCAGAATTGCTGGATCAGGATGGGGAACCAAAACCGATTCCAAGAAACCCACATCCGGATTACAAAATCTCGTTTATATCGCTGGCTGAAACACTGACCAATGACATTCACCCGCGTGCATTAATGGATGAATGCGTCAACCGGGGAATTATTAAGCTCACTGACGACGGCATGGTTCATCTGATTGTCGAATCACTGGTACCAGCTGGCGACCTTGATGAAAAAGCGCACTTTTTCGGGCAAAACATACACGACCATATCTCAGCCGCAGAACACAATCTGAACGGCGATCAGCCTCCATTCCTTGATAGGTTTGTCTGGCATGAGGGATTAACAGAAGCTGATGTGAAAACCATTGCAGCAGCAGCTAGAAAAGCTGCCATGAATGCATTAAAACAAGTTAACAATCAGGCGATACAACACAAGCAACAGCACTACAGCGAAACCACAAGGCCTGAATTTAGAATTCACTTTGGGACATTCTTTTATAGCAGCCGCAGCCAGACTGCTGATATTAAAGATGAGCCAAACCAACAGATATAAATTGCTATGAACCTTCGCCATTTATCATTAGCGGTAGCACTTGTTCTACCCCTAAGCTATTTAGGTGAAGCATCCGCAGCTACACGCATACCGCGCACATGCGGCACGGACTCCATCTCCGTACTCGAACAAAGCACCGACCCCACCAGCGGCATCGGTGGCACAGGCCATGATCCAGTGATTCCTCCGGGTGGCATAGGTGGTACCGGGCATGAAAACACCATACCACCCGGCGGCATCGGCGGCACCGAACACAATGTTGCCACTCAACCCAGCGGCATAGGTGGTACAGGCCATGATCCGGCGATTCCTCCAGGCGGTATCGGCGGCACCGGGCATGAAGGTATTCCGCCAGGCGGCATCGGCGGTACAGGCATTATCGCTGCCGGAACCTTGATTAATGTCAACGGCATGATTACTGTAGAAGATTACGCTAAAAAACAATTTCAGCTGGCCAACGGCGATAAGATTTGCTCCGGTGACAAGATTGCTACAAACCAGGATACCAAAGCCAAGATCCTGTTTGCAGATGGCGCCATACTGTATCTCCTCAAAAATACAGAAATCAGTGTGGTTGATTATAATTATTCAGCCCAGCAGCCGGAACTGAGCCGTAGCCTGATAACGCTGGCAAAAGGTGATATCCGCTCCGTATCAGGAAAGATATCAAAACTTAATCCACAAAAATACAGCTTCAAGACACCATCATCGACCATCCGCGTGATAGGTACAGATTTTCTGGTAACGCACTTGCTGCAACAAGAAGGTGCGCTTGATGCCGGCACCTATACTAAAGTAATCTCTGGAGAGGTCAGCGTACAAAGCACGACCAGCACCATACGGTTACGCGCCGGAGAGTCCAGTCACGTCATGCTCAATGGCACACAATCAATCATCTCCAGCGGTGGCGGCACCTGCTCAGCGCCTTGACGCCCACCGCAACTCAAACTCATTGAGTTGCCAACACCCACAAAAATACCCACTCACCCAATAGGGTGATTGCTATCAATACTGATAGGTGATAACTTTAATCTTGGTTTAGATAGGTCTGCTTTCAGAGATAAGTCTATTGATGATATTTATCATGAATAGCTATCTGCAGGTAAAGAAGCTAGTCCAAAACTAAAAGGAAAATCAGATGAAAGCTGCCCCAATAGAAAGGTGCAGAACCTGCTTTTGCGGGTAATGCTCCATCAGTGAAGTCAGCAAGGTTTACGCACTGAACTCAGCACTGGACCATGCATATTCTGTCTTCGGTGTCGGTCTGGTCTTTTTTGACAGCGAGCGCAATCTGACCCATATCAACGAACTTGCAAGAATCAAATTAGGATTGCCGGAAGATTTCATCCTGTTAGGTGGCGACCTTATCTCTGAGTGCTTCAATCATCAATCCCAAACTGAGCTTCGGCGTTCAATAGACCAGCTAATCAATAACAAATGCGCAAATGAAATCCACCTAAATACTGCTATCAGGGAAGAAAAAAGCAGTGTCATGCTGCAGCGTCTAGAAAAAACCGCGTTCGGTATAGAAACACCTGGTGTTGTAATGTTCATTTTTGAAGCCAAACATGATAACGATGCATCTTCTGCCGACGTAGCTCGAATTTTCGGCCTCACAAAAGCGGAGGCACGCCTGACACTGGCAATTACTAACGGCATGACCGCCACGGAATACTCCGCAATGCATGGCATTTCCATCAATACCGCTTATAGCCAAATTAAAGAGATACTGGCCAAAACCGGCACACGACGCCAGGCAGAGCTAGTGAAGCTTGTACTGGAACACTCGCCAGGTTTTGAAAGGCGGAAGAATATGATCCCGGTAGTGACGGAGCTTAGAGTATCTTGATTCCAACTACCTGCCATTTAATATCGCCTTACCCATAACCCAGCACTTTCAATTAGCCGGCACATTACACTGCGGCATTTCTGCCAGGAGGATCAAGGTACTCACCGCAAAGCTGTCGCGTCCAGCATGATTTAACCGCTATTGGCCACGATAGTCTGGCGACAATATAAACTTATTCTGTTGCTAGCAGGCGCTTATTTGCTTAATATCCTAGTAATTTAGTAAACATTATTCAAGATGAAAACCTCAAGTTATTTAAAACCAGAACATTCTGGATTTAAGTTTGACAACAGCTATACAAAGCTTGCATCCAAACTGTATCAAAAACAGCGGCCAGAAGCGGTCAAAAGCCCCAGCCTGCTATTGCTCAATCATGCACTGGCCAAAACGCTGGGTTTAGACCCTGAGATGCTAGAAAAAGAAGGAGCCGAATTTCTCAGCGGCAATTCGCTATACGCAAATGCAGAGCCTATAGCGCAGGCTTATGCAGGTCATCAATTCGGTGGGTTCAATATTCTGGGTGATGGCCGCGCCGTATTATTAGGCGAACACATCACACCAGAAAACAGGCGATTCGACATTCAACTGAAAGGGTCCGGCAGAACCGCTTACTCCCGCTCCGGAGATGGTCGTGCAGCACTGGCACCGATGCTGCGCGAGTACATCATCAGTGAAGCCATGCATGCGCTCGACATTCCCACCACAAGAAGCCTGGCAGTGGTCACAACCGGTGAAATCGTATACCGTGATAATGCATATCCGGGGGCGATATTAACCAGGGTCGCATCCAGCCATATTCGCATCGGCACTTTTCAATATGCTTCTGTTTTGCAGGATCATCAAGTGCTTACGGAATTAGCTGATTACACGATCGATAGACATTTTCCGGAAATTAACACGGCTACAAATAAGTACGCACAATTTCTTGAAAAAGTCATCGACTTACAAGCATCGCTAATATCCAAATGGATGCTGGTCGGCTTTATTCACGGCGTCATGAATACTGATAATATCAGCATCTGCGGAGAGACCATTGATTATGGCCCCTGCGCTTTCATGAACAGCTACGATCCAGCTACCGTATTCAGTTCGATTGATCAGTCTGGCCGCTATGCTTTCGGCAATCAGGCGCCGATAGCTCACTGGAACTTATACCGGCTCGCTGAAACGCTGCTGCCACTGATAAACGCAAATGAAAACCAATCCATAATAATAGCAAAAGAATTACTGGAGGCTTTTCCAGCCAAATTCATGGCCTACTGGCTGGCAGGTATGCGGCAAAAACTAGGACTATTTAACCAAGAGGCCGATGACTTAAGGCTGGCGGAAGATTTGTTAATGTATATGCAGAAAAATAATGCCGACTATACCAATACATTCAGATCTCTTGGTAAAGACGCCATGAAGGGAATGCAGATTTACCATGATGCGGGATTCAAAAACTGGCTACAGACATGGGAAGCACGATTATCCAGGCAACCACAGTCTTTTGCACAAAGTATCGTACTGATGGATAAAACCAACCCTGCCATCATTCCTCGCAATCACCTGGTGGAAGAGGCGCTGTCAGCCGCTGTGGATCATCAAACATTACAACCTCTAGAGCAACTGTTATCGGCAATAGCAAGCCCTTACAGCACATCTGGCGATCATGACAAATATGCACAGGCACCGGAATCCAAGTTCGACACTTATTACAAAACTTTTTGCGGCACTTAGGCAACCATCTGAAAGTACAGTGCTAGCCCCACCATCCTCTATGGAAATTTAATGTAAATCCAGCCTGAGCTGACGCAAACATGAGGCTTTGAATATACTTAAGAGAACCAGGAATGCCGCTGGCCGGCATTTAAAAACGTCCAGGCAACGATACGGCTTTGCTTCTGGCCCTGCGCCATTTCTATGGTATTCACTTCAATAGCATTCACTTTTTTAAGCGCGCGGTAAACACCAGGCAAACTAGTCGCTTTTGAGACCAACGTAGTAAACCATAGACACTGCGCTGCATATTGCCTGCTTTCATTAATCATTGCGGTCACAAAGCCTTCTTCACCACCTTCACAGTAAAGTTCAGCGTTTTGTCCACCAAAATTCAATACCGTAGACTGCTGATTCGTGCCGCGCCTGAGGGCATGCTTGCCTAACCCGCGCCATTTGCGTTGCGTACCCGCATGAGCCGCGGCTAAAGACTCGTGAAATGGCGGATTGCACATGGTCAAGGCAAACGTTTCACCCTGACGAATAATGTCTTTAAAAATTGACTGCGCTGAAACCTGCAAGCGCAATTCAATTACATCTGAAAGCATATTCGTATCAATAATATGCTGCGCATTTTTCAAGGATTTTGCATCAATATCGGCGCCCACGAATTTCCAGCCATATTCACGACTGCCAATCAACGGGTAAATCAAGTTTGCGCCTACGCCAATATCCAGCACACGGACAGATACACCTTGCGGAATCACGCCATGATTGCATTCACCAAGCAAGTCAGCAATGTAATGCAGATAATCTGCACGGCCAGGAATAGGCGGGCAAAGATACTGCTGTGGAATATCCCAAGCAGATACTGCATAAAACTGCATTAACAATGCCTGGTTAAGCGCCTTAACAGCGTGAGGATCAGAAAAGTCTATAGAAGCATCGCCATACTCGTTCAGCTTCACATAGCGGGCTAGAATTGGGTTGGTTTGCATGAGCAGGTCAAAATCGTAACGCCCGCGGTGTTTATTACGAGGATGCAGCTCTGATTTCATCTGGTCAGGTTTCACTATCTTGTCAGTAAACAAATTAAAAAGGCGGCAAATAGCATAGCACTGATTCTGGATTGCAAAGATATTAATAGATAAGCCGATAAGGCCTGGTGATACAGATTAGATTAAATACGCATCCGTACTGCACAAAAGAAAAAGGCTTAGCCATTTCTGACTAAGCCTTATATATCTTGGTAGGGTGTGCGGGGATCGAACCCACGACAAACGGATTAAAAGTCCGCTGCTCTACCAGCTGAGCTAACACCCCATTCGTTTCTCAAGTAATTTGTGTCACTCAGGAAAGGCCGCAATTATGGGGGAAACTATTCACTTGGTCAATGACAAAATAGAAAAATTTCATATTTTTATCGTATTTATTTTTATTGACTTCGACATGATTCTGTACATGTCGGCATTTACCCCGAAACTGCCTTAATTTTAATCAGCGCATACCGGGTAACTTACCACCCATCAGGCCTCCCATGCTGCGCATCATTTTTGACATACCGCCCTTACTGAACATTTTCATCATTTTCTGCGTTTCTTCAAACTGTTTCAGCAAACGGTTAACTTCCTGCACTTGCACGCCAGAACCGTCCGCAATGCGCTTTTTACGGGTTGCTTTGATAATCTCTGGCTTACGGCGTTCCATCGGCGTCATGCTATTAATGATACCCTCGATACGACGCAAGCTTTTGTCGGCGTCATCCGGGTTAACCTTGGCCGCCATGCCGGCGATCTGGGATGGCATTTTATCCATCAGCGCACCCATGCCACCCATTTTACGCATCTGCGACATTTGCGCTTTAAAGTCATCCAGGTCAAAATTTTTGCCTGACTTCACTTTATCGGCAAGTTTCTGCGCTTCTGCCATGTCGACATTTTTATGCGCCTGCTCAATCAGGCCGAGTACATCACCCATACCTAATATGCGCGATGCCATACGGTCCGGATAGAATGGCTCCAGTCCGTCAACCTTTTCACTGACACCAATGAATTTAATTGGCTTGCCTGTCACATGGCGCACCGATAAAGCCGCACCGCCACGTGAATCACCATCCAGCTTGGTAAGAATCACACCGGTAAGCGGCAGAGTATCGCCGAAGGCTTTAGCGGTGTTAATCGCATCCTGCCCCTGCATGGCATCCACCACAAACAAGGTTTCAATCGGATTCAATTGCGTATGCAGCGCTTTGATTTCGGCCATCATGGCTTCATCAATACCCAAGCGGCCTGCAGTATCGAAAATCACCACGTCGTAATAACCGCGCTTGGCGAAATCTAAAGTAGCACTGGCAATGTCAGCCGGCTTTTGGCTGGCGTTACTATCAAAACACTCAACCTCAAGCTGTTTTGCCAAAGTCTTGAGCTGTTCAATCGCTGCCGGACGATAAACATCGGCACTGGCCAGCAATACTTTCTTCTTTTGCTCTTTAAGTAATTTTGCCAGTTTGGCAGATGTTGTAGTTTTACCGGAGCCCTGCAGGCCAGCCATCAGAATAATTGCCGGCGGCACTGCCGCCAGGTTCAGCCCCACATTGGCTTTACCCATCAGCGAGGTGAGTTCGTCATTCACCACTTCAATCACGGCCTGACCAGGCGTCAGGCTCTGTAATACCTCTTTACCCTGCGCGCGCAATTTAACCGCGGCGATAAAGTCTTTTACCACCGGTAAGGCAACGTCCGCCTCCAGCAGCGCCATACGCACTTCGCGCATTGCATCTGAGATATTATCTTCCGTCAGGCGCGCCTGGCCACGCAGGTTTTTAATGACGCCCTGCAGGCGTCCGGTTAGGTTTTCTAGCATTTTTATACTCTTTGCGTCATTTAAGTTTCAATTTTACATCAACCGGAAGGGCGCTTCTATAAATATAGAGTTTGGGATACAGTACACCCGTAAGCCAGTATTTGGCTTTCCCAATTTGCTAAGCCGGTAAACTGGCAAGCAAATTGGGAAAGGGCGTGTCCGTAGAACATATGCGCTAAAGCGCATTATTCATACGCCAAAGGCGCACGGAACGCAGGAGCCGAGATAGTATGCAGTATACAGCGAGGTTGCGAGTGCCGCGCAACGCAGTAATGCGCCAAAAAAATAAATTTATAGAAATGCCCTATTATCTTTACTGCACATTTGCGCCATAATTACAGCATGCAAAAATTAATTCCCTATCTTGTCGTTGTATTCATTTACTTAGCAGTGGCTGCTGATTTCTGGCGCGCGCCAAAATTATCCGAAAAAAGCAAGCACTTGAAGCTGCATTCAACGATGATCGCTCTTGGCCTGCTGGTGCATGGCTGGCTTCTGCATCAGAGTATTTTCTCCATCGGATTTAACTTGGGGTTCTATGAATCGGTATCTGCAATACTTTGGCTCACCGTCTTGATTTACTGGGTAACAGACCGTGATCATCAATTGCACAGCCTGCAGGCTTTTGTACTGCCGCCAGCTGCATTATTTGCATTGCTGCCCGCGTTCTTCTCCAGTCACCACTTTTTACCTGAAGCCAGCAACAGCCTGTTCATCGCGCATGTATGGATAGCGATGCTCGCATACAGCCTATTTACTTTCGCTGCGCTCCATGCAGTTCTGATGGCTATTGCCGAGCGCAGCCTGCACCACAAAAGCAGCTTGATCACTCTACCGAGCTTTCCTCCGCTGATGATGATGGAATCATTGCTGTTTAAAATTATCGGTTTAGGTTTTGCGCTGCTGACTGTCACCCTCATCAGCGGCATGTGGTTCTCCGAAGAAATCTTCCACAAAGCACTGGACTTTAATCACAAGACCATCTTTTCGATTGCCAGCTGGTTTATCTACGCCGCCCTGCTGTTTGGAAGATACCAATATGGATGGCGTGGGCTCAAGGCAATCAGATGGACAATGATAGGCTTTATTCTACTGCTGCTGGCCTACATTGGCAGCAAATTTGTTTCGCAGATCCTGCTCGGCAGATAAGCGGACAGCCTAATAAAAACGGGCCGTTCAGCAACGCTGAATGGCCCGTTTTTACAATTACAACCTGATAAACAAGTACTATTTAACGCAAACTTATCTGCGGCCAGCCTTGCTGTTTTGCATAATCAGATAGAATCTCATCTGCATCCACCGCTACAGGATTGGTCACCAGCTTCATCAACGGCAAATCATTGTGTGAATCACTGTAAAAATAGCTGTTTGCGTAATCAGCTAGCGCTGAACCGCGTTCTGCCAGCCACTGGTTGATTCGTGTCACTTTCCCCTCTTTAAAGCTGGGCACACCACTTACGCCACCAGTATATTCACCATCCACCATTTCCGGATCGGTACCGATCAAGTTATCGATACCGTAAGCCGCTGCAATCGGTCTGGTCACGAAGCTATTGGTCGCAGTAATCACCAGGCACAGGTCACCTGCTGCCTTATGCTTATTCACCAGATCCTGCGCTTTTTGCGTCATCATCGGGCGAATCACTTTATCCATGTATCTGTGATGCAGCTCATCCAGAAGCTTTTTAGGATGCTGACTGAGCGGCCTTAACTGAAACTCGAGGAATGCATAAATATCCAGGGTGCCATTTTTGTAATCCTGATAGAACTGCTCATTACGTGCCTGGTGCGACGCGCCATCAAGCAGCCCTTCATTGATTAAGAACAAGCTCCAGTTATAGTCGCTATCTCCTGCAAGCAGTGTGTTATCCAGGTCGAATAAAGCCAGATTCTGTGTATTATTTTGAATCATATTAAATATCTTTTTGTTGAGTTGCTGAAAGTACCAAAAATACGCCTATTAAAATAACAGCCAGCGCGACCAATTCCACATAGGTCACATGCTCGCCCGCAAACCAGATGCCAACCGCAAATGCCACCATCGGGTTTACAAAAGTATTGCTGCTGGCTACCAGCGGCCGCACCGTATGCAATAAATACTGGTAGGCGCTATAGGCAACTAGCGACCCCAGTACTATCTGGAATAGCAGCGCCCCCCATGACTTTACGCTAATTACCTGAGGCCAGGTTTCGCCAGTGACAGCACTGACCATCAGCAGAGCCACACCGCCCGCCAGCATCTGCGCGGCACTTGCCATCAGCCCCTGCGGCATGGCCAGGTGTTTACTCCAAACCGAACCAAACGACCAGCTTGCCGCGGCAAATATCAGCAGAAATGCGCTGATAAAGTGCCCGCTGAAACTGCCTCCAAGATTAAGCAGCACAATACCCAGCAGGCCGATAGCGATGCCCAGCCACTCCCTGGCGACAATTTTATGCCCCCAAAGCGAGGAGAATACCGCCATCCATATTGGCGCCGTAGCAATCGATAGCGCAGCGACACTAGATGAAACGGTCTGCTGCACATAACATACCGTTCCATTACCTAATGCAGGCAACAATAAGCCTACAATCCCGGCACCTATCCACTGCTTCCTATCAGGGTTAGGCGCTCCCAGACAACGCATCACTGCATATAAAATCACGCCAGCTATTGTAAAACGCATACCGGCCATCATAAACGGCGGGAAACTTTCAATGCCAAAACGAATGGCAAGGTAAGTGGAACCCCAGATGAAATAGGTGCAGAAAAGCGCTGCTACGATCAACAAGGTTTGCCGGGTTTTAGGCATGTTTGATTTCTGGATTATTCACTCTACTTCAATTAATGATGCGATCAACCGTTTCAAGATTGCGCGAGAACGCGACGCCAGAACGCAGACAGTACAATTAAGTACGGCAAGTTCTGGCAACAAAGTTATCGCGCAATGTTGTAACGGTTAGACCTGAGGGTGGGCGCGTTCGAGTTTAGAATGCAGCTTATTCAAGCCATTCAGATACGCCTTGGCTGAAGCCACCACGATATCCGTATCGGCACCCTGACCATTCACGATACGGCCGCCTTTTGAAAGACGCACAGTCACTTCGCCTTGGGCATCGGTACCGCTGGTGATGTTATTCACAGAATAAAGCAACAATTCAGCGCCGCTATCCACGATTTTCTCTATCGCTTTAAATGCCGCATCGACCGGCCCACCGCCATTTGCGTCCGATTTGTGTTCTGCACCATTATCTGAAATGGTAATCAGTGCATGCGGCACTTCTCCGGTTTCTGAAGCCACTTGCAAATACACCAGTTTGTAATTTTCTGTCGCCTCAGAAACGAATTCATCGCTCACCAATGCGTGCAAATCTTCATCAAAGATTTCAGATTTTTTATCAGCCAAATCTTTAAAACGCGCAAAAGCGGCATTCAGCAAATCTTCAGTCTCAAGTTCGATGCCAAGCTCTTTCAAACGCGTTCTGAACGCATTGCGGCCGGACAATTTACCCAAGGTCAATTTATTCGCATTCCAGCCCACATCTTCAGCACGCATGATTTCATAGGTTTCGCGGTGCTTCAATACACCATCCTGATGAATGCCGCTCTCGTGCGCGAATGCATTGGCACCGACAATCGCCTTGTTCGGCTGCACTGGGTAGCCCGTGATCGATGAAACCAGTTTGCTGGCCGGCACGATTTGCGTAGTATCGATAGTTGTGGCCAGATTGAAGATGTCACCACGGGTTTTAATCGCCATGACGACCTCTTCCAGACTGGCATTGCCAGCACGTTCACCCAAGCCATTGATCGTACATTCGACCTGGCGTGCGCCGCACATGACAGCAGCCAGAGAGTTGGCGACCGCCATACCCAAATCATTATGACAGTGCGTTGACCACACGACTTTATCACTGTTAGGAACGCGCGCAATCAAATCACGCATGCGCTCGCCCCAGGCCGCGGGAATGGAATATCCAACCGTATCCGGCACATTAATCGTTTTTGCACCAGCTTTAATCACCTCATCGAATATACGCACCAGGAAATCCATCTCTGAACGCACCGCGTCTTCGGCTGAGAACTCCACATCATCGGTATACTCCAGAGCCCACTTAACTGCCTGCACCGCACGCTCAACCACCTGATCTTCCGTCATGCGGAGTTTGTTTTCCATGTGGATTTTGCTGGTTGCGATAAAAGTATGGATACGACCACTGGCAGCCGGCTTGATTGCCTCGCCGGCACGTCGCACATCGTTTTCGCTTGCGCGTGCAAGTGAACACACGGTTGAGTTCTTGATGATTTTTGCGATTTCATGAATCGCATCAAAATCGCCTGGGCTTGCAGCAGCAAAGCCGGCTTCAATTACATTCACGCCCAATTTTTCAAGCTGACGTGCAATACGGATTTTTTCTTCCTTGGTCATTGCCGCGCCCGGACTCTGCTCTCCATCACGCAATGTGGTATCAAAAATGATAATTTGCTCTTGTTTTTTAGTGGTTTGGTTCATATACGGTTACCTAACTTTTTATTCAGTTTTTAGCTAACTATTGCTTGAATAATTCAGCTCAAAAATAGCACCTGATTAAAAACATCAAGGTTCAGACATCAGGTGCAACGCGCTTTAATACTAGTATGGGGGTGGGGGGGTATAGTCTGCGCACTAGCGCAGCAACGCACGCAGGCGTAACGCAAGAGTTTTGCGTAAAACAAAAGCACTGACAGCCAGGCTGAGTGCAAAAGAGATATAGATGATGTGTGGGTTCAACATGATGAATAGAAATATAATGTTTTTCAGTCAGTTACGCAAGCATTTAACTATTTGAATTTATTTATCATAATGATAAATAAATTCAAAGTCAGTCAGCTACGATGGTTTCGCTGATTTAAGCTTGCCGCGTATCCACATGACATAGCCGGAAAGCGCGTACACCACCATAACCAGGAACAGGACTTCCGGCGGGCTATATGAGATCAGCACCAGCGCCAGCACAACCCCCAGAATCACAAAAAATGGCACGCTGGCTTTTAAATTGATATCTTTTCCGCTGTAATAGCGCAAATCGCTCACCATGGAAGCGCCGGCAAATACGGTCAGGCTCCAGGCCATCCACTTCCACTTCAATACACCAAAGAACACATCGCGGTCACTCACGCCATACTCATACGATACCCAAACAAAACCTGCCAACAGCGCCGCCGCTGCCGGGCTAGGCAATCCCTGGAAATAACGCTTATCCTGATGCTCATCATCGAGCTTGGTATTAAAACGAGCCAGCCGTAACGCTGCACAGGCACAATAAATAAAGGCAGCAATCCAGCCCAGCTTACCCAGCGGCTTTAACGCCCAGACATACAGTATCAAAGCTGGCGCCACACCAAAAGAAACCATATCGGACAAACTGTCATATTCAGCGCCAAAAGCACTTTGCGTATTGGTCATGCGCGCAACACGCCCATCCAGCCCATCCATCACCATGGCTATAAAAATAGCAATCGCTGCCAGTTCGAACTTGCCATTCATCGCTTGCACAATGGCATAGAAGCCTGCAAACAAAGCTGCTGAAGTAAACAGGTTTGGCAGTAAATAAATACCCCGTGAACGCAGAGACGGGATGTCAGAATTACGGCGGGATAGTTTTTGTTTAGGTTCGATCATGGCTATATCACATAGTTGGATATGCTAAGTATAAATCATGAATAATCATGGCGTGAAGAAATAAGCAGCTCACTCACCAAAAAGCCGGCATTAATGCCGGCTTTTTTACCATTACAGCAGTGCGAACTAATTCGCCGCAGCTGGTGCCGGCTCCGCAACGAATATCTCTACACGGCGATTTTTAGCACGATTGGCAGCAGTGTCATTTGCCACCAGCGGTTCGCGTGAGCCGCGGCCATCAATCGCAATGCGGCTTACAGCCACGCCTTTTGCAACCAGGTAATCACGCGTGCTGGCGGCACGGTTCAATGACAACGGATTATTGATCGCATCTGTTCCTGAGCTATCGGTGTGCCCTATGATAGTCACGGTAGTCGCCGGGTTGCTTACCAGGCTTTTTGCAAATGTATCCAGGACAGGCCTGAAATTTGACTTAACATCAGCACGGCCAACATCAAATGAAATATCGCTGGGGATATCCAG
>Ga0208626_1000095_pt1 | contig 39547 bp, 63 predicted proteins | sample LakWasMet10_HOW4_2_FD_183860 | JGI IMG/M metagenome (GOLD analysis project Ga0208626, IMG submission 183860) | Freshwater sediment methanotrophic microbial communities from Lake Washington under simulated oxygen tension - Sediment Metagenome... | ecosystem: Environmental > Aquatic > Freshwater >... | reverse complement strand
TGTTCATCATTTGTAAGGCTTTGTTATACATGGTGTCGGCTATTTTCATCCCGGCATCACCTTTAATCAGTGGACCAGCTAGGAAACTCGCCAACATGAAAGATAAGGTATTTACAAATAATGGCGAGAACTTCGTAGTATCGGTAACTAGCGAGATATATTTCAGTGAGGCATTCTCTACATTGGTAAAGATGATTAACTGGCCTGTGCTGTTTGTCTCAATGATAAAAGGCTGTGTATCGGCTTCGCTGGTTGTTTCTTCAGGATAGACAGATAAAGCACGAATGTAATTTGAGGGGATGGCATAGGTATAAGCCCATGCATCGGTAGTTGTATCGTTAGTAGAAACAAGGCTTACGCGCTTGGTTGCAAAGTTCCAAGGATGAAGCTCTAACAGGTTATCTCTGGCAATCGGATAGAACCGTTTAGCCTGTTCTGCCTGCGCCGAACCTTCAGGCGGGTCTATGCTGGTAACAGTAGCAGAATCGCCAAGTCTAGCCAGTGCAAGATTAACAATATCTACTGCTGATGCCATAATTTCCCTTTCAATTCTTTCAAGATAATCTCGTTAAAAATCACCTTGAAAGAAGGGCTAATGAAAGCCCCTCTATTTATTACGCTTCTCGACTAGCTTCAGCCAATGTTGCTTCAACTTCAGCAATCGCGGCCTTTAACTTATCAATTCCCCAAGTCTTTGCTGCACCAATGCCTAAAGCTTTCGCCTTTTCCACTAATGCATCCTTTTCATCAGGCTTTGCAGGGTCGTCAGTTTCAGCAGGCACATCTTTCAGCACCTTCATCCACTTACCAACCTTTACGCTATCAGCGATTGCAAATACATCACCTTTACGTTTGCGCTTACCATCATAAAAACCAGGGGATAATGCTTCTACTTTTTTAGGCATGATCAGTTTCCTTAGATAGCGTCAGCGTAAGCTTTCCACTTCTGAACATCAAAAGTGAGGAAAGCGTTAATTGCACCGGCTGAGATGGCTGTAGTGCCTGTTACCTGCAAAATACCCAAGTAACGCTCATACGCATTGCCTTCCAATGGCAGCGGTACTGCAAACAACACTGTTCCGGCCGCAAGGGTAGTTGTGTCAGTTGTGGTACTGGTTGCAAATTCAGGTGATGTGTAATGCACTGTTGATGTAGTGGTAGATACTGAAGCTGAATCATCTGAAGCCAGTTTAAAAGCCACTGTGCCGGTTGATGAAGCCACTTCAATGCCTGTTGCTACGGTAACAACAAAGTAAACCTCTTTACCGTTACCTACATCACGCACTTCGCTCAGGTCTAACTGACTGCCAATCAGATATGTACCGGCAGCACCCGTATTAAGGGCGACTGCATCGGCAAATTCTGTACGTTTGTCTAAAATCATTTTAATGCTCCTTTAATTAAACGCCTGATTCAGTGTTAGTAATCGCATCAACACGGCGGAATGGGATGCCTTCAAACATCGTTACGTGCTTGCCGCCTACTGTTTCCATTGTCAAAGTAGATGAAGCCACTTTGTTAGCAATCTGACGTTTCAAGAAGCTCAAAGCACGACGGTTGCCGTAAAACACTGGTCGGCATGATGACAATGAAGGAATCAACTCTGTAGCTTGTGACAGCAAATCAATCAGATCAGGGCCAGAACCTGCGTTCTTGGTCAAATCTTCCTGATCGTAGTTAATGCGCACTACATAACGCCAGTCACGTACTGACAGGCCGCAATCCCAACGGTAGTGTGTGCGGTACATTTCAGCACGACCATTAGAATTATCTACGTTTTCAACCGTTACTTGGCCTTTGTCAGTCATTTGCAGACCGCCTTTAGAGCCTTTAGGATAGATGCCGTGAACAGTGTTCGCGCCCCAACCTACCAGCCAGATAGAACTGTTATCAGTTGAATCCGGTGTATCAGCAGAAGTCAGGATGTTGTCACCGTTAGCCGCTGATTGATCGTTGTAACGAGGCGCAAGACCTACAAACTCTTCAGGAGCGTCAGCAGTGCCGTAGAACAAGGTAGATGCGAACTCTTGGTTCATACCTTCAATGTGCGCCATATCTTCTGACAAGCGGAATGCAGCGGTATTGCCTGCCAAGTCAGCCAGGGCTTTATCTACTTCAGCGTAAGCTTCCAACATACCGCAAGCATCAGTGATTTGCGCTGTACGTGATTTAGTTGGTTGTACGCCACCGTACAGTTTGCGCCATGTTGGCTCAGGCAAACCGGTACGAACGGTAGTGCGATGACCAGTAGGTAAGTTACCTTCCAGCCATACCATATCTTCAATGATAGGATTTTGTTCGTTAAGAATTTCTACGATTTTTGCAATCTTGTCATCTGGGTCAAGACGTTTTGCAAAATCAAGAAGGGTCGGATGAATTGCGCTTAATGCAGCCATGATTTATTACCTTTCGTTAGTTCATAGTGGGGAACATAATGCTTGCCGCCGATTTTTCTGATTTAGAAGAACCGTTACTTACGACTAGCGTGTCATTACTTACCGACTTACCAATGTTGTAAAAAGCCTTAACAATCGCCGGGTGGTTTCCAAAGCCAGTTGATTGCAGCAAATCTTTAAGCTCTTGACCGCCAAACTTATCAAGTGCCTGTTTAGCTAATGAAATGTTCTCGTTGAACTTTTCACCGCCTAAGTCTTTATCTGCTTTAACCTGCTCTGCCCATTGATCTACTTGCGTCTGCCAGGCTTCAGCTTGTTGTTGCTGCATCTTCACGCCCAAATCAGCGAATTTCTGCGCAACCTCTTTGCTTAAATTGTTCTCTTTCGCAAGTGCTTTTAAATCACCAGCAAGTTCCTCATTCGCGGTAAAGCCCTCAGGTAAAGTAAAGTCGTAATCTGCATCGGTTGACTGGTTCTCAGTCGCAGCATCTTTACTCTTTGAACTATCTGCCTGCGTGTCGGTAGTTGCAGTAGATAAGTCGGCTTGTGCATCAGTGGTTTGCAAGGTAGTAGCGTCTGCATTCACAACAGCTTCGGTGTTACCCTGTACGGTTGCGTTATCTTCAGTTGCCATTTTCGTTAAACTCCTTTAGTAAATTCGTATAGCTATCAGGTGATACGGATTGCACTTCTGAAACAATGAATTGCCCAATATTCATTTCGCCGCAACGAAAGTAGGTTTCACTGTTGCCGGTGAACGGATTGCGATAAACACCAGTTTTCTCAAGTAATCGGTTAATCACCCTGCGGCCTCTTTGGTCATTGAGTACATAGCGCAAATCTTCTAATTCTTTTGCGCGTTTGTTCTTCTGCTCTTTGCTCAGATCAGTCTCAATGTCACCGCTTAATGGGTCATAGTCTTTACTCACGGTGTAAGGATAAAGCGGTTTTTAAGATGTAAACGCACCCCTAACATGCAATAAAAAGCCCACCGAAGTGAGCTTGTGTGTTTAGTCTTTGTTAAATCTGTGGTTCCAAAATAATTGCTGCACAAAACGCCTGACACTCTTCCAAAGTTGGCGCGGTTAAGTCTGCCCATCGTTCCGCGTATGCCGCTTGCATAGCCATAAATAGCGCATCTGGACTCGTCATCAGATATTCTCCTTGTGCTTTAAACTCTGGCGTGCATGGTGTGCTAGTTGATAGTGTATTGCCGTAAATTGGCGTGTCACCATTCCAGCCGATAATGTCAGGTGCAAAGCTATAAGCCCCTCCACTATCGGGGTCAAAGCCTCGTCCGATATTGGCAGCTATGCGTGAGATTTCTGGGCTGTAAGTTAAGGTTAGGTTGAACCGTTCTGAGTAACTCATAGAGTAGCCCCTGTTAAAATTGCTGCACCTTTTTCAAGAGTTACCATATCAGCGTCAGACAAGGTGCCTTTGCCAATGATTGCTATTGATTCAGTACCAATTAAATAATCTAATATGGATGTTGTTATAGAGGCACCAAGGGTTGCTGTATTTACTGTGGTAGTTCCCAACTCAGTGCTATCTGTTGCTTGTTGCACTCCGTTACCACGCAGCACTTTAGTGTTTCCAATTTTTCTATACGTTGCTACTAAATTGGTATTTGCGAAGTTTGTTGCCCCATTCATAGCAGGGCCAGCAGCCGAATCATCCCTCACATTGGCTCGTAAAATACCTGTTGCAGCAACAATAGTCATTTGTACGAGAATCGCATTTGTACTCGCAGAATTCCTAATGCTGAATAGACATCTATTTGCAGAAATGTCAGTGCATTTAGCTCCAACTATAACAAAGTGGTCATCTGCCATCTGGAACGGAACGCTACCTAATGAAAGGTAATCAGTTCCATCAAGCTGCCATTTGCAGTTACCTGTTGGACTTGATGCTGCTGCTGTAGTTGTTGGAATAAATTCAGATGCAGAACTTCCAAGCTCAAGCATCAAGTCCTTAACCAATAAAGCATCTGTACCATTTGGTGCATTAGTCCAAACGTCTGCATCCGTAACAGGGTCTAGTGCATAAACCCTGAATGCTGAACCAGCTGTTACTGGCTCAACATGAGTTGCCTTGCATAAATAATAACCATCAGAAAGTAAAGTAATGCTTACATTAGTGCAGCCATTGGTACTTATAATAGAACCTGTAGCAATATTAAACTTTGCACCGCTATCAGTGTAGGGAAACCAAAATCTAAATTTCGATAATTCTCTTGCCTTAACTTTTAATTGCACAGTTATAGGAGTACCAACTGGCTGGATAATTGTAGAATACTCTCTAGCGTGGGAAATACCGGCTCCTCCCAACGGAGTGAATACACCTGAAGCTACCGTGGCACTAGCAGCTACACCTTCCAGATTGCTAGGCCATACACCATTAACTGCGCCCCTACGCAAAATAGGTTTATTCGCCGTTGTCGCCTGAGTGGCGTTAATAGTTCCGTTAGCGTCAACTACAAGCCCAACCGGATTATCCACCGTAGCCGGAGTAGTGCCAGCAGAATCAAGATAGTTTCCAGCAGTCAGTCCGTTGATTACGCCAATGCCAGGTAGATAGACGTGTGCGTCTGTGCCGTATTTCTGCAAGATTGAATACACTTGCTGAGATAAACTAGACCCAGATGATCTGGTTAATAGCATGACTTACACACCTGCTCGATAAAAGAATGTAACGTCAATCGTTCCGGCAATGGTGACGTGTAAGCCGCCTGAAATGCCACAAGGGAACGCATGATAACCTACGCCTGGCGTGATCGTTCCTGCTAGTGCTGTACCACTAGAACCGCCATTCTTTAATACTAATGTGCCGCTCGATGTACTGTTTACATAAAAGCCCATAAATGATCCGTTTACCGTAAACACGTCACCGGTTGCTGTCATGTTCTTTGCTGTGCCTACTTCAATCACTGTAGTCGTCATGATAAATTCCTTATGTTGAATATCCTGTTAAGCCCTGCATTACATCTGCCAGCGCGTTACTTTCACCGGATGCAGTTTCAATGCTGCCAATCTTCGCCGCTGCATCTGCCATTGGCTGCATCATTGCCATTTGCTGCTGTTGCGCCATTTGCTCTTGTCTGCTCTTGCGGATTAACGCTACCTTGTCATCAGAAACTATTACTGATGGGTCAACGCCTAATCTCTGTGCGTAAACGTCTGCAAATTGGTCAGCATCAAACTTGTCTAATACATCAGGTTTAATCTGCGCTAATGAGCCTAGCGTCATTGCGTAGCGGTCTAATGAACCTAATCCGACTAACTGCTGTGCCTGCGCTAGTGTTGATACAAAATCAACCTGCAGATTCTGGCCTGCCAACTCTTGAGGTGCTTGCGGCAATATGCCAGCCTGAACCATGCGCGAGAAGGTAATATCTATGAGCGGGTTAAGCATTTCATTATGTAAACGTTCTAGCACTGGCCCTACCATCAGCATCTTCTCTTCGTGCCGTTCAGCTACTTCAGTAGCGGTTATCCCTGAGCGATTATCATTAGCCAGCATTAAGAACAGATCAGCATAAAACGCTTGGTCTATCCTGCGCTCTGTGCGGTCAATGTCCTGCATCAGATATTGTTGATTTAGATTGACTTCAAACTGAGTTTTGATGCCGCCGTTCTGTGAGCTTGAATCGTAGTAAGCCACACCGCCGGGCAAGCTATTCACTTCCTGCGCCTTCATATTGATTGGTACTTGAATCGGTGGTTTAGTCTGATAGTCTATGCATTGCGCATTTCTTAATTCTTTGTGCTGTAGTGATTTAACGTCACCCAATGCTTCCATGCCTGGTGAACTACCATATACATCACCCTGCAATACCATCCAGCGAGGCGCAAGCCCTGGGAATTCGTCAAAGCCTGATTCTCTTAGCAACTTGCCGCCATCAGCCGCAGCTTCAAAGTAGATAGACTTAAATGCTTTATTCTTTGCGTCTTTCTTTCCGTACTCACGATCATAACGAGGCTCTACACAATGAATAACCGTTATCCATTGGTCTAAATTGCCTGCATCGTATTTATTTATGACACTAGTGCTTACGTTTTCTTTGCCGAACTCCTGAATCACCTGGCTAACTGTCATCGGTATTTCACGGTAAACAGTTTTTACCTGCTGGTTAGAATCAATCGCTAACGCATATTCGCCTACGGTCATAGGGAAATGCCTCAACACATCATCAAAGTTAGGCGATACGAACGTAAACGCCGTACCATAAGCACCTAGCTCTAAGTACATTTGATGCAATGAATTGTAGGTATTAGAACGTGCGAATATCTCACGCATAATGCGAGAAGTCTTATCCAGCCATGCTCTTACCGGCTCGAACTCCATCAAGTCTGTATCAGGTGTAGCCAATCTAAACCAAGGTCTAGCCGGTGAAGTCATGCCTGCCATCATTCCAGACGCTAACGTGTTTAATGCGCGTGTAGCTTTGGAATTGATGATGTTGTTATGCTTCTTCTTACCGTTGTTTCTGTCTGATTCAAAGAACCTGCCAGTACGCGGCATGATATGATCGCTGATCTCGCGCCAATGGGTAATGTAGCTGCTTCGCTCATTCCACAACGCCTGCTTACGCTTGAGGTGACGCTCTCTTAAAGATTCTTCCATTAAAGTAATGTCCTTCTTTGAGCGTTTTGTCTGACACTTGAAGTCGTGCCTGAGTTATTACCTAGACGAATATTGTCGGCAGTCTTGGGTTGCTGCATGGCAATACGCGCATAGCCTGCATCTTTGCCAAATACAGCCAGTGGTGAGCCTTGGTCCATGCGAAAGGTAAAATCACCGCGATCAATTCCAGATACACTTGATTTATCCAGATCAAAACCAGATGCATTTATCCACTCACCTGCTTCGGGCGAAAAGTAAGTATCGGTTGAATTGTTCTTAGGATTAGATGGACCGCCTGATACGCCGCCGTTCGAGTACATCTGTTCAGCTACATCAGGAATGAAGGCCATCAAGCCGCCTTCAGGTGTGTATTTAAACTTTGTAACGTAGTCGCTCAGCTCTGATTTGCTCTGATTTGATGGGTACATGGCGCTTAGTGTTGAATCTGCGCTCTTACCGGTGCGTCTGTCTAACGCTGCCTGATATGCGCTCATATCAATCTTTACACCATCCGGCAAACCATCACCTTGCAGCAGTCCATCTTTGGTAATGGTGTAGCCTGTTTTCTTATCACCTGTCGCCATGTTAGCCACCTAACAAAGTGTTGGTGCCTAACTGACCTTTCGGAACAGCATCACCATTCGCACCTGTCAGAATCGTGCCAGAGTTGCCGCTATTGGCTGAAGCGCGTGAGCCTGCAATATTCTTGCGTTTAAATGTTTCCTGCTCAGGCGCTTTTGAAGCTTGTGGTGGTGGTATTGCTGGTGGTGGTTTTGGAATACTAGGGCCGCCTAATCCGCACATAATGAAACTCCTAATCGTTATGTGTAGATTTTATGGCGAGTTTAATTTTGTAAACGCACCCTAGTAATTGAGAGGGTCATACTCTCTATCTGATATAGATTTGGTTGCTAATCGTTCAATCGCCGTTCTAGGTTTAGGCGTTACATTGTGTGCAAACGTCAAAGCTAAAGCATCTGCCAAGTCCGGACTTCCACCGCCTTGCAAACGTTTTTTAATGTCATCTTTAGATTCTAAGCATCGCTTACCGGCTGCGTCATACCAGTAAACCGGTGTGGATATTTCCTGCTTTAATATTGGATTGTCTGGAATTGAGCCGCCTTCTTTAATCCACTCAGCCATTTCAATCCACATTTCAGATCGCTTGTTGATAAACTGCTTTTCTTTAGTCGCTCTGCCGCCAAATGCAACTTCTACTACATCATGGTTTAACTGTCTTAACCGATCAATTACACCTGCACCTGCGCCGCTGTCAATAAACACGGCGTCTGGCTGCCAATCGTATATCTCAGTAGCAATACGAGAAGCTAAATCCATATTGTTCATGCCGCGAAATACTAAAGGTGGATAAGCCTGTAAGCCCTGCCGTTTAAATATTACCGAACGATCATCACCAAACCTTGCAGGGTCAACACCAATAATCTTAGGTGCAAAACTAATGTCGTCAATCGTATATACACGTTTAGCTGCTGCTTCAGCATCTGATAACGAGATTAACTGATTATCACCGGCTGCGCTGAAGTCGCATAAATACTCACGTGCAAATGAGGTTTCACTCATATCACGACGTAAACGCTCTACTTCATCCTCATCAATAGCGTGTGTGTCATAGACTGTATATCTTGCGCCATACCAGCCTTCTAACTCACTGGCTTTAAAATATAACTCTGAGAATAAGTTAATGCCTGATGGCGTACCGATAAACATAGCCCAGCCCTTACGATCAGACAAGGCAGGCTGCAATACATCGTTCCATATCTCAGGTTTAATCTGTGCTACTTCATCGAGTACAACACCATCCAGGCGCATACCTCGCAGCGCATCAGGGTTATCTGCACCGAATATCCTGATAACCGCGCCATTGTGTTTAAACGTTACTGAACCATCAACCTCAGATATATCTACTGCGCCAACTATACGCAATGGCTCTATCTTTTGTTTAAGCCTCGCCCATGCAATCGCACGAGATTGTTTTAGATATGGCGAAACATAAACAAAGAAGCCCAACTCTTTATCAAACTTTAACGCCTCATTGAGCAATTCCATCAAGGCTAATTCAGTTTTACCGGCTCGTCTGTGCAAAGCTAGTACAGTAAACCGCTGCCTGTTAATGTGGCATTGCTTCTGCCAATCACGCGGATAGTAGTTTAAGCGTATATCTTTTTTAATCATTTCTCAGGTACGCCAGTAGCAACAGTTAGCGTCAACGAGCCTTCAGTCTGCTGTTTATCTATAATTAATCCAGCAAGCTTTGCCTTTCCCATTGATGCCGATACTGCTGCTGATGGCTGTGCCTTTCCGTTCATATCAGGTAGCATAGCTAATTGCCTTGCTTCTTCAAGCTCTTTCAATATACTTTCAACGGTAACATTGTGCTTTTCAATGATAGGTTTTCTTAACTCATCAAGTCTTGCTACCACCTTGCTAGCTTTCAATAAACGTGATGCAGCTTCATTTACAGTTTTATCACTCATGTTTTTTGAATAACCGGCTTTGCGATAAGCTTCACTAGCATTATCAGTTTCAATGTAAGCAAGACAAAAGTTTTCCTGCTTTATAGTTAATCCTGCCATTTAATTACACCATGTCCTATAAGAAACAATGTCTCGAACAGTCCTAATACTTACACCGAAACATTTAGATAATCGCTTATATCCCCATGAGAAACATTCGTGCTGGCTACGCATCATATTGACCTTGGATTCGGTTAGTTTGCATTTAGGATGGGCTTCACCATGTTTTGCATTTTTCATTTTCATGCTCCTCTTCAATGATCTGAGATTCACAAGGCATTTGAACTTTAATTGAAACAAAATAAATACCACTCACTCCGCATCTATTACTACTTGGGGATATTTCTGATCTTTCATCATTGCAATCTAAAAGTTCATTTAATTTAAATTTTTTATAAATACTTCCCGTAACTAGGTTCGTTTTAACTTCAATCTTTCTTGAGCATAAATATTCTGTTTGAGTTTTTAGAACATTTGAACATTGATAACAAAAATTCATCATTTAACCCTCATGTGATCAGGAAGTATTACCGTGTAACCTTGAAACATAAGCTCATGGGCAAACTTTTTTTCCCCTCCTGGCAGATTTACCAGATAACCTTCGTTTTTTATTACTGTGTAACAGCAGCTAATACCGTTAATGATGATGACCTCTCGCTGTGTCCATTTCTTTGTTTTAGGTTCAAACAAATCTTCTAACTTATTAGCCGCCATAGATTAGCCCCTAATTTTTTTATTTACTTTGTTAGACTTTTGAACCAATAAATCTCTGGCTTCATCTGCTGTTAATCCAGTATTTTTTAACCTTTCATATTCTTTTTTTATAATTTCTTCATATTTTTTTTCAAACTCATTAAATATTTCTGTTACTTCTTCTTCAAACGTAGCCATGTTTTCCCCTAATTTTAATAGTTAGCCGATAACATCACCGCACTCAGGCTTGATCCGCTAACAAACACTCTGCCTGCAGGCTTTTTCTCTCTGTGCCATCTGGTTGTATCAGTTAATTTAATAACTCTCGGCAGAGATGGGTCTGCTGCTATCTGTGGCATATTGTTTTTAACTTCATCAATCGCTTTACTTTGTTTATTTACAATGGCGTGATGCTTGTTGTAAACGTAATCATGGTTTACTGAGATAATTTTTACTGAATGCGTTTTACCTAGTTTTAAATAACCAAGCTCTCTTAAATAGCCAAGGTCAACAAGCGCCTTGCATTGCTGATAAAAGCTGTTATATCCAATATCGATATAGCCTAGCTTTTCTAATGCCTGCTTAATGGTCATTTCTTCAGTGATGTATTTGCAAATGTCTTTGCGTACCTGAAGTATTTTGTCTGTGATGTATTGTCTGCCGCTCATGATTCAGCCTTTAGTTTTGTTGTTTAAATATCTAGCCAATTTCTACTTTTGTATAACTTTTTTCTTTGTCGTGTCCGCGCTTAATTGTTATTGGCTCAAAATATTTGTCGTTTATCTTCATCCCTTGAGCAATTCCATCAAGCAAAGACTTTGATGAGCTAAGCAAATTGTCCAAATCTACATATCGCTTATCTTTGCGGACATAAGTAATGGTTAATGGAATTGGCTCATGTGGAACAGTCACACTTGCATAAGCTATCCTTGCCATATAAAAAGCAGCATCAAATGCCTCGTCTTTTACTTTTTTTGTTGTGGCCCAATGCCTTCCACTTTTACGATTTGGATTTAGCGATTTATCCGGGTATGGCAAAGTTAAAGTTCTTTTCAATTTATTAACCCCTCGTTAGATCGCCTAATAATTGTTTCCATAACACCTTCGTAATGCATAAGTTTTAATTCATCTTTTGTAAATTTGCTACGAACCCTATAATCAATAACGTCATGGCATGAACTACAGCAATCAGCAGTTAGTAAATCATTTACTTTTTTTCCTACCCCATGCCCAAACCTAACCCCATTAATGTGGGCTGATATAGTTGTTTCATTGTTTCCATTGCAATATCCAGGAATACGAACTGTGCAAGTTTTACCTTTAGCTGCATTCGTTAATTTGCTCATGCCGCCCTCTTCGCTTCCAATTCAGCATAAAAAGCATTCAGTTCAGCCACGCAGGAGTTATAAAGCGTTACAGTCTGTCTCACCCAAAACTGCTGGTAATCGCGCACAAACTCTCTAAGGCGCGTTAATTCTTCACCGGCAACCCCTAGCTTACCTTTCGCGTGATAACGCTCTAAAATCGCTTTAACGACTTGCATAAGATGACCTACATAAACTGTTGTCGCCTTCAGTTCTTTCTTTTGGCTGGCTATGTTCAGTAGGTTTGCCATCTGTGTTAAATAATCGTAATGGTCTTTAGTCGCTACGCCATATTGAAATGCGGTAAGCATTGAGTGTTCATTCATAAGCTCAATATTCTCTTCAAGCTTGCGAACTACTAGCATTGGATGAGATACAGGCTTTGGCTGATATTTTTTGTTTCGCTTCTTCACGCTGCGTACCTCTCGTTAAACTGTTCTTCTGGCTCACTCCACACAACATTGTTATTTGTGCCGTAAGCGTATAACCATGTAATAAACCCTGCAGCCACGTACTTAGGAAAATCTCTAGTCTGCTGACCTAGTGCAACCAGTGATCTACCGTCCAGGCTAGGCATTAACTTAACTTCGTTTTTTTTCCAGTAATCGGCAAGTCTTGGTATATCCTGCTCAATACAATCATCTGCAAACTGCTTTACGCATAATCGCTTCCAGCTATCTAAATCTAAGACTTGATTCAAGTGCTTTGCCTGCTTTGCAATGTCACTAAGCATTGCGTGAATCTTGTCGTTTTGCTCTAAAGTTCTGGCATCGTATTCATCCACGCGAAAGCGCCACAACTTGTTAGGGTCTAGTTGCTTGATTAGCTCGTAAAGCCCTAACTTGTTTTTAAAGTTGTAGTAGAAATTGCGAACGGTCATGCTTTACCACTCCGTCCTAGCCGGCTCTTCACTAATGCGCTCTTTGCTCTCAAACTTCGGGCAATCAGCAGCAATCCAAAAGTCCTTGTAATCCACGCCGTAGCCATTCGGTAGAAATCGCTTGCATATCTCTCGATCTTTGCAGATATGCGTACCTACTGGTGATTCACCACGGCAGAACTGATAGCTGCTGTTTGGTTGTGGCTTGCTCATTTTGCTAACGTGCCTTGTTTTTCGCCTTTTGAATTTGCATAGCCGATCATGTTTCCTTCGCTGTCGTTCTCACGTACAAAGCAGTAGTATTGATCTGCATAGCCAATTAAAAAACCTTTGTCATCGTAGTATCTGGTTGCTTTAGGATTTGCCATTTTCATTACTCCTTCGTTTGTTTAAACATTGATTTAATTTCTTGCCTACTCTGTGCTGCTGTTTGGTAATGGTTTGTTTTCTTGTTGTTGTTTCATTAGTTCAACCCTTGTCTAAATTCTGGAATAATCGCAATTACTTTTTCTGGCTCACCTAAACCTAAACTGTCAGCAATAAATTCAGCTTCAGTCTTATCGGCTAGTACGCGCATGGTGAATTGGAAACCATCACGCTCGTAAGGTATTGAGTAAACTTCAGTGCTCATTTAGTAAGTTCCTCATACTGTTGTTTGGCTTCTTCAGCACTATCAAAGTAACCATTGTTTTTGTTTCCTTGCCATAGTGCATATTTAGTGCCGTTTTTAAGTGTTAGCTTTGCAATAGTCCAGCCATCACGTTCTAGGTAATAATCGTTACGTTTTACCCACATTATTTATTAACCTTTGAGCGGTAGCTTTCCCATTCAAAAGAAACCCATTTGCCGTTTTCACGTAATCGGTCATAGCTTCGTTCTGTGAGATATTCACTTAATCCTTGAGTGCCTAAATTCGTAAGTAGAATCATTGGCATTGAATCTCTGTATCTGCGATTGATAATGTCAAACATAAGCATCTGTTCGTTTTCAGTTCCGTACTGAACACCAACTTCATCAATCACCAGCAAGCCGATAGTTCCGAACATTTCAAGTATTTCTAGCTCTGACTTTTCTGAATCTCTGCGCCATGTGTCACGAATCATTCTTACCGCGTCTAATGCATTGATATACATTGCTGTGTACTTAGGCATTACAGCTTGTGCGATTGCAATTGCAAGATGGCTTTTACCTGTGCCTGCTTTACCTGAAAATATAAGCGTCATGCCTGATTTGTAGTTTTCATCAAAGTTTTCAATGAAATCACGCGCAACTGTTAAAGATGTTTGTTTTTCAGGCGTATCGGCAACGTAGTTTTCAATATTTCTATCTCTAAATCTAATTGGTATTCCTGCCTTATTTAATCTGCTCTCAATGCGCTCTTGAGCTTTGATCTGCTCTTTCATTTTTGCCCTAGCGTCATCCTCTAATTTTTGAGCATCCTTACAAGATTTACATCCAGTCCAATGCAACTTATTTCCATTGAATGCAATGCCAGATTCTGTGTATTCGCCATGAATATCGCAGACTGATGTACGTTCTGCTTTATCTAATTTAAAAGGTGTACCTGAGTGTGTAATCATGTCCATTTAAAAACTCCCATCGGCATTAACGCCTGCTTTGTAATCAATACCTGAAATATCCATGCGGCTTTGCTTTTGTTTCGCAATCTGTAAATTCTGTTTTGGCTCAAACAATCCTTGCCAATTATTTGTAGCTGAGTTTTTAAGTGCTAACGCATAATCAATACCTGCATCTTTCCATTCCATAAGTTGCTGAACTGCTAACTGCTTTTGTTCGTTAGAAAGATTCTTTCTCTTTGGATTTTTATGCCAAGCATCCCAATGTGTTTTATTAATCCAATCAGGCAATACAAAGGCAGGCTCTTTTGCCTTGTTTTTAATTGATGGTTCTATTGATGGTTTATTGGTGGTTAGGCTTGCATCCACGCTAGGGGTAATGTGCATGGGCGCTAGGGGTAAATGTGCATCCATGCTAGGGGTTGCATCTGCGCTAGGGGTATCACCAACGCTAGGGGTACGGGTAGCATCTACGCTAGGGGTTAATATCATTTTAATGTTTAGTTGATACTGCCTTGTGTTCCCTATTGCACCGCCATTAAAATTACCAATAACAGATAAATAACCATCTTCAATAAGTTTATGAACTACTCTCCTTGCTTGACCTTCTGTAATATTAGTTTTCTTAGAAATAGCAGACATTGAAGGATATAAACTACCACCACTGTCATTACACCAATCAGCCATAGCCAGCATGATTAACTTTTCAGTTCCACCTCGTGTAAAGTTATCCCATACCAATGACATGATCTTTACGCTCATGCTGCCACCTTCTCTTGAATCAGCCAGTATTGGTAATAGCGTTTATTACCTACCTTGCACCGGCCAAAGTTGTAGCCCATTGATTCAAGATCACATAAACGCTGAGAAAAATTCGGAACAGGTGCATCATAAGCAGTCATTACCTGGCCTCTTTTAAATGCCTCAAGTAATTTAAAAGCGTGTGTATTTTTCATAATCCACCCTTACTCCGTTCTCTATCCGATATGGCCGTATTGCCGTTATGTACGCGCATAATTAAAGTAGCCTCATGAAGCTTATTTGCAGACCAAACACTAATCAATTCGCGCACAACGTCAGTACGGTGTTTACCTGTTGCAGAGCAAAATGCGTCAATAACCGCACACTCTTCATCTGGGATTTCTGTCCTGATTTCAGCCATTTTTTATGCAACTTTTTTCATACGTTTTTGAAAGTAAGTAAGCAATGGCTGAATAGTTTTAATGCCAGGGTTCGGAGTTTGGTTATATTTAATTTTGATGATCGTAGGCATTGGCACGTTAGTAAGGATTGAAATATCCTCAAGCTGCGCCAAATTGCACTCATCTAATTTAGTTTTTACGAAATTTAAAATGTCCATAACGCTATGTTATCTATCTCGATAATATAAATCAAGTGTTTTTTTATCGTACTAGAGAATAGTATAGGAAATAAAATATGTTCATGAATACTCGAGAGATCATCTGGCATAACCTGAAGGCGCTCATGGTGCATAAGTACGGCTGTGAGAACCTGTATAAACTTAATCAGGAATCAAAGCTAAAAGGTAAGGACAAAGAAATAAGCCTTGGCTCGCTTACTAGAATTAAGGCGCAGGACACTGATATACGTATTAGTGTGTTAGATAAGATATCCGAACATTTTGAATTGTTTACCTGGCAGCTTATGATCGAGAATTTAGATGTAACTAATCCACCAGTATTTTTAAATAGCAAACAGCAGGCTTTTTTTGATAAGATGAAAAACGCATACAAAGAACTAGCAGGCCAATAGAAAGGGATTATATGAAATACATAGCAGCAATAATTATTCTGTTTTCAAGCCATTCAGCCATTGCGGATAGTATGGGATGGGATAATACCCAAGGCACTACAATGGATAACTGGAATCGCCAGAATGAAATTAATCAGATTCAATTAGACAATCAAAGACAATTCGACCAACAACAAAGGCAGATGCAGGAAATGCAACGCGCCAACGAACAGATACAACAAGATATGCAAAGGCAACGCATGATAAGAAGCGGACAAGGCCGACCAAACTCACTAGCTGACGAACTATATAAATAGTCATTTAACACTTCACACAACTGCCATTCGGCAGTTTTTTTTCGCCTATTAAAAATAAATCTTATCTATTACGATAAATAATGCTTGCTTTTTGTTATCGCATTCGATAATATAACTACATCAACTCAGCAAACGAGTTAAACAAGATGGAGTTAATTATGAACTATCCAGGCATTTTTAATAATTCAGCAGAAGATCAATACAGAGCGCGTGAATTAGATCGTTATCTGGACTCACAGGAATGGTCAACAGATGACATTGAGAAAGCGAAGCAAGCTCTTTATGACGCGATTACATGGGATGGTGAAGCATGGGATGAAAACCTAGTCAGCTATCGTCTGGATATGTTTAGAGATTGGGAAAGTGTTATGTGCAGCCGTTTACCTAGATGGGAAAAACTGGCCGAGCTTACCGACATTCAAGACAGATATGTGAAGCTTTACTGTGATGCAGTTGTAGAGCAAGACCCTGATAAATATTGCGAGATGTATTGTGGAGATGACGAATGAACACACATATTTTAAGACGCGCGGTAACTGGCGAAGGCATGGATGAAACGATCACACCAATATGCTCATGCGGCTGGCATGGTATCGGTTACTCAGCACATAACGACTACCAGATGACCAATGTACGTGAACAGGAAATTAAACACCTGCACAATAAACAAAGCGAAGTACTGGCTAGAAAGGTTGCAGCATGATGTACCACATTAAAACATTCATGTACGCACTAGCTATATCTGTTGCTTTACTGGCAATCATGGCAAAGCTAGATGAAGGTAAAACTGGCTGGTGTGCGGTAAATATGGGCAACTCTACCGCAACGATGCCATGTACTGAATTGAACGAGAAAGTGTATGAGGTGAAGCTATGAGAGATTACGCGAAAATTGATACTAGCGAAAAGATGAACAAGTACGAAATGGCGTACTACTCCGCTGCATTTATCGCTGTGCTGCTGGCTGTAACTGTTGCTATTCCAGCAATGTTAGTTGGTCTGCTATGAACGTATTATTTCTTATGTACGCCTTTATTACTGGCTTAGTAACGGTACTTTTAACGCTATACGCGCTGACATTCTGCGCAATGTACTGCTACTACCGTAAATGTGGATTGACACGTAAACAGGCTATTTTGAGTGTATGGAGAATGCAGAATGAGTAATAGCGCATACATACCAGACGATGAACAAAGTTATCTGCAAGCGCAGATCGAGCAAGAGCAACAAGAGTATGAATTATTTATTTACGAGTTACAGACTTTAGGAGTTAAAAATGAGCATAGCGACAATGGTACTAGGAACATCAGGAACGGGCAAATCAACCAGCCTACGCAACATGAACCCAGCAGAAACATTGCTGATTCAAGTGGTGAAGAAACCGCTCCCTTTTAAATCAAATTGGAAGTCAGTCAATGATGGCGGCAATATCTACCATTCTGACAATTGGGAATCAATTATTAAGGCTATGCAGAAAACTACACGCGAGATCATTGTTATTGATGACTTGCAGTATTTGTTAGCCAATGAATTTATGACACGCGCACATGAAAAAGGCTATGAAAAGTTTACCGAGATGGCGCGGCATTACTTTGATGTGATTACAGCAGCAACCAACTTACAAGACTATAAACGTGTGTATCTATTATCACATACCGATGTGAGCGAACAAGGCCAGGTGAAGGCTAAAACAATCGGCAAGCTACTAGATGAAAAGATAACCATAGAAGGATTGCTAACGATTGTATTACGCACTCACGTTATCAATGGGCAGTATGTATTCAGCACTAAAAATAGTGGCTCAGATACTGTTAAAACACCTATTGGACTGTTTGATGATGACCATATAGAAAACGACTTAATGGCAGTCGATAAAGCTATTAAAGAGTATTACGACTTAAAACAGGCAGCATAAACTTAAAGGACTTAAAAATGAGCTTAACACTTAACGCAAATGAAGCAAGACAGGCAGACCGCATTAATACAGCTATCAAAGAAACAGGCAAATATATTGGTGTGATTACACGCGCTGAAAAACTACTGAGTAAGCAAGGTACAGAAGGCTTTGGCCTATCAATTAAAACGGATGATGGCGCAACTGCTAACTATCTGGATTTGTACACAGTAAATTCAAAAGGTGACACATTGCCAAGCATGGCAACTGTACAGGCTATTTTGTGCTGCACACGTACCAAAGAAGCTAACGAAGGCAGCATTAACTTTGAAAAATGGGATAGTGACGCTAAAGCAGTTGTTAAGGCTACTGCAAACGGCTATCCAGATTTAATGGGTAAACGTATCGGATTATTGCTACAACGTGAACTGTCAACCAATTCGACTAACGGCAATGATGTTGATCGTGTAATTGTTGCTGGCGTATTTGAAGCTGATAGCGAGCTGACAGCAAGTGAAATTCTGGATAAGAAAACACAGCCAGAAAAACTTGCAAAGATGCTGTCGGCATTAAAGCCAGTAAATGACAGACGTACCAATAAGGCATCAGGCGCATTACCTACAAGTGCTGGTGGCACTAATCATGCTGACTTCGATGATGATATTCCGTTCGCTAATACATACGCTAGACGTAACGCATACGTGGTTTAAGGATTAATCATGACAACACTTTATCAATTAGTAGGTGAACGTCTAGCACTTCAAAACAAACTTGAGGAGCTAGACTTTGATGAGCAGACAATCGCAGACACATTAGAAGGTGATAGCGTAGCCATTCAGGCAAAGATTGAGGATTATGCTTTCGTGATTCGTAATATGGAAGCATTGCCAGAGCAGATCAAAGCCGAAGAAAAGCGCCTGGCGGATAGACGTAAAGCCATTGAAAACAGAGTACAGCACATTAAAGATTGGCTACTGGTCAATATGCAACAGGCAGGCATTATGAAGATTGAATCACCAGTGTTTACGGTGGCATTACAAAACAATCCTGCCAGCGTGATTATTGATGACGAATCACTGATTGATGATGGCTTTAAACGTATGCCTGATCCATTGCCGCTAGTCGTTGATAAGAAGCTAATCAAGATGGCTATTGATGCTGGGCAAGAGGTGCAAGGCGCACACCTTGAAGTTAAGCAGCGTGTCGTTATTAAATAACTAACCAGGCAATAAAGTAACTCTTATCTGCCTTAACAGTTACTTTATTGATGAAAGAGAGAGAAATTAAAAATGTATACAGATAAACAAGCACAAGTTAAATACTGCGATGAATCTCCAGTAAGAGGTTGTAGCGAAATTGAACAAGAGATAATTAATCTAAATGCAGTTATTGAAGAGCAGTTTCATCTTGTTGATGAAATTAAAGAAAGATTATCTGATATTTTAAAACCACCAATGCCAGAAGCATCTAATGGTGTAGGGATTTCTGACAGCCCATCTAGCAATGTTGGAATGACCATCAGAGAGAAATCATATCAATTAAAAAATATAAATGAACAAATTGAAAACATTATTAAACGATTAGCGGTTTAAAGATTAAACATGAACGAACCTATTAAACAATTCACCGTACTAGATGGTAACGGTCACAGTATGCCAGTACAAGGCTATCAACAGGCGAATCAACTAGCACATAAGTATCTTGAGCATGGTGATGTAGCAATTATTGTGATTAGAGTAACGAAAGGCAAAGAGTGAATATTTATTGTATAGCTTGCGGTGTAGATGTTGATGCTAGGTTGACAGATGGAAAAGAGATTTATCCGCATAGACCTGATTTGTATTCATTGCCTTTTTGGAAGTGCGATAAATGCGGCGGGTTTGTTGGTTGTCATCATAAAACTAAGAATAGAACCGCGCCATTAGGAAACATTCCAACTAATGAAATAAGGCAAGCTAGAAAGCGCATACACGCAGTTTTAGACCCTATATGGAAAAGTGGAAAGGTTTCGCGTAAAGACTTGTATGCAAAATTAACTGATGTGCTAGGTAGGCAGTATCACACAGCAGAGTTAAAAAGCATTGATGAATGCAATCTTATTGAGCAAGCATTAAGAGCAACGAAAGGTGAGAAATGATGGCTGAACATAAATATGCTGAATTATTACGTGCGGCAGCAGAAGATGAAAACGCTCGTTTTGATTGTGATGGTGGATTGAAAAATCAGACTATTGAACAAGTTATTCTAGGCAAGCAGTACAACTGGCGCGTAGCTGAAAAGACAAAGCGAAAAGTTAAGAAATGGTTATGGGCCACTGATGATGGATATACAACTGACTACCTACTAAGTGAAGATGAAATTGCAGTTGTAAATTGTGATGGGAATCGCATTAATTACACAACAAAGCTACTTTGGTCTGAAACAGAGTTTGAAGAATAACCCGTGATTACGGCATAGAGCCAGCCAAGCCCCACAACCGAATAACCCAGATGGTTTTTAAAGATAGGAAATAGGAATGAGTAACGTACAGTTAAAAGTTAAGCGTGAGTTATTCAGCTTTAGCAGCAAGCAAGACTGGATCAATAAAGCACAAACACGATTCTTAAATTGTGAAGTTAAGCAAGGTAATTATATTTGCATTGATTCTTTAGGATATGCCATGAGAATTGGTAAGCAATTTATGGAAGCAGAAGAACGTAACTCTTACCCAGTAACAGTTTATGAATTGGACTAACCCATGAGTAACCTACAGGAATCATTAAATATCAAATACCAAGATGCTCGTGACAAATTAAAAGATAACCCTGACGGATGGGATGATTTTGATATGTTTAAAGCTGGCTATGAAGCCGCCCTATCCGAGATCGAAAAGTGTGATCCAGTGGCATATCTAAAATTTATATCGCGACAATGGTTAGTTGGTACAGAAATCGGCATGGATGGTTTCCAAGGTTTTGAAGTTTGCGATAAAGATGAAAAAGGCGATGACGGTTCAAATGCGTTTGCAGTTTACACATCACCGCAGCCTCGTGATTGGGTAGTGCCAAGCAATGACGTAATAGACACTCTATGGCACAAAGCTACTCATGAATCAGTAGCGCACAGCGAGCCGTTCACACGATATAGATTTTCCGAATTGCTTATAAAGCAGCTAAACACGAAAGGTTAATTATGAGTAAAAATATAAAGTATATAGCGTGCAATTCTTGCGGAATGTTTCCAGACGAAGCAATAGCCCTTAGATTAAGGCGCATATGTAACCAACTTAATCTGCAAAATGCCGTGCCTGATGATAATAATGAACTATATCGCAGCATGTTTTCGGTTCTTGGAATGATTGCTAGAAAATTGGATAAAACCAACGCCCCCACTGTTCAGCGTGAAGGCTGGGTAAGTGTGCCGATTGAGCCAACAGATGAAATGAAAGATAAAGCGTGGCAGGCTTACATAGATAGCAACAAACCTGCGCCATACAATAGGTTAGCGGATGCTTGCAAATCCATGATTCAAGCCGCACCAACAGATACGGAGTAACACATGAAGCTAACTTGCTGCCCAAAATGCGGTAATGACCAGATTTATAGAAAAGGTAGGGCGACAGGGTTTGTTAAAGTAACAACTACATTTACTGGCGAAACTGAAATAGAAACAAAAAGTTGGACAGCGCCTATTGATAATTCAGAAATGTATTACGAAGTAAATTACAAACTTACCGACACTTGCTACTGCGACGGATGCGGTAAGCGTTTTAAATATAGCAAACTGATTGCTGGAACAGATAAGGAGTAATGAAGATGTTTAATTTTATTTCAGATGCAATAGAAAATACGCTTGATATAGCAGACGGACTAATAAGCGGGGACGATATATCAAAAAAACAGATTGCAAAATTAATATCTGACGGTCTATCAGTATATGCAATTGCAAGTGCAACAGGTTTGGCTGTGGATGTTATTGAAAAGTATTTAGAGGAGTAACACATGAGCGAACAAGACAGAATAGCGTTTGAGAAGTGGGTTTCTACTTATCCAAACATAAAATGCCCCAAAGACTTCCCATATAAAGAACAATGGCACTTACCATTTTTAGCATGGCAAGCAGCCACCGCAGAATCAGCAGAACGTATCGCTGTGCTTGATGGTGAGGTTGCGGAATCTGATTTTGTGATAGATAAATTTTCAAAGATGCTTGCTAAAATATGTTTGACTTTAAAAGGTGAGCCTCCTTATTGCACTAGATTTAGCTATCACGATTTGCCAAAAATAGTTAAAGAACTCCAAGCCAACAATCATGATTTGCGTGAGGCTTTGAAAATAGCATATAAGTGGATGCCAGCCAGTATTCATATACAAGGTTTTGAAAATGATATGCAGATCGTATTAAAAGCCTTATCCACCACCACAGCCGAATCACTGGCGAAGCATGATAATGATGTATTGGAACGTGCTGCAAAGGTTGCTATGGATATGCCATCAAAAGCCGATGAAATACATGAATATCGCGCTAGTGATGATTGCAAAGCTATTGCATGGGATATATCTCACGCTATCCGCGCACTTAAAGAGGTGAAATGATATGAAAACGATCTACACAATAGAGGACTTCATGAAAGAGCTAGGTATAAGCAACCGCGCTACTTTCTGGCGTAAGCGTAAGGCTGGCATGATACCTGAACCTGATATTAACGTGGGTCATCCTAGATGGTTTCGCAGGACAATTCAGCATTTATTACCCAGCTAGACCAATAGTCCATGAGTTTAATGCGTTCATCCAGATATTCAGCGCGATTATATGCAGCGCGTACAAGATCGGTTTCTTTGTGCGCTAGTTGCCTTTCTATCACGTCATGGTGAAATGGGCTTTGTTCGTTCAATACGGTAGATGCCAGCGCCCTGAATCCGTGAACAGTCATCAAGCCGCGATAGCCTAAACGATACAGCGCAAACAGTAATGTATTCTCACTGACAGGATGATTAGGTCGCTTAGGTGAGGCCAGCACATAATCATAGTCGCCCGTATAAACTTCAATCTGTTCTAGCAATGACAACACATGATCGGTTAATGGTACAACATGAGGCTTTTTCATCTTCATGCGCGATTCTGGTATTACCCAAAACCTTTTATCCTGTATTTCATCCCATTGCATATATCTTAATTCAGACGTGCGTACAAACGTATGTGCCGCGATTTGTAAGCCAATGCGAGTAATCGGCTCATCATAAGAATTAATCGCTTTAAACAGCTTTCCCGCATCGTTTACAGGTATGCAGTTCATGTGCTTTGCTTTCGGTGTTTCTAGAACCCTGGATAAGCTATTAGCTGAATGGGCCTCTATTAAGCCAATATCTAGCGCGTAATCAAATAACTGCCGGATATGCGTACCAACTCTATGTGCGGTTTCAGTAATGCCTTTAGCCTGTACCTGTTTAACTACATTGACAAGATCGGCACGTTTGATTTTATCAATAGGCATATGCCCTATTATTGGTGATACAAACTCATCTAGTCGGTACTGGACTTGCTGCTTATGCTTGGCATTCTTTAAGGTTTTTAGGTGAAACGGGATGAACTCAGCCTTAACATCATCAAAGGTCTTGGTTTCCTTGATGCCTATTGCCAATTCTTTTTTAAAATCATTGTGCATCTGCCTAGCATCAGCCAGCCCAATATCAGGATATTTGCCGTAGGTCTTAGTCTTATGCTTGCCGGAAAGCTTGTAAAGGTAACGCCAGCTTTTACTCCCTGATGGCAGCACCTCGATATATAACCCATGTGCATCAGATAGCTTATACGGCTTGGCTTTCGGCTTTGCACCATCTATTTTCTTATTGGTTAAATTAGGCATGAGAAGTTATGCCTAATGCTATGACTAATGGATAGGTGAAACAGGAAAAAGCAAAGTGAAACATAGTTAAGCACTCTTAAACGCTGGAAGGCTTGAACTATAACGCTTTGTGAAACAAAATGAAATACTATGAAAGGGAATGAATACTACTGAAAAGGGGGATTGGAGGCGCGAACCAGAGTCATGAATACAATTAAATCAACAACTTAAAAAACTCATGCCTTAATTTATGCCTAAATATGTCGATAAAACCTGTTTTTAAGTACACATATTTGCCATGTGTCGATTTCATAAACATATCTATTGAAGCCGCGCATTATACTTGATTATTTATTATTCGCAACCTACTTGAGTGCAAGCTATATCAGCCCAACCACGCAGCAGATTATAGTCGTTGGTTGTAATCTGGCAAGCTAATACTAGCGTTTCATATTGTCTAATAGCGGCTGCGTGACTGTTTCTCCATTCTTCGGCACTTGCGGTATCGGCTGGAGCTTCGGGCACTCTAAAGCTATCAGTTCTGATTTGGTCGCGCAGCCTGCTACGCAGATCGCTAATAGTAACGCTGTCAAGTTTCTGCTTTTTAAGATATTCATTCTTAATCGCTTTCAAGTTGTTTTCATAAATAGCTGTTGCATCATTGAGTGCTGTTTCAGATTGCTTGCGTAATATCTCGTTCTTAGCTTTCTGCATATCTGCTTGAAGCTGTACACTTGATTTATAGGCTTCAAAGTCGTACGCAATCGCGTCATATCGCGTCTTCTGCCAGAAGGCATAGCAACATACTAGAACTAGAATAAATTGCAGCGGATAGCGCGTGAACAGGTCTATGACTTTACCAATAAACGATTTAAAGATAAGCCATGCAGCGGTAATCATTGGTAATCCCAGACAACATGATTAGGTAATCCCTTACCGCCAATGCCTAAATGCAGGAAGTTATCAGCCACGCCTATCCTGGTAATGCCATGACGCAATGCAATGGTGATTAATGCGTACCTGTCTTTTCCATTATCACAAGCTACATCGCCGCATGAGCCCTGCGTATGCTCACCATTGGAGTTTAATTTCTTAGCTTCTATCGGGTGTTTCTTTGACCTGAACCCACTGGTTACGCGCATAGGCTTATTAAAGTCTTTACGGATGGCTTCAAGTATCAACATAAACTCATGCTGCATATTGTTTTCACCGGTATGCTTGCAGTCAAATTCTTTCTTGGTAAAGTATTTATACTCTTCCCATTTAGCCGCTGTCATTTTCCAATGCCTTGCGTAGTTACAATGCGCAACATGGCATTACCTACCGCTAGAACCGTTACCGAGATTGCATAAATATTCCCCGGCAATAAGCTTTGTAATGCGCTGAATGTTGCTTCAAGAGCAACAAGCCCAGATACAATTGCGTTAAACCATAAGACGCGAGATTTCCACCATGCTTTCATCATTTGCCCCCTGTCCATAATCCAAACTTCGCCTGAAGCCCGGTAATAATTAAACCTAGAATAATTATGGTTAATCCCCATGCGCCCTTTTTGGCAAGATCAAGCTTCATTTCCAGCCAGAAGTTCTCTTGCGCTTGCGCTGCTTTTATCATGGCTTCGTGAGATAGTCGGTGATTGTCTGGACCATCAGGGAATGCACTCATGCAACGGTTAGCCTTATCGTTTAGCGCATCCATTTTTTTATCAATCTCTTCCAATCTCTCACCCTGCTCATAAACCATTCTTTGTAAAGATTCCATATTTATTCTTTCGGTCATATTATTAATTAAGCTATCTTTCCGTAGCTTTAATCTTCAATCTAATCTAAATGGTTGCCGGTATGGTCAAATGGATTCAGTAGTAAATCCCCAATATAACGCGCTAACTTTCCTCTTAACGTATGTTGTTTGGCATGACGCTTTAACCGATCAGTTACTAACAATTCTTTAGGTAATTCAAAAAATACCAGCGTGAACACTAGAACATTATTGATGAAGTCTAAAAGTATGCTGATAGCCACGAATGGAACACACAACACCCACAACAAGCCATTGAGTTTACTTTCTGCGTGAGCGCGTATCATTGCCATACTTGCCACATACATAATGAAAAACAGGTATAAATCAGCTAATAGTATGTATAAATAAATCATAAATGGCCTATATATAAGCAACATTCACTTTGCCGCTACCATCAAAAGTACCGCCATAAACCCTAACAATATCAAGCTCGCCTGACAAATCAACCGTTCCTGATGTGCAAGTTACGTTTGCAGAACCAAATGCCGCCGCCATGCCTTGGCAGCTCCACGTATTTGTTGAAGAATCTAATAATGTAAAAGTAACTTGACCCTTATACGTGTCAGCAGCCAAATCAAGTGGTGCAAACAAAAAACCAGAATTTGAGTTCCCGCCAGAGCTTGTATTTGCTACCGATGAAACTGCACTGTATCTTGAATAATATCCAGTGGATTTAGGCGTGCCACCAGTGCCTAATCTAAATCCCAATGACACGGTAGCGTTAAAAGAAACATCGGTAAATGAGACTATAATATGCTTAGTTCCAGATGGAATAACGAAATCTTTAGCCGTGCCTGATGTGGTTGCTTGTGGAGTTCCTAGCGTAATACTTGAAGCAGCAGCAGGCGCTGTACTCGCCCACGTTGTACCATCAGACGTTAGTACATTACCGCTCGTGCCAGGCGCTACCGCTTGAGGTGCGCTTACGCCGTTACCAAGCAATACGCTATTTAACGTCAATGTATCTGCACCGATGCCGCCTTGTGCTACGCTTAACGGAGTTGTAAGTCCTGCCAGTGAGGTAATATCATTGTTCGCCCCTGATTTTGCCGCGCCTAGATTCGTTCTAGCCGTTCCTGGTGTAACTTCAGATAAGTTATTAGCAGCCAGCATATCGCCAGTACCTTCCCCTGCCGCACCTTTAGAGGCAAATATTTCCCAAAGTCCATTTGAATAATCAGTCGAGAACGTGCCTGAAGTGTGATCAGATAATGCGATATAACTATTACCTGATTCATATACGATGTTATTTTTAATATAGGCAGTTGCTGTTAGCCAGCTACCTACCCATTCAAAGCCTACGATATTTGCAGCCGCACCAACAACCGAAGCGGCAGAACCTGATGCTGCTGTAGCACTGGCATCTGCTGCACTGGCTGAAGCTGCCGCGCTAGTTGCTGCTGCTGATGCTTGCGTTAGATAATCTTCTGGCTCTATCTCACTGGAAACGTCAACTTTAACCGCTCTATCTACCTGCTCCTGAACCTGCTGCACCAGCATGGTTAATTTGTCTAATGCATTCTCGATGATTTCAGGATAAAAGCCGCCCTGATTCTGTATGTCAGTTTCCTGCAGCATATCGAGATCAGAAACGATGGTAATCGTGTTTCCAGTTGCGTAAGTCGCTATGGTTTCAACTGTCCCGCCCGGTGACGCATTCTGATCAGAATTAAGACTTACGGAATATTGAGAATCAAGCGTAAGATCAGTTTCAACCGCTAATGAACTGGTAAGCACTACACGAACGTCAGCCGTAGTAAAGCACTTAAATGAGAATGGAAACGATGTTAATACGCCATTACAATTTAATGGGCCTGCTTTGCGCGTAGATGAACTGACAGTCATATGGCTACTCCTTTTATGCCCTATTTTCTATCAGTTATCAGTTTATAAACGCACCCTAATCACGAGGAGGGCCAACAATAATTGCTTGCGGCCCTGCTTCACCTTCCATATAAGCTTTTGTACCTAGCGCTACGTCAGATATTAGCTTGCCTGGCATACCTGTTAGGAACCCAGCGCCCATAATCACACGCTTAATATCCCTGTCATCACCGCTACCTTCCCATAAATCCTGTATGCTGCCAGGTGTTTGAATTGCCATTTGAATAGCGCTTTCAACAGGTGACATTTTATAACCAAATGACCTAACATCTTCGTCAAACTGATTCCATACAGGGCGTGCAACATCACGTACTAACGGAATCATTGCTGTCTGGAAAAATACGACTGATTCAATAGAGCGTTTCATATACTCTTCATCGTCATCATCGCCCCAACCAAATAGAAATTCAGTAATGATTGCTGGTAAGGCCACGATAAATATATACTTCACCGTAAAATTAGCCACTGCATTTGCACGATTGCCGCTATTCCATTGCTGTTTACTAATCGCGCCAGCGACAACAAGCCTTTGCCCTTGCGCCTGAAAGTAATTAAAGAACATCAGAAACATTTGTTTAAATGCGTTCATAGCTCCTTTACCGCTAACCATCGTTGATTGATCAACATCTCGGCCTGAACCCATTGTGGTTTGAATCACAGCATCTGCAAATTTAACAGAAGCTTCTACGTCATTCTTAGTTTCAGTCATGTTCTGTTCAAATGCCGCGTTCCATACCGGAAAACTTACGCCAACATCAACCAATCCCATTAAAAATAGTGCATATTTGGTATCAGGCGTAATGTTGCTATTCACCGTAAATTCTTTAATCATGCCCTGTACATCTCGATCATAACCATTCATCAACCGCGATTTCATGTAAGGCGAGTTTTCAATAGCAAAGTTAATATTCTTTGACATCGAAGGTGAGTAAAACTTAGCCAGATTTTTTAATACCAGCGCTGGCTTTACTTTCGTTAATGCCGGCGATAAGCCAGTAAAGTTTTGTAGCGCTGTGGTCATGCCAGAGAGCAAAACTGCCACTGTGTTTTTTCTGGCAATGCTAAAAGCTTTTTCCATCATTCCAGTAGGATTGTACTGAGGGATTGCAATTTCACTAATGCGCTGTGTAATGGCTTTGTAGTGTTTTTCACCTAATGATTTTTTCAAAGCAAGTGCGACTTGATTATCATTAAGCAGGCGCATAGTATCAGCCAGCGCTTCACGGAAAGCTATATCATGCAAGGTTTCATTAACTGCACTACTAAAGACATCTAAATGCAGATTTGGCCTTAAATTGCTTTGTGTTACACGTTCTTTGCTAGTGCCTTGCCTTGTAGCGCGTGACATCCCAATACCAGCCCGTAATTCATCCAATGACTTGCTTGCATCAAAAGTCTGTACCTGCACGCCTTTTTCTGGATTGTCAGCAGACCGATAATCAAGATGGAAGTAACCGCCTTCTAATGTGCCAAATTTAGTATCAAATGCCACGCCTTTTACTTTTGGTGGGGATATGCCTTTAGTCCGATTATTTACAGATTCCAGTTCCGGCCATATCATTTCATCAGAAACGCGCCATAATGTTTTAACAAGTTCAATATCGCGCTGATCAAGCAGATCAATAATCTGCTGCATCTGCCCTGCATCAAACCAGTTTGAAAGGCGCTGCCGGCCTTCTTCACTTCCATATAAGGCAACAGCTACAACAGCATTTTCTCGCGTTAATGAAATGCCCACTGTGTTTGTGCCAATATCTCTACGGCTAAATGCACGCCTTTCTGCAAGACTGTATTGATCTTTTAAATAAGGTTTAAGCTCTGCATAAATTTCTGATAAGCGATTTGATTTGTAGTTTGAAGCCTCACTGTACCTTCCAAATAAGCTTTCAAATACTGTGCCGTTAGTCTGGCCGCCATCTAATATCTCAGCCATTGCCGTGATATTTAAATACCCTGACAGCATACCGTCTTTGCTATCAGCAAGCTTATCTTCAAGCTTAACAACCAATGAAGGAATGTCAGCTTTTACTTTACCCTCAGCATCAAACAACTGCGGATAGGTTTTTTTAATCTGTTCAAGAATCGTTGCTTTTTCTTCTTGGAAAGTCTGATTGCGAATTTCTTTGTATTGCTTGTTTTCACGCCTTGCTAATTGCTCAAGCTGCGTAACAGCTCCCATCAAATCACGCAATTCAGCAAGCGTCATATCCTTGTATGACTTGCGATAAGTTTCATCAAGCACAAAATCAGGCAAGTCAGGTATTACCGCAACAAGTCTTTCTGCTTCTTTCTCTACCCATTGCGCCAATGGTTCTTTACCGCGAATTTCTGCAAGTTGAGCATTGCTTACACCGGTACGAAAATCAAATCGTTCTAGCACTGCTAGCATCTGAACCAAAGGCTCACCGCGCATATTCCCTTGTACGCTAGATTTATTTAGTTTGCGAACTTTATCAATGTATTTTTCTATTTCATCAAGCGCTGCAAACGCTTCTTTTGCTATTCTGTTATTTAATAACTGGTCACGCTTTGCCTGTACCACAGTATTTGTATCACCTTGACGCATAGATTTTTCTGCTAGTTTTGCGGATTTTTCCTCTGCCCTTGTATAAATATATGGCTTAATGTCTTTAACTGTTTTCTGCGCTATTTTTTGCTGTGCATATTCTTTAGCTGCCGCCTCTAATATCCTGCGATTGCCTAATGCTTTATTCTGTGCGGATAACTCAGTAGCCAATACTCTAGCTCTAACCTCGTTATGCACTGCCTTATCAGCAGCCTCGTTCATTTTCTTGGCATCAACCAGATCACCAAACTCAGCTAACATACGTTCATCGGTTAAACGGTCAATCAGTGACTTAGGATTTTCAGCCGCAAGTAATGATTTCACTAACTGATCACCACTGTTAAATCCGAATAACTCAGCTACCGCATCAGGTGGATTGCCTAACTCCATCACCATGCCGGTACGACCTATGCCAAGATTGCGCCATTCGCCCTCTTCGCCATACATACCGCGCATCATGTTTAAATCTAGCTTACCCTTGCCGAATGCATCTAAGCGTACACGTTCCTGCTCGTCATAGATAGATTCTTGCCATTTACGATACTGTTCACCTTCAGCGAATAGACTGTATTGTTTTTCGCCTCTGGCTTCTTCAAAGAATTTATCTTCGAACTCGCGCAAATCCCACTTGCCGTTTTCATCTTTAGCCAGATATTCATATTGTGATAAGGCTTCAGCCATTTCATCAACGGATAAACCGCCATCTTTACGCAGTACCGGCTTGCCAAATACGCCAGAATCAAATCGGTCTTTAGGGTCCAATCCCCATTCAGAAGCTGCTAACTGTCTATTTAATCCACCAAGTTTAGCAATAGCGGTATATAAACTATCCTTTTCAACATCAACGCCTTTAGTCGCTTTAACCTTTTCAGCCTGCTGCGCTTTGGTTTCATCTGGGATTTGTTTTAACCATGAATAGGCTTGATATACGGGTTGCGTCATGACTTCGCGCCTTACTGCCATGCGTACTGCTCTGCGCTCTGTATCGGCCTTACGCTGTAGGTCTTTTAATACTCGACTACGCGCACCCTGCAACCATTTCATATCGCGTAATGAACGTGCTGTTAATGCTGTTTTAGCTTCATCTGTTGCGTCTTGTTGATTCTGTAGGTACTCAGCATATTCATCTACACTCATGCCTGCATCTTCCATTGAAGCAAACATCGGCATCATGCCACGTACTGCTTCAGCTTTGTTAATCGCATCATCACTAGCCAGCATACGATCAAACACTTGGCGCACTTCGTTAGTTAAGCCAGGCTCACCGCTACGTTCAAAGAATTGTTTTAATGACTTGTAAGCAGACAGCATGAATGAGCGTAACTTAGCAAATACTCGGCTTAGTTCAAGCGTAGGCGCTGTACCTTCCATAGCGTACTGCTCAAAACCTCTGGCTAGTTTCTCATGGTAAAAACGCTTTTGGTCTATGGTCATGTTACGCCATACGTCTAAAGCCGGTTGCTCGGTAGATTCAATCCCAAACCAATTAAACAACTGGTTCATATCATCTACTATGCTTTGTGGTGCATCTGGCTTGCTGGCTACGTCAGCATAGACTTCTAGGAAAAAGTGACCTAGCTCATGAATGAATGTTGATGCATCAGCATTTTTAAGCAGGGTAATGTTAGCGCCCTGAGTAATGTCATTACTGAATGAAATTTGACCACGGGCTTTCTGTTCGTTAGTCTGATTAAACTGATTATTCCCTGCCTTGCTCAATATGCCTTTAAACGATGGTGACGTTTGGTAAGCTTCAGGATTGCGTCTTAATTCATCTAGTGCCTGATGTGGATATTCAAAACCTAGCATCTGCTCTTTTAATAATGCACGTAATACAGTTTTTTGTTTAGAATTGGCCGCCTCGTACAACGCATCATAAGCATCTTGTGGTGTGTAGGTTTCATCGTAAACTACCTGTGATAGCTTGGATAAACTGCTCAACGCTTCGTTTTTACCTACAGAATCATTCTGCTCAAAACCATCAGCAGTTATATTGCCACTTACTTGCAATGGATAACGCGCAAATGCTTCACTAGGCGTAATGCCTAAGCTACTTGCTAGTGTTGAATACCACGGTGAAACTAAACCATTCACATAGGCTTGATTGTTTTGTGGTGTAAATCTGCCGACTGCATTTAGTTGACCTAACAGATTATCACTTACCTCAGTCAGTGATTGTGTCCATGCCTCGTTATCCTGATATTTCTGGGCTACGTTTTCAGCCTGTTTCTGCAATTCCTCTACTGCCGTATCAAGCTGAGTTTTAGCCTCAAACGCACTGATGCCATTTTCATCTGCGCGTAAGTGTTGCAGTACCGCACCGCCTAATTCTGTTCCGGCAATAGTCGCACCAAACTCACCAACTGGAATAACTAGATCTACGCCTTGCGCTATGGCCTCTTCTAGCTGTTTTTGAATGACAGGTGAAGATTGCATCAGCGTATTCACATCAACGCCTAAATTCTGTGCTTCCTGCATAAATGTACGCGCATCTATGTAAACTTCTTCAATACCGTTTTCACCGCCTGCTTCCTGTAGGAATGTGGCAAAGTCTTGGGCTGAACGCTCTTTAAGTTTTGATTGTGCCGCTAACTGTTGAATGTTAGCGAAAGCCTGCATTGACTGATTTGCAGCTTCGCTCTGGTATTGGAGTTTTTCCTGTTCGGTAGAAACAAAGTTACCAGCCGCCTCAATGGATTTGGCAATCGCTACCTGTCCGGTAGTGCCTACAAACGTAGCAATAGCAGTTTGCAAAGCAGCATCAGGTCTTTCAGCCAGATATTCGCTGAATGGTTTTTCAGGGTTTAATGCCGCCCATTCGTTTAAGTCCTGCAATACCGTAGCAGCCTGCTCACCGATCTGCTCTTGCACGTTACTCAGTAATACGGTTTTTAACAGCCCAGCCTCACCGCGCAACCCTTTAAACAATGTTTCAACTGGAATTTTCTCAGTAGCCCACTCAACCGCCGCCTGTGAACCTGCGTACACTAAAGCCTGATTTGCATCTAAACCACTGGCCCTAGCCTTTGCATATTCCTGACCACCTGCAATACCTACCATTGCATTCAAAGCCAATGAAGAATTGCCTGAGTAAATACCGGCTATCAATGGTGGTAGATTCATACCTAGCGATTCAAAGCCACTATTAACTGCCTTCTCTACAAAACCTTGATCAGAAGTATCGCCGGTAATCGCTTCAGCTACATTAGATTGATTCTCTGACAGACCAAGTAAGCCCTGCTCTGCTACGCGCAATGGGTTAGCCGGCAATACTGTACCGACCAATGGGTCTAGCAATGGCGCAAGCGTACCAAACGGACTAGCTAACGCGCCATAAATACCTTGCCCTGCCCTTGGTAATAAACCAGCCGCTACCGACTTGGCAAAGCTGCCAGTAACATCACCGAGACTGCGCTCATAAGGTCTGTCTTTAGCGCGTGCAATGGTTTCACTAAAACTCTGTTCGCTCATGGCACGACTTAATTCAGACGCTTCACGAAAGCCTTTTTTAGTCAGTGCTAATTGCTTAATAGCATCTTCGTTACCACGCAGTTCATCGGTAATGTCGTGTGTGAGTTTGGCAAATTCAGGATTAGTCAGGTTACGACCTGTTACCGGGGAGGTATCGTAAAGCGATTCAACCTGTTTGCTGATAAACTTGCGTCTGACTTCTTCAGGATTGCGCTCGGAAATGGCATCCGGCAAACCAACCTTACGGCCTAAGTTCCGAGATTGTGCGATTTGATCAGGATTAAACTTAGTCGCAATACTGGTAACAGTAGCTGCACGTTTTTTCTGTGTAGTGGTTACATCATCAATCGCTGAATCTAGCCGTGATAATGGGTCATCGTTAGCTTGAGTAACTTCCCCTGTGGCTATATTGATTGCAGAATCTAAATCATCTAGTGCCACGAATTACCCCTTATTTGCTAAATTTGCTTTAATTGCTTTCAATTCTTCAGATGTTGGTGCGCGGCCTTTATTCTTTTCAAACCGCTGCTTAATCGCATCGTCACTCGGGATAAACTTATTGGCTTCCGGCTTGCCATAGAACTCATAAGCTCGACCTTCTTTGTCGTCTTTGTACCAAGCACCGCCAGGCACTTCACCTTCAATCACCATGCGGTCAATAATCTTTTGCCTTGCTTCTTCACCCAATGGTTTGCCTTGCTTCTTCTGCTCAGTCAGCACCGCATCACGAATGACGCTTTCAAACTTGTATTTATCCGTTTTCTCAATGCCTAATGCGCCTACGGTTAAGCTGATTTGTCCATCAAGAGTAGTAACGTCTTTGATCTCGTCAGGCTTTTTACCCTGTAAATCTATTAACTCTTCGCGCTTTTCTTTAGGTATGTTTCTAAAGTCCTCGCGTAAGTCGCGATTCTTAAATGCTTGTGGGTTATCTCTGGCTTGCTGACGAATGGCATAGTAGTTATCCCATGCCGCCACATTGTCCTGTTTCTCGCGCTTGGATTCTGCTCTATCCTGCGCTACTCTTACGCGCTCGGTACGCTGATACATTTCATCATCAATAGAATCGCGCTGCTGTGGTGTGAGCATGGATAATGTCTGCGCATCTACACCTCTACGGCCTTTACCCTGTTCTACGGCAATGGTCCATGCTCTATCGAAAGCTTGTTTTTGCGCTTGCTGTGTCGCTTCTTCCTGCTCTTTGAATCGTGTCTTAACTTCCTGCACCGCTAATTTCATACCATCTGCATCAGTAGCGAACTTCTCACGCACCATAGATAATGCTTCTGTTTCAGACTGTGCCGTACCCATTGCCACCGAAACTTCACCCAATACTTTGACGTTACGCTCTGCGATTTCCAGTGACTTAACAAACTGTCCACGCGCTGCCGGCAACATCTGCGCACCGAACTTATTCATGTAGGCTCTGGCTTGTTCAGGATTGCCATCCATCATGTTCTGCAACATGCCAGAATGGTATTGGCTGGTATATTTCAGCATATCCAGTTGCGCTTTTTCAGGCGTATCACCGTTTTCAGTCGCTAACCGGCTCACTGTTACCTGAATATTGCGCAAGGCATCTGTGGCTAATCCTGCATTGCTAGGGTCATCCAGTGATAATTTGATAGATGAATCAATAGAGGCCAGTGCGCCTTCCTGTTTGGCTGCTCTGACTTGTCCATCCTGATACTGTGACATTGAATCCAGTGTAGATAAGCGAACACCGCGCAAACGTTCAACATACAAGCGCTGCTGATTTTGCGTCATTTTTTCAGTCGCTTTACGTGCGGTTTCGTACCACCACTTTTCAGCATCTTTAACTAAGCCATCTGCCGCTAAACCCCTACGACTGCGCGCTTCAGATTGAAACTGTAGATAAGCTTCGCGTGTCTGTGCTTCGGCACTTAACGCTGTAGCTGTATCTAGTTCGTTTTGGCGTTTTTCTTCAATCACCGCTACGTTATTTAAGCCTTGCGCAAGCTTATTCAAGTTTCCTGCCTGCGTCATACTGGTAAACAGTTCAGGCGATGCAATAGACTGTTGTTGCACGTTTGGCGCAGCTTGCAGTCTTTGCGTTAAATTGTCATAGGTAGGTACGGTAGGCATAAACAACCTTTAATTTATAATTTAGCCCAAGGGTCTGATGATATTTTTATACCTGACGATGCATTACCGCTGCCACCATTGCCGCTCATGGTGTACCACTTATTTGCTACTGTACCCAATGCCGGGTTAGTCATGATTGATGTAGCTCCTGATAACAATGGATTCTGCGCGTCTGCACTGGCTTGTAGCATATTTGAATTGGATTGTGAATTAGCGCCTTGCTGTCTATACGCCCATGCTTCACGACTTGCGTTATCACGTACCGTTAAAGCATCCTGCTCACCCATCCAGTCAGTATCGGATAAGATATTCAGTGCTGAACCTTCTGAAATATCAATGCCGTTAGCCGCTAAACGTGCGGTCTGGCTACCTTTCATCATTGCTGTTCTGCGTCTTTGCTCGGCTTCAGCTACTTCACCGCGCTTAATTGCATCTTGTGCTTGATACTCAGCAGTGATTGCATTGTTACGCGCTACTGCGGATTGATATTCCATTGAAGCTTTAGCGGATGCACTTTGTTGATAGGCACTAATCCCACCCATTACCAGGCTTGCAGCACCTAAAGCCATTGTTAAATCACACATAATTAGCCTCTTAATTCAAATCTGTAAAACGGATAACCTTTTACACCGAAAGGCTCTGCATCAAAAAATGTAAAGCCCATCAACTTTAACCACCGGATTGTTTTTGTATTGCGCACATCACAATGGTTAGTGAGTATCGGTGATACATTTAACATAGCTTGAATATACTCCCGGCTGTGCCTAATAAACGCACCCTTATGTTTCTCAATCAGGTCTGTGCCAAGCATCCAGATGATTGCAGTATCGGAAAGTAAACCTAGTGGATGCATACCGAACAGACAAACGAATTGACCATCTGCATACACCGCCCATTTGTACTTGGATTTATCAAATGATAATTGAATGGTTCTTTTATAATCACCATGCGAAGCCTGCAACTCTTGTTTATCGTCATGCCGGATATTGGCTATTAACAAATCAACATCGGCTTGTGTAGGCTGTCTTAGTTCTACCTTAACTGAATCTCTCATTAACCACCCAAGGCTACCTCCATAACCATACTGAGTACAGTCACCGGCAATGGGTCTGTTTGCTGAATGATTAACTGACCTGAGCTATTCCAATCCGGCTTAACCTGTATTTCAATTTCGTCAGTTATCCAGTTTGGCGGCGAACCGTAAGGCTCGGTAGTTCTTTGCTTAAATTGGACTAGATTATCAGCATCATAACCAACCATAAGGCCGCTGGTCTGATAAACGCGCAGCACAGCTTTATTAACATTTTTAACCATTGCCTGACCAAGTGCCGGACCTTCAAAACTCACCGGCAAGGTTTTAATCCTTGAGGTAATCGGCAAGCCAATATGTACTAGGGTAGATTCTTGCGGCAATGTAATTGCACCGTTTAGGACAGTTAAATCTTTCACTACCGCTCCATTACACAAGGCAACGACTGTTTTACCTTCCAGATGATATAAGCCTGATATTTCCGTAACGCCTGCGCCGCTATATGACAGCCCAGAATCGACAATAAAGCTATCTTCAAGGCTATCTATCAAACGATTAGATAAACGCTCGATATAGCGCACTGTCTGGTCTTGTATGGTACGTTTAACAGTTACATAAAGCACATCACGACCTGATTCATTCACCGCGGCAACCGATTCAAATAATCCATCGGTAGTATGCTGATGCCATGCAAATACTTTCTGTTCCGGCATATAAGTAATACCTAGCAATACGCCATCATCACGCACTACCCACACCACCGGAACAGGAGTACGGGTTAAGCACATATCAACAATAGTAAAACCATCGAATAAATGAGGTGCAATCAGTGATAAATCATTGGACTTAAAGCCGTTTGCTTCAAAGTTATAGGCTAGATCATGCAATCTTCCAGACTGCGCACGTACATAAATGCCGGTATTATTCACCACTACCGGCTGCACATCGGTACAACCATTGTAAGACTGTGGCCTGACCGTAACGGATGATGGGGTCAAAGCGTCACTGTTTTGCGTACTAATCTTCCATTCGCCGCCGCTGGTTAAAATAAGCAGTTCAGTTAAAGGTACGATATTTCTAACTCTTTGTACTTCACGTGAAACAATGCGTAATGAAATAGCATCATCGTCTTGTGTCGGAATGGAATAGTTAAGATTTGATTCTGTGGCTGATCGAGTCATCCATAGATTCTGTGGCTTGTTATTTGTGCCGCCAAAGCATCTACGCTGTTCAAAATAAGACACAGCGCCAGGGTAATTATTCGCACTGTCAAACGGGTTTTGTCCTTCAGGTGGGGTACGTGTCACATCGGCTGTAATATTGTCATCTACAAAGCTAGTGCCAGAACCCTGACCAATATATCCATATAAACCGTTTTTCTCTTTGTAGACGTTATACCTGATCGCGCCGGACACTGAAGACCATGTAATCGTGTTCTTATTCCCTGCTGTAGTCAGATTGTTAGTTATGCCTACCGCTACCAGCAATACAGTGCCGCCACTAGTAAACGTCGTGTATGAAGTTGTATCAACTACTACACCGTTGGAATCTTTCACCGTAAATGTATTGGCTGCAGGTACAGTGTTTACATAGTATGTGCCATCGGTTATTTCAACCATGCCGCCAACATTAGCGATATAAATTTCATCTTCAACCGATAACGAATGATTAGCTGATGTAGTAAATACGCCTGCTGCTGCTTTGCTGATTGCGGATATGGTTCTAACCGTATCTACACTTTCCGGACTAGCTAAAGATTCTTCAAGGCTTTCATCGGCAATCGAAGTAACTTGATAGCGGTAAACCGTTGAGCCGCTGCCGGTAGTAGCAACCGTTTCAACATTAGAAGGCCCATTGATCGTAGGTATAAAACTAATGGTGGATAAGGTAAATGTGGTTGACGTAGTACGTCTTAGCTCTCGCGGCGCATAAGTTGGATGGACCAACGTCAATACATCGGCTGATTGTACATAATGAATATCAAACAGATCAGCTTCAAGATATGGTGAACTAATCTCATATACTTCAGCAATCGTGCCATCAGACACATATGCGGTATAACTTGTAGTATCAATGTAATCGCCGCGTAAATCTTTGAGCTTAAAGGTATTTGCACCTGTATCTACATCTGATACCACCACATAACGACCGTTTATCTCTGTCATACCTACTACGCCTGAGACATAGAACCACGTACCATTAGCTGGGTCTGTGCCGGTGTAAGTTAATACACCTTCTGTAGCCTGGCTGATTGCCGTAACTACTAAGCCAGTTTTTAGCAACGTGCCACCATTGGTATGCACGCGGATATACTGATCGCCAAACTCTAAAACGTACGTCTGTTCGGTACTGTATGCAAACTCGATAAGATTAGACTTCTTATCCTGGTACTTGGTCTGAAGAATATAACTGAATCCTGCGCGATTCTGTGCCGGGCCATGCGGTAATACAACAAAGTTCAAACATTCAGCTAGACCGGATTGATATTTATCCAGATCAATACGCCCGAACAGTTCAGGCGCTATCTCGCCGCCAACAAAGCTCCGTTGTATGGTTTTAATAGAGGCCATTAACTAATCCCTGAGAATGCGACCATCGGCATCATAAACACTGCGCTGGTCTGAAATACCATATTGCTGTGTCCATGTAGGTACGTGCTGCTTTTGTGCGTCATAGCTTCGTGCAGAAGCGTCTTTACCGGCTGCCATGTTCATCATTTGTAAGGCTTTGTTATACATGGTGTCGGCTATTTTCATCCCGGCATCACCTTTAATCAGTGGACCAGCTAGGAAACTCGCCAACATGAAAGATAAGGTATTTACAAATAATGGCGA
>Ga0208626_1000094_pt1 | contig 39593 bp, 36 predicted proteins | sample LakWasMet10_HOW4_2_FD_183860 | JGI IMG/M metagenome (GOLD analysis project Ga0208626, IMG submission 183860) | Freshwater sediment methanotrophic microbial communities from Lake Washington under simulated oxygen tension - Sediment Metagenome... | ecosystem: Environmental > Aquatic > Freshwater >... | reverse complement strand
GCGGCTGCACGTATGGCATCCAGGCATTCGCGCTGTGCCAACGGTTCGTCACCTACCAGAACATACAGCGCCTGCAGGCCTTGTTTGAGGTGCGATTCCAGTTGAGCCTGAACCAAGCGCATAAGCCGCTACTTTTGTTCGGCGACAGGTTTGATTGCGGTCAGGCGGCGCAGCAGCTCGCGTACGGCATCGTTGCGCATGTCCGAGTTCAGCCTGGCCTCTTCTTCAGCTTTGCCGAGCAAAGCGTCATCGCTGTAGGAAAAGTCGCGGCGTCCGCGTATTGTCTGTACCGGCCCCCAGGTTGGGCTGCTGGCATGACGCACCCTGAAATTAAGCAGGTAGATCAGTTCAAATTCACGCACCAGACCGCCACCGCTCAAAGACTGGATGCGTTTCTGGTTGCTTTCGCTCAACATCTCAAGCAATAGCTCGGCATCTTCAGCTTTATCAACCACCTGAACACCATTGGTTTTAAAAGAGCGTGCCAGATCCCTGGAAATACTCAGCTTGCCGCCCTGGATGTACAGGCTTTTAAATGAAAGGTCGGCGGCCCCCCTTAGCTGAAAACCGCAAGCCGCCAACGTAAGCGCCAATAACATGATCGCACCGATGATGGCCATTCTACGCATGCTTGCTAAGGGGAGGGTGTTTTGCATGGTTTATCCTACTACAACGTTAATAAGTTTGTTTGGAACCACAATGATTTTACGCACGGACATATTTTCTTCAATATATTTCTGTACGCAGGGCTGCTCCAGTGCCAGTTTCTCGATATTTTCACGGCTTTCGGCTTTTGCAACGCTGATGCTGCCGCGCAGTTTGCCGTTGACCTGGATCACGTATTCGATACTGTCCTGCACCATTGCGCCCTGGTCCGCTACCGGCCATGCTGTATCAAGAATATGACTGCCCGGGCAAAGCTCTGACCATAAAGCCTGGCAAACGTGCGGCACAATCGGTGATAACAGTAGCGCGACATTCTGCAGGACTTCCTGGCGTACCTGACGGGTGATTTCATCACTACCTTCAACTTTCGCCAGTGCGTTCATCAGCTCCATGACGGATGATATGGCAGTGTTGAAACTATGGCGGCGGCCGTAGTCATCGGCCACTTTTTCAATGGTCACATGCAGCTGGCGGCGCAGGTTTTTCAGTTCGGCAGTTAAGTCGCCTGAACTGTAAGCCCGAACTGCCACAGGTTCGACGTGGTCATGCTTATGATCGTAAACGGCTTTCCATAAACGTTTCAGAAAACGGTGCGCACCTTCCACGCCACTGTCAGCCCATTCCAGGCTTTGCTCCGGCGGCGCTGCAAACATCATGAACAGGCGTGCGGTGTCTGCACCGTAGGTGTCAATCAGTTCCTGCGGGTCTACCGTATTGCCTTTTGATTTGCTCATTTTTGTACCGTCTTTGAGTACCATGCCCTGCGTGAGCAGATTGGTGAACGGTTCGTCATTTTTAAGCAAACCGACATCGCGCATCAGTTTGTTAAAGAAACGCGCGTACAGCAAATGCAGAATCGCATGCTCAATGCCACCTACATACTGGTCAACCGGCAGCCAGTAATTTGCGCGCTCATCGGCCATCGCGGTGTTGCTGTCAAAGCTGGCATAGCGTGCAAAATACCATGAAGACTCAAAGAAGGTGTCCAGGGTATCTGTTTCGCGTGTTGCTTTGCCGTTGCAGCTTGGGCAGGTGGTTTCGTAAAAATGCGGGTCTTTTTTGATCGGAGATCCTACGCCGTCCATCACGACATCTTCCGGCAATATGACCGGCAATTGCTCTGCGGGCACAGGTACTTCGCCGCAGCTTGGGCAGTGGATAATCGGAATCGGGCAGCCCCAGTAGCGCTGGCGTGAAACACCCCAGTCGCGCAGGCGGTATTGTGTGCGGCGCTTGCCTAAATCTTTGGCAGACAGTGCGGCTGCGATTGCGGCGCTCGCGCCATCAAAATCCAGTTGATCAAACTCGCCTGAGTTAAACAATATGCCATGTTCAGTCATCGGCAAAGTGTCGATTTCCGCATGTTTGATTACCGCTTTAATTGGCAAGCTATATTTAGCTGCAAATTCAAAGTCACGTTCATCGTGTGCCGGCACTGCCATCACCGCGCCTTCGCCATAGCTGGCTAAAACGTAGTTGGCAACCCATACCGGCAATTGTTCGCCATTCAATGGGTGTGTCACGAATAAACCGGTAGCCATGCCTTTTTTCTCGGCCGTTGCAACGTCGGCTTCGGCCACGCTGCCGCGTTTGCATTCAGCAACAAAGTCAGCCAGCGCCGGATTGTTCTGTGCGGCAAGCGTTGCCAGTGCATGTTCAGCCGCAACGGCAACATAGGTTGCTCCCATCAATGTATCCGGACGGGTGGTGTATACCTTGAGATTGCCATCCTGACCAACGATCGGAAACTCGACTTCACAGCCGTAGCTTTTGCCGATCCAGTTGCGCTGCATGGTTTTGACCTGCTCCGGCCAGCCTTCGAGCTTGTCCAGGTCGTTCAGCAATTCTTCCGCATAAGCTGTAATCTTCATGAAATATTGCGGAATGTCGCGTTTTTCGACCAGTGCGCCGCTGCGCCAGCCGCGGCCGTCGATCACCTGTTCATTTGCCAGCACCGTGCCGTCTACCGGATCCCAGTTCACGGTAGAGGTTTTTTTATAGATCAGGCCTTTTTTGTACAGCTCGGTGAACAGCCACTGCTCCCATTTGTAGTATTCAGGTCGGCAGGTGGTCACTTCACGTTTCCAGTCCACGCCCAGCCCTAATTGTTTGAGCTGGGTTTTCATGTGTTCGATATTGCTGTAGGTCCAGGCAGCAGGTGCAGTTTCGTTTTTAATTGCAGCATTCTCGGCAGGCAGGCCGAAGGCATCCCAACCCATAGGCTGCATCACGTTAAAGCCTTTCATCTTGTGAAAACGGCTTAATACGTCGCCAATCGTGTAGTTGCGCACGTGCCCCATATGCAGGCGGCCACTAGGGTAGGGGAACATCGACAGGCAGTAGTATTTTGGCTTGTCGGATTGTTCTGAGGCGGCGAAGGTCTGATTGGTTTCCCAGTACTGCTGGGCGGATTGTTCGATCTCTTTGAAAGGGTACTGCTGATGCATAATTTAACTATTCTTGAATATTAAACGAATAGCGAGATTATACCTTTGGTGGGTGAATAATGCGATTTCTCGTAACGTCATTCCCGCGGAGGCGGAATCCAAGTGTAGGATGTTATTAAAACAGCTTAATAGCTGGATGGATATGTTAGTTGGTGTGTTCAGCATGTCGGGGGTTGCCCGACAGCAAAGTACTTTATTTTGCTTGTTCAAAATAAAGTACCCAAACAAAAAGACATCACCTACCGCTTAAATCCTTAATTTCTTCTACTGATTGGGCGGCAGTCGAACTCACCCTGACCAGCCATAAAACCCATGGCTGGTTGCGGAGTTCAAACATGCGCCTGCCGAAAACTCCCAATCAGTAGAAGAAATTAAGGCGCGGCAGAAGTGGTTGGGGGTGCGAGTTGGAAGTGAATGCTTTTTGAATAATTGTATGCTGGTGTAGGTAATACCTCCCCCTTTGTAAGAGGGGGATTTTGCATCCCCCTTGTAGAGATTATTTCAATGCGGTGAAGATGCTGTCGCGAATCACGTTCATATCACCCAGGCCATTCACAAACACATGTTTAGGTGCGCCTTGTTTGCCGCTGTTAGCCCAGTCTGTGTAGTATTGCACCAGCGGTTTGGTCTGGCTGTGGTAAACCTCCAGGCGTTTTTTAACGGTTTCTTCCTTGTCGTCTTCACGCTGCACCAGGTCTTCGCCGGTGATGTCATCTTTGCCGGCTGTTTTTGGCGGGTTGAATTTAACGTGGTAGGTCCGGCCACTGGCTGGGTGTGAACGGCGGCCGCTCATGCGCTCTACAATCGCTTCGTCCGGCACGTCGATTTCAACCACGTAATCAATGCCTACGCCAGCTTCTTTCATTGCCTCAGCTTGCGGGATTGTGCGCGGGAAGCCGTCAAACAGAAAGCCGTTGGCACAGTCAGCATCTTTGATGCGCTCGCTCACCAGGCCGATAATCACAGCATCTGGTACCAAGCCGCCGCTATCCATGAATGATTTTGCTTCCAGACCTAACGGTGTGCCGGCTTTTACAGCGGCACGCAGCATATCGCCGGTTGAGATTTGCGGGATGTTGAATTTTTCTTTGATAAAAGTAGCTTGGGTGCCTTTGCCAGCGCCTGGTGCGCCTAGAAGAATGATACGCATGAAGTTTTCCTAAAGGTTAAGTGTTGAATTTTTTGAAATTATATTTGAATTTAGTGTTTTTGAATTCAGCCGACTGCCAAATGGTTGGCAATTGCAACAAAATCAGCCACGCCTAGGTTCTCCGCCCGCTGCTGCGAGTCTATATTCAGCGCTGCAAAACCTTCGTCATCCAGCAAGCCTTTAAGCGTATTGCGCAGTGTCTTGCGGCGTTGGCCGAATGCGGTAGTCACAACTTTTGCAAATAGTGCTTCATCATTCGCAACAAACGGCAGCTTGGCATGCGGCACGCAGCGCACGAATGCAGATTCAACCTTAGGCGCCGGATCAAAAGCCTCGGGCGGCACGGTAAACAGGTATTCCATCTGCAGGCGGTATTGCAGCATGACGCTGAGCCTGCCGTAAGCCGCGGTAGACGGCTCAGCGACCATGCGTTCGACCACTTCTTTCTGCAGCATGAAGTGCATATCGGTGATGACTTTTACATTGTCCAGCAGATGGAACAGGATAGGTGTCGAGATATTGTAGGGCAGGTTGCCTACCACACGCAGATTTTCACCCAGTGAGCTGAAATCAAATTTCAGCGCATCTGAGTTGTGAATTGTAATGCTGTTTTTTGCGTATTCTTTTTGCATCCAGCTGATAATGTCACGATCGACTTCCACCACATGCAGCATATCCAGTTTTTGCAGTAGCGGTTTCGTGAGTGCGCCCAAGCCAGGACCGATTTCAACCATGAGGTCATCTGTTTTGGGTGAAATGGCTGATACCAGGCTGTCAATCACCCCTTGGTCGGTGAGGAAATTTTGGCCGAAGCGCTTTTTTGCAACGTGTTTCATGTCGAGTGTGCTTTAGTGTTTGTTATTGGCCAGCGATATAGCCAATTCGATAGCAGCCAGCAGGCTGCCGATTTCGATGTTGCCGCTGCCTGCAAGGTCCAGTGCGGTGCCGTGGTCGACCGAGGTGCGAATGATAGGCAAGCCCAGTGTTACGTTGACACCCTCGCCAAAGCTGGCGTGCTTAAGTACTGGCAGGCCTTGGTCATGGTACATGGCAAGCACGGCATCAGCCTTGCTTAAGTGATGTTTGGCAAACAAGGTATCTGCCGGCAGCGCGCCTACAAAGTTCATGCCTTCCGAGCGCAGTTTTTGCAGTACCGGGTTGATCACTTCTATTTCTTCGCGCCCCAGATAGCCATCTTCGCCCGCATGCGGGTTAAGGCCCGCCACCAGTATGCGCGGGTTCGCAATGCCGAATTTTGTCACCAGATCCTGATGCAGGATGCGCATGGTGGTTTCCAAGCTGTCCCGGGTAATCGCCTGCGGCACATCTTTTAGCGGCAGGTGCGTGGTGGCCAGTGCTACGCGCATGCCACCGCCAACCAGCATCATGACCACATGGGCGGTGTTGGTTAACTCGGCGAGATATTCGGTATGGCCGCTGAACGGTATACCTGCATCATTGATAATCCCTTTATGGACAGGTGCGGTGACCATGGCGTTAAAAAGATTGGTTTGATGTCGGCCAGGCACACAGCCTAAGGCTGCTATTTTCAGCGTGTCCAACACATAGCCACTGTTTTCAGCATTGAGTGTGCCGGCAATCGCAGGGCCGTTTAAGGCTCGGTGTAAAACTGTCAGGGTGCCGTTGCCTGCATGGGCATGGCTTTCGTTTGCGGTAAATGGCTCGATGTTGACGGCCACGCCGATTTGCCTGGCACGCGCCTGCAGCATCTCGCGGTCTGCGATGACGACTAATTGTGCATTCAAAGCTTTGTGCGCGAGCAGCACGCACAGGTCGGGGCCTATGCCTGCGGGCTCGCCGGCGGTGATGGCAATACGGGGTAGCATGATGTTTAAATGGCCAGGTTTAATAAAGAATGTTTAAAACTTATCTTCAAGCCTGTACTCAACATACGCGCGGTCACGCAATTCACGTATCCAGTCCTGGTAGGCTTCATCGGCTTTGCGCGCACGAATTTCCTGGCGAGCCTTCAGGCGGGCGGCTTCTTTGCTCATGTCCTGTTTACGGCGTTCGAGTACTTGAATGATATGCCAGCCGAACGGGCTGCGAACAGGTTCGCTGATCTGGTTGTCTTTGAGTTCGTTCATGGCTTTTTCAAATTGCGGAACGGTATCCCCGGGATTAACCCAGCCAAGGTCGCCGCCATTTGATGCGGTGCCATCTTCGGAGAACTGGCGTGCGAGTACTTCAAATTTTTCGCCATTATCCAGGCGGTCCTTGATACCATCCATTTTTTGTTTGCCGTCTTTTTCGGATACGATTTCAGAAAGCTTGATCAGGATATGGCGTGCGTGCGTTTGCTCAATCACCAGCGGAGAGTTACCGCCGCGTTTACTGGTCAGCTTTAAAATATGGAAGCCGTTCGGGCTGCGCAGAGCAGGTGAGATGTCACCTGCCTGCATGTTTTTCAGGGCGTCGAGGAATAGTGCCGGCAGCTGTGCTGCTGCTTTCCATCCCAAGTTGCCGCCCTCTAGCGCGTTAGGAGCGTCAGAATAGCTGGCCGAAACTTTAGCGAAACTGGCGCCATCCTGCAATGCTTTAATCGCTTCTTCAATCTTGGCTTTGGCTTTCTGTATTTCTTCGGTAGAGCCTTCTTCCGGTGTGCGGATCAGGATGTGCGAGATTTCAAATTCATCGCGGTTTTCATTGCTTGAGGCTTGGGTTGTCAGGAAATTATCGATTTCAGATTCACTCACATTGACGCGGCTTTCGACTTCACGTTCGCGTAAACGTGCAATGGTGATCTCATTACGGATATCTGACCTGAATTTAGCCATGCTGATGCCATCTGCGTTTAATGCATCGGTAAATTCTTTCATGCTCAACTTGTTCTGTTCCACAATCCGGTCTATGGTTTTATCAAGCTGGTTATCATCTACCTTCAGGCCGGTTTGCCCTGCATACTGCAATTGCAGGGCATCAGAAATCAAACGCTCCAGAACCTGCTTGCGAAGGATATTTTCCGGTGGCAACTCCGCCCCCTGTTTTGTCAGCTGTGCAGTCAGTATGCGGATGCGATTTTCCAGCTCCTGCTCTGTAATCACGGTCTGGTCGACGATTGCAACGATGCGGTCCATTTTTACGATTTCAGCCGCTGATGCAGTGAAATGGCTGATACTTAAAAAGCTGAATAATAAAATTTGAATGAAGATACGCAACATAGTTACTCGTAATATGGTTGTTGATAGGTATCAGGTATCAGTCCGGCACTGACATAACCTGGGATATTGCGCTGGATAACCTTGAGCGGGTTGGCGCCAATTGATGCAAGGCCGCCCAGCTCAAGCTGGAAGAATAAGGCGTAGTTCGCTTCTGCAGTGGCAGTGCTGACGCGCTGCATGACGGCGCGTGCCTGCCAGCAACCTGCATCATACTCCAAGCCGCCGATGGTTTCGATGATTCTGCTTTCTCTGAATGAATAGTTGGCGCGGCCGATGCCGTACCAACCCTTGCCTAACGGCCACTGCGCTGAAATATCGCTTTGGTCTATAGAGTCTTGTCGGTAGCTGTAGCTCAGGTTCAGTACTTTGCCTGGTTCCGGATTATAACGTCCGGAAATTGTAGAGCGAACTGAATTCGAGTTGTCAGTGTTGTATTGCCAGAATGCGTCAATGATCCAGCTGTTTTTAAGCTGGCCGCTGATGCCGGCGATGATGTCGGAACTGTTGTTCTTGCGCGCTTCCACACCAGGCAATGTGACTTTTTGGTCAGCGAAGTAATAACGCTGGCCGATGGAAGCAGACAGGCGTTGTGTGCCGGTGCTGCTTTCGATAAAGCGCGTGGTCAATGCAAAGCTTACCTGGTTCGCATTGTTGATACGGTCATTACCGACGAACTGGTTCTCGCTGAACAGGGAACTGAAGTTCAAGTCGGCCAGGCTGGAGTCGAAGATCGGGATGTTTGATTGATCGCGTTCAGGAATGTAGACATAGAATAGTCGTGGTTCTAGTGTCTGCGAATAACCGCGGCTTGCGATTTTAAAATCCCGGTCGAAATACAGGCCGCTATCGAGGCTGAATATCGGCAGCGTGCGCTGGTAGCTTGACTGGTCGTTCGGGTCGTCACTCAGGCTGTAGCTGGTGTGATGTATGCCGAGTTTGGGGGTTACATAGCCATAAGTTCGGCTCATCGGAATGCTGATGCTTGGATATAAAGTCGAGCGTACGCCGGTGACACGCGGCTGGCCTGTAATGCTGTTAAGCGGGGCATTTTTGTTGATGTCGAATACTGACAGTTGGGAATACAAGTTTGCATTGACGTTGTCATAGTACTTGTTCCCGATCAAAGTCATTTGCGGTAGGCGCTCGTATGGATATGAATCCTGTTTGAGCGTCTGGAATTTTTGCGCAATGGCGTTGAAGCGCCAGGTTTCATCTACGTAATCCAGATTGAATTGTTGCGGCAGATTGACCCGGCTGGTGGTGACAATGCGCGTGGACATTTCCGAGAAGTATTGATCGTCTGATACTTTCTCCAGGCTGTAGCCTGCGGACCATCCGTTTCCGAACTTGTGCTGGTGTTTCAGGTTTGCGTAATAACGCGTTTCATTGCTGAGGCTGTCAGTAGGCAGGTATTCTAAATTGCTGGTGCCGAAAAAGTTATCTTCCAGATACCTGAACTCGCCTTGCAGTTGTACGCCGCGTTTGCTTAATGCGCGCGCAGCAAGCGTCGCATCCATGTTGGGAGCGATATTCCAGTAATAGGGCACCAGTGCCTCAAAGCCGCTGCGGCTGGTGCTGCCGATGGTCGGCGATAAAAAGCCGCTCTTGCGCTGATCGTTGAATGAAAAGCTGATCCACGGCGTGTAAAGCAACGGTACGCCCTTGAATTCGATCCGCGCATTTTTTGCGCTGCCGGAGTCTGTGTAGTCGTTAAGCGATATCTCGCTGGCTTTGATGTACCAATCATCTACGCCGGCTTCACAAGTGGTGTAGCGCGCATTCAGCAGCCGCTTTTTATCTTCACCTTCAAACAGGATGGATTCTGCGTCGCCGCGCGCTTTGGTTGAGCGCGCTGCCGTATTGAGCGTTAACGGATTGTTGTATGTGTTGGTGCTGTAGTCACTTACAGGCAGACCTGTGGCTGAAGTGTATGAATCATCGCTGCCTATTTGCTGGCTCTGCAGGTCTCCTAGCTTTCTGGCAAAAGTTTCCGAACTGACTGTATTGCGTTTCTGCAATATGGATGTCATGGGATTCGTCATGCTGATTGAAGCATTGCGCATTTCGCCTATGCTTTCAGACAGCTGCATACGCAGCTCCGGGCCTACAATCTTGGCATTGTCGACTTCTATGCGGACGTTGCCGACAGCATGCAGCTCGTCGTTGAGTATGTCATACGCAAGGCTGTCCGCAAAAATATCCTGTTTATCCTGATGGATAGAGGCATTGCCGACAGCACGCATGTTACGGTCTAGCTGCAGCTCCAGTTTTTCTCCATCAATGACGATGCCGCCTTCTGCTACCACACTTGCTTCGTCGGCTGGCTTGTCATCGTACTTTATTGTACGGCCCTGACGGGCAGCAGTCAGTTCTGCACCTGTTTTTTCCGGTGATTGATGCTTGTTTGTAAAATTCTTGCTATCTGCATTTTGAGCTGGCGCCTCTGTACGTGAGCCTGTAGTAGAGGATTCTGCCGTATTGGTGTTGGGCACATCACTGTCCACCGGGATGATAGTGCCGCGTACTGATTTTAATTGTTCGTCTTCAAAAACCAGAATGACAAGGCGCTGTTCTTTTATCTCGCTACCTTCCCGTCTTTGATAAACATAATTCCAGCGATTGCTATTCGAGCTATCGGGAATCAGCGGTATGCCCAGAATGGCCTGCACCTGGGATTTTGTCATGTCCGGGCGTAGCTGTAGCAGCATTTTTGAGGATACTACATAATTCTGCGACATATCCACTGCTGCATGCGAAATACTGCTGTGTGCCATCATGATAGCGGCAAGACTAACGATGAGGCGATTCTTTAGCATGAAATTACCATTGGAATGAACACGGAATGTAGCAGTGAGGTTAAAGGCACGAGTATATAGGCAAACTGTTTTATTTTATCAGTGATAAAATCTCATAAATTGCAGTTTTTGGCAATGAAAACTTGGCAGCAGGGCTTGCATATTTAATATTGCCAGTCTGCGCATACTCATTGAATCATTAAAAAATTATATAAGATTTGGAATTTTGTTGTGAATAACCTCCATACCGACAACCGGCAGTCAGCGCTTGATGCGTGGTTAAAAAATGTGCTGCAGCATTCGGAGTTCACCTTGACGACGGCTTCTGCAGATGCAAGTTTCAGACGTTATTTCAGGGTGCATTTGGCAGATAAAACCCTCATTGCGATGGATGCGCCGCCATCACATGAAAACTGCGAGCCGTTTGTCCGTATTGCCAGGCTGTTTGGCGATGCAGGTATGCATGTGCCTGAAGTGGTTGCGCAGGATCTGGTACAAGGGTTTTTGCTGTTAAGTGATCTGGGGGATGTTACATATCTTAGCCAGCTCAATGAAACCACTGCCCCGGCTCTGTATCATGACGCTAATATGGCTTTGATCAAGCTGCAGCTCGCAAGCAAGCCAGGCGTGCTGCCGGATTATGACGAAGCGCTGCTTATGCGCGAAATGCAATTATTCCCGGATTGGTATATCGCCAGGCATTTGAACGTTACGCTTGATGACAAGCAGCAGCAGGTTCTGCAAAAGACTTTTGCCTTGCTTAACCATAATATTCTGTCGCAGGGGCAGGTGTATGTGCATCGTGATTATCATTCACGCAACCTGATGCTGTGTCATGATAACCCCGGGGTTCTGGATTTTCAGGATGCTGTTTTTGGTGCGATTACCTATGACCTGGTATCTTTGCTCAGGGATGCCTATATTAGCTGGGATGAAGAAAAAATCATTGATTGGCTGGTACGTTACTGGCAGAGCGCTAAAAAACACGGCTTACCGGTGCCGGCAGACTTCAGCGAGTTTTACCGCGACTTTGAATATACGGGCGCGCAGCGTCATATCAAGATACTGGGCATATTTGCGCGACTTTACCATCGTGATGGCAAGCAAGGCTACCTGAAAGACATGCCGTTGGTGATGCATTACTTGCGCAAGGTATGCGAGCGTTATATTGAATTGAAACCATTGCTGCGCTTGCTGGATGTGCTGGAAAACAAACAGGCACAGGTAGGATATACATTCTGATGAAAGCCATGATTCTGGCAGCAGGCCGAGGCGAGCGCATGCGGCCGCTGACTGACCATACGCCAAAACCTTTGCTCATGGTCGGTGGCAAGCCGCTGATTGCCTGGCATCTGGAGCGATTGGCTGCGGCGGGTTTTGAGGATGTTGTGATCAATCATGCGCACTTGGGTGAGCAGATTGAAACTAAGCTTGGTAATGGCAGTCAATGGGGTTTGCGCATCCGGTATTCGCCTGAAAAAATTGCGCTGGAAACTGCCGGCGGCATCGCCAATGCAATGCCTTTGCTAGGGGATGCGCCATTTCTAGTCGTAAATGGCGATGTGTTTACCGATGTTGATTTTGGCGCTTTAAGGCTGGCTGCACCTAATCTGGCGCATTTGGTGATGGTGGATAACCCACCGCAGCATGCTGCAGGGGACTTTAACCTGCTTGATGGAAAATTAAGCGTAGATGGCTCGGCAAAGTTAACATTCTCCGGTGTGGGTATCTATCAGCCCGGCCTGTTTGCAGGTGTTGTGCGTGGAGAAGCTGCCAGGCTGGCGCCTCTGCTCAGGGCAGCGATGGCGGACGGGCTTGTGAGCGGAGCGCATCATCGGGGGCAATGGTACGATATCGGAACTCCTGAACGATTGCAGGCTCTTGATAGTCAGTTGTTAAGCAGCCAGTCAGTCAGTGGCTAATGAATTTAGAGGCTCATCACGCAGGTAGCTAACGTAAGTACAGCAGAAATCATATTATGAATTTATCGGATATCACTGAGTTTAAAAAACGCCGCCAGGCCTTGATACAGGCTATGCATACAGGTATCGCCATCATCCCGACAGCACCGGAAGCGATCCGTAACCGTGATAGCCATTACGCATACCGTTTTGACAGTTATTTTTATTACCTGACCGGCTTTAAAGAACCTGAGTCATTGCTGGTCCTGCTTGCGGGCGATGTGAGCAAAGGTCAACCATCGAAAAGTATTTTGTTCTGCCGAGACAAGGATATTGAGCGCGAGATTTGGGACGGTTTCCGTTTTGGACCAGCCGCTGCGGTTGCCGAGTTTGGTTTTGATGAAGCGTATTCGATTGCGCAGCTTGATGAAATGCTGCCCAAGTTGTTGGCCGATCAGGATAAATTGTTCTATAGCTTGGGAGCGGATGCCGCCTGGGATACCAAAGTAACCGGCTGGCTGAATCAGGTGAAATCGCAGGTGCGCACCGGCGTCAGTGTTCCTGATGAGATTGCCGATGTGCGGAAATTGCTGGATGAGATGCGTTTGTTCAAGTCTCCAGCCGAGCAGGTGCTGATGCGCCGTTCTGCCGGCATTGCTGCCAGCGCGCATAAACGCGCTATGCAGAAAGTGCATGCAGGAAAAGTCGAATACGAGATCGAGGCGGAATTCCTGCACGAGTTCTATCGCTTCGGTGCGCAAGCTCCGGCTTACACCAGTATTGTTGCGGGTGGTGCCAATGCCTGCACGCTGCATTACAACGCTAATAATGCCAGATTGAATGATGGCGATCTGCTGCTGATCGATGCAGGATGTGAGCTGGATGGATACGCCTCGGACATTACCCGTACTTTTCCTGTGAACGGAAAATTCAGCGCAGTACAAAAAGATGTATATGAGCTGGTGCTGGCGGCGCAGGCTGCTGCGATTGCAAAAGTGGGTCCGCAGCACCATTGGAATGTACCGCACGAGGCAGCTCTCGATGTATTGGTGCAGGGATTTATTGATTTTGGCTGGTGCCGCGGCACTAAAGATGCCGTGCTGGAGAGCGGTGCTTACCGCCAGTTCTATATGCACCGTACCGGGCATTGGCTGGGGCTGGATGTGCATGATGCAGGGGAGTACAAAGATAAATCCGGCCACTGGCGCATGCTGGAAGCCGATATGGTGCTGACGGTAGAACCAGGCTGTTACATCAGGCCTGCGGAAAACGTACCGGAGCATTTCTGGAATATCGGCATCCGTATTGAGGATGATGTACTTGTGACGGCGAACGGCTGCGATGTGATCACTATTGACGCGCCCAAGTCTGTGGCAGATATTGAAAGTGTGATGGCACAATAATGCACGGAAATAGAGACATCGTTATTGTAGGCGGCGGTCCGGTAGGCATGGTGCTTTCGCTGCTGTTGGCAAAGCAGGACATCGGCAGTACAGTACTCGAGGCACGCAAACGCGGCGCTGCAAATCAGGATACGCGTGCGCTGGCGCTGTCTTTCGGCACGCGGCGTATTCTTGAAAAGCTGGGTGTCTGGCAGGCATTGGCGCCACATGCTACCGCAATTAACAAGATACACGTGTCACAGAAGGGCAGTATCGGACGCAGCCTGCTGCAGGCGCAGGATTATCGACAGGAAGCCTTGGGTTATGTGCTGTCTTATGGCGCGTTATGTACAGTATTAAATGCGCAGCTGTCAGATTTTCCGCTGATTCATTTGATTGATGAGGCACAGGCAGAATCAATTACGCATAATGCAGCCTGCGCCACTGTCCGCTACCGGCGGCATGATGAGGCACATGAACTGCAAGGTGCGCTGCTTGTATTGGCGGACGGTGGCCGTAGCCTGGAAGAAGTCGCCGGCTTGGAGCGTGATACCAAAGAGTATGGCCATGATGCGCTCATTACCAAAGTCAGTGCCGAACTGCCCCATCACAATATCGCTTATGAACGGTTCACTCCCAATGGGCCAATGGCATTGCTGCCTAACGGAGCGCGTGATTTTTCATTGGTCTGGACTGGTGAGCAGTCACGCATCGCACCGCTGCTGGAGTTAAGTGATGCTGATTTCCTGGCACAGTTCCATGCTGAATTCGGTGACAGGGTCGGCCGCTTTTTGAGTGTAGAAAAACGCATGACTTTTCCGTTAAAGCTGTCCCGGTTGAAGTCGACTGATACGCCGCATCTGGTGGTTGTAGGCAATGCGGCACAGACCATGCACCCTGTCGCGGGCCAGGGCTTTAATGTCGGCTTGCGTGATGCCGAAGAGCTGGCACGGCATATTGGCAATACACCGGGGAAACTGGGCGGCAGCGACATGCTCGCTGCATACCGCAGCAGCCGTGAAACCGATACCAAACATGGCCTGCTATTTACGGATTTTCTGGTGAATATCTTTTCCAATGATATTTTAGGCGTGTCGGCTTTAAGAAGCGCCGGTATTGGCATGTTTGACCTGGTAAAACCGGTTAAGCGCTATCTGGTCAGCAAAATGAGTTTTGGTAAATGAGTGAAAACATATTGAAAGCGGATGTTAGCATCGTCGGCGCTGGCCTGGTTGGCCTGTCAGCTGCCGTGGCAATGAGCAAGGCAGGGCATGAGGTGGTGCTGGTCGACCGCCAGCCGCATACAGCTGATAGCTGTTTGCCGGAGGAAGATGCGGACTGGGATCAGCGCATTTATGCGATCAGCCCGAACAATATGCAGTGGTTAAGCAGTTTGGGCGTCTGGCAGTTGCTGGATCGTTCGCGTATCGGTGAAATGCATGCGATGGAAATATGGGGTGATGCAGGAGCTACACCATTATCCCTGTTTGCCGAAGATGTGAATGCTGATGGCCTGGGTTTTATTGTAGAAGAGCGGGCTTTAAAAAAAGCATTGATGCAGCAGGTGCAGACTTGCGGTGTTCGCACCTTGTTTGGCCACCAATGTTCGGCTTTGAATACTGTACCAGGCCAGGCCAGGCTGCATCTGGATAATCAGCAGGTAGTAGAAAGCGCACTGCTGATCGCTGCAGACGGCGTTCATTCCTGGGTGCGGCAGCAGCTTGGAATCTCTGTTGAGCAGAAAGAATACCGGCAGACTGCAATAGTCGCGAATTTTATGACGGAAAAACCGCACGCTAATATTGCCCGGCAATGGTTCCGGCAAGATGGTGCCAGTGCAGATGCCGCCGGTCATTGCGGTATTCTCGCCTGGCTGCCTTTGCCAGGAAATAGAATTTCTATCGTCTGGTCGGCACCGGCAGGGTATGCGGATGCATTAATGCAGCTGGATGACTCTGCATTTACTACGGAAGTGATGTGTGCCGGCAATGCAGCCTTAGGCCGCCTGACCATGATAGGTGCGCCGGCGGCTTTCCAGCTGGTATTGAAAAAAGCCGGGACACTGGTTCAGGATAACGTGGTGCTGGCTGGTGATGCTGCCCACCGTATTCACCCGATGGCAGGGCAGGGCGTTAATCTGGGTTTTCGTGATATTGTTGATCTGATGAGATTATTGTCTGGCCGTCATTCGTTGCAGCCGATTAATGACAGCAGTTTGTTAAAGCGTTATACGCGAGCCAGAAAAACCGACTTGTCAAACATGCTGATGCTTACCAATGGTTTGTATCACTTGTTTGAGAGCCAGAACCTTGTCGTGCAGAAAGTAAGGAACTGGGGTCTGTCTGCGACCAATCAGCAGACAATCAAGAAAGAACTGGTCAAACAGGCGATTGCGCTTTAACCTCTCGAAGTTGTGCAATCTGCAATCTAAATAGATAGGCTTAATAGTTATTATATAAAGGAAATTGAATGTTAAAGAAATTAGTCAGCATCGCTTTGCTTAGTTCACTGACAACCTTTGCCGTAGCTGATGAGGCTAGTGTGAAAAAAGCTGTTGAGGGTGCATATCCAAAATTCAAAGTGGATAAAGTGACAAAAACGCCTTACGCGGGTTTGTATGAAGTGTTTATGGCAGGCCAGATTATCTATACCGATGAAAAACTGACCTTTTTAATCGCTGAAGGCCGCCTGGTTGACCCGAAGACAAAGAAAGACATCACGGGTGAGCGCCTGGAAGAGTTGACCAAAATTGATTTCAACAGCTTGCCGCTCGATCAGGCGATTAAAGTGGTGAAAGGTGATGGCAGCCGTAAACTGGTGGTGTTTTCAGATGTGGACTGCCCATACTGCAAACGTCTGGAACGTAATGAGCTTTCCAATATTACAGATGTGACTATTTATACATTCCTGTATCCGATTGAACAATTGCATCCTGATGCGGCGAGTAAGTCTAAACTGATCTGGTGTGCAAGCAATCGCGTGAAAGCCTGGGAAAACTGGATTCTGAGGGATCAGTTGCCAAGTGCTGCAGGTAATTGCGAAGTGCCATTGGATAAGGTGGGCCAGTTGGCAAGAAAAGTAGGGGTTACCAGTACGCCAACTTTGATTTTTTCTGACGGTAAACGTATGCTGGGCGCACAGCCCTATAAAGAAATTGAGCGCATGTTGGCAGCGACGGTTAAAAAATAAGGTTATTGAAAATAAAGGCCTGAAAAAAGAAGTTGTATATAAGCAGTTAGCTGCAAATAAAAAACGACCAGAAATGGTCGTTTTTTATTTGGCTGGTGACTTGGCTCTGTTAGCCGCCGCTGACCACTTCCCCGAGCTTGAATATAGGCAGGTACAGTGCAACTACCAGGCCACCGATCAGTGTACCCAGGACGACCATGATAATCGGCTCCATCAGGCTTGATAGCGCATCCACGGCATCATCAACTTCGGCTTCATAGAAATCGGCAACTTTCCCCAGCATGGAGTCCAGCGCGCCCGACTCTTCCCCAATTGCGGTCATTTGCAGCACCATGTTTGGAAAAACGCTGGTATTCTGCATGGCAACCGTGAGGCTGGTACCTGTGCTGATCTCGCTTTGTATCTTTTTTGTTGCATCGTAATAGACCCGGTTGCCGGAAGCCCCGGCTACTGAATCCAGTGCTTCGACCAATGGAACGCCTGCCGAAAACATGGTTGCCAGGGTGCGGGCAAACCGGGCAATGGTTGCTTTTCGTATGAGTTCGCCAAACACGGGTACTTTAAGGATTAACCTATCCATGGTTGCCTGCATGGCGATGGAGCGCTTCCATGTGTAGAAGAAAAACCATAAGCCGAAACCGATGGAGCCGAAGATTGCCCACCACCATTGTACAAAACCGTCAGAGATTGCCATCACGACCAGCGTCGGACCAGGTAAGTCAGCACCAAAGCTGCTGAAGAGTTCCTTGAAGGCAGGTACTACAAAAATCATAATCACGGCCGTAATGATAAATGCAACGACGACAATCGAGATCGGGTAAAAAAGAGCAGATTTAATTTTTGACTTGATTGCCAGGATTTTTTCTTTATAGGTAGCCAGCCGGTCCAGTAATGTATCCAGAATACCCGCCTGTTCACCGGCGCCGATCAGGTTGCAGAATAGCTGGTCGAAGTAGAGTGGATATTTACGGAAGGCAGTACTCAGGCTGCTACCGGTTTCAACATCGGACTTGATATCCAGCAGCAGTTTTGCCACTGCCGGGTTGCTATGGCCTTTACCTACAATGTCGAAAGACTGCAGTAGCGGCACACCGGATTTCATCATGGTTGCCAGTTGGCGCGTAAACAGCGTGATATCTTTTTCGCTGACCTTGCCTTTGCCGCCAAAGCTGCTTTGCTTTTTGATCTTTGTAACGGTAATGCCCTGGCGTCGCAAGGTAGAGCTAACCAGGGTCTCGCTGGCAGCTTTCATTTCACCTTTGGTTACTTTGCCTTTTTTGTCCTTACCTTCCCATATGTAGGTAACTTCTTTTGTAGTTTTAGGATTGGCTGCCATGATGATTTCCTATGCGGGTCATTTCGCGCTTTGAGTTATATTTATTTTTATTGAAAGTTGGAAAACTATTCATTGGTACAAGCTTCAACTTCCTCGATTGAGGTTAACCCTTGTATCACTTTTAGTACGCCAGAACGGCGTAAATCGTTTACACCTTCTGCTCTCGCCTGGTCTGCAATATCATGTGCCGTGCCATTTTTCATAATAATGCGGCTGATGGCATCGGTCACGGGCATCACCTGGTAAATGCCGACACGCCCCTTGTAGCCGGAGTTGCACATGTCACAGCCATTTGGGTTATGACCATATAGCTGCCAGTCTTCATTAAAGTCTTCTTCAATAAATCCGACGGTTAATAAAGCCTCTTTGGGCACTGATAGCGGTATTTTGCAATGTTTACACAGGCGTCTTGCCAGACGTTGTGCCGTAATCAGCGAAACAGCAGAAGCGATGTTGAACGGGGCAACGCCCATGTTCAGCAAACGGGTGAGTGTAGATGGCGCATCATTGGTATGCAGAGTGGAGAGTACCATGTGGCCGGTGGATGCTGCTTTGATCGCCATATCCGCAGTTTCAAGATCGCGAATTTCACCAATCATGATAATGTCAGGATCCTGACGTAAGAAAGATTTCAAAGCTGCGGCAAAGGTCAGCCCCTGTTTGTCGTTTACATTCACCTGATTAATTCCTGCCAGTGGAATCTCGCAAGGGTCTTCCGCAGTGGAAATATTCACGCCAGGGTTGTTCAGAATATTGAGGCAGGTATAAAGCGAAACCGTCTTGCCGGAGCCGGTTGGGCCGGTTACCAGCACTAAGCCGTATGGACGGCTTACTGCGTGCATCAGACGCTCTTTTTGGATAGGTTCATAACCCAGCGCTTCAATGCCCAGAGTGGCACTGCTCGGGTCGAGAATACGCATTACGATCTTTTCGCCGTTAATGAGCGGTAGCGTACTCACCCGGAAATCAATCGTGCGTGATTTAGATAGCACTAACTTCATTCGGCCATCCTGAGGAATGCGCTTCTCAGAGATGTCCATGCTGGAAATTACCTTAATGCGGGACGCCAGTTTTTCTTTAATGGCAAGTGGTGGCTGAGTGATTTCGCGCAGCATGCCATCAACACGGTAGCGGACGCGGTAAAACTTTTCATACGGTTCAAAATGCAGATCCGATGCTCCCATGTTAATGGCATCCAGTAACATTTTATTGAGAAATTTGACAACAGGAGCATCATCAACCTCTGACTCAACGGGTGCTTCTTCAAGCTGTGTGTTGTCTTCACCGAAACCAAAATCGCCATCATCGACATCAAGTGACTTCAGGGTCTTGTCGCTGGATTCTACGAGCTTTTCAATCATGCGTCCCAGTTTGTCATCCTCAACAACGATTGGGGATACGTTCATACCCATCTGGAACTGAACGCTATCAAGGGCATGTATGTTTGTTGGGTCAGATACGGCGACAAAAAGCAGGTTGTTGCGTGTATGCAAGGCCATCACGCGATTGCTTTGCATTAACTTGATGTCAATTTTTTTCGGGGGTAAATAATCCAGATTAAAAGCATCTAAATTAAGGTACGGAAAGCCGAATGCTTTCGCAGCCGTTTCGGCGATGATGAGCGAACTGAGTTTTTTGCTTTGAATAGCTTGCGAAATAAATGGGGTTTTAGTGCTGCGAGCTTGATCTTCGATTGCCTTTGCCTCATCCTCGGAAAGTAATTTTTCCTGGATCAAAGTGCGAGCGAGGCCACTTAATTTGGTTTGTGAAATTACAGATGCCATATTTAAAGTTAAGTGTTAGTTTAGCTGGGAGCTTTTTTAATTATTTTTTATTGAATGAATAATGCACTTTACACTATTCTTTGTAAAGACTTTAACGTACTGATGCCTGATAAATTTGATGATTTCGAGATTGGCGACCAAAGTGCTGATGAAGTCGACGGGGATGGTCAGTTAATTTAAATCTTATTGCCTTAGCAAAAGGGCTTGACATCTCAGAAAAACCAACTTATAAATATGGTTAGGTGTTTGAATTCGAGTTTTTTGTAGCCTGCTTTAATTTTAGTTACTGCGACTTCTGTTCTTGAGGCAAACTTTTTGGGGCGCCCCCCTTTGTATTATGTAAGGATGTATGAAATGGCAACAGGTACCGTAAAATGGTTTAACGATTCTAAAGGTTTTGGTTTTATTACCCCAGATGATGGTGGTGACGATTTATTCGCACACTTCTCTGCAATCGTGGAATCCGGTTACAAAAGCCTTAAAGAAGGTCAACGCGTAAGCTTTGATTTGACTGAAGGCCCAAAGGGTAAACAAGCTTCAAATATTCAAAAGGCTTAAGCCTGAACATATTTGGGTTGATTGTCTCAGGATAATTAACTTAATTCAAACGGCACATAAAATTAATATTTTATGTGCCGTTTTTTTATTTTAATGCGTACGTTGTCGCAGGGGCTTACATGTTGGCGATAATTTCATCGCCGAACTCTGATGTACCTACCTGTGTTGCGCCATCCATCTGTGTGGAAAAGTCGCTGGTCACGCGTTTTGCTACGATGGCATTGGCAACGCCTTTCAGCACAAGGTCAGCCGCTTCTGTCCAGCCAAGGTGGCGCAGCATCATTTCTGCTGAAAGAATCAGTGAACTTGGGTTGGCAATGTTTTTGCCGGCAATTTTCGGTGCTGTGCCGTGTGTCGCTTCAAACATGGCAACGGTATCGCTTAAGTTAGCTCCCGGTGCAATGCCGATGCCGCCAACCTGCGCAGCCAGTGCATCACTCATGTAATCGCCGTTCAGGTTCAGTGTCGCAACTACGTCATAGTCCTGTGGGTGCAGCAGAATTTCCTGCAGAAAAGCATCTGCAATACAATCTTTAATGACGATGCCATTAGGCAGTTTGCACCATGGGCCGCCGTCAATCTCAACCGCGCCGAATTCCTGCTTGGCTACTTCGTAGCCCCAATCCCTGAATCCACCCTCAGTGAATTTCATGATATTGCCCTTGTGGGCGATCGTGACTGATTTGCGGTTATTATCAATCGCGTATTGAATCGCTTTGCGCACCAGACGTTTGCTGCCGTCAATCGATACCGGTTTGATGCCGATTGCAGATGATTCCGGGAAGCGGATTTTTTTGCGCACGCCCATATCGCTTAAGAAGGTGATGACTTTTTCAACTTCATCGGTGCCTGCAGCCCATTCAATACCGGCATAGATGTCTTCTGTATTCTCGCGGAAAATCACCATGTCGGTTTTTTCAGGATGTTTTACCGGGCTTGGTACGCCGGTAAAGTATTGTACCGGGCGCAGGCAGACGTAAAGGTCCAGTTCTTGGCGCAAAGTGACGTTGAGTGAGCGAATGCCGCCGCCAACTGGCGTAGTCAGCGGGCCTTTGATGGAGATAACGTAGTCACGCACGGCCTGCATGGTTTCATTTGGCAGCCAGTTGTCTTTGCCATCCTGATCTTTGCCGTATACTTTTACGGCTTTTTCACCGGCAAATACCTCCATCCAGGAGATTTTGCGTTCGCCGTTGTATGCTTTATTTACGGCAGTATCTACGACCTTGATCATAGGTGGGGTAATATCGATACCTATGCCATCGCCTTCAATAAATGGGATAATCGGATGGTTAGGCACATTAAGTGAATTATCTGCATTTACAGTAATTTTTTCACCGGTGGCTGGTTTTACAATTTTCGAAGTCATTCACAATTTCCTAAGATGATAATTTTATTCAATAAACCTTTTAACGTCGTGTGTCAGTTCAGTACCCATGACCCTAAAAATGGAAAAGAAGGGCACGCCACGTTAAAAGACTTCATTCCGATTCCTGATGTCTATGCAGCCGGACGTTTAGATACAGATTCAGAAGGATTGCTTATTTTAACCGATGATGGTGCATTGCAACATCGTTTAAGTCATCCTAAGCATAAAGAAATTAAAACTTATTGGGTGCAGGTTGAGGGCGCGCCGACAGATGTCGATCTACAGCCGTTGAGGGCCGGGGTTGATCTGGGGGACTTTTTTACCAAACCTGCCAGTGTGAAAGTCATGCAGGAACCGGAAAATTTATGGCCGAGAAACCCGCCTATACGCGAGCGCAAGGCAATACCGACTACATGGCTGGAACTCAGGATATCCGAAGGCAAGAACCGCCAGGTACGGCGTATGACCGCCAGTATCGGTTTTCCAACCCTGAGGTTAATCCGCTATGCCATAGGCGATTATAATATTAACGATATCAACATAGGACAATTTAAGGTGTTATCAGTATGAAGCCCGTGATCATTTTCAGACATGCTGCTGTTGAAGGCCCAGGCTACCTGGCGACATTTTTAGACGCGCATCAGATTCCTGTAAAGCTGGTCAAGATCGACCAGAATGAGCCACTTCCATTGTCCATTGTTGATTATAGCGGTGTTGTACTCATGGGCGGGCCGATGAGTGTCAATGATGATTTACCCTGGATATCGCCGCTGCTGGATTTAATCCGTGAAGCCGTTGCCGCAGATATTCCGGTATTGGGGCATTGCCTGGGCGGGCAGCTTATCAGCAAGGCATTGGGCGCTGTTGTTTCACCTAATCCGGTTAAAGAAATTGGCTGGGGTGAGCTTGTGGTCAGCAGGAATGACGCCGCAGCGCATTGGTTTGGCGACATGGAGAGCTTTAACGGTTTTCACTGGCATGGTGAAACTTTCAGCCTGCCGGCCAATGCGGTGCATCTTCTCGCCAGTCAGTATTGTGATAATCAGGCCTATGCTGTTGGCAAGCACCTGGCGTTTCAATGCCATATTGAAATGACGCCCGAGATGGTGGAAAGCTGGTGTGACGTCGGTACGGAGGAATTGAAGAGCGCCTCCGCGAGCCCCGCTGTGCAGGACCCTGCTGATATCAGGCAGAACCTGCCTTTGCATTGTTTCTTTTTAAATAAGGTGGCAAATCAGATATATACGCAATGGATTAAAGGGCTGGTAAATTAAACCGGTCACTTGCTATGTTAAAATTGCCTAAATTTCATTGAGATCGCATTATGTCCGGTAATACTCTTGGTAAGCTTTTTACTTTCACTTCATTCGGTGAGTCGCACGGTGCTGCAATCGGCGGCGTGGTGGATGGCTGCCCGCCTGGCCTGCCGCTCACGGCAGAAGATCTGCAGATCGACCTTGATCGCCGTAAACCCGGCACGTCCCGCCATGTTACGCAGCGCCAGGAAGCCGATGCTGTCGAGATACTTTCAGGCGTGTTCGAGGGCAAGACTACCGGAGCGCCGATTGGTTTGCTGATACGGAACACCGACCAGCGTTCACAGGACTACAGCAAGATCATGGATACTTTCCGCCCTGGGCATGCGGATTACACTTATACACAGAAGTACGGCGTGCGCGATTACCGCGGCGGTGGCCGATCAAGTGCGCGCGAAACCGCGGTGCGTGTAGCCGCAGGTGCAATTGCCAAAAAATGGCTCAAAGAACGTTTCGGCGTAGCCGTACGTGGCTACATGAGCCAGTTGGGCGAGATTGAAATTCCTTTCGGAAGCTGGGATGTGGTGAACAGCAATCCATTTTTCTCTTCCAACACAGCCGTGCTGCCGCAGCTGGAAGCGTACCTGGATAAGATCCGTGCGGAACGTGACTCGGTTGGTGCTCGTATTACCGTGGTGGCAGAGGGTGTGCCCGTAGGTTGGGGTGAGCCGATTTTTGACCGTCTAGACGCGGAAATTGCCTATGCCATGATGAGCATTAATGCAGTTAAAGGTGTGGAAATCGGTGAAGGCTTCGCCGCTGTTGCACAGCGCGGCAGCGTACACTCCGATGAAATGACGCCGCAGGGTTTTGTATCCAACCACGCCGGCGGTATTCTAGGCGGCATTTCCACCGGTCAGGAAATCCGAGTGAATGTTGCGTTGAAGCCGACTTCAAGCATTCCGCAGGAGCGTCGTTCGATTGATAAGGACGGCAATGCGGTCATGATGCAGACAACCGGCCGCCATGATCCGTGCGTAGGGGTTAGGGCCACCCCGATTGTAGAGGCCATGCTGGCAATGGTGCTGATGGATCATGCGTTGCGCCACCGTGCGCAGAATGCCGATGTTAACTGCAGTACGCCGAAGATTTTCTAGTATTTCTACAGAATACATGCAGTCATTGATCATTGCTTATATTCTGTGTTGGCTTCTTCACTGACTGCGTAATAAAAAAGTCGGCTCCAGCCGGCTTTTTTATTGAAGGAATGGGTCATAAAATAGATTGATATGCATACACAACTTCATCATCGCTTGTCCCGATTTTATTTTATCTACTATTTCTTTGTAGGTGCTTTTGTTCCATATTGGGGCCTGTATCTGCAATCGGAGCAGTTTTCGGCTGCAGATATCGGCATCCTGATGTCTTTATTCCAGATCAGCCGTATTTTTGCCCCTAATTTCTGGGGCTGGCTGGCGGATCATACCGGCAAGCGTGCGCAGTGGATCAGGCTGACCGCGTTATTAGGGTTGTGTGGTTTTGTGGCGGTATTCTGGGCGCATGGGTTTTTCTGGATGTTTTTCGTGATGGCGGCGCTGAGCCTGTTCACCAGTTCCACATTGCCATTGGCCGAGTCGCTGACACTGGCACATCTTGCCACAACTAACGGATACTATAGCCGCATCCGCATGTGGGGATCCCTGGGATTTATCGTTGCGGCGGTGTTGCTGGGCTATCTGATTGATATCACAGGTATTGCAAGTTTGTTATGGTTCCTGCTGATTGTGCAGATCAGTCTTTTTGCACTGTCTTTTACCTTACCAGAGCCTAAAGTGGCGCCGCATGAGCATGATCATTTCTCAATCTGGCAGGTGATCAAGCAGCCGAATGTGATCGCTTTGCTGGTCGGGTGTTCCCTGATGGTGACTGCGCATGGTGTGCTTTATAACTTTTATTCGATTTACTTAAGCGAGCATGGTTACAGCAAGGGTGCGATAGGCCTGTTGTGGTCGGTTGGGGTGATCTGTGAAATTGCCATTTTCATGCTGATGCCAAAAATCATGGCACGCTTCAGTTTGAAGGCTATACTGCTGACGAGCCTGGTTCTTGCGGTGATTCGCTTTGCTTTAATCGGAGTCTCAGTGGATAACCTATGGATGATCATTCTTGCACAGACACTGCATGCAGCAACATTCGGCAGTTTTCATGCTGCATCGGTTGAAGTGATTACCCAGTTTTTTAAAGGCCGCCATCAGGCAAAAGGCCAGGCGATCTACAACAGTGTGGCTTATGGCGTAGGTGGTGCAATAGGGGGTATTGCCGGCGGTTATTCCCTGCAATACCTGGGCGGACAGCAGACATTTCTTTTAGCGGCAGCTTTTCCTTTGCTTGGATTGGCTGTGATCGGTTTTGGCTTGAAGCTCAGCCAAAAGAACCAAGTTTCCGGAGGCATGTTTGGATGAAGCGGCATACAGTTTTAATCATGGCGGGCTTGCTCTTGAGCGGCCATGTTTCTGCAGAAACGCAAGTGAATATCGTAGGCCTGTTCAGCAACATGGCTGTGTTGATGGTGAACGGCGGCAAGCCAAAAACCTTGAGTGTCGGTCAATCTGTCGATGGCGTTAAATTACTGGCAGCTGATAGCCAGACTGCAACACTGCTGATCGAAGGAAAAACGAAAAAGCTGGGAATGGGACAGGCATCGTCCATGGGTGACAGCTCGGCTTCCAGTAATCCCAGCGTGACCCTGTATGCGGATGCGCAGGGGCACTTTTTATCTGAATGCAAGATTAACGGGGCACCATTAAAATTTTTGCTTGATACTGGTGCTACGAGCGTTGCGCTCAATAGCGGGGATGCTAAGTTTGCAAAAATAGATTACAAGCGCGGCGAGCCCGTACAGGTTTCCACCGCAAACGGAGTGGTAACCGCGTACCGTATAACGATTGCCCATCTCCAGATTGGTGGCATCACGCTGAATCAGGTGCAGGGCAGCGTATTGGAGGGTGGATCACCTTCTGTAGTGCTGCTGGGGATGAGTGCGCTCAACCGGCTGGAAATGAAGCGTCAGGATATCATGATGACGCTGACCAAAAAGTACTGACTGACGACTGCAAGTAAAAAAGCCACTGTACACAGTGGCTTTTTGTTTTAGCGGCGTTATTTACAGCAGCTTAGTGTGTGCGTTTGTCTTTTTCAATCAGCGCATAAGCGGAGTGGTTGTGAATGGACTCGAAGTTTTCGGATTCAACAGTGTAGGCATCAATACGCTTTTCTGCATTGAGCTGGGCTGCCACATCACGCACCATGTCCTCGACAAACTTGGGATTATCGTAAGCACGTTCAGTCACGAATTTTTCATCAGGACGTTTCAGTAAGCCATAAAGCTCACAGGATGCCTGTTTCTCTACCAGATCGATAATGTCCTCAATCCAGATGAAGTCATTGATCAGAGCGGTGACCGTGACATGTGAGCGCTGGTTATGCGCACCGTAACTGGAGATCTTTTTACTGCATGGGCAAAGGCTGGTTACCGGCACCAGTACTTTTACCGTGATGTCGTATTTGCCCTGATGGATTTCACCAATGAACGTGACTTCATAATCAAGCAAACTTTTCACGCCGGATATAGGTGCAGCCTTATTTACAAAATAGGGGAAAGTCATTTCAACATGGCCTGATTCAGCCTCAAGGCGCGTTACCATCTCACGCAGGATGGTCTCGAACGATTCGACTGAAATCGCATGTTCGTTCATGTTGAGAATCTCAACAAAACGTGACATATGTGTGCCTTTGAAGTGCTGCGGCAGGTGTACGTACATATTGAATGTGGCAACTGTATGCTGTTCGCCGCCGGATTTGTCTTTAACAACAATTGGATGGCGTATGGCTTTAATACCAACCTTGTCAATGGCTAGGTGGCGCGTATCAGCGGTGTTCTGTACGTCTTCAATAGGACTTTGCGATTTTGTTTGGCTCATTGTTTTTGACTTGGTGACTTTTTAAATAATAGTTGAGTATAACACTAGGTTATTAACTTCGCAATTGCGTTTGCAATACCCTGACTGTCTAGACCGCATTCACTGAGCATAGTTTCATGCACGCCATGTTCAATAAATTGATCAGGCAGGCCGAGGCAGAGTGTCTTGACCGGCTGAGTGATGTTTTTTTGCATTGCCTGCAAGGCTTCCATTACGGCAGAACCGGCTCCTCCCATAATGCAGTTTTCCTCCACGGTCACAATGTAGAGGTGGGTGTTGGCCAGTTGATTGATCAGTTCAGTATCGATAGGTTTTACAAAACGCATATCGGCAACTGTCGCATCAATTGTTTCTGCTGCCTGTAGTGCAGGCGTAAGCATAGAGCCGAAGGCCAGGATAGCCACTTTTTTACCGTTTCTTACGATCTGACCTTTACCGATCTCGATCGGGGACAATGCGCTTTCAATATGGGCGCCGGTACCACTGCCGCGCGGATAGCGCACTGCTGATACTCCGGAGTAACTGAAACCTGTGGTAAGCATTTGTCTGCATTCGTTCTCATTGCTTGGCGTCATGATAACGATATTTGGAATACAGCGCAGGTAGGTAAGGTCAAAACTGCCTGCATGTGTGGGGCCATCTGCGCCAACCAGGCCAGCACGGTCTATTGCCAGTAACACCGGTAAGTTCTGTAGGGCGATGTCATGTATCAGCTGGTCATAAGCGCGCTGCAGGAATGTACTGTAAATCGCGACGACAGGCTTTAATCCATCGCATGCCATGCCGGCGGCAAAAGTAAGGGCATGCTGTTCGGCGATGCCTACATCAAAATAGCGGTCTGGATACGCACTGGCAAAGGCATTCAGGCCTGAACCATCGCACATGGCTGGTGTAATACCAATCAGGCGCTGGTCTGCAGCAGCCATATCTACCAGCCAGTCGCCGAATACCTCGGTATAGGTTTTTACTGTGCTTGAGCTGATCGCATTGCCGTTGGCCGGGTCAAACTTGCCTACGCCGTGAAATTTATTCGGGTTGTCCTCTGCGGGTTCGAAGCCTTTGCCTTTTTGCGTGACAATATGCAGGAACTGCGGCCCGTTAAGCTCTTTGATATTGTGCAGGGTATCGATCAATGCATTGAGGTCATGGCCATCAATGGGGCCGATATAATTAAAGCCAAATTCTTCAAATAATGTGCCCGGCATGACCATGCCTTTAACATGCTCTTCTGCGCGTTTGGCAAACTCCATCATCGGCGGTACGGCCGATAGAACTTTTTTGCCGGATTTCCTGACTGTGCCATAAAAGCGGCTGGATAATAATTTGGCTAAATATTTGTTGAGCGCACCGACATTATTAGAAATGCTCATGTCGTTATCATTGAGTATCACAAGCAGGTTGGCATCCATGCTTCCGGCGTTATTGAGCGCTTCAAATGCCATGCCGGCAGTCATGGCGCCATCACCGATGATAGCAACCGAGCGTCGCCCGCTGCCTGTTTTCTGGGCAGCAACGGCCATGCCTAATGCTGCGGAGATCGAAGTGCTGGAATGCCCGGTACCAAAGGTGTCGTACTCGCTTTCGCCGCGTCGCGGAAAGCCGGCAATACCTTGTGGTTTGCGTAAGCCTTGCATTTTGTCACGACGCCCCGTAAGAATCTTGTGCGGGTAAGTCTGGTGTCCTACATCCCAGACCAGTTTGTCATCCGGCGTGTTAAACACGTAGTGCAGCGCGATTGTCAGTTCCACCACGCCAAGATTCGAGGCTAGGTGCCCGCCGGTCCTTGCAACGCTTTCAATCAGGAATAAACGCAATTCCTGAGTGAGTTGCGCAAGTTGCCTGCGTTCCAATTGGCGTAGTTGCTGTGGGGAGTCAATGGTGTCGAGTAGCGAAGTCACAAGTGGGGTGATGATTAAAAGTTATTAAAAACTGCGTTGTGTAATAAAGCCGGCAAGCTGGCGTAAGCGTAAGGCCCGGTCACCAAAGGGAGCCAATGCTGCGATGGCAGTTTCATGCAGCTGGTCGGCAAGGGCCTTGGCAACATCCAGGCCTAAAATGGTGACATAGGTTGGCTTGTTGCTGTCTGCATCTTTGCCTGCGGTTTTGCCTAGCGTAGCGGTATCTGCCTCGGTATCCAGAATATCGTCAACCACCTGAAATGCGAGACCGATATTTTCGGCATAGATGTGTACGGCGGATACCTGTTCCAGTGTTCCGTTTGCTGCGCCCAGTAATGCTGCTGCCTGAATCAGAGCCCCTGTTTTCAGCTGGTGCATGTCTTCCAATGCCTGCTGGGAGAGTGCTTTGCCAACTGAGTCCAGATCAATGGCCTGGCCGCCAGCCATGCCGGTAGAGCCTGCTGCTTTGGCAAGGATGTTTAACATGCTGATCTGCTGGTTGGCATTCGTGCAAAGCTGCGGCGTTGATAATACATCGAATGCCAGGCTTTGCAGGGCATCGCCTACCAGTAAGGCCGTGGCGTCATCATATTGCTTATGGCAGCTTGGTTTGCCGCGGCGCAGGTCATCATCGTCCATGCATGGCATGTCGTCATGTACCAGAGAGTAGGCGTGGATCAATTCAACAGCGGCAGCGGCGGCATCAGCAACCTCGATTCCAGTGTTGCAGAGTTCCGCTGTTGCATAGCAAAGTAGTGCGCGTACGCGTTTTCCGCCGCCAAGCGCGCTATAACGCATCGCACTGTGCAATCTATGGGGCTGCCGGCTATCAGGGGGCAGTGCCTCATCAAGCACTTCTTCTATGCGTGTCTGTTTTGTTTTCGCCCAGGCCGGGAAATCTGCTGCAGTGTTTTCAGTCATGCTTGCTTATTCGTTTTCAGAGTTGAACGGGGTCAATTGCTGACGATCATTCAGTACTTTGACTTGCTGTTCAACATTAGCCAGGGATTTCTGGCAGAACTCAAGTAACGAGTTTCCGCGTTTATATGCCGCGAGAGATTTTTCCAGAGACATTTGCCCGGATTCCATCTGAGCAATAATTTGTTCCAACTCACTAAAAGCCTGCTCATAATTGCTTGCAGAAGCGGTATCCTCCGCAGAAGCAGAGGTGGCTGGTTTTTCATTTTTAGAAGCGGGCATAACGCTGAATATTTTATGATGGGTAAGTTGCTATTCTATCAAATCTTACGGCAAATCTTATGATAAAACCTGTTTTAAAAATTCCTGAATGTCTGCAATCTCTTCAGCACATACCGAGTGAGCCATGTTGTATTCATGCCAATCGACGAAATATTGACAATTCTGTAGCAAATCGCGTGAAAGTTTACTCATGTCGAGGCTGATTACGTCATCAAAAATACCGTGTGCCATGAATATCGGGGTATTCTGGTTTGCTACATGTGCTTCTGCAGTCAGTTTTGAATGCAGCGGCAGGTAGGTGGATAGCGCCAGTATGCCTGCGAGTTTCTGCGGGTACCTGAGTACAGTATGCAGTGCGATAGCCCCTCCCTGTGAAAATCCGGCGACTAGGATACGTTCACTGGGAATGCCACGGTTGATTTCAGTTTGAATCAATGATTCGATGTAACGCTGGCTGGCATTGATTCCTGCTTCATCTTCTTCACTGACTGGAATCACCCCGTAGATGTCATACCAAGCCGGCATTACATAGCCGTTGTTTCGGGTAATGGCCATTTCAGGCGCGTGCGGCAGAATAAATCTTACATTCGGCAATGCGTCTGGCTTCAGAAGTTGCTTGGCTACGGGTTCAAAGTCATAGCCGTCAGCACCCAAGCCATGAAGCCAGATGACGCTGGCATCAATTTTGCTCTGGTTTATATGGAGGTTGGTTAATTCGAGCGGTGGAGAGTAATTCATTTTTGTATTAGCTGTATGGGTTAAGTAAGGCGTTGATGGCAATAAATACGATACACGAATTATAACGGCGGGGATGCAATAAGAGGCAACATTAATGCATGTACGGAAATGATAAGTTGGGCTTCAGGCCTGGCCATCAGTTAAACATGTAGGACAAATTCCGGTTATTCAACATTGTTATTGCAGTGCAGATAGGGTGTTAATTTAAATTCTATGAATCTATTTGATAAAACCTTACTGGATTTTCTTGAGCCATTGGCAAAGTTGTCGTCTGACCGCAAGCAGGAGCTTGCTGATGTGTGTTTTATAGAAAAAGTAGGTAAAGGCATAGACCCTTTGCGCATGAATGTAACCCAGGCCCCGCAGTTGATTTACCTCACCAAGGGTGATCTGGGGCTTTGCTTTCATGATGACAAAAAATTGATATTGCGCGGCGGTTCTCCTGCAGCCAAGCACCCTATCAATAAAGGGCACCAGATTAAGCAAGTAGTGGCATTGACTGAAGTCGAGATTCTGCGGGCGGACGCTGATTTGCTGGATATTATGCTGATGTGGGATCAACTGTCAGGCATGAGATCCTGTGCCGGGCGTCATGCATCCGATTCATTTGCCTAGCATATCAAAACTCATGAACAGCTTATTTTAACTCCAGCCAGATGCGGGGGCCAAGTGCCGTGTAACCCATGGAGAATCTTTTTTCGTTGCCCGCTGCATTTTGTAAAATTTCAGGTAAGGTTGACCAAACCAAGGCGATCAATCCGATACTGGCAAACAAAGGATTGCATAAAGATTTTCTGTTGCTTGCAGCCGTTTCAGACATATTGCCGTCGATATAATAACCTATCATTAACCCGATAAATGTAAACATCATGACCTGGCTAATCGGCATGACAATTACGCCGTCTACCAGTGAGTAAGCGGCATTAGTTACAATAGTACAATTGCTAAATTGCGATCTTGATTGGTTTTGGATTGCAGTCTGGCAATATTGAATTTTTTCAACCAGCAGTACAGCCCATAGCAAGTGATTGTTAATAATAAAGCGGCCGGCAACCCTAGTTCGGTCATTAGCCGCAGTATGCTGTTATGCGGGTACCTGAGTGCCGTATGCAGTGCAATGGCGCCTCTGCGAAAATCCGGCGACGACGATGCACTCAATCGGTATGCCGCGGCTGATTTCAGTTTGAATCAATGTGCTGATATAACGCTGGCTAGCCTTGATTCCTGCTACATCTTCTTCATGCACCGGTATCACGCCGTAGATGTCATACCATGCCGGCATGATATAGCCATTGTTACGAGTCACTGCCATTTCAGGTGCCTGCGGCAGGATGAGACTCACATTAGGCGGCGTTAGGCTGCAAGAGCTGTTTAACTACGGGTTCGAAGAGTACCCGGGCCATGAAGCCAGATGACGCTGGCGTTAGTTTTATTAGAAACTGTAGCTGCGTTGGCTAATTCTAATGGGAGCTTTGTAATTCATATTATTAATGGACTGTTTTTTTGATAATGCCTAGAAATATAGTTTACTTAAGTAAACTATATTGTTATAAAAACTTTACTCAATAACTTTACGCCATTGTCAGCACTTAGCTACAAGCTCATAGTTAAATTTGTTTAGTCAGCATGAGTCGTATTTGACAAAGCAGGCCTGACATTCTCGATCATTTGTAAAAGATGCTTTTTGTATTCTGGAGGAAGATCTTCTAGTATGTATTTAATGTTTGTGGGATAAATGTTTAAAGATCTATTTAATAATCTTATTGCTTCATCATGATTCCCTTTTAAGTCAAGTAAAAGCGCGTGTTGATAGGTAAGTTTGCTTAATGGTCTGAAGCGGATAGCTGAGTTGTTTAATGCGATTTTTGAATCTAAGTTGTTATTGTCGGTTAATGTTGTGATTGCGAGTATCACCTCTGCATAGGGTGATAGCAATGAGTAGTGTTGAACCCATTGAAGGTTCTTTTTTTGTTTTTTTAATTCTAAGCCTGTCGATTGGTATATTGCACTTTCTAATTTGATGTTAGCAATTAACATGGTGTAGAGATTCGTTACTCCTAATAATACGAATATGATTAAAGTAATGCGAACTGCTTTTCTGGACGTTAAATCATGTTTATTCGTTGAGTTTTCTGGCTTGTTAAGATATAAAGTTTTTTCATCTCCGGCTCCTAATAATATTGCCGCTATACCTAAAAAATAGGCATACCAGAGAGGGTATTCCAACATGCTATGAATACCAAGAATTGCGAGTATTGTGATTAGCCACCATGATTCGAGATTCAGTTCACGCCATTTAAAATTGCGTAACCAAATCACTAAGCCTGTTACAACGACTAGAAATCCACCCACTCCCATTTCGGTAAGTAGATGCAAAAATAAATTATGAGCATTTTCATGAATGCTATTCGAGGCAAATGTTGTTGCTGTGTCTTGTATCAGAAACGATTCAGCTCGCATATTTCCTGTACCAATTCCCAGCCATGGTGAATGAAAGAATAGATGTAAGCTATCAAGCCAGATAGACACGCGGTGTGAACTCGAGTTTACGCCAGCAATAAAGCGTTCTGTTGGTAAATCGACTATCCCATCAGGAACTATGTATGTCGTAAAAATTAATACTAGCGAGAATAAAGGCAGTGTTAATAAGGTGATTTGTGACAAACTTCTTATTTCGATAGATTTTTTATTTTGTTTGGCTGCGGAAATTTTTGTGATAAATGCTGATATCAGTAAAATTGTTAGGTATAGCCAAGAGCTTCTGGAGCCTGAGAGTGCCAGCATGAATAAGAAGCATACAAATATTAATATGAGAAATCCTATTGAAAATTTATCTTTTATATATAAATAAGTGGCTGACACTATCGCCAAGGTGCAAAAGTCGGAAAAGTGGTTAGGTTGTGAGAGTGGGCCGTAGCTGGATAAGTGAGGGAGAAATGTAATTATTCCACCAGTGCGTATTATTATTTGTAGTGCAACAATTACTATGTTTATAAAACCTGCTGTTAACAAAACAAAAGCTAGTGTTGTTACTATTGTTTGTAAGCCTAATTCCTTACGTAGGTGATTTCCTAGAATTGTTAACAAAAAAGCCCAAATCAAATACGAGAAAATCAGCAATGCATACTGTGCTGAATGTAATATGCCCGCTAGCCATTGAATCATTACGATTGCAGATAATCCTAAAAATACTATTGAAATCTGCGGTATTTCTATACGGTTTAATGATTTTGATGCTACTAGAGAACCTACTGCAAGCAGTCCTGATACGCCTGCAATCCACTCAGAATAAAATGATGGAATTGGAAGATTATGAACCATGTTGATCATTGGCAATAAAACCATAAGGCCAACAAAAGTCAGGCTAATTTTTAATGGGTTCTGTAAGTTAAAGATTAACTTTGACATAATCTCGAGCTAATGAGTTAAGCAGCTTATATTTGCTTGGGATTACTGAAAATGGCTGCATTTAAAATGCGGATAAAACCTTTTAATATGGCCATGGGCTTTAGATATACTCTATCGCGATATGTGTAAATTTAATAGAAAAATATATGTTGGTTGTCGCTAGTAAGGATTAGTTGATGATGTATGCATGTAATGACATCAACATGTGGCGACAGGGTTAACTCAATAGTTATGTTGATAAGTATATGAATAAAAAAAGAGACTTAATATTTAAGTCTCTTTTTTATAAATCAGATGATTATGGAGCTGGAGTAGCAGCAGAAGTACATTTTCCACCGTTTGCAATGTCACAAGTAATGGTGTTGATGTCGCCAGGAGCTTTTGGTGTAGCTGTCATTGACGTTGTTGTGCTTGTGACTGGATTTGGACTAAATGACGTACAAGCGCCGGTTCTGCCAGTGCTGGCTGTAGTTGAATCACCTTGTGCTATTTCTACAATTGCACTGTTAACATAAGATTTTGCTTCCATCATACATGCGTTTGTCGCTGATTTGATGGTGTAGTTTTGGTAAGCTGGAATCGCTACTGCAGCCAGAATACCGATAATTGCAACAACAATCATCAGCTCGATTAAGGTAAAACCTTTTTGTACTTGTTTCATGTGAGACCCCTTTGTCATTAATGTGTAATTTTCATACAACGCAGCCACTTGGCTGTTTTGTTAATATTTATGTAAGCAACGGTTATGCCAATACCTGTCTGAAATAGTTAATTGTGGTTAACTTATCGTCATTAATGACTGCTAACAATAATCAAACTGATTCTGGGCTGAGGTGCAAGTGTGGGTGTTTATTTTTTATTTTAATTTAAAATCAATAAGATGCCGTGTTTGTTATGATGCTTCTTGTAATTGGATGTTAGTATCTGCTTGATGGTGTGGTTTCAGAATTCAGTCTGTTTCAGTAATGCACTGACAATAAAAAAGCGGAGCAATTGCCCCGCTTTTTTATTGCTTACTACCTATTTTTGTCATCTCAGCCGCATTGACTGTCAAAAAAGGTCACGTATCCATTGCATGAGTGACCAACTTTGTGGATCTTTGCGGTCTTCTACTTTGCAGATTCAGCAGCTTTCTGCAAACCGGCTAAACCGCTATCAAAGATTTCATTGATGGCTTTTAATGCAGTTTCGTCATCCTGGCCAGCCGGAATCGGTGGGTTCAACTTGTACAGGCGGTAGAAACGGCCAACCCATTGCACGTTGGTTTCGCCTGGTTTTGCACCTTTGGTCACAATCATGAATGCGTTGTAATCAGTCAGAGGTAAGCCGCTGCTTACGATTTCGTATCTGATTTTCATGTCGCCTTCATCTATGCTGCGCAGTTTCTCGTAGATGGTGCCGCCGCTTTTAAGTGTCAGTGTTCTAAAGGTTTCATCACCTTTTTTCTCTAGTTTAGTGCTGGCAATGGCCGGGTGCCATTTTTGCAGATTACCAAAATCTTTTACCAATGCCCAAACTTTTGCAGGGTCAGCTTTAATGGTGACAGTCTTGTCCACTTTAAGTGGTGATGGGCCATGCGCTGCTGCTGTGAAAGAAACTAAGCTGGTGCTCAAGCTAAGTGCGATTAAAGCCAAGAACTTTTTCATTCATTTTTCTCCAGATTTCTCATGTGTGAGGCGGTTAATTCAAAAACAACAGTGCATTATAAATGACAAGCTTTGTTTATAGAATCTAAATTTTAAGTACATTAGATTTGGTTTATTCAGCTTTTATCAATAGTGCTGCTGATGTTCAGATAACGCCGGCTGCGATATCAAGGTTGACAGTATTTCCTGAGTATACGAATTTTTATCGAACGGCGGATGCACCATGCCGGTGCCGTTGATGTCAATTATGGGCGGCTCAAGATAAATTGCCCGAAAGCGCGGCTTTTGTCGCCGGTTTTAATTGTTGTGAGCAGACGGTTGGTTTCTGTATCTATCACGCTGACATTATTGCTGCCCCAGTTGGCGATATATGCGCGCTGCATGCGATGGTCTATGCTGATGCCCTCCGGAGTGCTGCCTACATTAATTGTTGTAATCAGCGTTCCTGAATTCACATCCAGTACCGATACGCTGTCATCCTGCGTGTTGGTTACATATAATGTTCTCTCGTCCCGGCTGAAAGCGGCGCAGTAAGGGTGATAGCCTACCTTGAGTGTCCGCTGCTGGCCGGATTCTGTATGAATGACATCTACAGTGTCATCCTTGACATTGACGCTCGCCAGCAGATTGCCGCTGCTGCTGAGTGCCAGGCCAAATGGGTGTTTTCCGACTGGGATGCGTTTTTTGATGCTTAGTGGCGAGGTTTCTATCACAGCGATATCGTTGCTGTCTCTATTTGCAATGTACAGCGACTGGCTATCCGGGCTGACCACAAGGCCGGCGGGTGCATCACCCACGCTTAATTCCCGGATGTCGCGGAAATTTTGTGTGTTAATTGCCAATATTCTGTTTTCAAACCAGTCGGCAACATAAAGTACTTTGTTATCCGGAGCTAAAGCCAGACCTACCGGGGAGCCTTTGATTTTTATTGTGTCGATAAGCTTGTTGTTTTGGGTGTTAATTACAGATATTTCCTGGCTTTCAACATTAGAAATGAAAGCGCGCTGCAACTCTGTGGAAACCGCAACGCCTACGGGAGCTTTGCCTACGGAAACCGTGCTTGCCACCAGATTGGATGCGGTATTGATAATGGAAACGCTGTTTTCGCCCTGATTGGTGATGTAGGCGTAGCTAGTTTCGGTTTGTGTGGATGCTGAAGAGCATGCCGTAAACAAAAGGCCAGCAGCCAGTATGAATGGATGTCGGCAGTGGTTTAGTAAAGCAGTGGGTTTAAAACGCATGTTAATTCTTACTTAATTAAGGTTGTGGTAAATGGCTGCTTTCAATAATGCTGGAAATATGAAAAAATTGCATTAAATTATTAAGGCAGTATATAGCTATGTTAGATCGTGACGGGTTTCGCCCGAATGTTGGCATTATTTTATGCAATGCCAGCAATCAGGTATTTTGGGGTAAGCGTATCCGTGAGCATGCCTGGCAGTTCCCGCAAGGTGGTATTAACTATGGTGAGAGCCCAGAGCAGGCGATGTATCGCGAGCTGATGGAAGAGGTCGGTTTAAAGCCGGAGCATGTGAAGATTCTTGGACGTACGAAAGACTGGCTCCGCTATGAAGTGCCGACTAGCTGGATCAAGCGTGAGTGGCGCGGCAGCTATCGTGGACAGAAGCAGATATGGTATCTGCTGCGTTTGCTCGGGCGCGACAGTGATGTGTCTTTGCGTGCAACCAGCCATCCGGAGTTTGATGCCTGGCGCTGGAGTGATTATTGGGTACCGCTTGAGGATGTGATTGAATTCAAGCGTGCCGTGTATGAGTCGGCCTTGAATGAGCTGGCTCCGCACTTACATCATAAGCCGATACACCATAAATAGATCAGCTGTTTACAGGAGCAGGTTTTGCTCCTGTAAACAGCATCAATGTTCGCCGTTAATGCTTGCTCCCCATCGCTTCGCCTAGTTTTACAGCACCTGCTGCTTGCCAGCCTGCATTGAATTGCAGCGCATCTTTTTGAAATAACATGACCACGGTCGAGCCTAGCAGGAAACGACCCATTTCATCGCCCTGTTTCAATGTAATATTCCGGTTTGCATAGCTCCATACCTGAATATGGCCCTGGCGCGGTGGGTTGATAATGCTATCTTTGGCGTTGTGCCATACGGTAGCCATGCTGCCAACAATGGTTGCGCCGACGAGTACCATGACGAAGTTTCCATGTTTCTCGGATGAGAACTCACACACTACGCGCTCATTGCGGGCAAATAAACCTGGCACACCTTGCGCGGTAACAGGGTTTACTGAGAACAGGTCGCCCGGCACATATGTCATTTTTTCCAGTTTACCGTCGCAAGGCATGTGAATGCGATGGTAGTCTCTCGGGCTTAAATACAGACATGCAAACTCACCGTTTAAATAGTTTGCTGCAGCAGTTTTATCTCCGCCCAGTAACGCAGTGGTGGAGTAGTAATGACCTTTGGCCTGAAAAATCTGGTCTTGCTCTATGCTGCCAAACTGGCTGATTGCACCATCTACCGGGCAAATAAAGTCAGTCTGTGCAATAGGCCTTGCACCTTCTCGTAATGGGCGCGTAAAGAACTCGTTAAATGTTCTGTAACTGCTGATGTCGGGGTTAGCAGCTTCAGCCATGTTAACGTTATAGCGTTTGACAAACCATGTGATGACTTTAGTCGTGGTGTTTCCACCCTGATAGTGTGCCAGTTTTCCGGCAAGCGCAGTGATTGCTTGTTTGGGAATGACGTATTGTGCCAATACTTTAAGACAATTTTTCATGATGATTTCTTATTGTTCAGGATCACAAATGAAATAGGGCAAAACGTTTAACGCTTTGCCCTATTGGATATAAATACTAATCATTCGATTAGTATTTAGGATTAGTTCTTAGATTGATCAACTAGTTTGTTTTTAGCAATCCAAGGCATCATAGAGCGCAATTGGCCGCCAACTTGTTCAATTGGGTGAGCTGCGTTCAAACGACGGCGTGCTGTCATTTCTGGGTAGTTCGTACGGCCTTCCAGGATGAAGCGTTTAGCGTATTCGCCGTTTTGGATGTTAGCTAAGCACTCTTGCATTGCGTAACGTGATTCATCGTTAATCACTTTAGGACCAGTTACGTATTCGCCGTATTCAGCATTGTTTGAGATTGAGTAGTTCATGTTGGCAATGCCGCCTTCGTACATCAGGTCAACAATCAGTTTCAATTCGTGCAGGCACTCGAAGTACGCCATTTCAGGAGCGTAGCCAGCGTCAACCAGTGTTTCGAAACCGGCTTTAACCAGTTCAACCGCGCCGCCACATAGAACAGCTTGCTCACCGAACAAGTCAGTTTCAGTTTCTTCACGGAAATCAGTTTCAATCACGCCGCCTTTAGTGCCGCCGTTTGCAGCTGCGTATGAAAGCGCGATGTCTTTTGCTTTACCTGATTTGTCTTGATAAACAGCGATTAATGAAGGTACGCCGCCGCCTTTCAGGTACTCTGAACGCACAGTGTGGCCTGGGCCTTTTGGTGCAATCATGATCACGTCCAAGTCAGCACGTGGTGTGATCTGGTTGTAGTGAATGTTGAAGCCATGAGCGAAAGCCAAAGCCGCGCCTTGTTTTAGATTGGCAGCAACTTCTGCGTGGAAAATTTCCGGCATTGTTTCGTCTGGCAATAACAACATTACAACGTCAGCTTGTTTAGTTGCTTCTGCGATTTCCAATACGTTGTGGCCCGCTGCAACTGCTTTAGCCC
>Ga0208626_1000092_pt1 | contig 39963 bp, 37 predicted proteins | sample LakWasMet10_HOW4_2_FD_183860 | JGI IMG/M metagenome (GOLD analysis project Ga0208626, IMG submission 183860) | Freshwater sediment methanotrophic microbial communities from Lake Washington under simulated oxygen tension - Sediment Metagenome... | ecosystem: Environmental > Aquatic > Freshwater >... | reverse complement strand
AGGGTCTATCCCTGCTTTTATTGGCTCTTGATCTACTAAAATTTCAAATTCCATCTTGTTTTTATCAATTTTTCGTTTTTGCAGATACAATTCTGTATCAACCTTTTTTCCATTCACGTCTTTACTTCCAAACACACCCACATCAATCCAGTCAGCAATTGCTACATCTTTTAATTTACCAACACTGTCTGCTTTCATTTTTTTACTTTCAATAGAAAGCTTTACCAAATATTTACCTTCTTTTGTTTTTGTATAGGTGCATTTGCTCGTTTTGTTTTCATACAATGTAATTGTTTCAAACATATCGTTAATGATGTATTTTAAACTATCGGGAGTAGCAGCCTTTAAATAATTAACAAACTCAATTGAGTTGGTATATGGTGGTTCTTGATAAGCTACCGCTTTCACATACTTAGCTAAAGCCGCATTCAATGAATCTTCTCCAATATAATCTTTCAATGCGTACATTATTACACTTCCTTTATTGTAATGAATATATTGCTGGTTCTCAACAAGCATAAGTGGCCGCTCCTTTTTACCTTCTACTGCTCGTCCTTGTAAATATTGATTCATTTCATATTTCAAGAATTTTTTCATTGCTTGTTTTCCAAATTCTTTTTCCATTACCATCAAGGCAGAATACTGACTCATTGTTTCTGCCATTAATGTGGAACCTTGAACATTTCCTCCTATCACTTGATGTGCCCACCACTGATGTGCAACCTCGTGTGATGTAACATAAAATGGATAATCAATCGACTCTGGATCATTATCGTCAACTTTTGCTATAAAGCCAATCCCTTCCGAAAAAGGAATCGTATTAGGAAACGATTGGGCAAATGTTGCATAGCGAGGGAATTCTAGAATACGAACTTGACGGTGTTGGTAAGGACTAAAATTTACAGTATAATAATCCAAGGATTTCTTGATACCTTTTATCATTCGGTCGATATTATACTCATGCCCTTTTTGATAGTATATTTCAATAGCAACAGGCTGTTTATTTCCTGAAGCAGCAGCAGGAATCCATTGGTCGCGTTTTACTTCATAACTCGCAGAAAGAAATGAATAGAAATTTAAAATTTTGCAATCCATTTTATAATGAAAATACTTTCGTCCATCCTTTTCCCATTCCTTTTGAAGATAGCCAGGAGCAATTGCAATTTGGTCCGCAGAAGTACTTAAAACACATTCAAAATCAATCCAATCTGCATCCGAACTAATGTATGTATTTCTCCGAGCAATGGTGTCGTTCACATTTGCCATACGCTCTTTTTTACCTAAACCATATTTTTTACGTGCACTGTCCTCTCCTAACTCCGCCTGCTCTACATAACCAAGACTTGGCAAGAATGAACTATTAAAAAATGTTCCATTGTAAACAATTGCTGTGCCTGGATCTGAATTTTTAAATCCTTTTGGAAAATATTCCAAATTGATGTCCAATTTTATTGAATCACCAGGTTTTAGCGTTGATGACAATTTATAAATGTAGAATCCATTCTCCTTATCATCTAAAACCAAACTTGCACCACGCTCAAATTTAAATTCGTTGATTGTTATATCCGTTATCATGTTTAGAATAACACTGTCTACATTTTTAGATGATTTATTCTTTAAAATGTAATAACCTTTCATTTTTGCTCCACGCTCTTGTGGGAATATATCCACATTCCAATTTGCGGCAACAATTCGTGGTTGTTGTGTAATTTGATATCGTTTGTATTTCTTCTCGAAGTCCGCTTGTGCTTCTTCCATTTTTTTAGCAGAAATACTTTTATTTAAAACAGAGGTATTGTAATAAATAAAAGCTCCTACACCAATGAATAATAACAAGCAGAAACTTAAAGCTACTTTAGCATTGGTATTGAATAATGTTTTTGCTATTCTTAAACGAGCCTTAAATCCTTTTTCTTTACCTCTTACCCATAACAAATTAGACACGACCATTAACAGACCAGCGAATCCTATCCAATATGTTTTAAATACTAGAAATGAATACAAGGAATGTCCATAACCATTCATATCACTGTATGGCAAACGAGGTCCACTACTATTAAATTGAAACAATTGATTGCTCCATTCTAACAAATTAAAGGCTACAGGCAATAAAATCAGAATTAGAACTGCAACAAAATAACCAACATATTTATTATTAATAATAACCTGAACAGCCATTGCTAATGCACAAATCAATGCCAGGCCAATAAGTTTAAACCCATACAATTCTTTGATGTATTGAATCAACTCAATTTTATAGTAGCCATTGTACATTTGAATTCCAATACCTGTAAGCATTACTACAAATAGTAATACGACTTGAATTGCTACTAATGCTAAAAATTTAGATACAAAAGGCACCCAAGGCGCTAAAGGAGATGTCCCTATTAATTCATCAACTTTTGAATCGCGTTCACGCCAAACCAGAATTCCTGAATAAAAAACAATAAGAATCAACATGAAAAATTGAAAAGTAGCACCACCAATTTGCAAAATTTGATAGGTAACGGGATAAGTAGACGTTCCGTAAATCAATCCTAATTGAGAGGTGACTGCAATTAAGGTAAGAATACTTAATGCAACAATTATTAAAAAGAAAATACTTTTTACAATTTTATTGAACTCAAATTTCATTAAGAACAATGTTTGCGTCCAGCTATATCGAGCACTGAATGTCTGAGTTGCTTTAGGAATATCAGACAATGAATGAACAGGAATGGATGCTAAAGAGAGCATTTCCTTTTTGTTTTTACGTTTAAAGAATGATACAGGATTGTTAAACTGACTAAATTGAAAACGTGTATAGGTAAAAAATGTTATTCCTAAACCTATGGCAAACCACAATAAACGATTGTACAACAATACTCCTGAAAATGGTAATGCCATTGTGTTTTGTTCGGAGGGCGACCAATACTCAGTAACTTGATTGAATGCAATCTCGCCAAAAGGTTCAAAAATGGCTGCCATGGTTTTATTATCCAAATCGGAAAGCAATGAATTGGTGATTCCTTTTACCAATATTAAGGCAACACAACCTACATAACCAGCAATCATGTTCCGTGAAAAAGTAACAAATGAAAAGAAGATGGCACCAACCAACAGTGTATTCGGCACAACAAAAAAGAGGAATGGCTGAATATAATTCATCAAACTAAAAGCACCCAGTTTCTCCGCTTCTATACCAGGAAGTGCACATGTCACCATGTGTCCAACAACTGTACCTGTTAGTACAAAAAGTGCAACTAAAAAAGCAGCTGTAAAGCGCCCGAACATGTATCCGAATTTTGAAATTGGCTTTGTAAAAATCAGTGGATGCATGTTGTATTGAAAATCTTTATATACAGCAGGAGCCATAATGGTTATCAAAATAATAGCACCAATCAAATCGGTATTTAAGCCATTTAAAATCCCAGCAATTGCACTGGCAGAGTTGATGGTTGTATTGCTATCACTTACGGCTCCACCTAATATACCCGCAATTGCTGCTGTAAGTAACATGGAAAAAAGAAAAAACACAGCAAAGAAAATATATGTTGCTGGCTTTTTAAACCAAAGTTTTAATTCGAAAAGAAATATTTGTTTAAACATGATGTCTTTAATTCGTTAGAATGAGTGTAGTGTACTATCAATCGATACTACTTATTCGTTATTGTTGCAAAATATACATCTTCTAAATCAGCTGTAACGGCTGTAAAAGATGCATCAGGTTGTGATTCATGGTAAACATGTACCTGTATTTTGCCTTCCACTACTTTTGTTGAAATCACTCTAAAATTTTTACGATGTTCTTCTAATTGTTCTTTATCAATCAATTTAACCCATATTTTGCCCTTCATATCATCAATGGCTTGCGTTGGTTTTCCATACAATAAAACTTGGCCTTGATTCATTATCGCCATGTTCGAACATAAATTTCGAACATCCTCAACAATGTGAGTTGATAAAATAACAATGATGTTTTCTCCAATTTCACTCAATAAGTTATGAAAACGATTACGTTCCATTGGATCCAAACCGGCAGTAGGTTCATCAACAATCACCAACTTAGGGTTGCCTAATAATGCTTGTGCAATCCCAAAACGCTGACGCATACCACCAGAATAATCACCAATATTTCGCTTGCGGGCTTCCCATAAGTTGGTTTGATTTAACAATGCCTCACATACTTCTTTCCGTTCTTTCGGATTATCAATTCCTTTCAAAATTGCAAAATGATTAATCATGTCCCAAGCCGAAACTTTAGGATAAAAACCAAAATCTTGTGGCAAGTAGCCCAATAACTTACGAACTTCATCCTTCTTTTTCAACATATCCAAATCGTCAAGCATAATTGATCCGCTATCTGCTTCTTGCAATGTTGAAATGGTACGCATCAATGATGATTTACCAGCTCCATTAGGTCCAAGAAGACCAAACATCCCGCTATTTATCTCTAGATTAATGTTGTTTAGTGCCTTTAAGCCGTTTGAATACGTTTTTGAAAGATTTGTGATTTTAAGTTGCATTTTAGAAAATGGTTTTATGTTAAAAATTTGTGACGAATAGCATTATAAATAGTTACAAGGTTGGTCGAATATAAACCGTTTTACCAGCAGGATCTTTTCGAGCCTGTAAAATATCTCTCCGATTACGTTTAGGGTCATACGATACATGTACCCATCTGAAGCCAAACTCATCAATCATTTGATCGAATGGCAAATTCAATTCTTTTATTTTTTTGAAAAGAGCTTCATTGCCATTTGTTAAATCGACAATATCTGCTGCATGCCCAGTCATGTGCTGACTAGTTTTTGCACCTTTAATCGCTTTATTTAAAGAAGGACAGCGGTATCCACTGTTTATTTTTATTGGCGAACCGAGTGCATCTCTAAGTGGTTGCAATATATTTACAGCTAAAGCTCTTAAATTTTCAACAATTTCTGCTGGAGGATTATATTGTTCCTCATCAAACTGTCTGTTTGCTGTTAAAAGCAATTCATGCAAAGAAAAGTTTTTTGTAAATTGAATGTTTTGTATCATTTTAGATGTATTAGATTAAACAATTATACCATATGCTTCATTAAAGGCCGCTAAAGTATATTCATAACTTGCAAAAGCAAAACCTTTGTTACCCCAACTTGTCCCCCAACTATTTCTGACAATAAAATGAGTAGAAGTATATCCAACAATAGAAACCGCATGTCCGCCTGCTGCACTTTTTGAATCGTATTTATTTAGTAAGCCATCTGATTTAATAGAATCCCAAGAAGAATCACATTCTAAACGAGTTAAAATGGGACCGTTATAAGCCAACCATGCTTTGAATAATTTTAATTTCTCTGATTTTTTTTGAGCTAAGCTAAAAAAGGCCTTCACTTTTAACTTCCCTGCAATTTTTAAAAAATTATCCTCTTTCACCTTTACCATTTTACCTTCAAATGGTAATAAATCTGCTTTTAGTGCTCCGAACTTACGAGCAACATTTAAAGCTGTTTTTAGACTAGTACCAGCATCATCTATAAATGTCGTTGGATAGTCAATATATTCATCCATTTCTTTGGATGCCATCCAGATAAAACGAACCGAAATTCGTTCCTGCTTCTTGATTTTACGTGCTTTTGTAAAATGATACCGTAAAAGGGAACTGGCTGTAGCCCAACCAACGCAAGAACCAGTTGTTCCCTGATTTCCTACTTGCCACCAATCTGCTCTTAAATCTATAGTACTTGGCAAATCGAGCTTTTGGGGCAAATATCCCATTTTCTGTGCTTTTTCAATTCTCCAATCCTGCTGTTTGTCGCGAGATGAAACACAATTGAGTATTCGATTCGTTTTTGCCATAAATAAATGATTAAATGCAACCTTTTTTCATATTAACACATCTGTTATTATGGATTGAAAGATATTGGCTTTATTTAAATAAGTCAAGTAAAATGTTATAAGCGGTTAATATTAATTTTTTGCTTAAATTTGTATAACAATTAAAATACTGATAAAATGAAAAAAATCATATTCTCATTAGCAGCTGTAGTTGCATTTTTTACTGCTGATGCACAAAAATTAGTTACCCAAAAATATCCAAATGGCAACAAAATGGCTGAAGGGATGATGTTTGGAGAAGAGTCTACTACTTCTGATTCAAAAGATGTAGCTGCTCGTAAATCAACAAGCCAATTCAAGGACGGAAAATGGCTAACATGGTATGAAAATGGAAATGCACGTTCTGAAGAATATTATTCTAATGGAACCATGATTGGTAACTGGAAAATGTTATTCGAAAATGGCCAAACCGAGTTCGAAATAAACTTTACAACTGGGAAAGCCGTTTATTTCTTCAAAAATGGAGCAAAGCATAGCGAAGGTTCAATAAAAAATGGAATGGTGACGGTTGGAAATTGGACTGGATATTATGAAAATGGAAATAAAAATTATGAAGGTTCTTATAATGAACAAGGTCAAAAAAATGGCACCTGGAAATGGTACGATGATAAAGGTAATTTGACTACAGAACAAACGTATACGAATGGTACTTTAACAAATACAAAAACGATCACCAAATAGTGATAGAAAAAATAAAAAAGCCCTTTCTGAAATTCAGAAAGGGCTTTTTTTATACGAGCAATTCAAAATTTATTTTAGAATACGACTTTCCATTTATTAGGATTTCAACCGAATGCATTCCCTTGTAATGTTTTCGAGTAGTAAAATCCTTAAACAATTGCTTTTTTTGAATTTTAACAAGCTCTTTCGGCTTCAAAACCATTTCTTTCAGCTTAAAAACCTTTGCAGAAGTCCCTCCCCCTTTTTTTGCATAGTGAATAGCGTAATCAATCACTAATTTTTGATCACTTGCTTTTTCGGAACGCACATCAAATTCAAAAACAAGCTGCTCGCCAAGTTTTATTTTTTTCTTATTTAATACAATATCACTCACTTTGACTTTAACATTTTTTTCAAAATCAAAAACATTCAATGCCCCTATGTGTCCTTTTTTTATAAGCGTGCGATTGGCATGCTTCACTATCCATTGTGTATCAGCATTTGACAAATCCCATTTTGAAATAAAATTCAGCATGTATTCGGGGTTGTCCTTGGAAATATCATTCAGATGATTTGCCACCGATTTTCTGACATACAACTCTGTATCTGCATTTAATGATTCTAATATGCTGCTGGTAATTTTTGGATCAGAAATAACTTTTTCTAACTTAAAAGACCAAGGCAAACGTGGACGACTTCCTTCACTTGCCAAGCGCCTAACATGATGATTTTTGTCCACAGCCCATTTCTCCATAACATGGATAGTTTTCTCAAAATCGCGTTTTAAAAATTCTCGAATCGCAAACTCAGATGAGCCAAACTGAGTAAAAAATTTCAGTGCTTCCATCGAAGTCGCAAAATCATGATGTCCATATAGCCCCACATAATCAGGAAAAATCAAGGAGGAGTAACCACGAGGTGAATTTTCAATTACGTTGTACATAATACCGATTGATTTTTTAAAATCAGAGGGTAAATACGCTTTTAAAACAATTGAAGAATTACGCAAACGTTGATTCAAAGATAACTCATCTAAATTCGCTGTAACATCCTTAAGAAAGCCTTTTGAATCAAATGGAGAGTAGACAAGACTAAATTGACGTGCAAATTTTTTATAAAAATTTTCATTAAAAAGTTCTTTTAGTGCTTCAGCCATAATATTTGATTAGTTTTTATTCATTACTTAATTTACAAAATCAAATTACACAGAAAATGAATATACGAAACTATTAAAAAACTAATTTCATTAAAAGGCTACACAAAAGTAGAATGGAATCGATATTTTTTCTAATTTCGCGCCCGAAACAAGAATTTTAAGAACGAATTAACTAATAACAAAAATAAAATGGCAACGAATAGAACATTTACAATGATTAAGCCTGATGCAGTTGAAAATAACTACATCGGAGGAATTTTAAAAATGATTAACGATGCAGGTTTCCGCATTGTAGCATTAAAATATACAAAGCTTTCGACTGAGGCTGCAGGAAAATTTTATGAAGTTCATAAAGAGCGTCCTTTCTACGGAGAATTAGTTACTTACATGAGCAATGGCCCAATCGTTGCTGCAATTTTAGAAAAAGACAATGCTGTAGCTGACTTCCGTAACTTAATTGGTGCAACTGATCCAACTAAAGCTGACGAAGGAACTATCCGTAAAATTTATGCTAAATCAATTGCTGCAAATGCTGTTCACGGTTCCGACAGTGATGAAAATGCACAAATTGAAGGAGATTTCTTCTTTTCTAAATTAGAGCGTTTCTAGAATTTCAATCACAAAAAAAGCCCCTTCAACTTTGTTGAAGGGGCTTTTTTTATACCTAGTGATTAATATTTTGATTTCTCATCAGAATTTTTATCAGTTCTGCTTATTAGTTTCCCTGATTCGGAAATAGAAATTTCATATTTAGCTTCCGCTTTTTTAATTTCTAACTCATACAATATTCCTTTGTCTGCAGTTTCAACTTTTTCTGCTTCTACAATTTCATATCCAGAAAAGTTTGAATTCAAATAATCTTTTGCCGCTTGTGAAATATCAGAAGGTTTGATGGCTGTTTCTGTTTCCAACCATTTACCATCTTTATCGAATTTAGCAGAATATTCATTTTTATTCATTTTAAATTCAGCCTCAAAATTTTCGTAATCCATTTCCCACTTCACTTTTTCAGCTGAAGCAAATTTAGTTTTGAAATTTGTTTTAACAACTTCAGGAACATTGTCGGAATTTACTTTTTGTGCAAATGCAGCAGTACCTATAAACAATAAGCTAAACAGAGCAATTTTTTTCATAATAACATGTTTTTAGAAGCCTAAATATACTAATTATTCGGAAATCCGTTATTAATCCACTTTTCTACTGCTGAAATGTCACAAGCACTTAACTTGGAAGTATTTTTAGGCATGGCCGAATAAGCAGGATCGTGTTGCAATGAACCCAACAAACTACCATCCGAAGCTGCTGTAGCAATTTCATTATAGGTTGTTAAATCATATCCTCCACTCACATTATTGGAATTGTGACAGCCAACACACCATAAATCCAAGAGCGGTTTTATCTTTCCACTAAAGGTATACAAGCTGGTATCACAATTGGAGCAATTGGATGAATTTACAGCACCCATTTTTATCCAAATTTTAATATATGCCAATTCTTTACTGGTAAGTTGTGTACTATTTTTTGGAGGCATTGCAGCATTGCTTCCGCTTATCTCACGATAGATTTCACTTTGTAAAGGATGCTTTGCTTTTATCCCTTTCATTATGCCCTCATAGTTTGTAAGGGTATATCCCTCCTCTTTACTATTGGGATCGTGACAACCACTCATTCCGCATTTACTTACAAAAATAGGCAGTACATTTTCCTGAAAACACACATCAGGATTGTAAACATCACTGGTGCAATTGGAAAGAAAAACAAATCCAACAAGCGCAATTATTAAAAACTTTGATTTCATGAATGTGAAGTTAAGTATAAAAAATTACTATTCCTCTTTATTTTTTATTTTCATTAACAAGGTATAAGCCCCTTTGGTAACGAATGAAGCGTCAATCGAATTACCTGGAATTGAAATGGATGTAAATCCATTTTCGGATTCCCCAATTTTCACTTCCATCATTTCAAACGTGTTTTTATCTTTAACAACAAACACATACTCTTTGTTTTCGAAACGAACGATTGCATCATCAGGCAAAACAAGTGCATCGTTGCTTTTTACTTCCAACTCTGCATTCATGTACATGCCTGGTATAAGCGACTTGTCATATTGTTCAAAATGACAATGCACTTCAACACTTCTTTCGTCCGATAAATCTTTTCCAATCAAAATAATTTCACAAGGATATTTTTTATCGGAATTATGATTGGTGTAGGCCATTAGTTTTTGACCAATGAACAATTTATCTAAATCTTTTTCGAATACGGTGAGCCCTAAATGAATGTCCTCAGGATTCACCAATTCAAATAATACATCGGTTGGATTTACATATTTACCAATGTTTACATTAACTGCCGACACATAACCGTCAATGGGTGAAGGAATAGAAACACTTCGAGAAATGGAATTTTCAGTTAACTTATCAGGATTGACACCTATTAATCTCAACTTTTCATTCAAGGATTTTAAGGTGATTTTTTGATTCAGATAATCCGCTTCTGCTTGTTGGAATGCTTTATCACTCGTTGCTTTGCTTTGGTTTAATTCTTTCTGACGATTAAAATCAGCTTCGGCATATTTTAAGTTTGCTGCAGTGGTTAAATAATCTTGTTGCAATTGAATGTATTGCTGATCTTCCATGGTGGCAATAATTTCACCTTTGGCAATGTGCATACCAGGTAGCAACTTTGTTGATTTCAGAAAACCTCCTAAAGGTACACTTATCGAAACCATGTTTTGAGGTGGCACATCAATAATACCATTCACTTTTAAAATGGAAGAAATTGATTTTTTCTCCAATTTACCAGTTTGCAAGGTCATGTTTTTTAATTGCGCATCGCTAAGCTGTACAACCGTTTCAACGGCAGTGGCAGTTTCAGTATTTTCTGTTTTTGTATCGGATCCACAAGCAACTAGCAATGCTGAGGAAACCAAAAGAAGCATATATTTTTTCATAATCAATATGTTTATTTACTTGTTAAATAATTTAGTTCAATGATGCTGTTGTTTAATTTTTTAACAGCATTTAAATAGTCCACTTTAATTGCAACTGCATGATTGGTTAACATTACCCATTCCAAGTAATTGATATTACCACTGCGGTATTGAACAAAGGCTGCATTTATTGTTTCTTCTGCATTTTTTATCGCCTTGTTCTCATAGTAATTAACCATGTTGGCGTTTGTAGAATACTCCTGCAGGGCTTTTTGATAGTTCAACTTAAACAGTGCATTACCAGCATTCACATTGTTCTCTGCAATTTGCTGATTGATTTTAAGTGTGCTAATCTTCGCTTTTTGAGATCCAAAAAATAGGGGAATACCAATTCCTGCCTGAAAGGATTGAAACCTGCTCGATGAACTGTAATAGACATTATCGGGTCCCATACCTGTGATGCTTGAATTGCTATAACCAGCAAATAAGTCGGGCAACAATAGTGATTTTTCTAATTTCAATTTCGACTTGCTGATTTGTTGTTGCTTTTCTAGTTGTAGTAAAAATGGATGTTGTTTTACAGCACTTTCATCGGCTATGAGTGGAGCATTCATTTTTAATGGTGTAGCTACTGGAACAACAATTGTTTTTCCATTTACCAATACATTAAACTCCAACAGTAAATTCGCATACTCCTGCTCTACCTGTTGCAACTGCATTTGTATTTGTCCACGTTGCGCTTCAGCCGTATTCTTTTCAAGAATATTACTCTCTCCTTTTTCGAACTTAAGCGCTGCATTTTTCAGAAATACACTATAAACACTGTCCATTCCAAGTAGAACAGATTTTACTTGAGCCGTATACACCAAGCTATAATAAATAGTACTTACTTCTTTTTTCAGCTCAGCTTTTCGGATAGCAAGTGTTAACTCTGCATTTTTCCACTCATTGGTGAGTACCGATTTTTGTTTAAAATACACCGTTGGGAATTTAAAACTTTGAGATACTCCAAACTTGGTATCGGTAAATGCACTATTAAACTGACCCCATTCACCAGTAACCGATGTTTGTGGAAGATCCCAAGCAGCTTGCTTAAGTTTTGAGTACGCTTCTACATTTAACTTGTCCGATTTAAAGGATAGGTTGTTTGCATAAGCAGAATCAATGGCTGCATTCAATTCAATGGGTTGTTGTGCGTATGATTTTATCGACAACACAGAAAGGAATGCAATAACCAATACAATTGCATTTACGGGCTTAACATGATGTTTATGCTTCTTGTGTTTTTTAGTAAATCCTTTTTCGAACAAGATGTACAAAATAGGCAAAACAAAAAGTGTTAAGAAGGTAGCTATTAACAATCCACCAATTACAACAGTCGCTAATGGTCGTTGCACTTCGGCACCTGCTCCATTACTTATTGCCATTGGCAAGAATCCCAATGATGCAACGAATGCAGTCATCAATACGGGGCGTAATCTGATTTTTGTTCCCATGAGTACAATTTTTCGAGTATCTGTCCAACCTTCCTCTTTGAGTCGATTAAACTCGGCAATTAACACAATACCATTAAGTACTGCGACTCCAAAGAGTGCAATGAATCCTACACCAGCAGAAATACTGAAAGGCATATCACGCCAAGCCAATGCAAAGATGCCACCTACTGCCGAAAGAGGAATAGCAGAATAAATTAATAAACCTTGCTTGATGGAACTGAATGAAAAATAAAGCAAGATAAAAATCAGCAACAATGAAATTGGAACAGTAATGCTCAACCTTGCTTTTGCTGCATTCAAATTTTCGAAAGCACCACCATAGGTAACATAATAACCTGCTGGGAATTTGATTTTGCTTTCTACCTTTTGTTGCAACTCTGTTACAATTGATTGTACATCGCGCCCCGCAACATTAAAACCGATAATAATTCTACGCTTTGCATCTTCGCGTTGTATTTGATTCGGACCTTCTTTTAATTCAACGTTCGCTAATTGATACAAAGGGATTTGTGAACCGCTAGGTGTTGCAATCAATAAATTTTTGATGTCATCGATGTTTTTGCGTTGTTCTCCATTTAATCGAACAACCATATCAAAACGTTTTTCGCCTTCGTACACAGCACCTGTCGACTGACCCGCTAAACCCGTATTTACAATACGATTGATGTCACTGATGTTAAGTCCGTATTGTGCAATGGCAGCACGATTATAAGCAATGATGACTTGAGGCATACCCGAAACAGGCTCCACATAAATATTTTTTGTACCTTCTACTGTCCCAGATAAATCACCTAGCAACTTTGCATAATGCGCAAGTGTATCCATATTTTCACCAAATATTTTACAAACAACATCTTGCTTTGCACCCGTCATTAATTCGTTAAAACGCATTTGAACAGGAAACTGAAAACTAGTGGTAATACCTGGAACATCAGCAACCGCTTTGCTCATTTTTTCGGACAGTTCAGGAAATGTTTTTGCAGAAGTCCATTCTTTTTTATCCTTCAAAATAATCATCATATCGGCTGCTTCCATTGGCATTGGATCGGTAGGAATTTCCCCACTACCAATTTTTGTCACCACTTGCTCAACTTCAGGAAATTGTTCCTTTAATATTTTAGCTGCGCGTTGTGTACTTTCAATGGTGGTATTTAAATTACTACCCATCAACACACGTGTTTCAACAGCAAAATCGCCTTCTTCCAAGGCTGGAATAAACTCTCCTCCCATGTTGGATAATACAAAAATGGAAATTGCAAAAAGCGTTAAAGCGGATGCAATTACTGTTTTAGGAACATTTAAAACTTTGTTTAAGGCTTTTTGATAATGACGTTCGAAGAACTCCATCATTTTATCGGAGAATGTTTTTTTATGAGTAATTTTTTTGCTCATGATCAATGAACTCATCATTGGCACATAGGTAAGCGATAAAATAAATGCACCTAATAAAGCAAATGCTACTGTTTGAGCCATGGGAATAAACATTTTCCCTTCAATGCCTTGTAAAGCAAAAGTTGGTAGATAAACAATCAAAATAATGATTTGACCAAACACTACACTTCTAGCCATTTTTGATGAAGCACCTGTTACTTCATCATCCATTTGCTGTTGCGATAATTGATTAACGGATGCAAAATGTTTACTATGAGTTAACTGATGTAAAACAGCTTCTACAATAAACACAGCACCATCTACAATTAATCCAAAATCAAGTGCACCTAGACTCATTAAATTTCCGATAACACCAAAAATGTTCATTAAAATAATGGCGAATAACATTGCCAATGGTATAACGGAAGCCACTAAAAAGCCAGCTCTTAAATTGCCCAGAAACAAAATCAAAACAAAAAGAACAATCAATGCACCTTCCATCAAATTTGTTTCAACAGTGCCAATTGCATTGTTTACCATTTTTGTACGATCCAAAAAAGGTTCAAGTACAATGCCTTCGGGCAATGTTTTTTGAATTTGAGAAATACGCTCTTTTACATTTTTGATAACATCGCTACTATTTTCACCTTTTAACATCATCACTACAGCACCGGCCACTTCACCTTTATCGTTATAACACATGGCGCCATAACGCGTAGCACTACCAAAACGAACATCGGCTACATCACGAATAAGTAAAGGTGTTCCATTGGATGTGTTTTTAATAAAAACCGATTTGATATCTTCAATACTACCGACTAAACCTTCGCTACGGATGTATAAAACAGTTGGTCCTTTTTCAATGTAAGCACCACCGGTATTTTGATTGTTATTTTCAAGTGCCGAAAACACATCGTTGATGGTAATGTTGTATGCTTTTAGTTTGGATGGCTCAACTGCAATTTCGTATTGCTTTAATTTTCCACCGAAACTACTAACATCGGCAACACCTTTTACACCTAGCAATTGTCTACGAACCATCCAATCTTGAATGGTTCGTAATTCCATTGCATCGTATTTGTTTTCGTAACCTTCTTTTGCACGAACCGTGTATTGATAAATCTCCCCTAAACCAGTTGTAACAGGTCCCATGGAGATAGAACCTACACCTTCGGGCATATCGGCTTGCACTTGTTGCAATCGTTCAGCCACTTGCTGACGAGCCCAATAAACATCAATTCCATCTTCGAAGACAATGGTAACCAAGGATAAACCAAAACGCGAAAAGCTTCGTATTTCGTGTAAACCAGAAATGTTACTATTGGCTAATTCGATTGGGAATGTGACTAAACGTTCAATATCCGTTGCTCCTAAAGAAGGAGCAACGGTTATTACTTGTACCTGATTATTGGTAATATCGGGTACGGCATCAATCGGCAATTTGGTAAATTGATAACTACCGTATCCGATTAATGCAATGACAAATAAACCAATGATTAGTTTATTCTTCACAGAAAATTCGATGATTTTATTTAGCATATTAGTCCTCCTCTTCTTGTTCACCACCATTAGCTGGCAGTGATTGATTTGTAGTTGAAGTGTTTAATTCGGTATGTCTGATTTTCCCTCCTAGATATCCTACTCTAGCCATTGAAATAAAAGATAGAATTGAAAAAAGTAGAACTACCACAAAGAATTTATTTGATACGGCTGGTTTTATTTTAGCCACAATTAAACTTACTATGGCAAACAATCCGGTTATTGACATCAGTATAATGGCAAATTCTGCTGCCTCTTCGTGCAATTCGATAGCAGATTCAGCAATGCCTGCAATATTTTCGATGCGTTCTTCGGCTGGCTCACCAGTAAAAAAAACAGGAAGTGCAATTATTGCCATTGCGGCAATAATGTAAGCGGAAAGTTCTTTGATTTTTGATTCATTTTTAATGAATCCATAGATTATGATAACAGTGCCGATCAACGTCCCAATGATGGGGAAATGATTCAGCAACAAATGAAGATGCGTTGCGTCCATGATAAAAAGTTTTAGAATTAATAATTACAATTCAATACCAGAAGTATTGAAATCAAGAATTATTAACAACTTTTAGGAGGCTGAAAAATAGCGTCTAGATTGTGATTCGGAATAAATTGAGCATGAAACGTATTGTGCTCAATTTCAACTGGGATAATAGAAAAACCCAATTTAGATTCGGGTAAGGTAAATACGGGCAGTAAATGAATGTGCCCAACATCGTTGGTATGCTTTAAAGGTAATGAATGGTGGTGAATATCATTATTTTCATTTGCATCACTACCATAATGCATTGATAAAAATTCTGCAAAAGAAATATTAGGTGTTTCTTCTTCTTGATGATGTTGGTAATGTTCAATAAGAACTGGAATTCTAGCAATATCCTCCACAAACGTATTGTTTGTAATAATTTGAAGAGAAATGAATATTGCAAAGATTAATTTCATAATACAAAGGTAATCAATAAAAAATTAGTAACACAAAAAAGAGGGGCGAAAAAAAATTTCTACCCCCCTCTATCCAACCAACGGAATTTAATTTATACAGTAGCAAAAACTATTATTTCGGGCTTAAATACAATTTTCGATTTAATAGAATTTGAAATCAAACAAGCTGCTTCGGATTTTGTTAAAATACGTTCCGCACGTTCTCTATCTTCTTCTTTTTTTATAACCAACTTAGGAGACAGTTCCACCTCACTCATCATGTACTTTCCTTCTACCATTTCTAATTTGCCATTCGCTTTGCAATCAAAACTTACAAAATCTAATTTTGAATTTTCGGCTACTGCTAAAAAGGTGGTCATTAAACAACTGCTAACTGCAGCCGTAAACAAATGCTCTGGCGACCAAATCCCTTCAATTCCTTTTGGGAATTCAGGTGGTGTTACCACTTCAATTTTATCATTCAATACAGGTGAACTCACTACACCTTTTCTATCTTGTTTCCAATGAAGATTTACTTCATAATTGTGCTCGTTTGCCATAATTATATATTTTTATTGATAGCATTTACTATCGGTTCTTTTAATGTTAAGCCTTCAGCACTCCATACAATCGCTCCGTTTTTATAAAGAACTAAGGTTGGTAAATATTCAATTTTCAATTCATCAGCAACAGCTTTGTTTTCTTCCACATCCATTTTCAAGAAAATTAGTTTGTCTTTGTAAGTTATTGCAACCTCTTCTAACATTGGAGCCATTTCCTTGCATGGTGCACACCACACAGCATTAAAATCGACCAATACCAATTTATCCGTTTTTAAAACATCTTTGTATTCGGCCATGCTCATTCCTTTTGATTTAGCTACTGTTTCAGTTTTTTCAGTTAACACAACACCCATATCCACCAGCTTTTGAGCATTGGACCAAGCACGCATACCACCATCTAATTCATAGATTTCTTTAAATCCCATATCCACCATTTTGTTGACAGCACCAGCACTTCGTCCACCCGATAAACAATAAACAAATACAGGTTTTGTTTTATCCATTTTTTGAATTTCGGTTTCAAAAGCATCACCATTCCAATCAATATTGATCGCATTTTTAATATGTCCATCGCTGTATTCACCTGGAGTACGAACATCTGCTATCTGTGCATCGGCTGTTTCATTCATCTTTTTTTCAAAAGCATCAGCAGCAAGTGTACCGCCTACTCCATTCTGAGAAGCATTGGATTTACAAGCAGTAAAACCGATTGCGATAAATAGGAATAATAATCCTGAAATTTTTAAAATTGATTTTTGCATAAACGATTATTTTAAGAGTGTAATTCGATAATTTGTTTTAATTGCTCGGCCTGAACAACGCCTGATTGACGCCATTTCACCTCTCCTTTTTTGAATAAAATCAAAGTAGGTACGCCTTGAATTTTATAAGCACTAGCAGCCTGCGGGTTTTTATCTACATCTACTTTTAAGATACTTGCATTGTCGCCCACCTTACCTGCCAACTCTTTTAAGATTGGAGCCATCATTTTGCATGGCCCACACCATTCAGCAGAAAAATCAACTAATACAGGCTTATCCGAATTAATAAGTTCATTAAATGTTGCCATGGTTTTTATTTTTTAATTGTTTCATAAACGATTTCTTTTTCCTCCACACCTTTTTCATTCTTATAATTTGTAGAACATCCTGTGGAGCCACAACAACCAACATTAAAAACAGCTTGAAGTGTGAAAACCGTTCCTAAAAGTCCCATTAGTTTATCGTGCTCCGAAAATGCTGCACCCAATGCTAGTAAACCTAACACTAGGCGCAACACCCTAACAGTATTCCAATTACTTAAAATTGTTTGTAGCATTTTTATTTATAGCTATTTACATTCATCCAACTACCACCATTATGAACATTTTCATAACCTTTACCTTTTAATTGACTTTTAGCAACACCACTTCTCATTCCAGAAGCACAACAAGTAATAATTGCTTTGTCTTTTTTTAATTTAGCCAAATTACTACCCAATTGATCCAATGGAATATTGATTGAACCTTTTACATGTCCACCCGCATATTCTGCTTTTGAACGAACATCAACTATGATAGCTCCTTCTTTAATTAGCTGAGCTAAATCTACTTTAGGTCCCATGCCGAATAATTTTTTTAATGTATTTATCATCTTTAATTTTTTAGTTGTTTTTATAATAATTTACATCCATCCAAGAACCACCATTGTGCACATCTTCAAATCCTTGTTGCATAAGGTACATGGTTGCTTGTCCGCTTCTTCCACCCGATAAGCAGCAAAGCACTATCGGTTGATTCATTGCTTTAAATTCTTCGATGCGTTGTGGAATTTCATTTAAAGGAATATTGATTGACCCTACAACATTTCCACCTCTAAATTCATCTCTAGTGCGAACGTCAACAATTGTTGCTTTGTTCGATTTAATTAATTCATCTAATCTCATGATTGTTTTTTTTATGGTTTTAATAGTAAAAAAGCTCCTCTCCTACTTTATCGAACAACTTGGAGCTTTTGATAATCGGAATTAGTCGTTTTTCTTACATGTGTTGATTCCGAAAATTGTGTAAAGTGGGCAAAAGCTAATGACACTTGTCAAAATAAATACTGCTGATAAAACAAGTAACACTAATGCTACAGTTCCAGAAATTACATTTGCAAAATAAAGTGCGATAACAACAAGTGCAATTAGAACTCTAATCACCCTGTCGATGTTTCCCATGTTTTTTTTCATTGTTGGTTGGTTTTGGATTGTGAATATTAATTTATTTACGACACAAAAGTACAACCGTGAACAAACACGAATCAGTGACAAATATCACATAGCTTATAAAATGGTGATTTTATTGCGGGAGAGGGCAATCTTTTTTTCTCGCTCAAGCTGCTTTAACAGGCGAGATACTACTTCACGAGCAGTACCTAACTCATCGGCTAATTGCTGATGAGTTACACTTATTTCCTTGCTACCAGTTAATTGTTGCTTTTTTTGAAGCAATTCAACAATACGCTGATCTATTTTTTGAAATGCCATTGCATTTACAACGGATAATAGCTCTTCGAAACGTTTGTGATACAATTTGAATATAAAATCGCACCAAGAAGGGTATTTAGAAACCCACTCCTGAGCATTGTGTATTGGAATTAATAAAATCTCAGAATCTTCTTCAACAACGGCCTTTACTTTACTTTTGTCATTGCTGATACCACCAAGAAATGACATCACACAGGTTTCGCCAGCTTTTATATAATAGAGTAAAATCTCTTTCCCATCTTCCTCCTCACGCATTACCTTCAAACTTCCTTGCAATACAATTGGAAGTGTTTTGATATAACTGTTTTCCTGCAAAATAACATCACCCGCTTTAAAGTTTTTAATGGTACCACTCTCCATTAAATGCTTCTTCATCTCTTCATCGATGTTCGGAATGCTAATTTTTGCGCTATCGTTTATCATACTTCAAAGATAGAAATTTTAAATGTAAATTTGTAAACGATTTATGACGAACACAAAAAGTAAACACGACCCATTTGCAGTTTTAAAAGTAAAAGAATTTCTTTTCTTTTTAAATACCCGATTCTTTCTAACACTTGCCATTCAAATGCAAAGTGTGATTGTGGGCTGGCAGGTCTATAAAATTACGGGCGATGTGTTGGACCTTGGTTTAATTGGCTTGGCCGAAGCAATTCCTTTTATTGCTGTTTCTTTATTTTCTGGACATGTTGCTGATGTGGTGAGTCGTAAAAAAATCATAATTATTGCCACTTCCTTTTTAACCGTTTCTACATCTGCACTGCTTTATTTTTCATTAGACACAAGTACTATTCTTCTGCAACATGGCACCATGCCTATTTTCATTGTAATTGGCTTTACAGGAATTGTTCGTGGTTTTATTTCCGCTTCTTTTCCTTCGTTCATGTCGCAATTGGTTTCTCGCGATTTGTATACCAATGCTGCAACATGGAACAGTACCGTTTGGCATGTCGCTTCTATCGTTGGTCCGGCAATGGCTGGATTCATTTGTGCCGTTAGCTTTACCGCTGCCTACAAAGTAAACATTGCATTAATTGCCATTTCTATTTTTTCGTTTTTATTCATTAAATCCAAACCACTTCCTAAAAAAGAAAAAGCCGAAAGTCTTTTCGAAAGTTTAAGTGCTGGTATCAAATTCGTTTTTAAAAACCAATTGATTTTGGGAGCATTGTCATTGGATTTATTTGCCGTATTGTTTGGAGGAGCGGTTGCGATGTTACCAGCATTTGCGGATAAAATATTGCATGTGGGTGCCATTGAATTAGGATTTTTAAGAGCTGCTCCAGCTTTGGGTGCTGTGGTAATGGCATTGATAATTGCTTACAAGCCACCTACACAAAATGCAGGGCGTAATTTATTTTTATCCATTGCAGCTTTTGGTGCTGCTACTATTTTGTTTGGTATAAGTGAAAATTATTATTTATCCCTTTTCTTTTTATTTTTAACAGGAGCATTCGACAATGTAAGTGTGGTAATCCGCCACAGCATTTTACAATTAGCGACTCCTGATAACATGCGTGGAAGGGTTTCGGCTGTGAACAGCATTTTTATAGGTTCCTCCAACGAAATCGGTGCTTTCGAATCTGGTGTTGCTGCACGTTCGTTGGGATTAAAAGCATCGGTAGTGTTTGGTGGTATCATGACCATTTTAATTGTTGCAGCAACCGCCAAAATAGCTCCGAAACTAAGAAAGCTGAATATGAAGAACATTGAATAGATAAGATACAAGGTATTAGACTTTAGACGTAAGACCTAAGATGTTAAAGAATGGTTTTTATCTTTGATCGTTTCGTATTTATGACACTATTCATATTTCGTAGTTCTAAAATTGCTTTTATAAGAAGAATGAATTACATTTAGTAAATGAAAAAACTTCTTTACCTTCTCCTGATTGCAAGTAGCATTAGCTGCACTAGTCCAACCTCAAGCAATAGTGAATCAACTGACAGTAATTTTCAAGATTCAACTCTATCCAATAAGGAGCTTCTAAACAAAGTTGACACTATCAATTTTACTGGAGCAGATGGTTTAAAACAAGGGAAATGGATAGAAAACAATTATTCGAAAAATCCTTCAGAGGGTGTTTATAAAAACAGTATCAAAGAAGGAGTTTGGACAGAATACTATAACCAACAACGTAAAAAAGTTAAAAGCAGAATTACTTATTTCGATGGTAAAATGCAAGGTGCTGCTGTTTTATTTGACAGCATTACTTCAGACTCTACTATAGGAACATATTTAGAAAATAAATTTATTCCTAATAGTAAAAATGAAAAGCAATAAAATGATTCGAACAAAATGAAAAAATTGATTTATCGAATTTTGATATTTTTTCACGTTTTTATAACATGGAGTGCTTCGGGCCAAGTCTATTTTAATAAAAGTATTCCATTAATAAATAGTCAAGCAGCATTATCTATTCAAGAGCTTAGCGGAGGAGGTTATTTAATTGCTGGGCAAAACTACAAATCTTCGATGCAGACACTCTATTTTATGAGGATAGATGCTAATGGTGATACGCTTTGGACAAAAGAATATGGGAATCCATTAAATTATTATTGGGTTAGTTATAGTTCTTTAAACACAACCTCTGATGGTAATTATATTTGTGCTGGAACTATTCAAGACACGACATCTAATAGCGATGCTTTATTAGTAAAATTTACCATAAATGGTGATACCCTCTGGACAAAAAAATTCGGTGGACCATATTATGATGCGGGACGTGATTGTCAACAAACTATAGATGGAGGATATATGTTAGTTGTCGATAGTGATAGTCTAAATAATGGAATGAATGATTTTGTTTTAATCAAAACTGATAGTTTAGGTAATTTAGAGTGGCGAAGAAGGTATGATGCAGGTGGTTATGATGTGCCTGTTTGTGGCTTCCAAACACAAGATAATGGTTTTATCATTTCAGGTGCTAGAGGTTCGAATTCGAGTAGCACATCAAATTGGATTGTAAAAACAGATAGTACCGGGCAAATGGAATGGGTTAGAACTTTTAGTTCAGGAGGAAATGATGGACTGTGCTGGATCTCACAACTTTCAAATGGTGAATACATTTCAACTGGGGCAAAAGTTGTTACTGGCATGAACAAACAAGCTTGTATTAGAAAATTAAAAATAGATGGAACTATAAATTGGGAAAAACTGTTTGGAAGTGTTGGCAATGATGCATTTCTTTTCAATGTTCAAGAGTTTTCAGGAAGTTATGTTTTTGTTGGAAATTACACTAATCTCTCAGGTAAATATGAAGGTAGTTTGCTAAAAACAGATACAACCGGAAATCAAATTTGGGAAAGGACATTCTATTACAGCCCCTTGGTAAATAATTACGTATGTGATATTAAAACAACTTCAGACAATGGGTTCATCGTTTGTGGACAGACTGTTGGTATAAGCGGTGATGTTTGGTTTGTAAAAGTCGATAGCAATGGTTGTGAAATTTCGAATTGCAATGTTGGAATAGAGGAAGAGAATAATGAAAATGAAATATTTAAACTTTATCCAAATCCTACTAATAGCAATTTAAACCTTTCAATAAAGGGAGAAAATTTGAATGAGTATAACATCTCTATTACCGATATTATTGGCCAAAAACAAACGTTTGGGAGATCCAATTCGGTTCTTTTTCTTGAAGAATTACCTCCAGGGATATACATTATTACCGCAATAAGTAAAAATGGAGAGCATAATGTATCTCAAAAATTTATCAAACAATAAAAAGTAAATTACAATTTCGAGAATATCTTCCCAGGATTTAAAATATTATTCGGATCAAATGCTTTTTTGATAGCACGTTGAATATCCAATGCTTTATCAGAAAATACAATTCCCATAAATTCTTGTTGGATTAAACCAATGCCATGTTCACCACTAATGGTTCCACCTAAATTTTTACAAATGGTAAATATTTCGGCAATCGCTTTTTTAATATAATCTCCATCCCATTGTTCGTCTGTTAAATCTCCTTTTATTAAACGTATGTGCAAATTACCATCACCCGCATGTCCGTAACACACACTCTTAAAATTATAACGACTCCCCACTTCCTTCACTCCTCTCACCAATTTTGGTAATTCAGCACGTGGCACCACGGTATCCTGTTCTTTACTAATCGCATTCATTTTTACGGCTTCATTTATTTTTCTACGCAACTTCCATAACTCAATCTTCTGAGCAGCACTATCTGCAAACAATACTTCTGATACATTGTACTTGCTCATCAATTCAGCAATTTGTTCCATCTCTTTCATCATGGTATCCAAATCATTTCCATCTACCTCAATCAGCAAATGTGCTTGAATGTCATCTTCTAATTTTACCACACTGCTCTCGACATGTTTGCTTACCCAATCCAATGCATCGCGTTCCATCAATTCCAAAGCACTTGGTGTAAATCCGGCTCTAAACACTTCACTTACTGCAGCACATGCTTCATCTAAATCGAGAAATGGAACTAACATCAATAAATCATGCTTAGGCAATGGCAATAAACGAACAATTATTTTTGTTACAACTCCCAATGTTCCTTCACTACCCACCATCAATTGTGTTAAATTATAACCCGTGGAATTTTTAAGGGTGTTTGCACCGGTCATGATGATTTCACCTGTTGGCAATACCACTTCTAAATTTAAAATATAATCTTTTGTAGTACCATACTTTACACATTTCGGTCCTCCACTACCGTGCGCTATGTTACCACCTAAAAAACAACTGCCTTTACTTGCTGGGTCGGGCGGATAAAACAAACCTTCCTCTTTCACCGCATTTTGAAATGCTTCATTGATAACACCGGGTTCTACTGTTGCTTGCAAATTTCGTTTATCAATTTCCAATACCTGATTAAAACGTTCCATGCTCAAGGAAATACCAGCATTTATTGCCAATGCTCCACCCGCCAAACCTGTTCCTGCTCCACGTGGAGTAACCGCAATCAAGTGTTCGTTCGCCAATTTTAGTATCAAGGAAATTTCCTGAGCTGTTCTCGGTTTTACTACCACTTCGGGCAAAAACACCAACTGCTCCGTTTCATCATGCCCATAATTTTTCAGATTGTCAGTATCGACTAAAACATTTGAGTCGCCAACAATTGCCTTTAATTGTTGAAGTATAGCGGGTGTTAGTTTGTTATAGGACATGTGTTTTAATTTATTCAATTACTCCTTAAAATGGTCATTCAACCACTCATCACTTTTTACAAAAAAGTTAAATCTTTATTGTTATTTTCGTTCCTATCAAAATTATATAAATAAAGTAGATATGAAACGACTTTTTATCATAGGTTTTTCAATGCTAATGGTTAATAACCTTAGTGCACAAAAAAAAGAAATCACACTTGAAGATATTTGGAAAAATGGGACCTTCCGTTCTAAATCAGTAAACGGGCTTGTTTCCATGAATGATGGCATTCATTATTCAACACTTGAACGTGATACCGTATTTAAATATGAATACAGCAAAGCTTCTAAACCCGAAATGATTGTTTGCAAAAACAATTTGGTTATTGATGGGAAAGAATTAAAAATTGATAGCTATCAGTTTAGTGCCGATGAAAGTAAAATGTTGATTGCTACCGATAAAGAACAAGTATACCGTCATTCTACGCGTGAAAACTATTATGTGTACGATCGAAAAACAAAAACAATCAATCCAATCAGTACCACTGAAAAACAAATGTATGCTCGTTTTTCACCCGATGGAAGCAAAGTCGGATTTGTGAGAGGGAACAACATTTACATCAAAGATTTAGTATCTGGAAAAGAAACACAAGTTACTACCGATGGAAAACACAACAGTATTATTAATGGCGCTACCGACTGGGTGCATGAAGAAGAATTTGCATTTTCGGTAGCTTACTTCTGGAGTCCCGACAGTAAAAAAATTGCATATTACAAGTTTGACGAAAGCAAAGTAAAAGAGTTTTCCTTTGATGAATTTAATAATCAATTGTATCCGAACCAATATCGTTTTAAATACCCGAAAGCGGGTGAAGACAATTCAATTGTAACGATTCATACATTTGATTTGACAAGTACTGCCGACAAAAAAATGGACATTGGTAAAGAAACCAACCAATACATCCCGCGCATTAAATGGACAATGGATTCAAACGTACTTTCAATTGTTCGTATGAATCGTTACCAAAACAAATTGGAGTTATTGTTAAATGATGCTACCACAGGCGTTTCTAAAGTAATATATACCGAAACAAGTACTACTTACATTGACATACATCCTGGTCAGGGCGACTACGTTTACTTTACGCCTGACAATAAAAACTTCGTTATTCAAAATGAAACAAGTGGTTTTAACCACCTGTACCTTTATTCCATGGATGGAAAATTGGTAAATCCTATCACGAAAGGAAACTGGGATGTGGTTCAACTAAAAGGAATTGATGAAAAAACAAAGACCATTTTCTACATCGCTTCTGAAACTTCTGCAAATGAAAAAGATATTTATTCGGTTAAATTGGATGGAAGTTCGAAAACAAAAGTTTCTGCAACAACAGGAAATCATGTTCCCGAATTTAGCAATGGAATGAAATATTTTATTGATGTATATTCCGATGCAAATACACCAACCACCACTGCGGTTTTTGATGCTAAAGGAAAACAAATTAGAGTGCTTGAGAACAATCAGGATTTAAAAAACAAAATGCAAGAGTTCAATATCAGTAAAAAAGAGTTTTTTATGTTCAAAACTACTGAAGGTATCGACTTGAATGCATGGATGATTAAACCACAAAATTTTGATGCAGGCAAAAAATACCCTGTTCTATTAATTTTCTATGGTGGACCGGGCAGAAACATGGTTGCGAATGCATTCGACCGCGATTATTTTTGGCATCAGCTACTTGCTCAAAAAGGATATATTGTAATGTGTGTTGATAATAGAGGAACGCAATTTAGAGGAAGAGAATTCAAAAATTGTACTTATAAACAATTAGGGAAACTTGAAGTGGCCGATCAAATTGAAACGGCTAAATATTTAGGAACGCAAGCTTATGTTGATAAATCGAGAATTGGAACTTGGGGCTGGAGTTTTGGTGGTTATTTAAGTTCGTTGTGTATTACCAAGGGAGCCGATTATTTCAAAACTGCCATTGCGGTTGCTCCAGTTACAAACTGGCGTTATTACGATAACGTGTATACCGAGCGTTATATGAGTTTGCCTCAAGAAAATGCAGAAGGATATGATGACAACTCGCCTATTAACCACGTTAAAAAACTGAAAGGCAAGTACTTACTAGTACATGGCAGTGGCGATGACAATGTTCATTATCAAAACTCCATGGAAATGATCAGTGCATTGGTAAAGGAAAATAAACAATTTGATTTGTTTATCTATCCCGATAAAAACCACAGTATAATGGGCGGAAACACCCGACTACACCTGTATACCAAAATGACCAATTTTATTTTGGAGAATTTGTAATTACGAGGTATAAAGTAGTGAGAATCAATCATTAAAACTAACGCTAAACAACTGATAAGCAATACAATAGACGTATAACAATAAAGATTTGAGTTATTTGTAACCCTACTTGATACCTGATACTTACTACTAAATACCAGATACCTGATACTAAACACTTGATACTTTCTACATAATTCTATATATTCGCCAACTCTAATCTAAATTATTAACTAAAAAGATACTCTATGTCAGAAGTAAAACAAGGTCACCCGAAAGGGCTTTATGTACTTTTTGTAACAGAAATGTGGGAGCGCTTTAGCTACTACGGAATGCGTGCAATTTTTGTTCTATTCTTAACAAAAGCCTTAATGTATGATAAAGCTTTTGCTAGTGATATTTATGGTAGCTACACAGGATTGGTATACTTAACACCATTGATTGGTGGTTATATGGCTGACAGATATTGGGGTAATCGCAAATCTATTATTATTGGTGGTGTAATGATGGCGATTGGACAGTTTTTTATGTTCATGGCTGGTTCATTCTACGAAAACATTGACATGGCTCGTGTTTTAATGTTGGTTGGTTTAACACTTTTGATTTTAGGTAATGGATTTTTCAAACCAAATATTTCGACAATGGTTGGTCAACTTTATCCAAAAGGTGATAAGCGCATTGACTCTGCATTTACCATTTTCTATATGGGTATTAACCTTGGAGCATTTATGTCGCCATTAATTTGTGGTGGATTGGGTGATACAGGAAATCCTGCTGATTTTAAATACGGATTTTTAGCAGCATGTATTGGTATGACTGTTAGTACTATCTTATTTGTTTGGTTGAAAAACCACTACATTGTAACTCCTGATGGGGCACCAATTGGTGCAAAACCAAACACACAAAGAAATGATGCTGATGTAGATACAGTTGCTGAAGCAAAATCAGAATTTACAATGAATCAAATCCTTACTTGGGTTGGGATTGAGATTGGTTTATTTGCATTGTTTTTCTTCTTAGATCAAGGTGTTATCGGATCATTTATCTTCTCATTATCCATCGCTGCTCCAGGATTCATTATCTCTGACAGAAGCTTAACGAAAATTGAAAAACAACGTATTTGGGTAATTTACATCGTTGCGTTCTTCGTTATTTTCTTTTGGGCTGCCTTTGAGCAAGCTGGTGCTGCACTTACGTTCTTTGCTGAAGAGCAAACAGATCGTTTTGTTGGAATCCATCTTTCTAAAGGCGTTTTAAGTTCAATCTACGCTGTTCTTGCTGGTATCTTAGCATTTATTGGATTCCGTGTTTTCACCAAAATGAAAAACGAGTTAAAGGGTGTTAGAGAACTTATCCTTATTTTAATTACTGCTGGTATTGCATACTTTATTTATGCAATCATGAAATTATCATCAGAAGGAACTAACATCGATGAAATCCCTGCATCTTTCTTCCAATCGGTTAATGCAATTGCTATCGTTATTTTTGCACCACTTTTCTCTATCCTTTGGACGTTCTTAGGAAAGAAAAACATGGAGCCTGCTTCACCTTACAAACAATCAATTGGTTTATTCTTATTAGCGGTTGGATATGTTGTAATTGCAATGGGTGTAAAAGGAATTGATGCATCAACAAAAGTGAGTATGATGTGGTTGTTAAGCTTATACTTAATCCACACATTTGGTGAGTTGTGTTTATCACCAATTGGTTTATCAATGGTAAACAAATTAGCTCCAGTTAAATTTGCGTCTCTTTTAATGGGCGTTTGGTTCTTATCTACAGCTTCTGCAAATAAATTTGCTGGAACCTTGAGTTCATACTACCCAGAAACAATGATTACAGTTTCTGCAGTAGAAGGTCAACAAATCGAAAAAGGAGTTACGCTTTCTACAAAACTTGATAAAGCTGAAGAAATAAATGGAACAAAATACATTAGTATTGATGCCATCAGCTTTGAAGGAGTAAAAGATCCTGCAATTAAAGCATCTATTGTTGAGAATATCTTCAAAGGTTCTATGATTAAGGAAAAATCTTTCGCTGGCTATACCATTAATAGCTTATACACATTCTTTATGTTATTCGTTGTAATGGCTGGAATAGCATCAATTATCTTGTTCTTCCTTTCTAAAAAATTATTACAAATGATGAATGGAGTGAGATAACCCATTTCTAGAATCTTTATAAAAAGGTCAAACATTGGTACAATGTTTGACCTTTTTGCTTAAATAACTTATCTTTACATTATAATTTTACACCATGATTAAGAAAGTACTTATCGCATTAAGCGTTGCTATTGTAGTTGTAATTGCACAAAGTTTTATTAGCAATTCAATGAATGTATCCGATGAAAAAGGACCTGTTAAATGGTATACTTTTTCGGAAGCTGTTGAACTTCAAAAGAAGACTCCTAAACCCATCATGGTGGATGTATACACGCAATGGTGCGGACCTTGCAAAATGATGAGCAAAAACACCTTTGGCAACGAAGCAATCGCTAAATACTTAAACGAAAATTTTTATCCTGTAAAATTTGATGCTGAAACGTTCGACAGTGTTGCATTTAATGGATATGTCTTCAAAAATCAAAATGCACCTGGTACTCCTCGTCCTGTTCATGATTTTGCTGTTTCTATCTTAGATGGTAAACTATCCTACCCTTCCATCGTATTTTTAAACGAGCAAGTACAACGTATACAAGTAGTAGTTGGTTATTACCAAGCCCCACAATTTGAGCCCATCATGAAATATTTTGGTAGTGGAAAATACAAGGATACTAAATGGGAGGATTTTGAGAAAAGCTTTACACCTGAAATAAAATAGAACCTTTTTGTAATAAATTCGTAAGAGTTAACAGAATAAAGAAAACAACTGAGTTTTATGGACACAAAAGTGGAAATCATGAACTTGAAAGAAAAGATACTTCAAGTATTGGAAATGAAAAAATTTACGTATGCTGACTTAGCATCGTATTTGAATATATCTGAACACGACTTGGATTACGCTTTAGAACATAACACATTAGAAATAAGAACATTAGAGCTAATATCTAAAGAGTTACGCATCCCTCTTTACAGCTTCTTTCGTGAGAATTTTAATGGATTTGACTTTGAAAAGGAGCCATATTACAATGTTAATATTTGGAGCAAAGAAGAGGCTAAATTCACCCTTGAGTTAAAAGCCTTACGTCAGGAGGTTGAACAATTAAGAGCCGAACTTCGTCAGAAAGATTTATTAATTGATGCCTTAGAAGGTCAAATAACAAAAAATTAAACGCTTTTGCCAATAATAAAAAAGCCCCGTTTAGAATTCTAAACGGGGCTTTTCTTATTCTGTAAACGATTATTTCTTAACGTACATTACTTCTTTGACAGCCTTAATAACTCTTGCAGCATTTGGCAACGATGCTTCAATCAATGTTGGTGCATATGGCAATGGAACATCCGCACAAGTTACACGCAACACAGGAGCATCTAAATAATCAAATACATCCTTTTGCACTCTAAATGCTAATTCAGAAGAAATAGAAGCCAATGGCCATGCTTCTTCTACAATTACCAATCTATTGGTCTTTTTAACCGAATTAATAACAGTTGGGTAGTCTATTGGTCGAACTGAACGCAAATCAATTACTTCTGCACTAATGCCTTCTTTTTCCAATTCAGCAGCAGCAGCCAAAGCTTGTTTCATGATTTTACCAAAAGAAACAATGGTAACATCTTTACCTTCTTTTTTAATATCAGCAACTCCAATTGGAATGATGTATTCTCCTTCAGGAACTTCTCCTTTATCGCCATACATTTGCTCACTCTCCATAAAAATAACTGGATCATTATCACGGATAGCCGATTTCAATAAACCTTTAGCATCGTATGGATTTGAGGGAACAACTACTTTTAAACCTGGACAATTTGCAAACCAGTTCTCAAATGCTTGAGAATGTTGAGAGCTCAGCATACCAGCCGAAGCTGTTGGTCCACGGAATACAATTGGCACCGAAAACTGACCGCCACTCATACTCATCATTTTTGCTGCAGAGTTGATGATTTGATCAATTGCTACCAATGAGAAATTGAAGGTCATAAATTCAACAATTGGACGTAAACCATTCATGGCTGCACCAACAGCAATACCTGCAAAACCAAGCTCCGCAATAGGTGTATCAATTACACGCTTTTCACCAAACTCGGCAAGCATTCCCTTACTTACTTTATAAGCACCATTGTACTCTGCCACTTCCTCCCCCATCAAAAATATTTTTTCATCTCTGCGCATTTCTTCGTTCATTGCTTCACGTAATGCTTCACGAAATTCAATTGTTCTCATAGCTGATTTTTTATTTGAAACACAAATTTAATGTTTTTGTTGAAAATAGATTGAATAAATTATTTTCTGTATTTCTCGGTTAATTCGAATACATGGGTTAAAATCTCCTGTTCTGTTTCATCGAAAACCATGCTTCTTCGTTCAAACACCTTTGTAGCCACCTCAAATGCATCCTTCAATTTATAGGTTGTGAAGCCAGCAGCACCGCCCCAGGAGAAAGATGCCACAAAATTACGTGGGAATCCAGAACCAAAAATATTGGCATTTACCCCTACAACGGTTCCTGTATTAAACATGGTATTGATACCACATTTGCTGTGATCGCCCATAATTAAACCACAAAATGTGAGTCCAGTCCCTACAAAACGCTCCTTATCATAATTCCAAAGCTTTACTTCGGCATAATTGTTTTTTAAATTCGAGTTATTGCTATCTGCACCAATATTGCACCATTCGCCTAAAACGGAATTACCCAAGAAACCATCGTGTGCTTTGTTGGAGAAGCCAAATATTACGGAGTTGTTTACTTCGCCTCCCACCTTGCTGTGCGGGCCAATGGTGGTTGGACCATATATTTTAGCTCCAAGTTTTAATGCCGAATGCTCTCCCAATGAGAATGGTCCACGTACAATGGAACCTTCCATGATTTCGGCATCTTTACCAATGTATATAGGGCCTGTACTTGCATTTAAGATTGCACATTCAACAACAGCTCCTTCTTCTACAAATATATTTTCAGGGGCAATCACTTGGTTTGTTGAACTCAAAGCCAATGATTTTCGGCCTTTTGTAACCAATTCGAAATCGGATTTAATGGCCTCTCCATTTTTAGAAAATATATCCCATGGATTTTCGATGCTCATTGCTTTTGCATGCGATTCGTATTTTGTAAAATCGGTCAATGCAGCAGCAGCAAAAGATTTAACATTACCCGTATTGGCTGCTACAACTTTAGCTGAATCCATCAATGCCTCATTCGGCTTTAATGTTTTGATTTCAGCAACTAGTTTTTCGTTTGGACAAACAGCACCATTTACCCAGACATTATCGGTATCAATGGTGAATTCTGTTGGATATTTTTTGCTCAAATAATCTTCTGTTTTTGAAGATGTTTTTGCTTGAAGCATTTTCTCCCATTTTTCACGAATGGTTAAAATACCAATTCGGATATCGGCAACCGGACGAGTGAACGTTAGTGGCAATAAATTGGTACGTGATGCATCATCAAATAAAATGTAATTCATAGATAGAATGTATTAATTCAAATTAACTTCAGGTTTATTAAGCATTGCAATGTAAGTATCCACTTGTCTCAAAAAGTATTTTAGTTTTTGAGTATTGTCAGAATCAATCATCATATCATAAATGATTTCGTCTTGCTCTTTGTATTTCCCAACCTTAAATTTTGCCTTCGACAATGCAGCAATGTATTTTAAAGGAAAATGATCGTGAATGTTCAAGTCAATCAACAAATCGTATTCTTCATTGATAAAATTTTCAATGATATGAGTACTTGGTTTTCCATACCAATTCAATTCTTTTAATGAAAAGAAGTCGTATTCTAATTTTGAATACGTTAGTTCTGGAATTTTTTTATCACTAAAAAAGCCTAATACTTTCACTTTTTTATTGCTCTCACGCAAGTACACCAAGTAACGTTTTACCAATTCAAAGTCTTCTGGATTAGAAGCGTCAAATAAAATCCCGACTGTTCTAATCTGGTTGAAATTAAATTTAGTTGGTTTTAACTCACGTTTGATTGCAGAAAGCTCTTGTTTGAGTGTTCTGTAAGCAATGGCAAGTTTTATATTTTTAAATAAACCCATTTGTTTAATTTATCATCGTTATAAAATCATCTTCCGAAATAATTTTCACACCCAACTTTTCGGCTTTCTTTAATTTTTCAGGCCCCATATTATCCCCTGCAATCACATAACTGGTTTTACCAGAAATAGAACCTACATTTTTACCACCATTTTGTTCGATGGCTTTTTTCAAATCATCGCGCGAGAATTTACTGAACACTCCTGAAACCACAAAAGATAAATCTTTTAACTTATCACTCGTATTCGTTAACTGTTCGTCCGACAATTGAAATTGTAATCCAGCATGTTTTAATCGATCTATAATTTCAACATTGCGACTATCAGCAAAATAAGCCACAATGGTTTGAGCCGTTTTTTCGCCAATATCTCCTACTTCCAACAAAGCCTCTACACTGGCTGCTGCTAATGCATCAATGTTTTTAAAATAATAAGCTAACTTTTTTGCTGTTGTTTCTCCAATATGACGAATACCAATTGCATACAATACACGTTCAAATGTTATTTGTTTCGATGCTTCAATACCCGCCAGTAAATTATTAGCACTCTTCTCAGCCATACGCTCCAACTTCAATACATCTTCTTTCTTTAAAACATAAATATCGGCAATCGTTTTCACCAAGCCTGCATCATAAAACAAGGCAATGGTTTCGGCACCCATGCTATCAATATCCATTGCTTTGCGTGAAACAAAATGCTCCATTCTGCCTTTCACTTGAGGTGGACACTCCAACTCGTTCGGACAATAATGGTTTGCTTCCCCTTCGCTTCGAACCAACTCGGTTCCACACTCCGGGCAATGCGTGATGTATTTTGTAGGTGGTAATGCCGTTGCAAACAAATCGTTGCCACCACCAACAGGTCGTTTACTTTCATCCACACCAATTATTTTAGGGATGATTTCACCGCCTTTTTCAACGAACACAGTATCACCAACACGTACATCTAATTTCTCAATGATGTCGGCATTGTGCAAGGAAGCACGCTTTACGGTTGTTCCAGCAAGCAATACAGGTTTCAAATTAGCAACAGGCGTTATTGCTCCTGTTCGTCCAACTTGATAAGAAATACTTTCTAATAGTGTAGCAACACGTTGTGCTTTGAATTTATAAGCAATGGCCCAGCGTGGCGATTTAGCAGTAAAACCAAGCGTTTTTTGCTGGTCGTATGCATTTACTTTCAACACAACACCATCAATATCAAACTGCAAGTGCTCACGCTCCACATCCCATTTAGTAATAAAATTAAAAACACCTACAATGGAATTTACTTTTATAACTGAATCGGGTACTTTAAACCCCCAACTTTTTGCTGCTTGTAAATTTTCGTAATGACTTTGATGAGGAAGATTTTCGCCCAACACAAAATAAAGGTAACAATCCAAATTGCGTTTTGCAACAACTGCAGAATCTTGCATTTTTAATGTTCCAGAAGCAGCATTGCGAGGATTTGCCAACAAGGCATCACCAATCTCTTCGCGTTCACGATTGATTTCATCAAAGGATGAACGAGGCATAAATATTTCGCCACGTATTTCAAATTCTTCTGGAAAATTAGTGCCTCTTAATGTAAGTGGAATACTTTTTATGGTTTTAACATTGGTGGTTACATCGTCTCCCTGCTCACCATCTCCACGTGTTAATGCTTGAACTAATTTTCCATTTTTATACGTTAATCCAATAGCAACGCCATCGTATTTTAATTCGCATATATATTCAAAAGGTTCTGAAATTGTTTTACGAACACGGTCATCAAAGTCTTTTAGCTCCTCCTCAGAATAAGTGTTCCCCAATGATAACATTGGGTATTTATGTTTGACAGTAATAAAATCTTTGGTAATTTGTCCGCCCACACGCTGTGTTGGTGAATCGGGTAATGCGTATTGAGGATGTTCTTTTTCGAGTTGTATTAATTCTTCGAGCAATTTATCAAAGTCGAAATCGCTGATAGTGGGAGCCGAAAGCACATAATAATTGTAATTATGCTCTTCAATTAATTTTGAAAGTTCTTTTATTTTATGTTCAACCGATTCACTCATAAACATTAAACCTATTTCTGTTCACCACCACTATTATCTTTAAAATCTTCGTTGAGCATAAAATAAATAGGCATAATCATATAGGTACGCACCCATTTATTCCCTAAAACACCTGCTCTCCATTTTGTCATTTCAATCAAACGAATTGCTTCTTGGTCGCAACCGCCACCAACCGACTTCTCTATCCCAATATTGGTAATCATTCCACTTGGCTCAACAATAAAACGTAACAAAACGGTTCCTTGAATATTTGCTAATTGTGCTTGTTTTGGATATTCTAAATTGTCTTTGATTAAATCTTGGAGTGCATAGTTTCCTTTGTAGTATACAGGCATCTGTTCAACAATTTTATAAATAGTAGCAGTAGAATCAACCGAATATTCGGCATTGTATTTAATGGTCTCATAACCTCTTTTCTTGGATAATTTAGCATACTTTTCAGGTTCAAACGTAAACCAAACCGACCAGTTCGTAGCAACACGCTTCCCTTCTCTTACCGCTGGCACCCATTGAATCAATCGAAACAATCGCATGGCTTCTTTGTCGATATCAGGAGAAATGCTTTGTACGACTTTAGCATCAGTAATAGTACTATCTGCATTTATTACAAATACAACCTCAAGCTTTCCTCCTATTTTTTTTGACAAGGCGTCTTGTGGATAAATAAGTTCCTGATCAAAAATGCGTTTCAGTTCATTTTTCCCACCCACATTGGTTGGAAAAGCATCTACACTATACTGAATTTGCGACTGAATGTTGGCCGAAAAGAACAACAAAAAAAAGACTATTGTTAGATATTTTTTCATGATTATAAAACTAAATACTACATCGCAAGATACGATTTTTATTACTCAAATCCTTTATCAGCACTACATTTTTAAAGCCTTTATTTTCAAGCATTTGTTTGCATTCTGTGCCAAAATTTTCATTGATTTCGAAATAGATTTTGCCATCCGGTTTTAAAACGCTTAATGCTACATCAGCTATCTTTTTGTAAAACAATAAAGGGTCGTTATCATATACAAACAATGCGATATGTGGTTCGTGCTCCAATACATTTTTACGCATCTCTTCTTTTTCAGAAATGCGGATGTATGGAGGATTGCTTACTATAATATCAAACGAATTTGGAATAATATTTATACTTGGATTTAAAATATCATCCTGTATAAAATTGATTTCAACTTTATTCAGTTCTGCATTGTTTTTAGCCACCTCTAGTGCTTTTTCAGAAACATCCATGGATGAAACCAATGCATTGGAAATGTTCTTTTTTAGACTAATGGGAATACAACCACTACCCGTTCCAATATCCATAATTGTTGGAATTGAATCTTTATTTTCTTTGATGATTAAATCAACGAGCTCTTCTGTTTCGGGGCGAGGAATCAATACATGCTCATTCACAAAAAATTTCAGTCCGTAAAAATCGGCTTTGCCAAGTATTTGCTGAATGGGCTTTTCCTTTTTTAAATCTTTGATGGCAAAATTAAATTTCAACAGGTCCGATTCACTCATGGTACGTTCTCCATTAATGACAATATCAACACGCTTTAAACCCATGTAGTCATCAAAACAAAGTCCTATAAAGGATTCTATTTCTTCGGCATCATAAATACCTTGCAATTGTTCCCTAAAAAAACGAACAACATCTTTAATTTTATTTGAAGCTATTTGCATGTCCACAAAGTTAAGAATAGTTACATTTGCAGCACTATATGAATGAACAAGAAAAATACATGCAACGTTGCCTCGAATTGGCAAAAAAAGGTTTTGGCAATGTAGCTCCAAACCCAATGGTAGGAAGTGTTATCGTTTACAATAACGAAATTATTGGCGAAGGGTATCACATGCAATACGGACAAGCGCATGCCGAAGTGAATGCAATCAATTCAGTAAAAGATAAATCATTGCTAAAAAAAGCAACACTTTATGTGAATTTGGAACCTTGTTCACATTTTGGAAAAACACCTCCTTGTGCCGATTTAATTATCGAACACAAAATCCCTTATGTTGTAATTGGCACCATCGATAGTTTTGCACAAGTATGCGGAAGAGGGATTGAGAAATTAACGAAAGCTGGAGTGGATGTCAAAGTGGGTGTTTTAGAAGAACAATGCAAAGAATTGAACAAGCGCTTTTTTACTTTTCAAGAAAAAAAACGTCCATACATCATTCTTAAATGGGCACAAACGGCCGATGGATTTATTGATGCCATCCGAGAAGATGCAAACACTCCACCATTAAAAATAAGCAATGCTGCAGCTAACAAATTGGTGCATACGTGGCGAAGTCAAGAACAAGCCATCATGGTTGGAAAAAACACCGCATTGCTTGATAATCCTCAATTGACGGTGCGTAACGTGGAAGGCAAAAGTCCGATACGTATTGTAACAGACAAACATTTATCCATTCCCGCAACTTATTATTTACTCGATAAAAGTGTTCCCACAATTGTATTCACAGGAATTGAAATGCCTTCGAGCACCAATTTAGAATATGTAAACATCGATTTTGATGAAGCTATCATTCCACAAATATTAAATGAATTGTACAAACGTAACATTCAATCATTGATTATTGAAGGCGGATACAACGTGTTGCACAGTTTTATTGCTGATAATTGTTGGGACGAAGCACGCGTGTTTATCTCAGAAGAATCAATCAACAATGGAATAAATGCACCTGAATTAAATAGAAAACCGGCATTTAAGGAAGTGATTGATAATAATACATTATTGATTTATGTAAATAATTAATATGCTTTTTGAAGATACTTACCTCACTATTGAAAAAGCATCCGAAGGGATTTTTAAAGACAAAGGCAGTAAATTTTTAGCCTATACTTTTCCAGTTTCTTCTGAAGAAAAAATAAAAGAACATTTAGCTGAACTACGAAAATTGCATCCCAGTGCCAGGCATCATTGTTATGCGTTCCGATTGGGAGCAGCAAAACAAGCATTCAGAGCAAACGATGATGGTGAACCTTCCAATACAGCCGGGAAACCAATTCTTGGACAAATTCAATCCAAAGACTTAACCAATATATTAATTGTTGTGGTTCGTTATTTTGGCGGAACATTATTAGGGGTAAGTGGATTGATAAATGCGTATAAACTTGCTGCACTCGACTCCATTCAAAATGCTACAATCATCGAAAAAACAGTAGATGAAGTGTATGAATTAAAATTCGATTACCTGCAAATGAATGATGTGATGAAAATTATTAAAGATGAACATTTACAAATACTACATCAGAATTTTGAACTAAATGGTGAACTTTCCTTTTCGGTCCGAAAAAGTAATTCAACAAAAGTGTATGATATGTTCAGTAAAATCAGTAATCTTGAAATTAAATTCATAAAAGAAATTTAAGAATTGTTGATTAAGAAAACGACTAATTACCATAAATATGAAACTATTAAAAGAAATGTGCTCCATTCATGCTCCTTCTGGAAACGAAGTTGCAATGACTAATTTTTTATTGAACTACATCGATAAAAATAAAAAAACGTGGAAAGTTAAACCGAAGGTTTACAAAGGTGAAGGCTTTCAAGATTGCATCGTTTTAGTATTCGGGAAACCGCGCACCGCCATTTTTGCACACATTGATAGCATTGGATTTACAGTTCGTTATGGCAAACAATTGGTTAAAATTGGTGGACCGAGAACTGTTGATGGTTTTGCATTGGTGGGTGAAGATAGTCAAGGCAAAGCTGATGTAAAATTAAAATTGGCAACAGATAAAAAAACAAAAGAATTAAAATTGGAATATGCTTTCAAACGTGATCTGGAAAGAGGAACAGAATTAACCTTTAAACCAAATTGGAGAGAAGATAAAGAATATGTTCAGTGTTGTTACATGGACAATCGTTTAGGAGTTTACAATGCATTAAAAGTAGCAGAAACACTAAAAGATGGAGTTATTGTATTTAGCTGTTGGGAAGAACATGGTGGTGGAAGTGTTTCGTATATTCAAAAGTTTCTACAAGAAAAATACAAAGTAAGTCAAGCCTTAATTTCTGACATCTCTTGGATTTCGGATGGCGTGTTCCCTGGAAAAGGCCCTGTTATATCCTTACGTGATAGTTTAATTCCACGCAGAAGTTATGTGAACAAAATAATTGGCATTGCAAAAAAACACAAAGTTGCGCATCAATTAGAAGTAGAAGGAAGTGGCGGAAGTGATGGAAAAGAATTGCAAATGGGCGAATTTCCTTGGGATTGGTGCTTTGTAGGTGCTGCCGAACAATTTGTTCATACACCCGATGAAAAGGTTCACAAAAAAGATATTGACGGAATGATTGAGCTTTACAAAGTGTTGATGAAGGATCTTTAGAAGGGTGATTGATGAAGGATGATGGATGATGGATGATGGATGATGGATGATTGAAGAGTTTATATAACAAAATCAATAATTCAAAACTCAACAAATCAATAAATCAACAATTAACTACGGAGCCAAACGTTCTATTTTCCAATTCGAATCCACTAGGGTATAAAGAATTCGATCGTGCATACGACTTGGTCGGCCTTGCCAAAACTCAATATTAGTAGGTTTTAAAACATAACCGCCCCAGTGTGGTGGACGAGGAACATTGTCTGTTGGATATTTTTTCGACATTTCCTCATAAGCATCGTCCAATGCTTTACGATTAGCAACCACTTTACTTTGTGGTGATGTCCATGCGCCCAACTTACTTGTACGTGGACGAGTATTAAAATAAATATCAGATTCTTCAGCAGTTTGTTTTTCCAAAACACCTTCAATCCGTACCTGACGTTCCAACTCTGGCCAAAAGAATAACAAGGCACATTGTGGATTTGCAGCAATCTCCTCCCCTTTTCGGCTTACATAATTGGAATAAAAAACAAAACCATTTTCATTAAAATTTCGCAACAACAAAATACGTGCAGCAGGCATTCCGGATGTTGATGCTGTAGCAACGGTCATTGCATTCGGCTCATTCACATGCGCATCTACCGCTTCTTTAAACCATTTTTCGAATTGTAAAAACGGACTTTTATTTACATCGGATTCATCCAATGTTTGTTTCGAAAAATCGTGACGCAATGTATTGATGTATAATCTTAAATCTTCCATAATCCTTTCAATTAAAGTTTCTAAATACTAATTGCTAACAACTAAGTACTAACTCGTTTAATTTTTCAATTAACTTTTTAGATGTATTGTTAAAATACCTTTTTTGTTTGAATGCAACCACCCACTGAATTCCTTTGATCGTATTGGTTAAAAACAACTCATCGGCACCCAATAAAACATTTTGCATAATGGATATTTCATAAACAGCCATTTTGTTTTGTTGTGCAATTTGAATTATTTTT
>Ga0208626_1000090_pt1 | contig 41835 bp, 65 predicted proteins | sample LakWasMet10_HOW4_2_FD_183860 | JGI IMG/M metagenome (GOLD analysis project Ga0208626, IMG submission 183860) | Freshwater sediment methanotrophic microbial communities from Lake Washington under simulated oxygen tension - Sediment Metagenome... | ecosystem: Environmental > Aquatic > Freshwater >... | reverse complement strand
ATTGGAAAGATTCATTTTGTCAAAGTCCTAAAAATTATCATTTGCCATCGGTCCGACTCACCGCCAATCCAAGCGGCATGCTGATTGAGTCGATTTGATTGAAAAAAATTAGGCTTTTTGACTGGCAAACCACTGTGAAAAAAGCGGCACGTTGATATAAAACTTCCGAGCTGACAAGATCACCGCGCCAGACTCTGCCAGGCCATTGCGCTCACGATTGCGCATAAACCAAGTTAATTGGCCGGGTGTGAATTTATCCGCGTGTTTTTTTTGGAAGTTGTCCAGCGATTCAATTTGGTCAAGCGCGGGGGCTTGTGGCTGGGTTTGATTTTGGCTTGTTTGCATGTGACTATCTCCGTTCATAAGTAAACACGCGAGTTTCAGTGCGTGCGAAGAAACTATGAACGAGACGGCGTCTTTCTTAAAGACTATTCGATTCCACTAATTTACGCTTTTTCATGGAATTTTTGATATTCCTCTAACAAAATCCGAATACTCAGGGTTGTTTTTAAGCTTTAAAAACCTCTCTTTAAGAATTTCCTCTTTACGTTTATCTTTCGCTAATAAAATAGATCGGTAAAGATAGAAATACTCCCGTGCCAACGCCCCGCTAATGCGATAGTGAGGCGCAACCTCTTCAAACAAACGCCGACCTACTTTCCAACGCTCCCGTTTTAGTTTCATGACCGCATCATAAACTTCTGCCATTAGATGAATTTTTCTGTTTTCCGCTTTCTTACGCCAATTCTTTGGCCGTTCAACATTAAAAGCCTGATCAAGAGTATCGACTTCTGCATCTGTCCAGCTTGAAACCGCGCCATCGAAAGTAGCCTTAAATTTTGGCGGAACTTCAATATTGAACTTTATGCAATGATTAACAATTCGCAACAGTGCGCTATTATCACCGTCGTCATATTGACCAATCAGCACCTCCAACTGGATGCCGCGCAAAAAATGTACATATTTGGTCGACGCCCTTATATCTTCGGTCATTATTGAGCACAGGTCTTCTTCAATATCTCCGCCAACAAGCAAAACTACAGTTGCGTTTAGTTTTTGCACGTCCTCATCAAGAACTGGAATTGAACCGTCATTAATTTTATTTTCTCGTTCTTGTTTTGACGCTCTTGCGGATAGTTCAGCAATTTTGAAAAATGCTGACTGAATATGCGGCGACATTACTTGATAGTTCTTGCAAAGTTTACCCAGGTCATCGCCTTGCGTTTCGTTTATTGAAGTCATGTATATAAACACCTCTCAAGTGCCACTCTCACAAAAAGGAAACTAAGCCGGGCGGGTGAGACATCCGCTTTTCGCTCCGTCGAAGCTAGGCTTGGTTAATTCATGCTGTTCGTTGCCGATCGGCCTTGAGTCATCCGGATTGATTCCGGACTGTCTTAAACTTTAAACAGCTTCATCAAGATCAAATACAGTTGTCTTGATGAAGCATTAGGCCACTTTCGGTGGTCTCTCAATTGGTTTGACTTCGGGCCTAGGCTTTTGCCTAGCCTGCCACAAATCATATTCGGCTTGCATGCGCACCCAGCTTTCGGCGCTGGGTGCGTTCATCCAGACTTCCAAGCGAATCGCCATATCGGCACTGATAGCCGCCCGACCATTGATAACACGCGACAACGCCACGCGCGACACACCAAGCTGAGCGGCGGCTTCGGTGACGCCGATACCCAGCTCGGGTAATACATCGTCTTTCAAGAGGCTGCCGGGGTGAGGAGGGTTAAACATAGCCATTTTATTTACCTGCTAGTGATAGTCTTGGTAATCAACCAGAATGGCGTCTTCACCTTCGAACCTGAAGGTAAGACGCCAGTTACCGTTGACTCTGACCGCCCAATGTTCGGCCAAGTCGCCTTTGAGTGGATGGAGTTTCCAACCAACGACAGCCATTTCTTGCGGATCTTTGGCGGCATTGGGCAACATCAATTGCCGGGCCAGTTTTGGCGCGTGCTCTGCTGCAATGCCGCCTTTAGATCCGGTTTCAAAAAACTGCTGAATGCCTTTGTGACGGAAACTCTTTATCATAGTTAAGTGTATCTCTATGCTTTACGTGGTACAAGCGGGTTATTGCAAGCCGTTTTAAGTCAGTTCATGTCACTTAATTCGACTAGGTCCTGTAATTGTATTGCTGCTGCGTTGGCTTCATCGGCCAGCGCAGCAAGCACAAAGCGGTCTTTGATCTCTTCATCACGCCAACACCGTTCAGACAGCATCCGCGTTAATTCTTCGATAGTGTTGAGATATTTAAAAGCGTCGGTTCTTGCTGTCGACAAACTGGATTCATTCGTTGCGCTTTCGTCTAGCACTGCTGATTCATTGATTGTGTTTTCATCTGACATTGACATGGTATTTCTCCAAATAATAATTAATTTATGATGAATTATTGATCGATACTGCTTGTGGCCTCTGCCCGCGCACCTATACCATCCAGCTCTTCTTTGTAATGCTCAACCAATGCCAATGCGTCCAGTATTTCGTAGCCGATCGACTCGACGGCGGCAGAAACATTAACCAAATCCATCAGTTCTTCATCAGCCAGCGTTTTAAGCATGCTAGCAAGAGCTTGAGCACGTATCAAAGCCCCCTCAAGAGCAGGGGCAAAGCCTAAACAATGAGTTCTGTGATCAAATATATTCTGAGTGATTTTTTTCATGATTATCTCCTACGTGGTTGAATAGCTGCAGTCATGACTTTATCCACCAAGCGTAATTTATGGTCGGTTGATAAGTGGCTGTAACGCATAGTGGTTTGGGCGCAGCGATGCCCTAACACCTGCCCTACTTCATATAAGCTGGCTCCGCCCATCGCTAAAAGGCTGGCGGCGGTGTGCCGTAAATCATGCCAACGAAAATTTTCAATGCCGGCATCGGCCATTGCCTTAAACCAATGTTTTTTAAACTCAAAGGGTTTTTCAGAATCAGTGGTGCTGGGAAACAATAAGCTGTTGCCGATTCGCCGCATTGGCCGTAATTGGACCATGACAAACTCTGGAATAGGACAGTTACGCGCTTCGCCGTTTTTGGTATCAGCCAAAAAGGCCAGGTTGCGGTCGAAATCCATATCAGACCAGCGCAACCACATTAGTTCCGATTTCCGCATACCCGAGGTCATGGCCATCAATACCAGCAAACGTAAATGTCGCCATTCGGACACCTCACAAGCTTTTAATAAGCTTTCGCGCTCGAAGTCTTTGAGATAACGAGTGCGTTGGTTGCTGACTTTGCGCGCAGGTACTTTGTTGACCGGGTTTTGTGTGACGATGCCTTCACACATGGCATATTTGAAAACCGCACTCAGTACCGCCCTTAGCCGATTAACGGTTGCTGGGCTGCGAGTTTTTTTCAGTCGTTGGGTTTTACCTTTACCATCGCCACGGAGACATTGACCGGACTCAAACGCTTTTAACTCTTTCCGAATCATGTCGGCGTTAATGTCGATAAGCTTGTAATGCCCGAAGCAATCGTTCCAATAAGCCGCCCGGGGTAACTGCCTGGGACACTTTCCAGACCATTGCGCGGCATATTCATTGACCAGTTCGGAAAACTTTAAACCGGCACCACGCGATCCCAACGCCTCAATGGCGTCTTGATCGGCTTCAATGCGCTTTGCCCAAGCAACGGCATCGGTCTTACGGTCAAACGTTTTGGACTTGAGGGCAACACCCCGTTGTTTGATTATCGCCTTATAGACGATGCCTGACTGGCGTTCAATTTTGCGGATGGTGGCCATTATGCTGCCCTCTCTTCTGAGTAATCCTCCCGAAATTGCGGCAAGGAATACCCCAAAAGACCGGCAGCCCGGGCGACATGGGGAAGTTCTTCTCGTGGCGGGGTCGGTAATTTGAGCAGATTAACCAACAGGCGACGGCTAAGATCAAGGTCATCTATCATCTCTTGTCGATTGTCATCGTCGCAATCAATAGATTCTTCATTGAAGTCAACCATCCCCTCCCATAACTGGTAACCATTTTCCGACGCCATGCCAAAAAATCCGGCAAATTGCCGAGCTTCTCCAGGCGTAGAGAATTTAGGCGATGCAGGTTGGCGGCTCCGCCAGTCCATCAGGTAAAAAATAGGAATGTCGCCGTGACCTTGGCTTTTACCACAGGTGTGGCAAACCCAAAAAGGGCAATTGGAAAGGGCTGTTCGAACTAATTCAGTGGCCGAGCCACAATGTGCACAGTTCTGATGAGGTTCGCTTGTAAAGCCGCGCGATATTTGGCGTAAATTTGCATGATATTTGGCGTTAAATTAAACCTAAATAACGCCAAATATCGACCAAATAAATCCTAATTTATGGTTACCGCCAGCTCGAATATAGCATCGACTTCAACGTCCGTTTTACCCAGTGCTGTAGCAATACCGACAACGGCAGGATGTAATCGTTTATACGTTGTGAAATACTCCCACATGTCCTTTGTATCCTGATTAGCCACTAGGATAGCTTGCTCGACTGTTGATCTAAGCCCAAGTTGGTTAAGTGCTATCCTAAACTGACCAGATGTGCATGACATTGCAGCCCTTGACGCCTCAATATCAAATACCCATGCACCATCAGCCCAATGATAAAACCCAACGGGCTTAGGGATTATTGTTAATCCAGCAGGCAACGCGCCTAGTTGTTCATGCTCTACTCGATTACCTGTTGCCGTATCCCAGACAATGCCTCGATAATCCAGTTGATTTACCCACACGCCATTAATTGCCACCGGCCATGTCCCAGCAACGAAATCAGGCTCAGTGTCCAAGCTATTATCTGGAGTGATATAAACACCCGGCTGTTCCGGGCTGACACCGGCATCATAGTGATGTGTAAATAGATTGTTATCATTAAATAAATATACACGCTTGATCATTTGTACCTCACCATAAATTTAACACGCTGACCAGCCGGATAGTTTGCCGCAGATCCTACCGTTGATGTTGCAAAAGCATTGCCAGCAATCTCAGGCGTTGCGCCGCTGGATGAACCGTCTGCATTACCCTTTATGCCACCATATTGATGGGCATGTGCTTTATTATCACCCGTTGTACTACTACCCACCGTACCGCCAGAAACCAGCGCATAATCTACTGGCACCCATGGTGGTGAAAAGTTGCCAGAGCTTGCCCCACCGCTCCACAGGTAGCCAATTGCCGCAAAAAGCGCTGGATAGGCGGATGGTGACAAACTCAGACTAACCGCAGGCGGACACTCGATATGTCCCGCAGGCGGGGTTGATCCAGCAAATGCCTTAACAACGCCAATATCATCATACCCACCCGCCCGGACATACGACAAGCAACGTACAACCCCGGATGGATACCCAATCCAAACAGAATAATCACCTGACTGAGTGATGATATTGCCACCACCAGGCAGGATCAGCGACGCACCATTAGTTAATATCTGCGACCCCGTATGACGTACAGTTTTAACATTACCGGCAGTTAATGTAATGGCAGTTATCGTTGCAGCACCAGTTACATCAACTGTGTCACCTGTAGCAGCATCCAAGTTGATTGTTGCTGCGCTGGCAATATCGGTTCCCAACTGCTGTTTTAACGATCGAACAGTAAAATCCTGAGTAGCAGAACCATTAACGGCTGCCCCGCCCGGTGAACTTTGCGATATGGTCCAGGCTGATCCTGAGCCCGCACCTTGAATGCTGGCCACATAAACACTTAGTGCCCCAGTGCCAGAGTTATATGCAGTTACATCCCCGAACATCCACTGTGTGCCGTCAGCTGTCAATGCAACTTTAACCGACATCCCCACTACGTAACTTTTTGCCGTTTGCACAGTCAGAGACAGCGCCCCCACAGCAATAGTTAGCGCCGAGGCGCTGGTTGAATTAGTTGAATTGTTATTCATCGCCAGCGCTGCAGCGTTTAACTCCTCAGCAAACGTCGGCAACTCAGCCATGAAATTATCAACCGCATCAACCAATTCGCGATCCGTTAAATTGTGATTTACAACCGTAATCGGTGTAATTGCCATTATGTTAACCCTTCGATATCGATCGAATAAATTGAAAACTTTGGATAAGAAATTAACGCGGAAAAATCTTTAAAAAACCCATATATGACCGTTGATCCATAAATATCAGAGCCTATATAAACAACGGCTGTAGAGCGATATGACGCTAATAACGAATAGGTTGCATCGACCAAGTGCTTATCAACATCAACTTGGAAACTGCCGTTTTTATTAAAATCCCGCTCTAAAATTGAGTAATTACCGAACGCATCCCGAGTCTTTACGCTGTAATCCTGGATACCTACTTTTGCTCCATACTGCGTGCCTCCGATCTCACGCTGATACCCCAACACAAACACCCCCAGCTTTGCAGTCGCGCCTGGATCATTAATAATGATAGTAATGCGCGGGTTAGAGCGTTGCGGAAGATCTAAAACAACCAGGTCGGTCTTACGAACCACCGGCTCGTAGAAATAGCTATACAGATCATAAACGCCGCTGGCATCAACTAACGAATAGGTTTTGTTGTAAACCTCGACACCGAACGTGTCATGGACAATTACTTGCGCAGAGCTGCCGGCAACATTAAATAGCCCAATAGAATCAATCCGCCCAGCCGCTTGCACCGTTACATTGATAGTATCGGCCGCAGTTGATTGCGAGGTAACAGACTCATCAAACATCCGCCATCTATTGGTTTTACCCACCTGCAGCCAGACTGTTGGCGAGATCTCCGGTGTATTGCCGATATTACCGGCAGTTAATGACTCATAAACCATGTGATTACTGGATCTGATTACCCGCACGCCCAGCGCATAGGTAGTGCCAACTAACCACTCGGAATAGTCAGTTTCCGGGATGTTGGAGCTAACCAGGGCGATATCGGAATCCACTACAAACGGCCGGATGATAATCATGCAATAACCCGCGTGGCAGGCAGGCCATCACCTTCCCAGCGTTTCAATAGTTTTGCCATATCCGCGGTGTTCTTGGCGATAGCCAGCGCTTGCGCTTGTTGCTCGATACGCAGTTGCTTTACCTCATTGGCCACGGCGTTATTGCTCTCTGCAACGGTCATAAATGCAGTGGTCATTGGCGTGCTGGCAATACCAGGCAACAACTGGTTAGGGCTACCGGTGGGCATAAACGTTGTGTTGGGATTAGCAGGCAGTAGATCGGTTGCAGCTTTAATACCCGACAGGCTGGCCAGCCCCAAATAACGCTTGTAATCCACCGCGCTTTTGAAATTATCTTGTGTCAACAGCTTCATCGACTCACGCAATTTCTCCATGCTGGCGTAATACGTGTCTGCGGCCGTAGAGAGCTTTAACAGTTGGTCGTAACGCTCACGGCCTGCCTCGGTGTCCAATTGTTGGGCATTGACCAGGTCGCGGTAAGCGTTGCGGCTGTCTGGCAGTGTGATATTCATATCCGCTAAGCTTGCTGTGAGGCGGCGCGTGGTGTTGGCCAGCTGCTCGCTCTCACTGTAAAACTTGCGGTAATAGTCATCAAATTGCGCTTGAAACTCTTTAATACCGCCCGCGAGTTGTACCAGACCATCAGCCATATCGATCGCATCGCCCTTAAAACTACTGCCGACCAGGTCGATCGCATCCAGCACAATTGCCTTTTCGGACACCAGCCGGGTAGCGGTTTCGAACATGCCCTCGCCTAACTTTTGGTACTTTTTAATCATGCTGCCAAAAATGGCGCTGGTCATGGTATCGAGTTGGGTAGATAGCGCGTTGTTTAGGGTTTTAATCATGTCGTCAGACGACAGGCCGTGCAGGCTAATCTTTAACTTAGGGATGACGTAATTATTGATAGAGCTAGTCATGTCGTTACCAAACTCAGTAGACATCGCCAGCATAGATGTACCCATACCGCGAAAGATCTCGGATAACGAATCTTGAAAGTCGGCATTAACCGGCCCCATCACCTCGGACACTTTTGAAGACTTGCTGAACCAGCTTTTCTTAGTTTTAGTTATCTCGGTGTATTGAGCGGCGGAGATGTCGCCACCATTTAATATAGACGCCAATGAATTGCCACCGGCATAGATGCCGCCACCGGTGATAGATGTTTTAGTAGTACCGAAAAGCCCCTTCAGGATAAATTTACCTATTGGATCTAACCCCATCTTATTAACAGGGTCAATAGAGGTTAAAAATGAGCCAATCCCGCTTATCTTAGTACCTAAGCCAGAGATATTTGGCGTTTGTAAACCACCCGCCTGAAACAGCTTAGTAATCGAGTCAGTAATGCCCTTATTCATGGCCGCAACGCCACTATTAATCCCCCGCAACTCGCGGTACTCAGTAGCATGAATGTCTTGCAAAAGGGTATAGGTTTTACTGATCGACTCAGACTTTGCGGATGGATCACCCAGCACAGTACCGGAATCCGGCGAGGTAGGAACCTGGCCTTTAGGCACGGAACTGCCACCGAATTGAAACGTCCCGGCACCGGCCGCAGACAACACACTGCCCACAATAGCTGCCATCGCTGCCATCCGCGCAAAAGCGGTATATGGCTCACCCTTGCCTTGCTCCAACACTGCCGAGGCCGCCTTAATGCCTAACCCGGCGATGTCGGCCATGCGCTCGGTAACACTGGCCGCCAACGCGATAACGTTAAACGCCCGCCGCGCGTTGGTATTTTCCTTAAACATGCTGGCCGTGGCGCTGGAAATTTGGCGAATGCCAGACAATGAGTTTTTTAATTGCTCATTCTGCAAACGCTTTTCTTCATTGGCGATCTTTATCCTATCGGCGCTCTTTTTAGCAGATTCCGGCTCTGCATCATTAGCGATACGCGCGGCGCTATTGGCCTCCAGCTCTTTAGTAGTATCGGCAATGCTTTTCGTTAGGGTATTAAATGCCCCGGCGATTAAATTAACCCCACCCAGGGCACCATCAAATATAGAAGACGACACATCACTCAATGCCGACGCGCTGTCTTTGGCCCTGTCCAGGGATTTAACGTAATCATCAACGCCCTTAGTCGCGTCTTGGCTACGCTGCAGCGATACCTCGTCTTGTATCGCAGTAATATCCGCCCAGCCGGTATCCGGCGTGCCGCCATTAGCTTGCTGGCGGGTATCATCCAACTTAGTCAGCCAGAATACATAATCACTGATGGAGATTGCCCCGCGATTGTAGGCGGCTGTGTATTCTTCGATGTTGGCGATAAAAGCAACATCAGGGTTTGCGCCTTCGCGCATGGCTTGGGCGCGGTCGTTTAGCTTCTTAATCGCCGCGTCAGCCTGTTCCTTAGCATGTTTAGCTGCTGATTCCGCCGCCTTTTTTGCCTTAGGATCATCCTGGACAGCAGCGGCTATATTATTTTTAAACTGCGCTAGCCGGTCTTCAGACGTTTTCCGGCCCTCCTCGCGCTGTTTTTGGTGCTCAGCTCTTAACTTGGCAGTAGCTGTAATCAGCTCGTTAGTTTTGGCGATAGCTGCATTGTGCTCGTCCAAAATTGACGAAATGCTGTCCATCCTGTTTTTATCAATAGCCGCGATTTTATCGTCACGTTTTTGCCCAGGCGGGGCCATTGAGTTGTTTTCGCTTTTGAAAAACTCCCCTACCTTATCCGCTGCCGACGCGGCCTCCACTATCATGATCTTTATAAAAGACCTGGTGTTTTGCAATGATGCCGCAAACTCTCGCTCTAAAAACCCAGCGGTCTTTTGCCCACTCAAGCCAATCTCATCAAAATACGATGATACGGAGTCAGTCAATAGCGACATCTCGCCATCAACATCATCGCCGAACCCTGCAAATGCACTAGATACAACCGCTAAATCTTGCTCAAAAATACCGGACTCTAAATAGTCATTGATACCGCCGAGACCATCAACAGCGACTGAAGCTGATGCAGATATCACATCCCCAATCCCTTGCTTGCTGATATTTAAAAACAGCGTATCCCATTCATCACCCAGGTTGCTCAGTATCCCATCCAGCGAGTTCATACGATCTTGCATAGCCGTGGCAAAATTATTCTCGCCCAGCTTTATTAGATAATCCTGTATTGCCTCACTTTCATTTTTAACCGTTGTTTTAACGCCTTTAAATGTAAAGGCGACCTGGTTGCCTTGGATACTTGCGCGGATACCGAACTCTTTAAGCCGCTCCATTTCGCCAGTTGAAGCATCGGCAACAGCCTCGATCATCTGCGACAAATCTTTGCCGAGTGATGACGCCGTATTGCCGTAAGATCTAAGGGCTCTTTCTGATGGGTCTAAACCATAGTTTTTTAATTTAACAAAGGCATCGACTGATTGCTGCAGCGCATATGGTGTCGAAGCTGCAAAATCCTGAATGGCTACAAAGGCGCTAGCGGCAAGATCGGCTGATCCAGTCGCTGTTTTTAAACCGGCGTTTAAAATATCAAACTCTCTAGTTACACCAACGAGCTTAATCGCCGTAAATGTTGCACCGGCTGTTATACCTAAACCCTTTATTTTTGATCCTAAACCATCGACAGCACTACCGGCAGAGCGGCTATTTTTTTCAAACTCATTGGCCATTGTGGCTGATGAATTGCCAGCCTTTTTAGATTCAGTAGCAACCCCAGCCAACGCTGCCTGCACCTCTTTAGATGCCTGCACCGCTACCTTGCCATCACCAGTAATGATAAGTTTTAGCCCTAACTCTTTATTCATATCATTTCTTAAGCTTGCTGTTGATTAAATCAATTACCGCCCGCTCCATGATTTGCAGGCCGTTAAATACGCCTTTGCGATCGGCTTTTTTAACGCCCTGTGCCCACATTACGGTTTTAACTGATGGATAATCCAGGCCCTTCCAGACCCCGCTCATGCCATCAATCCGCCATGCCGTTCCTAACGCCAAAAACACCATCACTGTGGGCCAGTTTTCCGGCAATACATAAAAATCAGGGTCTTTTTCTGGCTCTGATACTGGCAAAATCAACCCTAAAATAGCGGCGTCATCTGCCAGCGCCTTACCGTCATCTTTGCCGCCTTGTGCCCAATACAAGGCGGAATCAATTAGTTTTTTCTTGCAACCGCCCCATCGCTGTCAAAAAAGGCGCTTGAAATAAAGATATTGATCTTAGGCAGGGACTTTAATAACAGCCGCAAATTGTCTTGGTTAAATTCGGTTTCGCCGTTTAAATCGACCCCCTCCCACCCGGTTAAAAACTCAGTGATATAGGCAACGTCGGCATCCAATACCTCATCAATACTATTGCCGCTGTCGCCTTGGTGGCGGTTACGCAAATCGACCACTTGCGCACGATCCAGGCGCTTAAAAATCGCGGTAAACTCCTGGTCAATGGTGCCGCCATGCTCGCTAACAATTGCAAATTTAACCGGGTATTTATAGGTACTGGATGTGTTTAGTTTAAAAGCCATAGCTGTTCCTTATTTAACGCAAATGCGGATTTCATCGTTGCCGGATGCGCCGGAGGGGATAAATGCCAGACCGAAGTCCATCATCGTTACGCCGTCGCTGTCGCTGTATTTGGGTTGGGTTAACTGCACTTTAGGTGCGGTAACACCAACGATGTTGCCAGCCGTTTGGCCGTGCTTTACTGCAAAAGGCCCTGTAGTGGCATTTTTCGCTAGCGTCCACCAGTCTTTTGTCGCTACCGTTACCGCCTCAATGGAGACATTTCCAACCGGTTTACGATCGGTAATCAGCACTGACTCTGCACCCACCAATTGCCGATAGATCACTTGGTTTGCAATATCAAAATTAAGCGTTTGCAGCACCGCGCCGTTATAGCCCAGCAAATTTAAATCGGTCGTGTTAGCGGTAGATACCGTAGCCGGTGTTTGCCAGCCGGTAAAATCGGCTGCTGGCAAGGTGGCGTCAGCAATCGTGCCCAGCAAGCCGGTGAATTTCCATTTGATTTTTGGGATTTGCTTGGCTGACATCTCAAAGCTACAGGTACCGCGAGCGCCCAGCAATACATGACGCACGCCATCAATATTAAAATAGATCGATGATGAGGTGTTAGCCGTGGCCGTACCGAAATTGCTGTTAGGCGTATAGATAACGTTAGCGCCGATGCTGTAGGTGCTGGTAGCGTCTGGAGCCACAGCCCAAGCTTTAGCAATAGTCGCAATCTTGGTTGATCCCACGTAACCGATGATTTCGCCCGCCTGGCCACTGCCGGTACCGGCGGTTAAACTAACCGTCATGCCCGTGTAAAAATCATCAACCGCAGAGGCGGCGGCCGCCAATTTAATGCTGGTAGTTGACCCGCCCACTTGCGCAGTGCCGGTAATCGCTGCCGCTGTCACTGTCTCGGTCCAGTTTGCCGACTTTAACAAAGCGCCCCATTCTGGCGCAGTTCCAGCAGCGCCGGAACCGGCCAATTCGGTTTCGAAATCAAGGGTTGAGTAATTCTCCACGCGGATGGAGCCGGAGCCACCAAAAAACGGCCGGATAAAATCACGGGCAACTTCGCTACCCTCAATTGGGTTTAGGTTTAAATTACTGCACAGTACGGCATCGGCTGCAACCGGCGTAGCATCAGTGCCGTAAGTAGCCTCTTGTTTAACCAAAATAACGCGCTTGCGTTGTGCTAATGCCATTAGATTGACTCCTCAGTGTCGTGTTTGGGGGATTTTTTAGGCTTTACTTCGGCCGCCTTTGCAGCCTCTTGTGCAATCCACTCGTCATACGGGATGCGCGTGCCCGAGATAGGATCGACGACGAAAGTGCCTGCCTGGCCAGTGTATTGATCTTGCATAGATGTCTCCTAAAAAATGACTATCGTGATGCGGCTAAAAAAGTGATCTCAAGCTCGTGAAAAGGGTGCCGAACAGATAGATCGCTGGTGGTTTTTGCCTCGCCTAAATACATCGCATTAACGCCCAGCTCGCCAGCCTCTAAACAATCAAAAATCAGGCCCTCGATAATGGCCAGCTGGCTAACGCCGTCGAAAATATCATTCGTTATCTCAGGCTCATTAATACCAACTACTAGGCTAATGATCTCTTTAGCCATGCCGCCGACGCTATCAGGGCGAGTGGAATTAATCGGCACATAACAAATAGCGGGGTAATCGTTGGCGTTAACTGGCTTTTTATAGCCGATAATGTGCTTTGCTGGCCGCTGGTACCGACTTTGCCAATAAGCATTGAGCGAGGCGAAGCTTTGCAGCTTCGCACGGGTAGCGAGTAAGGCTTTAATGCTCATAAAGAGCGAGGGATTTTTTGGAAAATGTTCATGTCTGCATGATAGGCATCATGCAGACTTGGTGGGAGTTGAAGGGCTTCTTAAGCTTAATTTTTAATATAAATTAAAACCTGGTTGGTGTTACAGGGCTAGTCAGCCCATCCATCCACTCGTCGTAGCGCATATCATCAATAAGTCCGAGCGATCGTTTTAGTGCGATGTAATCTAAAAGATCAAGATAATCCTGGGTAATCCATGTCAATGTATCAGTTACAGCACCAAATCCATGACCGTATAAAACTAAAGATGTGCCCCATTCAATCGCTGTATCAATGGCGGCCTTGACTTGAGCTAAGGTATTAAGATTATTTAGTCCCACGGCCCGCATTGCCAACGGCTCATAACAGCCGTTGTATGTGAAATTGTATCCATGTTGAGTATTTCTAGCACCTACAATCCCTAGCGACGCTGCCACATCTAAACAAACACTTCTGTCATCTGGCCGTATCTGCCCCTCGGGCCAGGCCATGTAACGACAATCAGATAAGCCTAGATTTTTAAGGCCATTAATATTGCGCGTCATCTCACCAATCGGCGTAGTACCAGCTCCACTACCTGCCCCATCAAATCGCTTAGCGCCGTGTAACCCGCAATATGCAGATGGGTCGCTTTTAATCTGTTGCATTTGTGCAGCGGTCATATTGCCTGGGTTGCCAATGGCGTCGTAAATATAAAAAAAGCTATTTTTTATATTGCGTTTTCTGGCCTCAACATAGCCTATTGTGTAGCCTGTTTTAAGATTGTCGTCAAGTGTTAAGATAATTTTAGGGCGCTCTCTGTAACCAGTTGTAATGCTGTCAATATATACCTGCCTGTTGCTTGTTGTGCTTCCTGAAAGTTGTGCCCTATATGATACAACTGGGTTAGCGTTATTAAGCGCTGCAGTACCATTTTGCACCAAATTAGGGGCGTACGGTGCGTTACCAGTAGCACGTTTATCAATAGGTGCAATGTTCCAGCCTATGTTCTCTGCCGCTGTTAGCGCGCAGCTTGACCTGTTAGCACTACCTAACGCGGATTGATTTGATGCCCAAAACGCTAATGCTACTGATGACCCAGCAGGTATGTATGGGGTGTAATATGCTACTAAAATAGGGGTGGTTTCATCACTAAAATCAACCGATTTATTATCAGCCTGTATATATGCGTTGGCGGTTGGGTTTTTGGTGGGTGTATCTAACCAGATAGTTTTGGTTGATGATTTAGCAAAATCAGTCGACTCTGTCGCTGTACCAGTATTAGCAACAACTATTGTGTAATCAGCAATAACGTCTGTTGTGTCCACAAAACTAGGCGGGATGGTGCGAGATATTGATGACGTGCCACTACCAACATAACTAACCAACGCCTCAGCATCCACCTCCCCCGCCTCAAAACCAACCACCCCCGCTAACGCTGAAATAACCAGCTGCACATCACTGCCAAATGGCCCGATAGCCTTGCTGCCATTAACCGCAACAGGGCCTTTTTTAACCCCACCCTCGCCAAACCACTCGACCAGCGCTTGGCCGGTCACGGTCATCACTTGCCCGGCGCGTAATAGTTCGGTTGATCTTTCTGGTGCTGTAATTTTTTTCATTAGCCCCTCCCGAGGGTCAGTGATCCGTAACCGGTGCCGGTGGGCTCGGATAAGCCCAGCGCCGTGCGATTTAGTTGTTTAACCAGGCTTTCGGCATTGGTTTGGTATTGCCTGGCCTTGTCCATTAATAATGAGTTGTCGCCCATGCTGCCCTCGATCGCTGCCAGGCGTTTGGCCCAGGTAGCGGCAATGGCCGTTAATGCGGCATTGGGCAGAGTGATCAATAACGCCTGCGTGGGGGTAATGCCGATATTGCCCAGCGCCAAATCGACGTAGACATCAGCCTCGGTTAAATTAAGTGCTGATACAGTCAGCGCCGGATCGATACAGTCGGCAAATTGGGCATATTTAGGCATCGTTTTTGTCTAGTTGTTGTTGCAAGCGCTTAATGTTGGCATGGTAATCAATCGCACGTTGGCTCAGCTGGTGGATAGCATGTAGGCTAGGCATATAGCGCTCAGGTTTTACCCCGTGTAATAGGCTGGCCCCCAAGTGGGCAATGGTAAATAAAATCATCCGGGCGTCGTTTTCAAGCAGCCTGATTTTGCGTTTAATTACGTCACTGGGGTGTTGCTCGTAATCGACGGGATCAAGCATGTTATCTGTCCATGGCTTGCGCTAACACGCTCAAGGCTTTGGCTTGCATGTGCTCAAGTCGGTCGGGTTGGTCAGAAAAAAAGAATGGATGCGGCTTGCTGCCTGGATGGTTAACTGCTCGTCTGATAATGTAACCGCCACCACCAGCCACGCCGATTTTTAAGCCCTTGCCGCCGGGCTTTGGGGCGATTTTATGCGCCTTAGTACCCTGCTCAACATAGCCCGCATAGTCAGTATTCGCATAAATTTCAGCGGTGCCATTACCCGTAGGCCGCCAATTGGTAGCCTGCTGCAATTGTCCGGTGCGCGGTGTAAATGCGTGCCCTGCATCTATAAAATCATGAATATCATCAACGTAGCTTTCAGCCGCTGCATTTACCACTTTTTGCACGCTGCTTTGATTAGCAAACGCCGCCAGCACCGAGGGCGCATCACCCAAATCTAATTTGATGTTGATCATGGCCCTCGGTCCTTTATTTAGCGCACCCAGCCTGCGGCCAGGTAGTTGTCGATTTCTTCAGGGTGTACGTCAGCATCTAACGGCCCGCCCTCGTGCTGCGGTTCGTCGCGATGTAACGACACCAGTTCGACAACCGGCTCAGTTACATCATCACTGTCGATGTCATCATCAATATCGCCCTGGTCGTCAGGATTGCCACCTAGCCAAGGCTGCTCTAAATCATCGCTAATGGCATCGGCCGCAGGCTCATCATCGGTAATGGCATCGACCACAGCCACATCAGGGAGCTGATTATCCACAGCCCCTGTAGACAGCTTTGGTGGGGTATTGGGTTGATCGGTTGCCGCCTTATTGACAACCGGTTTTTTTGATCTGATGGGTTTAGTCGCCATGGTTTAGCCCTGTAACGTCGCAGTATGCTCAGGTTTAACGTTGGCAAAGCCCCAAGCAATGGCAACCTCATACTGGACTTGACGATATTGCATATACATCGAGACTTCGAAGGTCAGGCCACTGCGTGGGTCAACTAACATAAACCGGTCAATTGCCGAGTCCCCTTCTTCTGGTAATGCCGGTGCGCGGGTTGCCAAGACAATTGCTGATCGGCTAAAGGCCAAATTAGCTGCGTAACTGTTGCCGACCGTGATCGCGACATTGTCGGCAACTGCTGTGCGTAATCCCGGCTCATTTAATGCCAAGTTGCCGCCGCTTAACGCGGTGCCGACTACATGCTTGTCGTTATTGCCATTAAAGGTAACAACATCACCTGCCAACACGGTACCGGTACCGGTATCGGCCGCTAGTGCCGTGGCACCAATCGCATAGCCCGCGCCATTGTTAACTAAATAATTGGCACCTGTGCCTTTGGTATGCGTTTTAACCTGGGCAGACTCGCGAATTTGCATACCGTGTACATCTAATAAAATGCCTTGACGTTGCAAAGTATCTGATCCGTAGATTTGCGCTTGTGATTGCTTGCCCCTAAATACTGCCCCGGCGGTCGTATTAATCACCAGCTGTAAATCGGATGTGGGCGCCCCATTATCAACCAGTATTTGCCGCACAAATGCCGCATCGGTGTAATCACCGGCGGTAGCAAATGGCGTCGTGCCTGGTGTGCCGTAAGCGCGGGATGATGTTTTATATAGCGTGGCAAGGTCGGCCTCAATTTCATTTGTTGCCGCCCGCATCGCTTGCGCAAATTGCTGAGCACGGATGCTTAACACCCCGGGGCCGTTGTTAACCCCTTTAGATTGCTCACCATTCCAACGCACGGGCCAGCGGCGCGCTTTAGTAATCGTTATGCTGCGGTTACCAATCGACTGATCACCATCGTCCGGTGGCGTTACGCCTGGGACAATATCAGAGCCAACTGCTGCGGGGGTGACGGCCGAGCGGACAGCCTCATTCAGGGCCGCTCTAGCGACGGTGGCATCGAGGGTAACTGATGGTATAAAGCCAATTTGCTCGCGGGATACAACATCCAACGCGGCATACAAATCAGGGATTAAATTAGTTAGGGTATTAGGCATAGTGCTCTCTCTTTAAATTGGGGGATTAACCGGCTTATTAAATAACGGTGCCGCCGGTGCTGATATGCGTTGATCTTTCAATTGGCGAAAGCTGGTCAAACGCCACCCGTGTCAATACTTTGCCGCCGCCGGTATTTTGCGGCGCACCTGAGCCGGGTTCTCCTTGCGCTTTAGCCAAAAACGGCTTGTCTTTTAACAATTGCACAACCGCATCAGCAACCGGCTTACCGTCAATCGTCACCACGCCGTTATCGTCAACCGCCGCTTTACCGGCCAGCAGGTCTTTAACTGTGGCCGCGTCAACGGCATCAACCGAGGCGGACAACAACGCATTGCCGATAGCGGCCTGTTCAAATTTTGATTTGTAATTGCTGGCTTCAGCTGCTTTGCTGTCGGCCAATTCTTGCAGCTTGCCCTGGGCCTTTAATTGCGCCTCGGTTAATCCAGCAATGTCTTTATGACCGGTGGCTTTTTCCAGCTGCGTGGCAAACTCGGCTTGTTGGGCGGCCAGGGCTTGGTTGATTTGCGTTTGCACATCAATAACGGGGGTAGCGGGTGCTGCAGGTGCAGCGGGTGGCGTTGCGCCGCCAGTTGGCGCGGGGTCGGCATTGCAAAAACGGTGTTTAACTCTAAACATGCGGGTTGTCCTATAGGTTGATGATTTAGATTGCATCGACAGGATAGGGCAAGGATTTGGCAAGTGGATACGGTAGGACTTCGGAAGGTGTTTTTCTGGGGCGATTGCATAGGGATGTAAAACAACCCGAAACTTAACCCAAAAATAGCGATAATACTGTCGAGGCACCCCGTTATTGAGCCGTTAAATTTTTTTATGACTCAATATGTGGGTTTTGTTAAAAACGTGGATTAAACAGCGTTTTTTTTGGTTATTGCTTGTTAGGCGCCTGCTTGTCGTTTTTCAGCCGCAGCCCCGGCAAGCAAAAGACGGAATCGGATTGGATATTTTTTGTGCCAATTTACTAAATTGGTAACCGACTCGCCGCTGATCCTGGAAAGCTCGGCGAGGCTGTCAAGCCCCGCATTTTTGCACTGTTCTGAGGGTGTCGACTTAGAAATCATCGCTTTCTTCGGCTTTGAAAAAAGGGTTTTGCTTTGGCTTAGTAAACGTGGGGAGTTGATGTTCGTCTGAGTAATCCCACCCAAAAATATATTCGATTTCTGTTTCTATTTGTCCAAAAATTTCAAGAGTGAAGTCACTCGGTAGTGCATATCGAACGACTTCTATCACTTCATCTCTGTTGAATGATCCGTCCTCTGACATCCCATCAAAAATAACACCCAGTTTTACCAATGCGACACTGGTTTCACCGCCAAAAAATGGGTTAAATTTTTTGAACATTTCATGATTTTTTATTTTTTTGAAATATTTATCTGCTATTAACATGTTATTAACTCCGGTAGTAGTTCAGCGGATCGCCTCACTTGCTGACTATTATACACAAATATATTGCGTTGTACACAATTATTTTGTGTGTTCGTGAGAAAAACTCTTTCTGTTTTTTTTGTTATTGCTTGTTAGCTGCGGGTTTAACGATTCTTTGCCGCAACTGCTCATAACTAAATTGGCCTTTAGTGCTGATGGGGGTCACGCGCGGAATCAACTGGCACATGCAATGCGGGTGGGCCTTGTGCCGTGGCACCGTCTCTTTGGTAAACACGCCCTTACCCAGCCCCATCTCAACATTGGCATAAACATCACAAATATCTGATACCGGATGACTGCCTGATAACCGCCATTGATAACCAATGATGGTTTTATCGTTAATGGTGCTGTCAATAACCGCGCGGTGTGTGGCATTCGCCATTTCAGTGCGGGCAATGCGTTTTAAGTTGTATAGCTGCTTGTCGTAAGTCCACCATTTCACAGCTTTATCAAGCAGCTCTTCGCGACCTTTTTCGACGGCTTTTTGCATTTGAGACAGTACGCGCTGGGCAGCGCTTCTGCTTCCGGTCTCTTTTAGTCCGTCAATGATTTCTCGTGCTTGTTCCACCGTATCATTCCACTGTTTACGCGCATTTGCGTCGTGTATTAGTGTCATTGCTGATTTGTGCAGCTCGGCTACCCAGTCATCAGCATGTTCGCTGACGATTTTAAAGCGCTGGCCGCCTGTAGCTTGCTCGATAGCCCGCTGCATGTCCATTGCAACACTATCGACTCCCTTTCCTGCGCGAATACCCTCTTGTAATACCTGGCTAACGCCTTTGCGGGTGGCATCGTCCCATTTCCACAAGCGGTCACTGAGGTTTAATCCGTCTGGCCATTGCTCGATAAATGCTTGCTCGGTCGATTTCAACACAACTTCAGATTGTAAATCTTGTGTTAGTGCGGTTGCCGTTGCCTGTTGTATGCCGGTTTTAATGGCGGCTAAGGCTTGTGCTATATAATTGCTCATAATTAATTCTGACTCCGGGGTTAATTGGTAGCCATCATTTCGCAATTGTCTTGACAATTCTGCAACAAATATTTGAGTATCACCTTCAATGCGGCCCTCATGCTTAAGGATTTCTTGGGCCAGGCGTTTGTAAAGCTCTGGGTAATCAGTCATTGTCTAAGGCATGTAATTCGGCCATTTTTGCTAACCATAAGGCTTGGGCGCGGTTTAGCCGTGAGGACACTATAAACAGGCTGTTGTCCTCTTTGTACGTACCGACAATCAGCACGTCATCTAAAAGATCCACATCCCGCAAGGCTGATTCAAGCGCCTGTTTACAGCTTAATGTAGTGGTGTTTGGAAAAATGCTGACGCTCATACCCACCCCCAAAGATCAACAGACATAAGGCATTTCACGTACCTCATAATACGGATAATCCGTATCTAATGACTTTCTCCTGACGTTTGAGTCGTTAGGATCATTACCTACTTGCCACCGATTACATGGCACGATTTGCCTTAGTTTGTCCACAGAGTTGCTACAGGCCAGTGGCCTAGCAATTGATTCTATGCTTTCAATGTAATTTAGTACGTACAGCTTTTCCATTCTTTACACTCCCGCCTGCTGTGCTACCCGATCCCCATACGTATCGCCCTGTGCGTCGATCTCGCTATCAATCGCCGCCAAAATACTCGGTGCAGCGTCATTGCCTAAAATCTGCTTGGCCAGGCGTTTTTTAATGGCTTTGTCAAACTCTGCCCCCATACCCAGGGTGACACTATCCATGGCGGTGTTAATGGCGGATTGCAGATCGGTGATATTAAAATCATTGCTGTAAGCGATATTGCCGTCAAAGGTGCTGCCCTGCCAGAGATGCACAAGGCTGGCGATTTCCGCTTCTGCGGCTTCGCACATCTCGGCCATGCCGCGCAAACTGCTATTGGCTTCTTGAAAATGGAAGCTTAACGCCACGCCGCTTTGCTGCACGCCGCCCACAAACTCAAGATTTGCCACCCGGTAAATGTCAGTCACGGTGGCTTCAATTTGCTGCATGTACAGCGTTACCGGGTCTGGCGGCGGCGCGATAAAGCTGGGCGTTCCGCCGCCGTTGGGGTTGTAGGTTAAGGCGTTTTCCGTGCCGATTTGTAGGTCTTTAAGCTTTTCTCGCTCGGCTTCGTCGGCCACCGGTAACGCTAGCATGGCGAAGGTTTGCGCCCGAAACAGCTCGCGCAACTCAGAGCGTAAATTAAACAAATCCCAATTCAAGGCCGCCAGGTCAAAAACAAAGCTTTGTGACTGGCTATCTGACGGCGTTAGCGGCTTAGCGATATGTAACCGCACCACCGGCACCCGGCCTAAGCTGTAAACTCCCTGATCTATCATCCCCTCGCCGTTGGCTTTTTCGGTCAGTTGCCAGCCGGTGCGGGTGTAGGTGCGGTAAACGGTTTTATTGCCCTGCAACTCAGTAAACGTGACGGATTCCCACTCACCGGCGGCGTTTTTAGTTTCGCTGGCCAGTTGCCCAGGCAAGCGCAACGCTAAGTAAGGTGCGGCTTGTGTGGCGCGGGTTTGGCCTTGGCTGGTGGGTTTATCAACAATGACGTACACGGTGCCGACAATCATCGCTAAGCGCTGATAGCTAGCCAGTAAGGTATCTAGTTTGGTGCCGATGCCGTCAGCATTGTTAATAAACGTACTGTACAGATCATCAACCTCACGGCTGGGCGCTTGCCGCCATAAAAACCCCATCATTACATCAACGATTTTGCGGACGAAGTTTGGGTAAACCGCCAGCTCTTTGCGGGCCTTAAGCTTGGTGTCAGACTCGCGCGGGTGGGCAATTAAATACTCACCATTGGCAAAGCCACCCTTGCCGCTGTAGGCATCTAATAAAAATTGGTCGGATGTGCGGTCTATAGCCACGGTAAGCTCCATGACCGGTAATCGGCCTTTTTCTTGTTGGGGTTGCGTATCCAAAAAAGATACTGCGACATTGCATCAACCTGGTCGTCATGCTTAACGGCCGGGAAATTGGTGCATTCGTTTTCAAACTCAGCTAGCCATAAGCCGTTGCCCGGCAACCAAACACGGCCCGATTCAATAGCTGATGATTCAACGCTCATCCGCGTGACCTTGTCGCCTTCCGGCTCGATCATGATGACGCTGTATCCGGGCAGTTCTTTAAGCTCTTGCCCTAAGGCGGTGCCATGGCCTTTGTCTTCAATCAATATTGCGTTAGGGTTCCAGCGCTTTTTTTGCTCAATAGCAGCGCGTTTTAACTTGGGGTATTCCATGCGCTCACGGTAAATATCCAATAAATACGAGTCACCTTCTTCGGTTTCGCCAAAAGTACAGCAAACGTTGTAATCGTTTTTAAGGCTGGCCTTTTGCGCCGTGTCCCAACTTTGCACAATGCGCTTAAACGCTGGCCGGTACTGGTAGCGCTTAAACCAGTTGATATTGATAATATCGCCTTCAACCGCTGCCGGTCGGCCTTGGTACAGAGAGTAATAGCTACGCCCCAAGATCACTCTAAGCTTTGCCAGGGCAGTTTCGTTAAACCGGTCTGGACAAAGGGCGGCACCTACTGGGCGCCCTAATGGGTCACCGTATTCAGCTTCAGCGGCTAAATTAATCACCTCAAAATCATCGGCAAAGTCACTTTTCTGGATTCGGCCTACCAGGTCGTCCTCATGCCAGCGGGTCATAATGATGATGACTACACCGCCCGGCTCTAGTCGGGTATAGATGTCATCGGTAAACCAGTCCCAAATCTTCTCGCGGTAGGTTTCTGAGTTAGCTTCTTCTCGCGACTTTACCGGGTCATCAATGATGATTAGGTTGGCACCGTGACCGGTGACACCGCCACCCGCACCAACAGCCCTTAAGCCGCCGCCCTCGGCGGTTTCCCATTCAGCGGTAGTGTTGGCATCTTTGGCTAAATTAATGCGCTGTGAGGCAATACGCTTGGTTTTACGGCTAAATTTAAGCGCTAATGCGGCGTTGTAAGCGCCGACAATGGTGCGTAATTTTGGGAAGCGCTCCATCAAATAGGCGGGGTAACGCACGGTTACCTGCTCTGATTTTCCGTGACGTGGCGGTACCGACAATATCAAATGCCGAGGCTTATGGTCTGACACCTCCCCACGCAATGACTGCTCAAGCATGTCGGTAATCGGTTCAAGCCGCCCACGAATATAGGCCAAATGTGGCCAATCCCATCTAAACTCTGGGCTAGCCGAATGGCACCAATCCCTAAACGTCAGTGCTTGTGCCGTATTGGCTGAAACTTCCGCTGCTACCTGTTCGGCGAGCTGCGATATTTCGCCGATAAACTGGTCTTTTCTACGCGCGGCCATCGGTTAACGACGCGCCAAATGGCGTTAATATTTGCGCAAATGCAGCCTTAAATTCAGGGTTGTTTTTGTCGATGTAGGCGGCCAAGCGCTTTAAGGTATCCAGTTGCGCGGCCATTACTGCGTCTTCAACTTCTTGTTTCCATTTTTTCTGCAATCCGCTGGCTTTGGTCATATCCAGCACCGACCGCGCGGCCTCTTTTAACAAGCCTACCCGCTCGCCGGGTTCTGCTTCGTCAAGATCCTGCAAACTGACCATGACATCAAACAATTCAGATTGCACCAGGGAGATAACCGCCGCTGAGCGCAAATCACTGTCATCCGGTGCCGCTTCAGCAATCATCCGCGCGGCCTCGGTGCTGTTGCGTACCGCTTGCAGCTTGCGTTTTAGCTTAGCGCCATGGCGGTAAGCAGCAGAGCGGCTAATATCAAAGCCGTTGGCGGTTAACCACTCCACAAAGCCATCGTAGTCAGCAAAGTTTCGGCGGATTAACTCGCGCTCGAATTCGCTGCGCTGTTCTGGGGTTAGGCTATCGATTAGGCTGGGCTTAGGCATGATTTACCCGAACTTTAAGCTGCACAAAGATAAAATTAAAAAGATAGATGCGGCCTGTTCTTGATCCGTTTCTATATCGATCCACGCCGACACCGAATACAGGGGACCACGAACAGCGGATTAAAAACCTATCTAATAAACTCCAACGTGTTAGCCAAAATGTATACATGATCGCTTGCTTACGCATCAAAATACTGCTCTGGTCTGGCAATGCCTGGCTCAACCGCCACGGTATACTCGACCACATCCACGCCATAGCGGATGATCTCGCAAAACCAGCGGCCCTCAGGGCGTTTGTCGATATGTACCAGGCTACGCCCGCCTAAATAATCCAGCTCCCGCCGCACTTCGTTTTGGGTGGCGTCCGGGTATTCGGACTGGATCACCGACAACACTAACTTTTCAAAGGCACCGATAGGCCGGGCATTGTTAAGCGTTAACAGGATTTGCCAGCGAATGGTTTCGCGGCGTATTTTGTGCATATCAGCCATGGTGGTTCCCTTTTAAAAGTGCGTTTTCAATGCGTACTGCTAGCCCGTCAATCTTGGCCTCGATAATGGTTTGGTTACGGATGTAGTCGTCTCGGCGCACGTACTGCACCGGCATGTCGGCTTTCATTAGTAAGATTTCCCGCTCGATGCGTTGCCATTCCTTAGCATCACTGGCAAAGGCTTGTTCCAGCGCGCCGAAGCGACTATCCAGCGATTTAAACCGGCCATCTAAGCGCCGCTCCAATTGCGATAAAAACAATTTACCGGCGGCAAATATCACAGAGATAAACGCGGTTAACACCCCGCCTGCTATACCAATCAGTTGCCAAAACTCGACGGTTATCTCCATTGTTTAGCCTGCTTTTCAAACGCTGTTTGGCAACCAATGCAGCGGATGCAGTCCGGTTTGGCTGTTAATCGTTGTGGGTCAATAACGGCGTCGCAATCGCTGCAATGCACGAAGCCGTCAACGATATGTTGCGGCGGCATGGTGTGCCTTGCCAGCTCGTTGGCCAGGTCAGCATCTCGGATAAATTCCGCCGCCTGGTTGGCGGTATCGATTAAATCAGACATTGGTACAACACCCAGACGATCAACAATAAAATCGCTAGCAAATCCATTACCAACCTCGCACTTCGGCACGGCTACTGCGGCGCTTGCCAGTGCTGGCACCGTAGCGTTTAAATGGGGTGCTTATTTCTTGGTTAATTCTTGGTGGTATTTTTAGCCCTGATGTCGGCAGCATGGTTGATACTGCAAGCATTGCAGAGGCGAGCATGGCATATGATTTCCTCATTTGCGCGCTACTCCCTTAACCTTTTCAACTGTCCTTAGCGTGCCTAAACCCAACAGCCCAAACAACAAGCTGCTTAGCGCTTCGATCTCAATGCCTGGAAACACCGGCGGAAAGCCAGCAGCGACAATCAGGCCGTTTAATATCGGCCTTAATACAAACTCATAACCGTAACCAGAGGCCCCGGCCCAACCCACAGCAGGCCGCCAACCGGCCACAAATACTGAGCTGCTGGCCGCCTCTATCTTGTTGATGTCGATTTGGCCCAGAGTGTATTCGAGCTCTTTGGTTAGCTCTTGTTTAAGCGTGTCGGCCTTGGCTTGCGCCTCAATATTGGCATCCGGCCAAATCTTATCGACAGTGGTAGAGACTAAGGTTGCAATCGCGTCTATGCCAATCATTGGTGTAAGTCCTTATGTAGTGAGGTTTCAACGGCGGCTCTAACGGCGGCTAAGCGGTTATGTAGGCGGATATTGCGGGATTCGGCACGACTGAGTAAATAAGCGGCATGCAGCGTGGCTTGGTCGCTGGTGGCAAGCTCGCGCCGTAAGCTTTGCGTTTGCCGCCACTGTTTAAGCCAGCCTGCGGCCAGTACAGCAATGATAATCGTCAGTAATATCATGGTAATTCCTTGATAAATTTCATAAAGTTTCGATGCGATATGCCGCTCACCAGCAGCTCAAACGTGGCTTTGCGGCCTGCCCCTTTAAACTTGGCTAACTCCGCTTCCATGGCTTGTACTACTGGGCATAGGTGCGGCTTAAGGTCGGTCATACAGTGCTTGCGGATGCTTAAACGGTCTTCAAGATCGTCTATTGCCAAGGCCAGCAAAGTGATAATGGCTTTTAGTTGGGATGGTGTTGTGTTCATAAACCCTCAAACAAGGCGCGCTCTTTAGCGCGGCGGGTGATTAATCCGGGTTGCGGCTCTTTTTTGCCGTTTTTAGTGGTGTAAATCCAGCGGTCAAACTCAGCAGCAGCACTGCTAAAGTCCCCGGCATTAACCAGTTTACGGATGGTTGATTGTGCATAATTGCCCTGGCCGATGTTAAATACCAGGCTGCACAAGGCATCAAACTGGCCCTGAGTAAGGTCAACATGGGTAACGGAGGCAATAAACAACTGGCTTTGTCTGGTGTCTTTAGCCAGCAGTAATTCGGCTTGCTCAATAGTGATTTTTAGCCATTGTTTAGCAAACGGGGTAATGGCTCTGCGCAACTGGCAATCAGCAATGGTGGGCGCTAGCGCCTGTTTATCCATGTTAAACAGCCCGGCATCCAAGTTGGGCATAATCACATGGCCATAGCCGATAGTGACTTTATTAGCTGGGCACAGGTACGCCTGCAAACACAGTTTTTCGCTGTCTTTAATCAGGGTTAACCCGGCAGGGCTTAATGTATGTGGGGTGTTTTTTGTCATGCCGCAATGTTACGCGGCGTGGCGGTTGGTTTGGTTAGCTGGTGCTTCGCAAGCGTGGCGTGGTGGCGTGTTTAGGCAAACAAATCCAGCTGGCTATCAATGCGGACGGTGTTGCAAATGGTGTTTACCTGGCGCTCAGTCATGCCGTAATTAAGCGCTATTCGGGCTTGGGAGTGCCCGACCGCAAAATCACGCAGAATTTGTTGATTGCGCAACGCCCTAATGGCTTTGGCCGCGCGGGGGATTTGCAGCACTTCATCTGGAAAAATCTCCACCATTTTTAAAAAGGCGGGCATCCCTAACAGCTCAGCAAGTTTATGGGTGGGGTGGGCTTTTTTAGGGATGCGCACATGCACGCCGGGGAAATTAAGCAGCAATACCAGCGCGGTTTGCTCGCCGCAATACCCGGCGATCTCCTGCAAGCGCTCAGGGATGAGCGCAGTTGGTAAATCAAAAAGTGGCAGTACTGGCATGATGGCGGCCCGAAAAATTTAAACCAAATCATTATGCACAGTTTCAAGCGTAAACAAATAAGCCCGCGTTAAGCGGGCTTAGGTGGCTGTTATTGATGCATAGCAATAACGGGGTTATCGGGCCGGTTGGCGTGGCTTAGTTGCTGGCGGGCGGCTTGTAGTTCGGCTACTAAAAACGCTAACAGCACGGCTTGTTTATCGCGGTTAACGGCATGCAGGTCGGTTTCTGGTAGCAGTAAATCGCTGACCGCCTCTAAACACACGGTAATGTTGTCGATGCGATCAAGGGCGTCTAGGGTTGGGCTCATGCGGCACCGCCTTTAACAACCTCTAACCCATTAATAGTGAAAAACTCTTCAGCAGGCAGATATTCAACAAAGCTTTTCAATGCACGCACGCCATTCGCCTCCGTTTCAGGGTTTGTGGCATATCTAATGAGCATATCGCTTAAAGCGAATCCACGCTCTTTGGCGACTTCCAATCCATATTCTGCCCATTGCTTAGCTTTATCGTTGCCACCAAATGCCATGGTAAATATGTACATAACGGCAACTTCAGGCGCGACATAAACATCCTTTTCTTTAGGCGCGGGGAAGGCAATCACATTACTCATAACTCACCGCCAAACAAATCGACCTGTGTGCCGGGGGTAGCGACTGGATAGCCACAGGCTTTTAGGATGCTAACTTCTTTATCGATGGTGGTTTCACCAAAGCCCAGCATTTTCGCTGTTCTGGCCTTGGAAAACCCAGCCTGCCTGAGCTTTAAGGTGTCGTTTAAGCGTGGACGGGCTTTGAGCAGTTCGGTTTGTAAGGCTTGGATAGTCGCGGCGGCTTCTTTGGGGATGCCGTAGCTGCCGGTTTTGCGTAAAGATGGCAGGACTTCGGCAGTCACCCATTTTTTGAATGCTTTTGTTTCTGGTTTTCGGCTTGATAATACCGATAAATATAAGCCAGATTCACTTATAAGCGTTTGATTGTTATGCAAACCGATTTCAAATAGGTTTGCTTTTTTAACATCATCCTCTTCGAGCTTGCGAGTCATTGCTTGTGTATCACTAAAACCAAGATGGTCGGCTACATCTTTGGCGATAAACCAAGGTTCACCATTATCGTTAACGATGACACGCAGTGAATGAGAATGGAATTGGAAAGTTTGGACTTGAGTTTTCATTGTATTGCTCCGTGAGTAAGTTAAATACCCGGCGTCACAATGTCACACATGGCGCCGGACTGAGCAGGTTGACATACCGGACTCACGACCGGCCCGCCTTGCGGCGGCCTGCCCAGCCCGACATAATGAAGAGCTGAAGCAATGCACATAAAAAAACCGCATGATGCGGCGATGTGCCGTGAAGTACCGAGATGTCAAGCCCGAGCGTTGTATTTTGCCAACGCCCGATTAGCTTAGCCCTCGGTTTTTCTTTTGTCAAACATTTCAAAGGGTAAAGACAAACAGCCGCCAATGTTGATGGCTGCTTGGCTTTGGCCTTTATTGGGGCGAATTAGGAATAAAGCAGGGCTGGTTGTGGCTTTCCAATTCTGGACAGTTTTTAAGGTGCGCATCCATTGACTGTGCATCATTGGTATGGCTAATAACAAATCCTTTCGCTGTCAGGCATTCGCTAAAAAGCTTTGATTCTTCTTGGCTTAGCATTATTTCATGATGGAGTTGATTGGTACTATCCTGACTTATAGCACTTAGCTGTGCTGAATTGTAGCTGTAACTTAACGTTGGAGTATATGCCCTAACAGGTTGTGGTCCGCTAGTATCAACAGTGGCTTTATGTGATTCATAAGTACATTCTGCCGTTGCTTGCGCATAGTCTATCTTGGTTGCAGCCGGTTTAAATTCGCTTGGTTTTACGAGATATATAGATTTTGGCTTTGCGATAAATGGAGGTAAGCCTGCGGAACAATAAAAATATTGGCCAGTTCCATTTTTTGGGGTAATTAAAGTATTCGCATCGTTTTTAATCACTCGTTTTTTATACCAGTCTAAGCAAGCTGCACTCCCCTCTTCAAGACAATATTCTTCAATGACAAATCGACAAGGTTGTTTGTAGACCGAGTCCGTGACTTTTACTTGCTCCCAACCAGGATACTTAAGGTTTGCACAGCCTGTTAAAGCCAATCCCGCTAATAAAATCGTTATCTTTTTCATAAATCCATCTGGTGTTATTGGTTAAGCGTTTGAATATAGCAGGTTAATGGTGGGCAGATAATCCCTGCCCACGCTGTCTAACCTCTAAAACGGGATGTCATCATCATATGGCGGTAATTCTGGCTCTGGTGCTCTTGGTGCAGGCCCTGGTGCTGCTAGGGATTTGGTACCGGTAGGGGTAAACAACGACACCAACACGGAATCATCGCCCCTGGCCACGGCGGCCATTGCTAAGCCCAGCATCCGAAAGGCGTTAATGCGGGCGAAGTAGCCACCGTCTCGGCCTGGGTGGATCTCGCCCAAGGTTTCGTAGCGGCCTTTATCGGTGCCGTCTTGCGCTTTGTAGGTGCCGGTTTTAACGGCTAAGTCGTATTTTTTGGCCATGATGTTTTAGGTGGTTGGTGGTTGGTAAAGTGTAGGATGGGTAGAGCATCGCGAAACCCATCATTTCCGCATGGGTTTCACTGCGTTCTACCCATCCTACCAATGGTTATGCTACGGCGTCTTTTAATGCCTTACACGCCTTCAGCTTAATGCGCTTTTTGGCTGGGATGTGGATGACTTCGCCGGTGGCAGGGTTGCGGCCTTCACGGGCGGCGGCGTCAACGGTGACGATAGAGCCGATGCCGTGCAAAACAAAGCTGCCGTTAGTTTTTAATTGGTTGCCGGCAACGTCTGCAAGGCCTTTTAAAACGCGCTCAATGGTCGCTTTGTTGGTAGCGATATCGGTTGATAATTGCTCGATCAGTTCTTTGTGGTTCATGTTGTTCTCCGGTTGGGTTAGTTGATTTTTCGGTAAGCGGTTTTTAATAAGTCTCTTATTTTCTGCCGGTTGGCTTTGGCTTTTTCCTCCGGGTATTCGGGTGGCGGTAATGCCTGTTGTGGATAGATGCGCGACGGTAATAGCGGTCGCAGTTGGTGGGGTGCTGGCCAGCGTGTTGACTGACTGGCCAGGGCAATAAAGGCTTGGGTTAAGCGGCCTCTGTCCAGGGCTTCGTCCCAAAGGATCGGCCAACCTTTGATAATGCGATACCACATGGATGCCGTACTGCGCACGGTTTCAGCCGGTGGTGCGCCGTCTAAATGCAGCACGACCAAGGCACCGATACCCACGGATACACACTGTTTAAGCCAGTTAACCGGTGGTAATGGTTGGTTGACTGGCTCATTCATTGCCAAAATCCTCTAGTGATTGCAGTGCCTGGGCGGTTTTGCTGAGGTTGCGTGCCGGTAGGATGGGTAGAGCATCGCGAAACCCATCTTTATTAACCGCATGGGTTTCACTGCGTTCTACCCATCCTACGGCCTTGTTTTTGTTGGTGGTGTCCTCAAGCACCCGCTTTAGGTAGTTATGGTTAGCCAACGGCTTGCCGCCTTTGCCTTGCAGGCTTTCAACGGTTTTAAGCAATGCCGATACTTTAAAATCATAGGGCTGGCATAGCTCAAGCACGTCATTTGCCAAGCGGATGGCTTTGTCGTTTGATAAATCACGGGTGCTGGATCTAAACAGCCCTAAGTAACTTACCAAGGCGCGGGCGTGGCTGCTGTCCAGTTTTACCAGCAGATTAAGCAGCTCGCGCCCAGCATCGTCTTGCACCATGGCTTCAAGACTAATGCGGCTGTGGCAAATTGGGCATCTATTGAGTTGCATATTTCCCCCGCATTGCAAAATACCAACTGCACATCATAGTTGTGGCCGCAAAATAACCGGCTAAAAAATAATACCCACGGTCGTCAGTTAGGTAGGCACATAACAAATTCATCGAAAAAAATATTGAGCTAATTATCAGGGTTGATTTCATTGCGTCCTCCCCCTATAAATTGCCTCAAGGTTGGGTACGTCTTCATTATTCCCAACATTGTTAATAGCGGCTTGTAAAAAACCAGCAAGCATTTCGCTACCGTGGAGCTGTTCCATAGCTATCGAACACGCAGCTGTTATCATTTGCATGTGTTTTTCTTTTTCTATCCCCACCAAATTTGTTGTAAAAATGGCCTGTAATGCCGCTTCTGTTTGTGGGTTCATTGCGTCCTCCTCCCCTCACGCTGGGCATTTTTAACCAGCCCGGCAATAATCCCGGTCAGCTCGGTAGCGCTGCAAAACTCCAGGGTGTCTTTTTTGTACATGCGCTTAGCCATGCTGGCGGCGTATGTCCAGGGCCTGCCTGCCTCTGCCAGCAACGCCTCAATCTTTTTCAGCAGCCCAGCACGGTTGGAGTCGCTGTTTAAGTTGCGTGGGGCCCTACCTGCGTTGTTGGCTTTGGTAAAGGCGGCGCCAATGCTTGCCAGGTGCTTAACGACTTTATCAATGCCCTCGGGTGATAAATCCTTGCTGGATTTAACGCCGCCAATGCTGAGCAACATAGCGCGATAGGTGTCGTCATCCATACCTAATTGCTTTTTGGCGATGTGGATCTTGCCCATGGCGGCATTGCGTCTCAGGGCGGCTTTTGGCCGGTTGGTTGGGTGTGTCATGGCTATATCCCCGCTATATCAAGTGCAATTTGTTTGTATTGGTCGGTCTGTCCAATACGCTCATAAACCCGCATGTACTCGGAGCTGCTGGCAATCTGGATGCTATCTTTTAAGGCTTCCATGGCTTTAATCCATTTGGCATCATCGATTTTTAAGCGCATTAAGCCAAACACGCGGCCTTTGTTGATGTTGCCCTCTTTATCCGTCTGAAAGGCGTGCTCAATAAGGGCTTTGATGTTGGCATTGCTGTCGGTGGTCCATTCATGGATGCACTCATCAATGAGTTGCTTGGCGATATGCAGGCGCTCATCAAAGCGCAGCAAATCAGACACTTGCACGTTGATGCGGTAGCGGCCATCAAAGCTGGTCAGCGTCAGGTTGCCACGCTTGCCGCCCAGCTTGGTGCTGTATTGCTCGGCGGCAATATCAACAAAACTGTTAATGTCGTCCATGGCGCTGGTTTTAAAGCGTAATAGTTGGTGTTGAGTGTCTCGGGCATTGTCAACAATGCGGCGCACGGTGTCGTCACGCAGTAAATCCAATGGTTTGATGGACTCGTTGGGGATTAAGTGCCCTTGGGCGTTGGGTCTGTAGCCGGTGGGTACAGTAGTCATGTGATTTATCCTTTGTTGTTTAAAAAATGGTTAAAAGTTGCCGACCGTTACCCGTTTAACTGGGCTGGCGTTAAAGTGTTTTGCATGTAAGCGTTTTATTGACTTGCGCCGTTGCTGGTCTGGTGGGGCAAACTCACCTTTTAAAAATGCCAGCCGTAGCGCTTGGGTGGGGCTGATCTCACCCTCGCCACTGCGTTTTTTGTAAGCGGCACTTAAGGCTTGTTTAACGCTGTTACTTGCCAGCCAATCAGTCAGCTCAGATCGGTTAAAAAAGTTTTGTCCTCGTTGCCCTTTAATCCTGAATTTTTCCGGAAAGCTTGGGCAGTAAGTAATCAATACACTTAAGTAAGCGATGCCGATTTTTGTCGCCGGGAATCCTAATAGGTCGCAGGCTTCCAGGCTGTTAATTGGTTTAGGCGGCGTAAGCAGATCATCAAGTAAATCAGATGCCTCGCTCATGCTCATCCTCCTCATCATCTGGTCGATTAATGATGATTAATGCCATAGTGATAACCCCTAGGCTAAAACCAATTGCGGCGCCTGTTAGTACCAGTAATAACGGTGATAAATGCTCGATAGCAACGCTCATGCGACCTCCTGCTCTGTCCAGACTATTTTGCAGCCATGCAACATGGCATCCCGGCGCATATAGCGACTACCCGCGTCAGCAACTCGCCCTGCCATTGCACCAAACAGCTGGTAGTTCTTTTGGCAATGCGCTACACAGATAATCGGTTGATAGTTAGCAATCATCATGCTTTCTATCTCGATGTTCATCGCATCCAAGGTCGCGATGGCTTTTAAGGCCGATTGATGTGCTTCGCGCATTAACGGCACGTTGGGTATGTGTAAGCGTGGTGTCATAAAATGCCCCCCGGCCATTTAGCAAATAATGCGACGACGATAACAACCAGGCCAATCGCCAGCGCCCACCCGGCATCGCGGTCTTGTTTGGCGTGGCTTAGCTCAGTGCGTAAATGCTCAATGTGGGCATCTTTGCTGTAGATTTTTTCTAGCAAATACGCGGAGTAACTGGCTGTATTGGTTTGTGGGATGTCGCTATGATTGATTGTGCTCATCAGTGCAGTCCTCTAGCATCGTGGTTAGCAAGCGCTTGTACATAAGCCAGCGCCCGTGGTGTATCCATGTGTTGGGTTTCCAGCCAAACTTGCGCGGCAGTCTTTAAAAACTCGCCCAGTTGTTCGGCTGGTGTTAATCCTGCGGCCTCTGGGTGATCGGTAGGGTGCTGAGTAAGCCCCTTAACATCAATCCCGGTACCGGCGTCTTCCAAAATAATAAAAACTTTGCTCATGATCTGTGCTCGCAGTGTTGGCAGGCTTGCCACCAGTTAAGTTTTGCTGATCCACCAAACGGGCGCGGCCCGCTGGAGCGTTGCTTGCATTCATCTCGCTCAATGGTTCGGCCCGCATACGGACACGCCACCACGTTGATAAAATGCCGGGCAAACTGGTTAAGTATGTTGTGTGGGTTAGGGTAATTACCGGTGCATACCATGCGCACCGCACTGTCTTTTATCCCTAATGCATCCGCCAGTTCTTTTGTGCCGATTTCGGCGCGTTTGGCTTTAAAGGCTGTTAATAGCTCCGTCATTTAACACCCACCTTGTCGAGTATCTGGTTGCTATTGGGGTCAAACACTACCCCACCCTTGTCCCGTACCACCGGCGGCTTGGGGCCGACATCCTTTACCAGCTTGTAACAATTGCTGCCGTTGCTGTTTAAAATGCCGTCATCAACAATGGTACAAGACACTAATCCCACGTTAACCAAGGCTTTCAGCCAGCGCCGCAAGTTACTGTCGGCGCTTTTTTCTGACCCTGTGCAGATGCTGTTTTGTATATCCGTCAGCGTCATCGTTTTGTTTTTTCTAAGGACCCACCACGCGCGGGCTCGTAAGCCGCGCGTTGGGCGTTTTTTACGTGCAACCATTAGTTACCCGCCTTTTGGCTTAAGCCCTTATTGCGTAACGCTTTCATCGCGTCTTCACAGAGCATCATGCCTTTGACATCATTAATGGTTAACTCTGTTTTACCCGATGACTGGGCGAAATCTTCCAAGGTACGGCAGGCATTGGCCAGCAAGCGATAGCGCCCCTTTGATTGGGCGGCTGCCAGCTGAGCAATGCCAATGTCGATCTTCACCTCGCACAGCTCATGCAAATACAGCATGGCATCGGCAGTATTGGCGGGCTTAAACTCAACCACCGCGCTGATCCGGGTACTGATATGGGCCAGCTTATGTTCACCAAACCGGTGCTTTTCCGAGGTGTGACACACTAACACCAATACACTGCCGACTTGCTCACAGGTGCAGCGCAAAAACTCAATGCATTCGGCTTTTTTATGTAGGCCATGTTGGGCCTCGTCAAAAATCACCATCGGCACCCGCTCACTAAACGCGCGGTTTATCGCCTGTTGCTGCTGCAACCGAGTACCACCCGGGCAGCCCAACTCATACGCCAGCAAATCCCGCAAATAACCCACTGTCATACCCGGCATGCCGTTGATGTAAATGGCATTACGATCCGCGCCCACATGGTCCATGGTGCGGCTTTTACCGCTGCCTGGCTCGCCGTTAACGTTGATAATGCGGCCCTCTTTAGGCGCTCGACTTTCAACCGCATCAAGCATGACCATAAATACTTGGTAATTACTGGTTTTTACAAAATGGCTTTTCATTGTTAATATCCTTGCTTCGTTGGTGGTAAAAAATCTGACTACTCGTAATAGTCAGGTTGGGATAGGGGCCGTTATTGGCCCTTATTTTTGTAAAGAGCCATCACGGTATCCATATAGCTACCGGTCTTCTCTTCGGGTTCTTGCTTGCTAAAGTTGGTAAACACTACCGGCTTCGGCGGCTCTTCAACCGTCTTGGCTGGCACCGGTACAAACTGCAACGGCTCAATAACTTCCTTTGGTATCGTCGGAATGCGTTGCAATACTTCGCCTTCGATTTCATGGCCGCGTTCAGCATTGGCGGCATCCATACCGTCCTGTTTACGTTTAACAATGCCATCAATACGCTGAGATATTTTTTGATCAACTAAGGTTTTTGGAAAGCCATCTACCATGTTGCCATTCCATTCCGCCTTGCAAATAAACTCCCCGTTCAAGTGGCTTACCCAGACAAAATCCGCATGGTGCATATCGTATGACATCATCACCTTGGTCTTAGCTGGCAGATAAGCTAGGTCTTTGTGAAAATATTTGTTGTTGATCCAGTCTATTTCCCCTCGGTGCGGCGTTCTTATTTCAGATGGGCGATACAGATTAATCTTCTCGTTCTCTGTTAAAGGCCGGTTCCATTCATCATTAAGGTTGGCAAAGTACACTTCCGCTGGCGTTTTACCGCCTAAACTGCTGTGCTTATGCTCATGGTTATAAGTGTCAAAATACTCCTCGCAAGTCGCCATAAACCGATGCCAGTCTGGGACAAAATCCGGCACTTCACCTTTGCGTTTAGCGCTGTTAATCTTGTTAGTTACAATACGTAAGGTATCCCTATCCATGCCGGTACCTTGAAAGGTTGGGAAGGTCTTTGCCGCTGCAATTGCCGTAATATCCCAAAGCCCTTCAATCAATCCGCGACCTTGTGGATTACCTGGTATGCCGGTTTCATGGCTAATATCCATCCGCCCTAACAAGCCGCCCACCTTACAATCCAACTGCTTGGCGGTTTGCCCAGAGCCATTGTCAGAGTAATAAAAAATGGGTTTGCCATACTTCAACATGGCATTGCCAAGTGCCTCTGATACAGCAATAACGTTTTCCGATAAACTAAATGCCCACCCCACAATAAACCGACTGCGTGCATCAATAATCACCGTCACTTCCGGGGCAAAGGCGCGACCATTTTTAGGGTTAATTACCTTAGCCTTGAATGTATGGCCATCTCCTACCCAGACGGTATTGCTGGCCATATCATTCCAGTTACGCCGCTTGCATGACATCATTGCTGCCATTTCTGCACCAGTACGGCGATATTTTTCCCGCTCAATATGTGGCATCTTGTTAAGCAGTCGATTTACCGCGTCATACTTGGGTAAATCATCTATCACTAAACCTTGTGCGCACCACAGTTCTTTAAAGTCCCTATAGGCTTCGGTTACATTTGGCTTTTGCGGCTTGCGATAACAACTTAAAAACAGCTGAAACCACCACACTTGCCGCCAATCGGCTTTCACTCTGGTTTTCTTCGGCAAACACGAGGTATCTCTTGTCTTTAACTGGCGCCAACGCACTACGGAACGCTTAGTTAATGGCTTAACCTTCTTGGCGGCTTTAGCATTGCAATGTTCATAGGCATGGACCAAGTCAGCATGTAAAGTGCCAGCGCTATAGCCCTGATTGATAAAAATAACCGCTTCATCATCCTTACTTCCTGAATGCTTAATAAAGTTAAGAATGTATTGCCTTGCGCCGTCTATTTCGCGTTGTTTGTCGGTGGTTTTTATAGATTTTCGATGTCCTGCTGGTAATCCTGCATGTATCCCATGTACAAGGTCACCACCAGATGGCCGCGCGCTGTCAATTGCCACCAAGGATTTCCCTGTAAGCTGACTTTTATGATCAGGCCCAGCGTTGCCAGTCTGCGAACTTGCAATAGGTCTATTAATAGGGTTTCCGTCATCATCTCCGGCACCTGATGAAACTCCAGCTCGTAATTTTCCGCCCAATTCTGAGTAGTTGGGTGATGCCACATTGGCATCATTGCGCCTGGTTTTCCCTTTGCCTGAGCCATGAACGACAGCTGGTAGACGGTTAACTGATGCTCCATTGCTAGAATCTCGTCCATCTGCTGATCTGTTATCTTGTGCATAGTTAGCTTGTTCGGAAATTTCCGCACTGTCGGCATGACCGACATCTTTACTTTTTTGCTCATTGTGTAACTCCTTTCTAAGTTGATCTTTGTATGGGATGACTTTCGCAGCAATATCGATGGGCAACTTACTAATCAAAAACCACTTCTTAGGATGCCGACTACGGGTTTTTTCTGGTAAAAACACCCATTTATCATGGTCCGCCATACGAATAATAGTCCTAACGCTTTTCCCAATTGCCAGCGATATTTCCTCAGCATCGGCATACAGTGCCTTGTTGATAATCTCACTCTGTTCCATATCAACAATCCCTTCTATGCTTACTGACTGACGCTATCTTCTACATTGACGTGGGCCGCCAGTCGGTTAAACTTTAAGGCCCGAAAACCGCGCGGTTTAGTATCGCCATTATCTAAGTAGCGACTCGGCCAAATGGTTTTTGGATGCACTCCCAATGCCTCGGCAATACGGCCTTCGGCGATGGGGTAACTACCGGTCAAGCATTTTGATAGCGTTTGGCCGCTTTTTAATCCATGATGTCTACCCAGCTCAGCAAGCGTCCAGCCAGACTTATGCAAAGCAGCGATTACGTCAGATGGATGCCAGTCTTGAGCAGGTTCTGCTTCAAGATTGGCTTTTTTTTGCGCTTTTGTATTCATACTCTTTCCTATTGTCTTTGTAGTCTGGCTTGATTGCCGACTGGTGAATATTACAATCCCTTTAGGGAATGTTGTCAATAAAATAATCATCCCTTTGGTGATTTATTTTTATTGGTAAATAATCCCTATAAAGCTTGTCTTAACCGGATGAATATTAGAACTTTATGAAATTAGATAATTTATATATAAATCAAATACATCCGGTTAGGTCACGTGTCTCAACCGGATTCTATAAAATGACTCAACCGGACTATTGGGTTAAGTCATGAATATCGGAGATAAATTAAAGCTATGGCGAGCTGACAAAAACCTTAAGCAAGATGAAGCATCTGCGCTATTAGGCATTCCCTATAGTACGTATCAAAAATATGAAATTAATAATAAGAAGCCCGGAGCTGATGCACTTGAAGCCTTTGCGCGTGCTGGGATTAATATCAACTGGCTGTTGACAGGTGAAGGCGAGATGTTTCGTAACAGCAAGCCAAGGGGATTAGAGGTGTTCAGTGCTAGCCCGACGTATTCCACTGTTGACGCTGACGCGCATAAAGACAGAGGGGCAGTGCGAGAGGACGCAAAAGGCGTTCCTGTCGATTCTAGCTATACTCAGGGCGAGCAAACGCCGTCAGAGGCCAATCCTATCGATATTGATGTGTTGGAGATATGCGTGTTGTTCGTGGGCCGTCAAAACGAAAAAAACCGCGTAACGATGACCCCGCGGGAAATGGCAGATGCCGTCGGCGCTGCCTATCAAGTGATAATGCGTGATAAAGCGAAGGAAAATACCGAGTCGTTCTCACACGCTCAATCAATCCTGAAGAATTTGGTTAAATCAATGTAGGCAAGGATAATATCCGTTATGGACAGACGCAAGAATCACAAAGGGCGGGTAATTTTTACAAAATTAAGTGCAAACCATCCAATGCCTGGATCGTCTATATATAAAGAGATGGTAATTTTTGATAAGCATCATATTCATGTGGTGATTGAAGCGCCCCAAGTATCCGGTCCGCTAAATCTAACAATCAATATCAATGCAAAAAACGAAGTTGAAGCAGAAACTAATTAAATGCTGTTAATGGCCTGTTATTTTTACGCCAAATATCGCGCAAATAATTTGAAAACCAATTGAATCACGCCAAATATCGCGCAAATTTTAAAACTACCCAAAAAACCCCGCAACCCTTATTCCTCTAAGTCCCGAGTCATTCCACCAAGTTCCGGCTACTACGCCAAATATCCCGCCTCTTCACAGATGATGAAGTCATAATGACAGCCTCTGATTGAGCACGGGGCACATTAAGTACCCATTGAAAAATTCACAGGTGCCCTATAAGGTGCCCTGTGCCGTTTTTTTCAGCGTGTTTAACCGATGGCGTTTGATTAAAAATCCTTTTTAATCAAGGTCTTACATGGTGGCGATAGGTGGATTTGAACCACCGGCCCCGGGGTTATGAATCCCGTGCTCTAACCAACTGAGCTATATCGCCTTAATCTGTCTGCATCAAAGAGGGCGCATTTTAGTTATGCGCCCTGCTTTTGTCAAACGTTGAATCTGAAATGCATCACATCGCCATCTTTAACGATGTAATCTTTTCCTTCCAATCGCCACTTACCAGCATCTTTAGCGCCTTGTTCGCCTTTGTAAGCAATAAAATCCTGATAAGCGATTACTTCAGCACGAATGAAGCCTTTTTCGAAATCAGTGTGGATCACGCCGGCTGCTTGCGGTGCGGTGGCGCCGATGGAAATGGTCCAAGCTCTAACCTCTTTAACGCCGGCGGTAAAATACGTCGCTAGATTTAACAAACTGTAGCCAGCCCTGACAACACGGTTCAGACCGGGTTCTTCCAACCCTAAATCATCCAGAAATTCTTGTTTTTCGTCGTCATCCAATTGAGAGATTTCCGCTTCAATAGCCGCACAGATAGGCACTACCATTGCACCTTCTTGATCAGCAAAGGCTCTTACGCGGTCGAGTAACGGATTGTTATCAAAGCCATCATCTTGAACATTGGCAATGTACATAGTCGGCTTGATGGTTAGCAAACACAGATCTTTAATTAGCGCTTTTTCATCATCAGTCAACCCTAAAGTCCGTGCCGGCGCCCCAGTATCAAGTTGTACGAGTATTTTTTCGAGTACTAGCTTTTTGGCTACGTCGTCTTTATTGCCGGATTTAGCACCTTTGCTGGTTTTTTGTAGCGCTCGTTCGACTGAAGCCATGTCGGCTAGAGCCAATTCGGTATTGATAACTTCAATATCATTAATAGGATCAATCTTGCCGGCGACGTGAATTACATTATCGTCCTGGAAACAGCGCACGACATGGGCAATTGCATCGGTTTCGCGAATATTGCCCAAAAACTGGTTACCAAGACCTTCACCTTTGGAAGCACCCGCGACTAAACCGGCAATATCTACAAATTCAATTGTGGTCGGCAGCATGCGTTCAGGTTTAACGATTTCTGCCAGTTTATCCATACGCGGATCAGGCACCGGCACAACGCCTACATTGGGATCAATAGTGCAAAATGGGTAGTTTTCAGCCGCAATTTTGGCACGGGTTAATGCATTAAATAGGGTCGATTTACCGACATTCGGCAAACCAACAATTCCACAGTACAACGCCATAAAGTTCTCTTAAGAGTTTTTGATAAAAGGTTTGTTCGGCAAAGAAAATCCAGCTGAAACAATCGCGGAATTATACTAGCTAAGGCAGTAAGCAAGGCAACTAAATGGGGATTTAATAATATCTATGCATTGTCAGCAAAAAGTTCTCGTGCCAGAAGTGCTTACTGCTCAGAGGCGTTTGCTTTAAATTGACGCATTACTACATAGCCTTAGATAGCCCCCCATAACATCATAAAAAGACTGTAGAGCATCATCTCAGGCACAAAGCTATCAACATCTCTGGAGTAGTCCCAAACATCATCTATCAGTACTAAAGTCAGCAAAATATAAATTGAAACCTTCAAGCGAATAACATGCGCATAAAAAACACCGATGCCAAGAATGACAAAACCGGCAATAAATCTAATCGCACTATGTATAAATAATTCACCACTAAAACTCAATTTAAATGCCTCAACAACAAAATAAAGCATGATCAAGCCTAATACGAACACGATGACAATTTTTAATTGCTTCATGATTACCTCGACGTTATTCGTTAATTAATTTCAGGCCTGGCGGTAACGTTTCGCCAAACATTTGTTTTTCTTCAGCCGAATTCAATTCTTTAAAGTGTTCAACCATATCGATCCAAGATTGAGGGACTTTACTGAGTTTCATTTTTTCAATGATCTGTTGCCGAGTATGAGGAGCAATATCTCTTACTCTATCGCCACTCATTCTGGCAATGAGGGTGGCTGCAAAAGCGGCTTGTGGTGTTTTTTTCCAGTCTTCAAGCATGATTTGCTGCAACCATTTTTCTGCTATGGCAGCGGCTATCACATTATGGCTACTGCCATGAAACGGAACCCGCGCACCGATTCGGCCTATTGCCCACCAAGTTTGGCTAGGTTCAGAAGACTTTTGCAGACGTTTTAACAGCCATTCACCCAACTGACTTTTTTTATCGACCGGCAAGCGTTCCAATACGGCCGCCAGCCTCACCATGTCATCATAACCGCGTATCTTGATTTGCTTAGCTACGCCAGGCTGCCTGGCTGACTCTGGATTGATGTATTTGGCAATATCTTCAAAAATTTGTTGCTGAGCTTGTTCGTTTAAACCGCCGGCAACCCGCCGCCACAGTATCCACCACTCCGCCCAATGCTGTGCTTCAGTAACAAACTGAATGCCTTGTGGATAAAGCTTCCAAAGTTGTTCGACGCGCCAATCGTCAAGCGGGTAACCGAAACCCGGCCGCAAACAGAAGCCGATCAAGCTCAACCACAGACGCTCATGATGTTCAGATCGACGACGATATTTAGCTCCTTCCAAGAGCGCCGTAAACATCGCTCTTAGTAAGGCTGTAGGCCATTGATTCCGGTCAGTTCCGAGGATTTTTTCCAGATTAGCACGGAGATTTTTAACGGCTTTGGGATCAACTAATTTCGATTTTGAGCCAAAAACTGTTTGTATTTGGTCGATAACTTGATCGAACTGAGCCGGTAGCGTGGCATCAAATTGAGCGGCGCTTGCCGATTTTTTTCTGATTTGGAATTCTACGTCCCAACGCTGAGTGTTATCGCTGACGGAAACACATTGGATTTTAAGCGTACCGATCTCTGTTTGGGTGACA
>Ga0208626_1000088_pt1 | contig 41936 bp, 59 predicted proteins | sample LakWasMet10_HOW4_2_FD_183860 | JGI IMG/M metagenome (GOLD analysis project Ga0208626, IMG submission 183860) | Freshwater sediment methanotrophic microbial communities from Lake Washington under simulated oxygen tension - Sediment Metagenome... | ecosystem: Environmental > Aquatic > Freshwater >... | reverse complement strand
CAGACTTTGGTCTATTACCGCGACAACTGGTATCTCGACGCCTGGTGCCACAGCAAAAACGACTTGCGCACCTTTGCGGTCGAAAACATCAAAGCCGCGAGCCGGCTAAACCAGACCGCCAAAGTCTTTACCCGCGAACAACTCGAAGACTACTACGCCTCCGCCTACGGCATTTTCTCAGGCAAAGCGCAGCATCTCGCCAAATTAAAATTCACTCCCGAACGCGCCCGCTGGATCAGCGACGAACACTGGCACTGCGACCAGCAAGGCCGCTGGCTGGATGACGGCAGCTACGAACTCACCCTACCCTTCAGCGACCATCGCGAACTGCTGATGGACATCCTGAAACACGGACGCCACGTTGAAATTATCGAACCGGAATTTTTAAGACAAGCCGCCCGGCAGGAAATCCAGGCGATGGCGGATATTTATCAAAAAAATTTAGCGCCGTAGCGTGGAATGATACGGTGGCTAGGAATAATGCTTTATACAACCCGAAAACCAGACGAAAACAATGACCCTACACCAAACCCCGACCGAACCGCCGCTGTACTACTGCTATTGGGGCAAAGCCGATGAGCCGTTAAAAGCCGCCTATTGTTTAGGACAGGAAAAAAAGTTAATTGTTGATAAATTTAAAACGCAGCTTGCTAGAAACTTGCAGCTTCCAGAAAGCCGGATTCAAGAAAGTCATTTAGATGAATGGGCTAAAAAAGTTGATAAACAAAAAGGCAAGATAAAGTGGATTTATCGCCAAGATGGCTATGCGGCTTATCACTTGTTGCCTTATCACTGTTTGGATGTGGCCGCAGTAGCTGATCAATGGTGGAAAAACAGTCCTGCGCTACGCCAGCAATTCAGGCAATCCACTCAATTGGAGACAGAAGAAAAGTTTTATGCTTGGCTGATATTTTTTATTTGCTTGCATGATTTAGGTAAGCTGGATATTCGCTTTCAGATGAAATCACCCGAGGCAATTCGGCAATTGAAGTCAGAAATTTATTCGCTAATTAAGGCCAAATACGATTTTAAAACCCAATACGATCACGGCAGTAACGGTTATGGTTGGTTTGAGCAAGAAGTTTCCGATTATGGTTTTGATTGTACTGGTGAAAATGAGGCAATGGACTGGATGCAACAAGTAGCAGGCCATCATGGACGTATTCCTGACAATAATTCGCTGGTAGAGCCGGCAATAAGCGATGACATCAAACAACAAGACAAACAAGCCCGTATTCAATGGGTACAAAGCCTTAAACAGCTTTTCTTAGAGCCTGTGGATTTGGAATGGAGTGATATTCCAGAAACGCTGCCATCCATGCTTGCGGGATTTTGCAGCGTCTGCGACTGGATAGGCTCATCAACTGATTATTTTGCCTATCAAACGTCGATACAATCCGACTTAAAAGCCTATTTTAAATCGCGCTTACCCTTAGCAAAAAAGGCTCTTGATGCGTTCGGTGTGCTATCGAAAGTCAAAGGAAAAGGAAAAGGCGGCATGGCAGTGTTATTCCCAAGCTACAAGCCGCAAGGGTTGCAAACCGTTGTTGATCGTTTTCCGCTTGCCCAGGGTTTAACATTAATTGAAGCGCCCACCGGCTCAGGCAAAACCGAAGCCGCATTAGCGTATGCTTCCAAGTTATTAACGTCCGATCCAAGTTTTGGCAGCAGTATTATCTTTGCACTACCCACCCAAGCCACAGCCAACGCCATGTTGAAGCGTTTACAAGATGTCGCCGATAAATTGTTTGCAGGAGGCGCAAATGTGGTTTTGGCGCATGGTAAAAGGGATTTGAATCCTGACTTCCAAAATATTCTGGCAAACAGTCGATTGACTGCTCAGGGCGCCGAAGAAGCTGGGGTGCAATGCTCAGAATGGCTTGGGGCGAGTAAAAAACGGGCGTTTCTAGGACAGATTGGTGTGTGCACGATTGATCAGGTTTTATTATCGGTATTGCCGGTGCGGCATCAATTTGTACGCGGTTTCGGCATTCAAAAAAGCCTTTTGATTGTTGACGAGGTTCATGCTTACGACAGTTACATGTACGGCCTTTTGGCAGAAGTGCTAAAACGCCAAAAGCAAGCCGCCGGCAGCGCCCTTTTATTGTCCGCCACGTTGCCGCATCACCAAAAAGCCAAATTGCTACAAAGCTGGGACATTCAATCGAAGCAGCAAAATCCGGCATACCCGTTAGTGACCCATGCCTCCCACAATCAGATTCTGCCCTTCGCATTGCCGGAGTCCGAATCATCTGCCGAACGCATTGTCAGTGTTGAAACCTGGCAAGCCGAACAGCTTGTTTTATCACCGGAGCAATTGGAAAAAATTGTTCAAGCCGCTGAGCAAAATGCCAAAGTTGCCGTGATCTGCAATTTGGTTACCGATGCGCAACATATCGCCCGACAACTCGCCGAATTAACGACGGTAGCCGTTGATTTGTTCCATTCACGATTCCGCTTTATCGACCGTCAGAAAATAGAACAAGAGATTACCCGTTACTACGGTAAGGACGAACAACACCGCGCAGCAGGTGGGCGGATTTTGGTCGCAACACAAGTCGTAGAGCAAAGTCTCGATTTGGATTTCGACTGGATGCTGACCCAGCTTTGTCCGGTGGATTTATTATTTCAACGTTTGGGACGATTGCATCGGCATCCGCGCAACCGACCACCAGGCTTTGAACAGCCGCGTTGTGTGGTGATTGTGCCGACCACGGAAGCAGTCTATGGCGATACCCGCTATGTTTATCAGAATTTAAGGGCGTTGTGGCGGACAGAACAATTTCTGAAAAATAAAGAGATTGTCTTTAAATCGAATCAAGACCATTTGAAAACCTATACCGCTTATCGGGATTGGATCGAAAGGGTTTATTGTGAAGATGCTTGGGGCAATGAGCCGGAAGCGATAGAAACGGCTTACTGAAGCCGCGCGCGATAAATGAGAAACAAATTGCGCGATAAATGGTTTCGCTTTGATTTTCTCATTGTGCAACATAATTGCTCTATATGAAACTAGGCCACCGCATTAGATGCCGCCCGAATAAACCTTACTTATATCCATTCTCTACACCACCACCGGATCAGTTCCGGAATACATGGGCAGATGAACCGTATCGTTCATTGTGGGCGCACGCGCGACCGTCACCTCATTCATAAATGGCAGCAGCGCGGCCTTGTCGATCGGCTTGATCGTCAGGTATTCCATTCCGATGACGTTTTCGCCGAATTCGTTCTGGCCGGCGATCACCGGGTTGATCTTGTAGGCGCTACGGATTAACCAGACCTGCCAGTCCAGGCCGTGTTCGGCAAACAGCCCCTCCAGCACGGCTTCTGTCAGGCGCTCGGACAGGCGCACATGAATCAGCTTGCGCCCATCGACGGCGTGAGTATTCAGCAGCGGGAATGAGGGCCACTGCGCATCGAGGGCGCGGATTTGACTCTGCAACGCCGGCGGCATTGATGCGAAGTCGGCCGATTCAGGGATATTCAAAATGTAGTCTGTTATGTTTTCGTTCATTATTACACCTGTGCGAAGGCGTTGTTTTCGACCCATGTTCTGGCTCTTGCCAGGTTCTTCCCCGGCAAGTCAGAGTAGGTTTTCAGGAAATGGATTTTATGTGTAAAAGCGGAGTTCCGGAACAATTCGATGAAATTGCCGTCAGGAAGACCGGCAAACGGCTGTATCGTGTGATGCTGCCAGACACCGCCATCGATCGACGCAGACAGCGTAAAACCCTCGCGCAATGACCAGTAGAAGGCCAGGAAGACGACTGAGTTGCGAGCGGTGATGACATCCCAGGTGATCCCGGCGGCGTTTTTATCTTGGTAGGCTATCTGGCCGCCGGAGGTGCCGTATTTGAAGATCGGTGTAATCGCGGCGCCGATCGTGAATATCCCGTTGCCCTGGTCGTTGTCTGTCAACCCTACCCCGTAGGTGAATTTCATCAGCATTAATCCGGACTTACCAAGCAGATTGGCATTCAGCATATGAGGTATCTTGACATTATCTGCGGCCCGTGTGGCGGCAGCGCCCGACGTTTGAATTCTACTGGATGGATAAGGCGATCTCTCCAGTTGCGGCCCCATGATGCGAATTGTTGCATCGACAGATGCACCTGCAGGAACGCCAGTGTTTAAGGCCATGCGCGCGTAGGCGACAGATGCGCCTACTATCGTGTACGTCACCGAGGTAAATCCCATCGTTGAGGTCGGCGGAACTGAAGACCCCGTTGTGCTCTCCACATATATCCCGGAGCTATTAAAGCCTAATACAGCCAATTTTAGCCCACCAACGAAGTTAATCAACGATCCAGCGATGAGTTGAGTAAACCCACTTCCGGACCAAACCTCATTGACTGTGGCGACGGCATCGGAACCACTACACATATAAATATCGCTATACGCCAGCCCCCCTGAGTTATTGGTGCCGTAGATTCGTATATCAATGCATGGTTGCCCCTTTATTGTTCCTAGCGCAACAACTTCAATGGTGATGCCACTTACCGATCCGGCGCCCCACCCTGTCGGTAATGCCCCGCCAGAACCCAGAATACCGACAGCCGCTCCATAATTCGTCGTGGATTTGACATAATTTGTCGCCACGCCCTCATGCAACATAGCGATAGCAAGCGGTGCGCCCTGTGCTTCCGTCACCACGCCACCCGTTACGGTATTGCCATTTTTATAGTCTAAATATTTGACCCCAGGAACACCGGCGTTATAGATAACATCCGAGTCGATATATTCAGATGGGGCTTGATTGAGTTGACCGGTCACGTCCTCCAACATAGGTTGAGTCAGATCATATCCCTGACCGGCTGCCCCACTTGTCGACATCAGAGAAATGTCCTTCGTGGTGGCGTTAAACAATGACGAGTAATGCACCCACTGGTCAACGGCTTGCGCTGCTATCGTCGCGGCGGAGGCAATTGTGTTAGTGCCCGGATCGGAGGCCAGAAACAGACTCAAATCATTCGCCGTCACACCGCTTACGCGCCTTATACCAACGCGCACACGATATGATCTACCAATAACCAGACGGTTAGACTGCTGCATGCCGCAAAAACCGCCTTGAATTCTGCGGAAATTTACCACTCCTGGCTCCGATGACACCTTACTCGTAATACCTATGCCAGTTGTGCCCCAGTTAGTAGGCACCGCGCCGACTGTTCCGGCAAGGGCCGTGTTACCAAACAAATTCTCCACCCGCCGCGCATTGGCGTAGCGAATCTCGCCAACCTTGCAATTACGAATCACCCCCTCAAAATCCTCGATCGTCGCCGTCGATGACCGCCCATTCGTCAAGGCGCCGCCGGCGGCATCGTAGAGCACGCCCTGAGAGCCCGAGATATTGACCAGGGTTTTGATGGCGTCATACGCCGGTTTTAGTCGCGCTGAGGCTAAACTCATTTTTCTTATCCCGTAAAATTGTTAAAAGTCGATCGAAAGGAAGGCTTTTTCGGCCTGATAAACCGCGGCGCTTCCGCTGGCCGACTCCACATTGGCGGCCGCCAGGCTAGACTGCGCGCGCACGGCCTTTACCCAGTTCCATTCTGCTTGTATCCCGTCCCATTCCGCCAGCTCGGCCGGCGTCCAGGCGCTCTGGCCGATGGCTTGCAGTTCCACGGCGCGCGCGGTCAGGTTCGCCTGTTTCCACAGCGGCAGCCTGACCGTGATGATCGCGAAGGCCCTGGCGTTGATGCGTGCGATGGCCTCGGCTTGCAGTTGCTCTAGCGGCCTGGTGATTTCAAATGGCATGGATGACCGCCTCCCAAGTCAAATAGGGGAATTTTTCGACGGTCAGCTTTATCCACCCAGGCGATGTGGTTGCAAATGTATCAGCGCCAGAGATGGAGCCGCTGACCACCTCATCGGTAGCGGTATTGATCGCCGTAAAGTGCGCGCCCGATGGGGCGCCGGTGATGTTGATCACGTCGGCGCCATCGGCGGAAAGAAAGGCTTTGTCTGTCTGCGTCGCTTGCTCAGGACGTAGCATCAAATCGTCATCCGCGACATACAGCAGATGAATCTGCCCGAGAATGTCGCCTACATTCAAGATGACAGCGATTTCCGGCGATTCATAGGCCGCCGCCAAGGCATCCGGGTCGCCCGAATACGACACGATGCGCCCTGTATTCACCTCGTAACAAACAAATGCCATTAGCGTTTCATCTCCAACAAAATCAATTGACACAGCCCATCCGGCGATCTGCCGACGGCGCGTGTCGACCCGCCGTCGTGATACGCCTGCAACCTGAACTTAATCGCATTACTGTTTACCCCGGCCTTGTCGCCGTAATAGCCGATCAACGCGACATCCTGGAACAGACCGGTGGAATCCGCTTGCAGCGTGATGTTCCAGGCTATGTTGGTATCAAACCATGTCGTGCCGCCGTCCGTGCTGTATTGCGCCTTGATCCACCACCGCAGCTTTAAGCTGGCGTTGGGCTCCAAATAAACGTCGAACAAAAATACGATGACGCCACGATCGGCATCGCTCGCGACCGCCGGTAGCGATACGGTGCCGGTTATCGTCGTGTAAGACGATCCGGAAGCGACGCTGGTCGGCGAGGTCAGCGTCGATTTTGCGCCCTGCGTCGCCGCATTGGCACTCAGATTTTCGGTCGCGACCACGCTGCCGCGCACGGTAAATTCCGAACCGTCCCATTTAATGCCTTTCGTCGAACTGCCGAGCGAAAACTTCGGCGTCTCTCCGCCCTCGATCCAGAAACCCGTGCCGGTATCGAACGCAGTCTGGCCGCTGCTGATACTTTCGTCCACCATCAACGTGCCGGTGTTGGCGGTGATCGCATCCAGCCGGCCAACCTTCAGACTGGACAGATACGGCACATTCCAGACGGTGTTGCCGGTTGACACCTCGTACACGCCGTCCGACTGATACAGCATCTCGCCGGCCGCGAGCGCCGGCGGGGTCGCCTGCCAGACCGTGCCGGTTCCCCACGAATCGTTCGGCGGAAACGACGAAGCGCCGCCGGTCGAAATGGTCGCCGGTGTCGACGCCAGCGAGGCCAGCGACGACTTGCAATAACAGCGCCGCGCCGAATTGCCGGGCGCGCCGGTGACCGCAACGACGACCGGCACCGACCAGATGCCGGCGGTGACGGTCGAATCCGGCGGCGTCGATCTGAACAAAAACGTCGCCATCCAGGTCGCCGATGTCGTGGTCTCCGGTTGCGTCGTGCTCCAGCCGGCTGGCGGCGTCAGCGTGCCGGTCGCGAAATTGAACGACCCGCCCGCCGGCGTCGCCGGCTGCGTCAACTGCTGGAGGTAGACGGAGGCCGCGTAAACGCTGACCCCGTCGTTCACGTCCACAATCGTAATGACCCCGGTCGAGACTAGCTGCATGGATTACGGTCTGTTGGCTTCGCAGTAGATGCTGCCCTTCACGTCGATCTCGTCGCCGGTGACGGTGATCGCCGCCGCGCCCGAGCTGGTGCGCGAACCGCCGGTGGTGCAGCCGAAAATCTTGCCGTCGACGAAGTCGGTAGAGGCCGAAGGCGCCGGGAAATCGGTAAACGTCAGCCAGGTATTCGTGCTCGGCGTGCGAATGGTCACGGTGTTGGTGCCGGCGCTCGCGACTTCGTAAAACGACGCCTGGCCGTTCGGCTTCACGCACTTGATGATCATCCCCGCAGTGAACGCGTAGGAGGTGCCGTCGTAGGTGAACTGGGCGCTTGCGCCGGTGGTGTTCGCGGTGATGTTCGCACCGCCAGCCGCCGAGATTTTGGCGGTATCGACAAACGCGCCGCGCTTGCCGTTGCGGTCGTAAAAATACCAGTTGAAGCTCCATCCGGTCAGATCCGCGACCTGATTGGCGCCGTAAAACACCTGCGGTGTCAGATTGGTCGAGCCGATGCCGTTTTGCAATTTATCGCCGGCCGATGAATTGATCCTTACGTCGTAAGGATCGGACGAGTCGAACACGGTGAAATACTGGCTGTAGGTCTTGCCGTCCGAGTCGGTGATGTCTACCTTGAAAATGCCGATGTCGACGACCGCATCCTCGCTGATGACCAGCGTGTTATAGGCGTTGCCCGAGCCCGACGCCGGCACATTGGTGCCAAGATCGGAGTTGCCGCCACTCGGACTGGTGCCGGACGTCGTCGTCTTCAGGCCGTATTTGGTCGCGTAACCGGAGACCGATGTCGAGATTTGCGTGCTGCCGCCGGCCTGATACCATTTATATGTCAAGCCGCTGGTGTCGATGACGCCGCCCGCGCGCACCAGGTCCGCCGCGATGGCGATCACGTTCTTGACGGTGCCGGTTGCGCCCTGGATCACGTTCGAGCCGCGAGTGGTAATGAACACCGCATTGCTGCCGGTCTTGACCGTGTTCAGCGTGATCTGCGCGACGACGTGCGTCACCAGACCGGTGATCGGATCGGTAAAGTCGGCCTCGAAGAACACCACGAAGGAGGCGACCGAATCCTTCAGGTTGCCGGCGATCGCGAAGGTCGACGGAGACGAAGATCCGTCGGCCGCGTGCGTCACGGTAAACGGCGTGCTGACCGCCGCGTCGGCATTGTTGACGAAGCTGGTCGAGGTGCTGGCTGAGGTCAGCGCGGCGCCGCCCTGCGTTAGCGCGAACTTCTTGTTGGTTAGCCCGGCCCACGATTGCGCCTCGGACAGCCCGCCGACATAGACTTTAGCGGTCAGCGTCAGCGCCGTGCTGAACCAGCTGGGCGTATAGGCGACAGAGGATTCATCCTTCGAGTAGACCTGCTGCGTGCCCTGGGATGAGGTTAAAAACGCAGTAAGAGTGCGCGCGTCGTTATTGTCGACGATCGTAATTTGACCGGTTGAGACTAGAGTAGCCATGCGTGTTTCCTGTTAGGTGATTAAAATATCGCAAAAAAAACTGGCCTGTGACGCCACGTCGTCGACGTTGACGGCCACCTGCTTATAGCCCTGCATATACAGGGTGTTCCATGTATCGTCGTCGTTCGGATACGGCTGCGGGATCATCGACACCCGCCGCCAGCGGAACATCGATTCCGGCAGGCTGTCGGTGATCTCCACGCCGTTCTTGAACACGTGCCCCTTGATCAACGTGGTCGTGCTCTGGCCGACCCGAAACTCGGTGCCGTTGGTCGATTCGACGATGACCAGATAGGCCTGGCCGTCGAGACCTGCCGCCGCCTTGGTTACGGAAAATTCCAGGCCGATCGAGCGGTCCATGTAGGTCGCCGTAAACAGGATCGTGCCGATATCGCCGCTCAGCGCCGTGGCAATATACGCGCCGCCGGCGTCGATGTCGGCGGTCATATTGACCGCGCCGGACGCGGCAAACACGCAGCTCGACGTAATGTCGACGCCGTCCTTGTGCACGATAAAATGGCCGGAGGCCGCGCTAAAGTCGGTGACCACGCCGTTCTCGTCCGCCGGCAGCACCACCGCACCCTTCGTCAGATAACCGGACAGCGTGCCGACTGCCTCGCCGCCGGCGCCGTAATAATTGGCGGGATGCCAGTCCGTGCCGTTGTTCGAGTCCAATCCGCGCAGCCATGGCGCGACGTCGGCCAGCCCGCCCGAGGCAGGGCCGGCAACGGCAGAACCGCCGGGCGGCAGCGAGGCGGCGATGACCAGTTGCCCGGAGGCGTCCTTATACAGCGCCATCAGGCCACGATCTCCAGCACCTCAAATCCTGCCTGATGAATTGTCAGGTACGGATTTTTGAGCGGCGACAATTGTTGCAGCCTGCCGAGGAAATGCCGCTGCTGGTTGTAGGCCGTGTCGGCCGGATCGCGGATCAGCAGCACCTCGCCGTGAATATCGCAGAGTCGCTGCAACTCCAGCGCCTGATCATGCGCCTCGGCCTCGGTCAGCCAGTCGAGCGCAAACGCAAACAGCCGGCGGCCGGCGCGGATGTCGAAATGATCGACGCCGCCGAGCGACTGCTGCACGCCGGTGCGCGACTGATAGCTAAGCTCTGCGCCCTTGCTGTAATTATCGGCCGGCGCCAGGGCCGGGCCGATGAACAGGCGCCCGATCTGCACATAGCCCGCCGCGTTGGCCGTGTCGGTAATTTCCAGGCGCCAGTAGCGCGCGGTAATCGCTGCCGGCAGACCGATGATCAGGTCTGGCGTTTGCGCGTTCGCCGACACCGTGCCGGAGTCGTACACGCTGCTGGCAAAATTGCTGACCGTAGATCCGCGCAGCCGGTAGCTCGCGCCGCTCGCGCTGAGGTTCGTGCGGATCGCGCCGAAGGCCTGCACCGATTTCGCGCTGCCCAGATCGATGTCGATCAGCGTCGATGCGGCCAGCGCATTGCTCGACCGGGCGGCCTTCGACAAATAGCGGCTTTTCAGGTTGGCCAGCGGCAGCGCGCCGCTCCAGCTGCCGCCGGACAGCGTGGCGCCGTCGATCAGGTTGTTGTAGCCCAGGATCAGGTTGCTCATCCCCACAGCCTCATATTGATCTGATTGCGTTGATAATCGCCCTCGATGCCAATCACGCGCAGAAGCTTGCCGCCGAGCAGCCCGAAGCGGTCGAGCACGACCGAGACGACGGAGCCCAGGTCAATAGCCGCCAGCAGGTCCGCGTCGATGCGGACCGTGGCGTTGTAGATCAGCCGGCTGGTTTTCAGCAAACCGAGCCGCCGCGCGGCCTCGGGTCCCGCATAACCGGCGCCGGCCAACAACGTGTCGTAAACGATTTCTTGCGCCAACGGATGCGCGGTTTTTACCGAAGCGTCCTCCGCCACGGTTTGACGGTTGGGCTTTTCCAGCCAGGCGCGGCGATCGGCCGCTACCACGCCGGCCACATTGCCGGCCTGTACCGTGTAATTGATGTCGTGGTTCAGGGTGATTTTCCACGCCGGCACCGCCTCGCCGTTGATCGTGGCGGCTTCGGTGTCGATGCTTATGATCTCGTCGCTGGTCAGTGTCGCCACGGCGGTTCCCGATGGCGCATCGAACCGGGCGACCCGGAAGCGGCCAAGCTGGTCGAATCCCCACCAGGCGCCTACGCTTGCGGTAATTCGGTCCAGCGCCTCGGCGATGGTCAAGCCGTCCGTCACCCACAGGCCGATGCTGCCGGCGTTCTGGCCGTCGAGCAGCGTATAGTCGGCGGCGACGGTATCGGACGGGGCGATGCCGCCAGGGCCGGTCGCCAGCCGGTAGGCGATTTGCGCGGCGGTCGAGCCTTCGATTGTATTGTATTCCCAGGCGGTGGCGGTAATGCTACCCGCGGGCGACGAGCCCAGCCGGAATATGCCGCCGGCTTTCCAAACGCGGAAATAACCGGCCGACGGCGCGTTCGTTTCCATGTCGGCCTGATCGGCGTAGTCTGCCTCGCGGCCCAGATAGGCGCCGGCGTCGAACACGTTCACGACCTCGGCCAGCGCCCCGGTCGTGAGCTGGTAGAGCAGGCGGCTGCTGTTGATCAGCGTCGGCGCGATGTTGTTGACGCGGCCGTAAAACAAGGGCTTCGCCGCGTCTTTCAAATCGGACACGCCTTCCAGGCCGTTCGGCAGGCTATTGCTGCCGGCATAGGTCAGCGTCTGGATCGGCTTGTTAAATTCGGCGTAACGATCGCGCAGGCGGATCGAAACCCGCTCCCATTCCATCGCGGCCTGCTGCATCAGTCCTTTCAACACGGTGGCAAAACTCGAATAGGCGGCGGACTCGTCGCCGACCTTGATGATCAACTGGCGGCCGTTGACCGCGTAGCCCGTTAAATAGTCCAGCTCGCCGTCATTGTTAACAAGAGTCAGCTCGCCGACACTGGCCGATGCCGCGCCGCCGATCTGGCCGTCCGCAAATATCTCGCGGCGCATCAAGGCCGGCTGTTCGATGCGCGGCGCGTAATAGTTGCCGGTCGCGTTGTCGATGTAGCCCTCGCCGGAAGAGAAGCGCAAGGTCTCGACCGCCGAGGTGGACATGTTAAAGACCGTCAGTTCCGCCAGATAGATCATGCCGATGCCTTCAATCGCGTCTTGCGCTCGATGCTGCCCATGCTGCCGGCCATCTTATCGAGCCGGTCGAGCAGCGCCTGGTTCGCCTGCATTTGCAGCCGGACCAGCGCGGCCAGCTCTTCGTTGGATTTGCGCAGCTCGGCGATGATCGCATCATTGCCGCCGGCGATGATGGATTGCGTCTGCCGGTTGCTCTGCACCTGCGTCGGCCGCGCGAAGTTGATCAGCTCCGGACCGTTCTCGCCGACGATCGTCGGGCCTTGCGTCCAGCCGCCTTGCTCCTTGAACTTGACCTTGCCGAGCGCCTTGCGCTGGGCGACCAGGCCATCCATCTGCGCATTCATCTGATCGCGCTCGGCGCCCTTCGGCGCATCCTTGACCTGCGCCTTCAGCGCATCGATCTGCTGCGTCAGCGCCTGATACTGCTGGGTTTTCGCCAGCTCGTCATCGCCGCCGTACAACCATGCCTTGATCTGACTTTGCAGCAATTTGTTTTGCGCCTTCACCGCCTTCTGCGCGGCCTTGCTCGCATCATCAGGCAAGGCGTCGATGTTGGCGGCCATCTGGTTTTCGGTCAGGTCCTGGAAGTTTTTGGCAGGTCCCGAAGCCGCGCCGCCCAGGCCGCCGGCCTGATTGTCGAAATTGCCGCCGGCCGTGGCGGTCAGTTGCGCGATCAGGTCGGCCAGGCCTTGCAGACTGGATGCCAGCGCATCGGCGGCGGTTGTCGCCGCATCGGTCGCGTCGATATTGCCGCCAACCGACGCGCCCAAACTGCCCAGCGTGTCGGTCACGTTGCTGAAAATATCGGCATAGGCAGGCGATGCGGCATAGAAGCTTTTCGCCTCCTGCAAATAGCTTTGCGCGGTATTGGCCAGGTTCGCCAGCGCGGTTTGATCGCCGGCCTGCGCCTTTAATAAGGTGGTGCCGTACTGGCCTTGCGCCTCGCGCAGCCGGGCCGACGGATCGAGCGGCGACAGGTCGCTAAGTTTCAAACTGTCGACGAATGCCTTCAGATTGCTGACCGCGCCGGCGGTCTTGTTGATGGCCGCGATCTCGCCGTTGTAGCGCTGGGTCAAGGCGCGCTGAATGCGGTCGATGTAGCGCGCCTGCTCGGTCGGATCGGTCGAGGCTTTCAGCAGTTCGAACAGCGGCGCGGTATCCTCCGCGGTCGGCAGCACGCCGGTAATCGAGGCAATCTGGTCGGCGATCGATGCCGTCGCGTCGGTCAGCGGCGACAGATATTGCTCTTTCGCCAGCGCGATGGATTTTTGGCGCAGCCCGGCCAGGTCGCTTTCGGCGATTTTCAGCGATCTTGCGTTCGCCTCCAGCGCGCGCAATTGATCGTTCAGGCCGGCCAATTGCGCGGCCAGCGTCGGGCCGAGGCCGGCGAGCTGGCGGAAGGCGGTGATCGTGTCGTTTTTCAGGGAGTCGATCGCGCGCTGGCGGGCGGCTTCGATGTCGGCTTCGGCGAAGCGGTATTTACGCGCCGTTATCGCCAGTTCGTCGAACTGTCCATTGATTTCTTTGAGTTGCTGCAGCGCCTGGCCGTACTCGCCGATTGACAAGCCGATGGTGTCGATTTCCCCGATCGCTTTCGACAACTTCTTCAGCGACTTGTTGTCGCGGATCGCCTCGCGGTAATGCAGATCGTCCTGGCTGGAGATATTGCGTTTGATGACCGCCAGCGACGCCTGGCTGGCCAATGTTTTAAAATCGCCGTCCGAACTGGGCGTCCGGGTGAAGAAATTGCCGCCCTTGTCTTTCAGCCAGCCCGCGAACTGGTCGGTCCCGGTCGTGTCCAGTTGATGCCAGAATGTCGTGTTGAAATCGCGGAACGTCATGTTCAGTTGATGTCCGAGACCGGTGATCATGTCGCCGAACGAGTTGGTAAAATCTATCGTGTTTTGCTTGTTGCCGCCGTCCTCGGTGCCGCTCTTGCCGATCGTCATCTTGCCGGCGCTGTAGCGGCCCTTGGTCCACTCGGTCGGCTGCGGGATCTTCTCGCCCATCATAAAGGTCATCAGCATGTCCCAGATAGGCGCGGCTATCGCGGGAAAGATGACTGACATCAGCGGGGCGAGCAAATGCCCGGTCGTGGAGGGCTTGCGGTCCGGGAACAGCTTATGCCCCAGGTTCATTATCCCGTTTTTCAAGGGCGCCATCAGCTTGAACAGTGGGAAAAAGTTACCGACCATATCCGTGATGCCGTTCTCTATGCCGACCATATTTTCCAGTGACTTATTGCGCCCCGGCCCGCTCATCTTAAATTCGCCGGCACCAGGGATCAGTTTTGCCAGACTGCCTAGCGCCGCCCAACCTGAGCCGCCGCCGCCCGCGCTGCTGAAACTGAAACCGCCGCCAGAACCGGAGCTGAAGAACTGGCTGAAAAGCCCGCCAAGGCCGCCGCTGGCCGGGTTTTGATATGACATCAGCGGCCCGTTGCCCTTGAAATAGCTGCCGCCGGAAGACGACCCGCCAAACAGGCTGCTGAACCAATCGCCGATGCCGCCGCCGCTCGATGACCCGCCGAACAGACCGCTAAATAAACCGCCGATGCCGCCGGATGATCCGCCGGAACCGCCGGAGGTGAACGCGCTTTGCAGCATCTTTTGAATGCCCTGGGCAAAGTTCTGGGCAAAGACTTTATTCAGCGAGCGCTTGATGTTGTCGAAAAAATCCTCGAAGCTGCCCAGCGCATCGCCGTTCAGCAAGTTCTCGAACATATTCGCCAGCGCATCCTGGATGTTCTCCGCCGCCCGCTTCCAGGCTGCCTCCATGAAGTCGGCCGATTTCTGGCTGCCGTCATTGGTAATGCCTACCAGCCGCTTTTGCCCCTGGAGCCGCTGCTGCAAGTGCCTTCTGACCTCCTCGGGGTCCAGGTCAGGATTGTTCTTGATCGTATCGGCCAGCTCTTTTTCTAGATCTATCTGTTCGCGAATTTCTTCGTTGTTCAGCCCACGCGCCTTCAGCTCTGCGGCTAGATTCGCCAAATACCCGCTTTGGCTTGCACTGGTGCGCAACTCATCCAGGTAATCGAGCTGCTTCCCGTAGTCGTCAATAATTTCATTCCGGCGCTCTTCCGCATCCATTTCGTCCCATTTGACTTGTAGCGCAGCCTTGATCGACTCAGCCTCGGCACCCTTGGCCTTGGTCAAGGCATTGGTCAACTCGACCGCGCGCTGACGGGCTTTGTCGTTCAGCCCGATCAGCGAGGTTTCAAACTGGATTTGTTCGATGGTTTTGGCGATTTCGTCGCGGCGGCTCTCCTCCGCCTTAGCAAATTTTTTCGCTTCCGATGCCGCGCCATTGCTGGCTTTGCCATGCTGCTTCAACGATTCGATTTCAAGCTTTTCTTGCACATAGCGTTTTTGGCCTTCGGCATCCAAGCCTTTAATCGCCGTCGCCTCCAGCTCATACGCTTTACGCAAATCACCTTTCGCCTTAAGCAGCGCAATATCCGTATCGAGGAGCGCTTTTTTGGATTCCGCTTCTTGCTGCTGTTTAGCCAGCTCGGCGGATTTTGCTTGCTGATCCTGTAGAAATTTTTTATATCCTGCATCCAAGCCTTGAGAAGATGGCGGAGCCTTATCAAGCCCTAAATAGCTGTCGGCAACGGACGCCGATATACCTTGTTGTAATTGATAATGTTGCTGTTTGATCGCTGACAAATCGCCAAACCGACCGGACAAAACGGCCCCGGCCGCACTGAAACCATATTGCGCCAAATTGATCATGTGGGCGATCGATCCTGCAACAACATTGGCCGCGCGCCGAACAGACTCGAACTGATCGAGCAGGCTGGCAAACTGCCAACCCGCAAAAACGGCAATGCCGGCGTTCAACACATTCATCGGCGATAGCAGCGCCTTGATCGATCCAAGCAACGTGGCATTCGCCGCCCCTTGCGCCGCCGCCGCTGCCGCCGCCGATTCTTGCGCGGTCGCCAGTGCCGCTTGCGCACTACCCAGCGCCGCAGCCTGCGCGGTCTGTTGAGCCATAAGCACGTTCAGTTGCTCGGTCAGCAGGATATGCCGACTGATGGTAACGCTGGCGGCAATTTTGGCCTGTGTCTGCGCGATTTCGGCATTTGTCGCCGCCAACGCCGCGGCGACGGCAGCAGTGTTGGCCTCGGCATTGGCTAGCGTTGCCGCCGATAACTGTACGGTTCGCTCCAGGTCCAACGTAATCGCAGCCGCATGGGCGCGCTCTATTTCGATGGCCGTTAGTTTTGCCGCCACATACTGCCCGATCGCACCGACCAATTGCCCGGCAAAAACAGCCAACGCAACCTTGCCGAGCGTAACGATACTATCCAGCACTGGAGGCAGATTCGTAGCCAATGCCTGAAACGCATTGGCTAGACCATGAGTCGCCGACGAACTCGAATCGACGGAATGAATGTATTGCTCGAATTGCGTGCGGACATCTTGCAATGCCGCGCCGACTGTCATCGGCAGGCGCTTGTATTCCCCGTCGATCACCTGTGATTGGCTCATGATGGCCTGCATAAAACGGCCAGCGGTTAACTCGCCGTTTTCCGCCATTTTGCGTAATTCGCCCACGTTGACGTTCAACCCGGCAGCGAGCGCATAGGCCAAGCGCGATCCGTTCTCCATAATGGAATTGAACTCGTCTCCGCGCAATACGCCAGACGCCAGAGCTTGCGATGTTTGCCGTACAACAGAGGACAACTCGCCCGCGCTAGCGCCTGAAATCCGTAGTGCTTGCGCCATTGTCTCGGTCAACGCCGTGGTAGCGCTGGCCGTGCCGCCCATCGTTTCCATTGCCTTGTTGACGCGGGAAAACAACGTGGCATTCGCGTCGAATGACGTATGAGTACGTAAGCTGATGTTGACCAGCTCTTGATATGAGGTTGCAAAATTCTGCGCGCTGCTGGTTGCCACTTTGATGCGGCCCTCAAGCAATTTCATCGAGTCAGCCGTTTCTATCAATTGCTTACCAGTTTGGTACAAGGCTATGGCGGACAAACCGGATACCAACCCGCGTAGCGCGCCATTCAGGTCGAGCGTATTGCGCGCCATTTGGCTGAGCGATTGGCCAGCATTACGCGCTTCTGAGCTGGTATCGCGTAGGGAGTTTCGTAGCTGTTGATTGCCGGAGGCACTACCGCGAGCCGATTCGCCCTGCTCGCGCGTAGCATTCGACAGGCGATTAAGATCGTCCAACAGTAAACGCACCTGTCCATCAACCTCGCGGCCGTCCAGCTTGATCTTGATGCCCAGTGTAATGTCGTTGGCCATGATGCTATTTCGATTTGCTGTTTAGAATCGGCAACGCCGCCTGTTCCATGACCTGCACCGCCGCGAATATTGCATTATGTTTGCGTTTCGGCAGTGTTAACTCGATGACCGATTTAACACCCTGATAGTCCATGCCGAGCACGCCGCCCATCGGGCCGTGGCGCCACTGGGATGCGCAACGGAGAAACACCAAAACCGCGTCCCAGTTGGCCGGATCGACCGCAAAATCCGGATCGTCCTCCTCGATCGCCGGCAGCTCGATCCCGAGCAGCGCCGCATCCTCGATCAATTGCCCGCCGTCATCCTTGCCGCCGCGCGCCCAATACTCGGCGGCGGCAATCAGTTTTTTCTTTGCTGGCCGCCGTTGACCGATTCGACGAACGCCTCGGTAATCAAGCGGTGAATCGACGGCACGCCGTTCAGCAGCGCGCGCAGGTTGTCGCGGTTGAACACGGTATCGCCGCCGATCTCGACATCGCGCCAACCGAGCACGAACCGCAACAGATAATCCAAATCGGATTCGATCACCTCGGCGCCGGTGCGCAGCTCGGACTCGCCATCGGGGCGAATGATGTCAATGAATTCCTCGCGCTCGACGCGCTTGAAAATCAGCGTGATGGTGTGGGCTTGCTTGCGGCCCTTGGCGTCGATCAGGCTAAATTTGACCGGCCATTCGTAGGTGTCTGATAAATCGAGTTTGAACATGGGTGCCCCGTGCAGTGGATTTGAAGTCCGGGACAGTGTAGCGGGCGGGGTAAAACGGGATAATCCGAAAGCGTTCGGAACAGGGCTTTTTAGTGGAGGCCGGGCGCGGTGCCCGGCCTTATCATCCCCTTTGGAAAAAGGGGATAGAGGGGGGATTTATTTACTGCAAATGCGAATTTCGTCGTTGCCGGCGGCGCCATACGGCGTAAACGACAAGCCCGCGTCGAACATCACCACGCCGTCAGAGTCGGAGTATTTCGGCTGCTTCAATTGAATATTTCGGCCGGTAATGCCGACGATGTTGCCGGCGGTCTGGCCATGCTTGACGCCAAATACGCCGTAGCTGGCATTTTTGGCGGCAGTCCACCAGTCCTTGGCCGCGACCGATGTCGCCTCGATCGACACGTTGCCGACCGGCTTGCGATCGGTAATCAAGACCGATTCCGCGCCGACCAGTTGCCGGTGGATCACGGTGTTGGCAATATCGAACGTCAGCGACTGCATCACCGCGCCGGCATAGCCGTGCAGGTTAAGGTCGGTCGTGTTGGCGGTCGATACCGCGTCCGGCGTTTGAAAGCCCCCATAGTTAACCGACGGCAGCGCGGTATCGCTGATGGTGCCGAGCAAGCCGGTAAACGTCCATTTGAATTTGGGGATTTGCTTGGATGCCAAACCGAGCGACACCGTGCCGCGCGCGCCGAGCAAAATATGGCGCACGCCGTCGCGGGCGAAATAGATCGTGGCCGAGGTATTGGCGGTCGCGGTACCGAAGCCGCTATTGGGCGTGTACATCACGCTCACGCCGATGCTATAGCCGCTGGTCGCATCCGGGGCGACGGCCCAGGCCGTTGCGAGCGTGGCGATTTTGCTCGTGCCGTTGTAGCTGACGATCTCGCCCTTCTGGCCGCTGCCGGTGCCGGCGGTCAGGCTGAGCGTCATGCCGGTGTAAAAATCATCCACGGCCGATGCGCCGGCCGCCAGTTTGATCGTGGTCGTGGAGCCTCCGGTTTGGGCGGTGCCGGTAATCGCGGCGGCGGTGATCGTCTCGCTAAAGTTGCACGCCTTCAGCAGCGAGCCCCAGGCCGGTGGGGTCGCCGCCGCGCCTGAGCCGGCGATCTCGGTTTCAAAGCTGACCATCGCGTAATTTTCAACGCGACTTTGGCCGGATGAACCAAACCACGGGCGTGTAAAGTCGCGCTCGACCTGGTTGCCTTCCAGCGGTTGAATATCCGGAGCGCTACATAAAATAGACTCGGCGGCAGTCGGCGTGGCATCGCTGCCATAAGCCGCCTCCAGTTTGACGAGGATCGCGGTTTTGCGGGTTGCAAACATTATTTAGCCTCCGACTGTTCGGGCTCTGGTTTTTTGGCTTTGGCCGTAGCCTGCGCTTTCGCGTCCTGTTCGGCTTGCCATTGTTCGATCGGAACGCGCACACCCCTATCAGGGTCGACGACGAATGTTCCGGCGTGTCCGGCGTATGGGTCTTGCATATCTATGTCCTCAAATCGAGCGAATATGATGCGCGGTGCGGTAGCTGTCCTTGGTGATGAAAAAGCCGTTCGCGAACGAGATCAGCTTGTGATCGACCTTCTCGATCATTTCATAGCCGGCCGGCTCCCAGCCGAGCAACGCGGTTTTAACCAGATCGCGTAGCGCCTGGCTGACATCGTCGGCATCGCCGCCGCGGCCGTCCTGCACGTTCTTGACCGTAATCACCACGCCAAGCTGAATCACCTCGCGCTGCGACACGGCATTGCCTAATTTGTTTGCGCCGGCGGTCGAGCCTTCCTGAAACACATAACAGCCGGGAGCGGCGATGCGCCCGGCCAGAATGTTGGTCAGTCCCGCCGCCCCGGCGACTTCCCTGAAGCCTTCCACTTGGGCCGCGATGCGGGCCTCGACCAGGGCGCGTAGCGTGCTCACCGTTAAAATCCCGCCAGCGTCTGTTCAGAGAAAATCCGCTCGCGCTCGGTAAACTCCACATCGCCGGCCGATGCGCTCGATGTCGGATTGCCGATATCGAACAGCACCACACCCTTGACGTAATCGTCCAGGACTTTGAGTGCACGGTCGTAGGCTTTCTGCACCAGGTCAGGGATGATATCGTCGTGCAGGTGAAACCGGCTCATATCCTGGGCCAGGTTTTTCAGGTCAGCGCTGGCCGCTGCCAGCGGTAGCGGCCAACCCTTCACGCGCAGGCGCTGATTGATTTCCGCATCGGCCTTGGCCAGTGCGGCCGACAATACCGTTGTGTCGATCACGCCGGTATTATTGCGATCGGTGAGCTGAATCAATTCCGTCTCGCCGAATGCGGTGATCAAATCGTCCTGTGTGCAGTAGCTCATCGGTTACTTGTCGCCGGTTTGGGCGCCGCCGTCGCCGCTATCCTTCGGCTCGGTTTTTGTTTTCGGCGGCAATTCGATCACGCCCAGTTCGACCAGCCGCACCTCTTGTTCCGGCTGCAATTCGAGCTTGGGCTTATCGCCGGCCGCATAGCGTTTGTCGTCGATATCGACTGTGTCTTTTACGATGTAGGTCGTCGCAGTCATTTTGCCCCCTTAAGCGACAGCGTCGTGGAAGTGGCAGCCGGCCTCGGTAAACGAGATCAGCTCTTTCACCTGCTCGCCGACACGTACCGTGGTGCCGCCGCGGATGCCGCGTTTCGGGTCGCTAATCGTGCCGGCAAACCGGTTTTGCCACTGCGCGGTAAATGCAAACGTCGGCATCGCCATGCCGCGTACGGTGCGCACGTTGCGGTCGATGCGCAGGAACGAGGCGTGCTTGCCCCACAACCGCGCATAGCTGGCGGTCTGGCCTTTTTTGGCAGCGTTAAAGAAACTTTCGCCGACGTAGATCGCATCCAGCTCCAACAGCTCGGCCACGGCCTGCTTGCTGGCGACGCCTGATGCGGTCAGACCGCCCTGACCGTTGCTGGCGTTCAGCACGGCAGCGACGATTTTCGGATGGCTGCGCAGTTTGACCCATGTCGCGCGGCCGAACACTCCTACATTGGGCCGTACCAGCATCAGATCGAACATGGCCATGATCGCCGTGTACGGATCGGAGTTGGTGTAATCGCTCCATTGCGAGGTGCCCGATAGGGTTGTCCGGAGCGTGGAATCGAAATTGGCCAACGTAAAGTACAGATCGGCAACGCGCTTTTCGCGGCCGAGATCGAGCAATAATGCGGTGCCTTCTGCCGCCACCGATTGTGGATCGATATTGGCGCCGGCCGCTTGCGCGGTCTGTACGTCGCGATAGGGCACGAAATCGTCCAGCGCGTAGTCGAGGATCGAGTCGGTAATATCGGTCGCGCCGAATTCGACTTCGTTCGCAAGCGATTTGCGACCGATTTCGGTTTCGGGAATAGTGAACATTTCCGATGTGATCAGTTTCGAGTAGATGAATTTTTCGCCCTCGACCTGAATGCGAGGGCAGACCAGATCGGCGATCATGCCCTCGGGTTTGACCGCCATCGCGATCTGGGTCAGGCGCGGCTGAATGGTGAATGGTGCGGTAGTGGTCATGGCTTAGCCTTGCAATACGGAGGGAATGATCAGCACCGAACCGATGTCGCCGGACGCACCGGAGACCATCGCGATGCCGATGATTTGGTTGTTGGTGCCGGCCGCTGGCGCCGCCGCCACGGCCTTGCCGCTGGCGTCGGCGGTCAATTTAGCGCCGCGGGTCACGCTGCCGCCGTACTCGACCTCGGCGATGCCGCTCAGCACGATGTCCACGCGGTCGCCGGAGGCGTCCGCCGGCACCCGTGTGCACACGCCCAGCAACAGATCGGAGACGGCGGCGGCCGCGACCACGGTGCCGTCGGCGGAGCCGAACTTGGCGATGCGGTAGGCCGGGATCGCGCCCTGGGCGGTAAAATTTTTGATCAAGCCTTCGTTTCTCATGCTTGCGCTCCGTCTTTGTCCGCGCGGACCGCGTCCACGGCCTCGGCGAAACTGATGTTCTCGCCTACTTTATCCATGCGGGCCTTGTATTCACGCGCTCGGCGTGCGATTGCCTGATCGTCGGTCGCCGCGGTAGTTTTCGTGCCCCGCTTGTCGATTTCGGCGAACTCGACCTGCTTCTGCAGGCCGGACAGGAATCCGCGCAGCCATTCCGCGCCTGTCTTTTTGACGACATGGCCGTCCTCGGCAAAATCGATCGCATCGCCCGGATTCTCGGCTGACATAAACGCGACCAGATTCGACTGATCTTTCGGCAGCACCTTGCCTTCCTTCACCAGGCCGTCGACGAACTGGTTGATTTCGTCGGTTTTGGTCTTGGCTTCGGCGGCCTTGATCCGGTTTTCGCGCTCGGCGAACTCGGCGTCTTTTTGCGCGTTGGCGTCGGCCTTCGCCTTGATCTCGGCTTCGCGCCGATCCAGGTCCGCCTGTTTGGCGGCGATTTCTTCGGGAGTCATAGCAGTGGATTCCTCGCGGTTTGTTTCGATTTCGGAAAATTCGAGGGTAATAAAATCGGCGTCGGCATCGGCAAACGACGGGGTTTTTAATCCTTTCACGGCCGGCGGCTGTGCGCCCAGAAAACCGATATGGCGCAGGTAATACACGCCCGGCACCGGATTGGCGGGGCTATCGGGCGGGTAGAACGAAGCGGAAATCTTGCTGAAGCGGCGGCTGTTGACCAGCTCGGCAAAGGCCGGATCGACATCGCGCGGGGTGGCGACCAGTTTGCCTTCGGCCAAGGCGATCGATTGCGTCCAGCCATAGGCCGGATCGTCGGTCTTCGGGTGCCCGACGACCAGCGGCGCCTCGTGTTTGGCGGGGTCGTACGCGGCGACCGTGGCCTGAAGGTCGGACTCGGAAAAATCGAACGCGGCGCCGCTCATCGCGACGTGGCTGCCGGCCTTGAAGATTTCGATGGGAGCGGTTTTCGTTTTCATGTCGGCCAGTGTACCGACAGGGGATGGGGCGAATAAGCCGAAGGCTTTCGGAATCGGGGGTTTTAGCGAGAGGTGTACAGTAGCGCAATCATTATAGGGGAAACCGCATGATCCACGTCGAATTTGATGACCGCGAGATTCGCAGGGCGCTGCAAGGGTTGTTGGCCGTAACCGGCAGTCTGGACGAGGTATTGACCGAGATCGGCGAGGAATTGGCGGAAAGTACCAAACAGCGCTTCGGCACCCAGACCGGCCCGGACGGCCAGAGCTGGGAGCCTAACAGCCCGGTGACGATCGAGCGCAAGGGACGCAACCAACCGCTGACCGACCACGGCACCCTGGGCGAGCAGATCGAGCCGCGACTGCTCGGCAACGATACGCTGGCGGTGGGCAGCAGCACGGAATATGCCGCCATGCAGCATTTTGGCGGCGCGAAAGCGGAGTTTCCGCATTTGTGGGGGGATATTCCGGCGCGGCCTTTTTTGGGGATTTCGGATGACGACGAGGACGCGGTTTTGAACATCATCGCCGCGCATTTGCGCGATGCAACGAGTTAAATCAACTGGAGACGATTATGCAAAATATGCAAAACTGGCAACACCTCATTCAAAACGCTCACGAAAAAATGCTTATTGTCGCGTCAACGATCCCGGAATCGTCGCTCCGGGCGATGCAAGAGTTGACCTATCGGCTATTGGCAGAGGGAGCGTCCATTGATGAAGCACGAACAGCATGGCGGCGCCTGTGTAATAGCGAGGCGGTAAACCGGAAGGAATTGGAACAATCGGCTCATTCGCTTGCAGTTGAAAGAGGATAATCGCCTGTTGCTGCCGTTCCAGCAGCACGCGCCAGGCTTGCGCGGACACGGATGTCCAATCATCCTCGGCAAAAACAAAAGCCTCGATGGCGTCGTCCGCCTCTTTCTCGAAGGCGGCCTCATAGGGCAGCGAAGCGATGCGGTGAAGATAAGGCCGGAATCGCTCGTTGAGCGACCATAAGGCTTCCACGACCTCGGCGCCGGACAACGCCAGTGATGCGCTTGCCTCTAACGAATCGCCCAGGCATTTTTGCAAAAAGTTTAGATACAGCTTGCCGCTCATTGTTTTATTCTCTCTCACGGTTACCTGTTAGGACAAAACCCGCGCCATAAACGTTTATAAACGCCCAAGACGCCCCGGCGGTCATTTTTTCGATGCACGATAGCGCCGAGAGGCGATACGACGCTCTCTTGGCTTCTGGTTGCGTTGGGTTACGGCTGGCGACTAACCCAATCTACACGCTAATGGCAAACTCGTCCCTTTATGCCCAGCCATTGACGATAATTCGTATCGTCTCCAGCCTGCAGGAATGACGCCGTAACGATGCCCGCCTGAACGCATGCGCTCGGCTGATCGTTTGCTTTAATCGCCAAATCGAACGCGGACATTGCATCGGCAGCAACCTGATGATGAATGTTTTTTAGCGTGGCATTCGCATCATGATTCGATTCGTTCTTCAGCAAGATTGCAATCATGATGATCGCAAAAACACTGTAACCAATGATTTGTTTGGCAGACAATTCAGAATTCATATTTTTATCCGTTTGTTCCGTCTTTTTGACCCGCTTTCGTAGATGGGCTTCGTGCCTCTGCCCATCATTCGGCGGAACCGCTGTCGCGTTCCGCCTGATGAGTTATCGCTTCCAGGATGCTGGCCAGTTGCTTGTTGGTGCGCTTGTTTTCGCTGATCAGCCGATCGAGGCGATTCTTGACGCCGAAGACGGCGAAGGGTAACAGCGCCCATAAAACGACAACCACCAGGCCGAATAAAAACCAAACGATACCGATCGATCCGATCAACTCGTGCATAATGCCTCCGTCCTACCTTGACGACACAGGGCCGATGTTTTTCACCCCGTTGCATCGATAATATTCAGCCAGCGTGGTGCCTACGCTGCCTTGGTGAAACTTGCCAGACCACGGCGAAAAAGTCGCCTGATTTTGTTCTTTTGTCTGGGTAACAACCACGGTGTTTGCGTCGAACAAGGTCGCGCGCTGCTTATGCCAGTTGTAGCATTTCAGGCCCGGCTCAATGCAGACCTCCTGCATTTTGTACACGCAATTTTCCGGTACTTTATCTTCCAGTCGCACGTATTCCCACCCGGCATATTTGGTGGCACAACCCGCGAGAACGAGGCAAAGCGCGGAGGCCATTCGTTTTTTCATTGTTATCTCCTATAGGGTACGCAGTACAGTAGGGCGGAGCCGTCAGGCGATCCGCCATCATTCGGCGGAACCGATGCCGCGTTCCGCCTTACGAGTTATCAATGCTGAGCGGCATCAAGCTTGGCTTTGATCCGCTTGCCAATATATGTTGGCGCAATAAGTGTAGTGGCAGCGAGAATTAGCGCCACGCAGAACAACACAAACTGCAACGCATCATAGCCTACTTGTGAAATGGGCTGTTTGATCAAGATGAGTTTGAGCGCCAATAACGCCAAACCCAATGCACTCAGGGCTGCCGCAACCCCTCCCAATAAAGGTTCAAGCACAGGAATCGTGATTCGTAGCCTGTCGTTTTCATAGTCGAGCACATTGCCTAACCAGACTTTTTTGATTTGCCCTGGATGAAAATCGGCCATCAGGCGAGTCAGCGCCTCACGTTCCTGCTTGGCGGCACGGATACCGGTGCGCCGAAAGAATTCTTCGTATTCATTCATTTCTTTCGTAAACACCGCATGACTGTCCTGTTTTTGCGTCTGAAGCGCGACATTGAATTCGGCGGCGATATTTTGCAGCTTTGCCAGCTCATTCACGCCTAAATCCTTGAAAATCGTCGTGCCATACAGTACCTGACTGATTCGCTCGATTACCGGTTGACAGTTGGTTTCGCCGCAGGTTTTCAGCAGCACATGAGCGGCCCGCTTGATGGGATCAGGCTTGTTTTCCGGTACGTTCGCCACATGGATATTGATGATTGCGCCATCCTCGGCATTCACGGCGACGCCCGTATCGCCGTTGATTTCCACCTTAGTGTTCATTCCTTCTCCTTTTTATTTTTCCTCATATCGATCGTGAAATTACTAAGCGTTTGCGAGCCGTGCAGTTGTTGGCCTACGTCGCCATGCGTAACAAATTTCGCTTGGGAGGACGCCGTAGTCTTTGCTTCGGCACCTTTCGCAGCCAATGACGCCATGCGCTTGATGGTATCTTGATCTCCTTGGGTGCAGTGCTCCAGATTGTCCAACAGCGCCTTTTGATCAGGGCGCAACGCTTCATAGGAATCCAACGATTCCTTGATCATTTCCATATCGCCAATCTGCGCGGCATAAAGAATATCCCGAATCAATAACAGTTTGTCTTCCGGCAAATCAAGGCCGGCTACCAATTGTGTGGTCGTTTTAACCGCGTCCAATCGCTGATTCAGTACTTTTTCTCGCTCGCTTTGCAGCATCGGGCCGACGCCCGTGCCTAGCCAGTGCGCCGAGACTCCCATATTGATCAGCCTCTCAAGTTCTTTGGCACTGAATTTTTCGGCTCTTCCAGAACTTAGCCTTTTAACTCGATCAAGAGATACATCAAGCGCTTCACTTAATGCCCTCTGATCCATGCTGAAGTGGGACATTATTTGTTTTGTAAGTTTTTCTATCACACCAATACCAAAATAATTTGACAGAGTGCGATTAACGCACTTATACTTTTTCTTCACTCAACGTAGAGCGCAAATTTACTTAACAACAAACCGAGAGCCAACCATGAAAACCATCGAACAATTCATGGCCGAACTGGAAGCCGAAGGCAAAACGGTCGTCCAGTGGGCCGAAGAGCACGAATTTCCGCTCTGGGCCGTTTACCGCGTCACGTGCGGCGGCAATAAAGGACGCCGCGGCCGTGCCCACGCCATCATGGTCGCAATGGGCGTCAAGCCCGGCAGCACCAACCAACAAGCCGCCTAGGAGGCATCATGCCGCAAGAATCTTGGAAAAACATTAACCCGCCTGATGGCTGGGGAACCGGCCCATTAAAAACGCTTGATCAATTAGCCCAGGCCGTCATCGCCGACTTTGACCCCAGTAACGGTGGCAATTTTCGCCAACTGGCGGAGCAGTACGGGATGACCTTGCTACAAATGCACAATCTTATTCATGCCCGCCGTCCCGATCTTTACCAGCAGTACCTTGACCGGCGGTCATGTGCTGAAAAATCGTCGCCAGCGTTCCATGCACCGCAACCAGACATTTCGGCTGCATCAACCCCTTCTCGCACGTCGCATCGTACTGATCGTGCTGCCAGCAATCAGAAGCGTTGGGGCAGCTTGAAAAAATGGTGGCGGACCAAGCGCGTTGGCCAATCGCCAGCCAATACGGCAACGGCACCGCGAACCGGTTGCAGCGTTCACATAACCGGCGATATAGCGGGTCTATCGCTTTCCATTTCGCCGGCCAATGGTCAGGCTCTGGAATTGGTGTTTTCATCCGATGTCCACAATGCGGACAAACGTAGGTCATGCCGTGATTAGAGTCGCTCATTTTTCAATCTCCCGTCTGCGTTTGAGGCGGGGTTATTTTCGCACTGTAAAACAATTTTGTACCAGATGCAAAGCGGCTTTTTGTTTGGCAGGCGGGTTTTGGGGGAGTGCCAATGGCTAAACGCAATTGGAAACACGCACAGCCGCTGGATTTGCGTCATGCGATGGACCTGTGCCTGGAATACGCCAAGGAAAAGCACAACCGTTCCGCCGACAACATCGCCGACCTGATGGGCGAGGTCAACAAGTGGACGCTATATAAATGGATCGAGGCCGGCTCGATGCCGGTGCGCCTGGTGAAGCCCTTCGAACATGCCTGCGGCATCGATTTTTTGAGCCGCTGGCTGGCAATGAGCGGCAACAAGCTGGTGATCGAGATTCCGATCGGCAAGATCGCCGACGCAGAAGACATCCACTCGCTGCAGGAGATCACCCATGAAGCGGTCGGCTCGCTGATCAAGTTTTACCACCAGCAGGCCGGCGCGGACGAAACCCTGGCTGCCGTGCAGAACGCCTTGGAACGCCTCGCCTGGCACCGAGGCAATGTATCGAAGTGCCAGCAACCGGAAATTCCTTTTGATGATTGAGCACAACAAAACAAACAGAATTTTAGGAACGAAATGAGCAAAACACGAATAGACCAACGCCAGGGGGCAAATCTGCTAAAGACCTTGGACGCCATGACTGGCGATTTCGCCAACGGCTACACGGTTCAGGACTTGGCCGATAAAACCGGATTCAAGCCGCGCACCATAAAAAAACATTTGGCGCTTTTGCAAAGCGTGAGCCACGCCGAAATTATCCCGGAAACCGGGCGGCACCGGATCAGCGAGTCATTTGCAAGGGCCATGGTGCAGGCCGCCAGAGCCAGAGGGATTGCGATATGAATCCGGATGTTTACAAACAGAGCGACATGCTTGTGCACAACGTCGCCATTATCCGCGTCTTGGCCGGCCATACCTTCAACGGGCTGAGTAATACGGAAATCAGCAAGTCGATCGGGATCAAGCCGGACAAGGTGACGCGCTATTTGGCAAACCTGAGCAAGCTGGGCGTCGTGCAGGAAACCAAAGTGCCGGACAGATGGCGCCTGGGGCCGGCTTTTGTGCAAATCGCCCTGGCACATCAGGCCCACATGCAGCGGGTCGAAGCCGAACTCGAAGAAGTCAAACAACGTTATAGCCGCAAGGATTAATCATGGCACGCACAGAAAGACCACAGATAGAAGAAGCCGAATTTACCGCAGCGATTGATTTGCAAGCCGCCAATGCGCCGGCCGTGAAAGCCGAACAGGAACTGGCCGAGATCAAGAGCGCCTTTGGGGAAGAACAGCGGCGAACGACCCTCTTGATCGGCCAGCGCGTCGGTCGCAAGCAAATGATCAATGCGATCCAAAAACTGGTAACCGTTACCGATTTGATTGATTTGCAAAATATCAAGGAAACCAAGCAATACAAGGGTTACGAGCATATCACCTCGGATGGAAAACTGGTAATCATTACCACTTTTTCCGAATATTGCCTGTATGTCGAAGGCCGATCAGCGGAAGCCGTGAATCTCGACCTTCTCAACCTAAAGGTATTGGGGGAAGAATTTTTCGATGCGATGCGTCAAATCGGCATCGGCCCCGGCACGATGCGCGACCTGCGGGCCTTGCCGGAAGACGAACGGCAAGCGTTGTTACAGGTTGCCCAGGAAGCCGACAAAGACGCCTTTGTCGATCTCGCTTCGACACTGATCGCCAAACACGAAGCCGACAAACAAGCCGCCAAGAAACAGCATGACGAGCTCAAAGCCACGCTCGATGCCAAGGACGCGGTGGTGCAGAAAAAACAGGAAGAGCTGGCGAAAAAAGACCGGATGATCGACGGGCTCAACGAGAGAATTGCGCTGCATGAGCGCAAGGCGCTCACCGCCACGCCGGACGAAAAAGCCTTGGCCGCGCGCGATGCGGTACTGCGCGCCGCCGAGCGCGTTAAGGCGGCGGTAATGGCCGACCTGCGCGCGGCCATCAAGATTCTGGTCGAAGACGCGCCAGGACAGCATGCCCTGTACGCTTCCGCCTGTCTGATCGAGATCGGCCGGGAGCTGGCCATTTTGCGCGGCGACTTCAACCTGCCGGATACCTTGTCCGAAAGCCTGATGCCTGAATGGCTAACCCAGGAAGATCTGGATGCCATCCAAGGTAAGGGGGCCTGATGAGCGCCGCAATGCTGGAACGATTGGCGGCGGTGGCGCTGGCGGCGCAAGAGGCTCCGCACGGCCAGCGCGGCCAGCTGTACCAAGCCGCCTGTGTCGAGCTGGGTATTTCTCTGCAAACGCTGCATGCCAAGCTGAACGCGATCAGTGTGCGCCCCAAGCGCAAACAGCGCAACGATGCCGGCACGACCAGCCTGCAGCGCGCCGAAGCGGAGATCATCGCTCAGTACTACCTGGAGCATATCCGCAAGAATGCCAAGCGCGTAAAGCCCTGGGAGCAGGCGATGGCCGAACTGCGCAAGAACGGCATGATTGTGGCTGGGCGGGTCGATCCGGAAAGCGGCGAATTGACCTTGCTATCGACCACCGCGATTCAGCGGGCGATGCGCGGCTACGGCCTGCACCCCGAACAATTGCAGGCGCCCGACCCAGTGACGCCGCTGACCAGCAAGCACCCGAACTGGTGCTGGCAGATCGATGCATCGCTGTGCGTGCTGTACAAGCTGCCTGACCAAGGCTACGGCATCGAAGAGGTAAAAACGGTGGAGCGCTACAAGAACAAGCTCAGCCATTTCGCCAAGATCGAGCACAAGCTGGTACAGCGTTATTTGATTACCGATCATGCCAGTTGCGCGGTATTCATCTATTACGCGCTCGGCGGCGAAAGCACTGAGAGTCTGTGTATGCTGCTGGTGCTGGCGATCCAGCAGCGCGAAGCGTACCCGTTTTACGGTATTCCACGCATCATCATGCTCGACCGGGGCAGCGCCAACCGCAGCGCGATGTTCCGCAATTTGTGCAAGGGGCTCGGCATCAAGCTGATCTTTGCGCAGCAGGCGCGCGCCAAGGGCCAGGTCGAAAAAATGCACGATGTGATCGAGCTGGGCCTGGAATCCGGCCTGAAGATGGCGACGCATATCCGCGATGTCGATGCGCTGAACGCCTTGGGCCAGCGTTGGATGCACTGGTTTAACGGCACCCGCAAGCACTCCCGGCACGGCATGACGCGCTACGCGGCCTGGCAGCGGATTACCGCAGAGCAACTGATCGCGACGGATTTATCAACCGCGGAACTGTTGCAGTTAGCGCGCGACAAACCGCAGTCGTGCAAGGTCTCGCCGTATTTGACGGTGCGGTTTAAAGGCATCGACTACGACGTATCGCAAGTTCCTAATGTACTGGTCGGCCAAAAACTCGACGTGTGCCAAAGCGGCTGGCAGAGCGGCACGGCGCTGGCGGTATTGGTGGATGAGGAAGGCTACGACGTATTTCATCCCCTGGCGGAAAAGCCGCGCGATGAGGTATGGGGCTGGTTTACCGACGGTGCGGACATTGGCGAAACCCATGCGCGCCATGCCGACACGCCGGCACAAACCGCGCGCAAGGCGCTGGAACGCTTGGCGATCGGGGCCGAAACGGATGCGGAAGCAGAAGCCAACCGTAAGGCCAAGGTCGCGCCGTTCGGCGGCCAGATCAACCCCTACAAGGAAATGGAAGCGTATCAGGCTCCGGACTATTTCCCGAACCGGGAAACTCCAGCCAAACTGGCCCGCGCCCAAATCGAGCTGATCCGCATGAACATGGTGCAGATGGCTAAATGGCTGCAAGGCCGGCTGGGCGAGGACTATCAGCCTGCCATGCTGGCTGATCTGCAAAAACGGTTTCCGGACGGTGCGACCGACCCGGAACTGGAAGAAGTGCTCGCCGATCTCCGTGCAGGACGCACGGCGGCCGGGCGGGCGAATTTGAAGGCTGTTTAACCGACCATTACGAGGGCAACCGCGCAATGGTCTCCCCAACCCAACCGAGGAATTTTGAATGCTGAATGTGATTAAACGCTATCTGAAACCCAAAACCACCACCCAGTCGACAAGCGCCGAAAAGGGCAAGACCGATGCCGAGCTGCTGATCCTGTACCGCCGCTTTGCCCGCAAGGCGCTGTTCCACAAAAACGTCAAGGTCCATATGGCCAAGATCGAGGCGGATATTCGCGGCGAGGAGGTCGGACATGGCTAGATACACCATCACCATAGAAGACGGCGCCCCGGGCGAGCCGGTCAAGGTCATAGTCGACAAGCAGGTCCCGGCAAATGAAGACCCGCAGGCGCTGACCCGGGCGGGAAAGCTGGCGACCTATGCGCGGATCAAGCTGTTCGAACTGGAACTGGCCGCCAAAGCCGACCACGGGCAACGCATGCAAGAGGCCGATAAATGCTGCCACTGAAAGCGCTGTTGCAGCAAAAAGGCATGAGCCAGGCGCGCCTGGCGCGCAAGGTGAAGCTGAGCCCGGCGACGATCGCACAGCTGTTGAATAAAGGCATTTGGCCGACCAATCCACCGCGCGATGCGTTGCAGGCATCGATTACGGCGGTATTGACGGCCAAGGGCATCGCGGTTTCGGCCGCGCACTTCGAACCCGCGCCTATTGCAGAGGACGCGGAAAAAAACCATAACGCCCAGGAGGGCATTGATATGCTATTACGAAAACAAACCTTAAGTCCACAAGCCCGCAAACATTTTGGCTTGTTCCGCGATCCTTTCGACAACGATGTGACCGAAGCCAGCGACGTGTTCGTGACGCCGGACAGCCGCTATGTGCGGGAAGCGATGTGGAGCACCGCCAAGCTCGGCGGCTTTATCGCGGTGGCCGGCGAGTCCGGCAGCGGCAAGTCGACCCTGCGCCGCGACCTGATCGACCGCATTGCCCGCGAAGACGCGCCAATCGTGATCATGGAACCCTATGTGCTCGGCATGGAAGACAACGATCTGAAGGGCAAGACGCTGAAGGCCGGATCGATAGCCGACTCGATGATCCATGCGCTGAGCCCGCTGGAAAAGCCGCGGCAGACGATGGAGGCGAAGGGCCGCCAGTTGCACCGACTGCTGAAGGACAGCCGCAAGGCCGGGTTCGTGCATTGTCTGATCATCGAAGAGGCGCATGGCCTGAGCGTGCCGACGCTGAAGCACCTGAAGAGATTCTTTGAGTTGGAGGACGGATTCAAGAAGCTGCTGTCGATCATCCTGATCGGCCAGACCGAACTGAAAACCAAGCTCTCGGAGCGGGCGCCGGAGGTGCGGGAAGTGGTGCAGCGCTGCGAGCTGGTGGAACTGGCGCCGCTGGACAGCCACCTGGACGCTTACCTGAAATTCAAGTTCGACCGCGTCGGCAAGCCGTTCGACGAGGTATTCGAGGCCGGGGCGCTGGACGGCCTGCGCGCCCGGCTGATCTTCAGCAATGGCGGCAAGAACGACCGGGGCACGATCAGCCTGATGTACCCACTGATGGTGAATAACCTGGTCACAGCCGCATTGAATCAGGCCGCGTCGCTGGGCTTTCCGAAGGTTTCGGCGGATTTGATTAGGGAGGCGTAATGGCGAATCAACTGGATGCCATCGGCAACGATGCCGCGAGCCTGCCCGACCTGATCGATGCCGCCCAGGTAGCGGCATTGTGCGGCCGGAAAACGCCGGGGTTCACGCATATGAAGATTCGCGACGACCGCAGTTTTCCGCGCCCGCTGAACGGACGCACAGGCGCAGGCGGCCCGCGCATGCTATGGCGGCGCTCGGAAATTTTGCAGTGGATCGAGCAGAAGGAAAACGGCAAAAAAGAGCAGGCGCAGCCCGCCGTCACCGAGCGGCTGCATATCGATACCGCGTTGAAATTCATCAGCGGCCATTTCGACGCGCCGCACGCCCAGAAGGCCTGCCTGCGCCGCATCGAGCGTGCCCGCAAAAACAACATCAAAAACCAAAAACGCATCCGCATCGAAGGGGACTGGAAATGAGTTTTGCAGACCATGACATTGAAAGATTCGGCGAATTGTTTTGCCGGCTGGAATCCATGTATCGGGTGCGCAGTCAGCATGCGCTCTCGTTCGACCTGTTCATGACCGCGCCGGAGCAGAACGAGCGCTGGGTCCACATTTATTTCGCAAATCGGCACCTTCTGGCCCATCGCCGCGAAGGCGCCCATGTCACGCTGCTGGCCTACCTGCAAAACGGGGCGTCCTGCGTGCTGCTCGGCGCGCAACTGATGGACGAGCAACAGCGCGACTCGATCGGCCTGGTCGCCGAACATGCGCTGCTGCCACGGCAGCGGGCGGCGGGCCAGGTGTTCGACACGATGAATGAATATGCGCTGCAAGAAGCCGCCGACAACCGCTTCGAACGCACGCATACGGTCGAGCGCCGCGGCGCCTGCTATGTCGAGGCATTCCACGACTATCACCCGCCGGTCAAATGGAAAACGCGAGGTGTGCATGTCGCATAACGCAGCGCAAGGTTTGCCGGTGTTGGCTCTGGCCGTTGGCATTGGCGCGATCGGACTGATCGGGATCGGCATGATGATGGTTCAATTGCTTCGGGAGATGATCAGGGCTTCGGCTCCGCTCAGCCGGCGGGGGACTGTGGCCGAGCGGATGGCGGCTGCGGATCTTAAAGCGGCAGCCAAGCAGATAGCGGCGGCCGAGTGGAAAAGCGCGGAAAGAAAAGAGCCGGAGTATTGTTTTTATCCCGAATGCACCTGCCCTTTCGATGCGCCCGGCGGGACGGATTGGTGCCTGCGCAAACTGCCGCACAGGGAGCGCAAATGAAGGTAGCATGCCCATCCTGCGGCGCCCTGATGAGCCTGGACATTATCGTCGCCCACGACGGCGCCCGCGACGCGGTGCAGATGGCGCTGAATCTGCCCGCGCCGCTCGGCAAACTGATCATCCAGTACCTGACCCTGTTCCGCCCGCAAAAGCGGCAGTTGACCCTCGACCGGGTCGCCGACATCCTGGCCGAACTGCTGCCGATGATCCTGGCCGAGCGCATCAGCCGCAACGGCAAGGACCATAAGATCGCGCAATTCGTCTGGGCGGCCGGGCTGAAGGAGATCATGATCCGGCACAGAGACAAGCCGCTGACGACGCCGCTGAAAAACCACGGCTACCTGTGCGAGATATTGATTAGCCAGGCGGCCACCGCCGAGGCCAAGCTGGAAGCCAAGGTCGAGCAGCAACGCCGGCAGCCGCCGGCGCGGGAGCAGGAACAGCGCAGCGGCGGCATGAAGGATGTCGGCCAGCATCTGGCCGGCATGAAAGCCGCGCTGAAAGGCCAGGAGCCGTCGATCAGTTTTGCGGAGCTGACCGCGATGGCGCAACAGAAAGAAATTGAACGTAACCAACCCCAAGAGGCAACACATGAGTGATGTAGTAGAACAACCGATCAACACCCAGTATAAGCGCAACGCGCTTGGGCACCTGGTGCCCGTCGAGCAGATCGACGAAATCGACCTGATCAGAGACGAGCTGGTGGACGAGATCATCAAGAACAGCCGCCACCTGCAAGCCGCGATGCGCGACTTTAAGGACCGCACGCTAACCGAAATCGACGCCTTCATCGACCTGTCCGCCGCCGAATACGACACGCAGATCGGCGGCGCCAAGGGCAACGTGACGCTGACCAGCTTCGACGGCAAGTACCGGGTGCAGATCAAGAACCAGGCGAACATCGCCTTCGATGAGCGCCTGCAAGTCGCCAAGCAGTTGATCGACGAACTGATTCACGAATGGGCGCAGGGATCGCGAGGCGAGATCCGCGCGCTGCTGGAGCATGCCTTCCAGACCGACAAGGAGGGCAACATCAACAAGGGCCGCGTGATCAGCCTGTTCAAACTGAAGATCGACGACCCGAAATGGCTGGCGGCGATGGATGCGATTCGGGACAGCATGCAGGCCAGTCACAGCAAGGAGTATCTGGGCCTGTACGAGCGGGTCGGCAATGAAGACAAGTACGTGCGCATTAGTCTCGATATTGCGGGGCTGTGATGGTTTGGGTAACGATCGACCTTTGTGACGGCAAAGAACCGCTCGGATTTTCCGTGAAAGAGGCAGACGAGGCAAGGCTGCGCCAGTTCATGGCCGACTGTCATGCAGACAAACTGGATGCGACGAGATACCGCCGGCTGAGAATTGAAAATGCAAAGCCCTCTGCAGAGGGCTCATTGTTTGTCGGTTACGACAATGAACAAGGCGGTTGTTGGGTTGGTTGCGATCTGGACGCGGCTATTGACGGCCTATTACAGGAGGGTTAATGGACGCAAAAAAAACTGACAACCGCCAGCGCCTGTACACGCTGCTGCAAGTCGGCAAACAGCAGCTCGGCTGGGACGACGAGTTCTATTACGGCATCTGGCTGCCGATGCAGGGCGCGACCAAGAACGCCGACGGCCGGTATTCGGCGACCACGCTGGACATCGGCAAGCTGACGCAGGCGGTCGAGACGATGAAGCGGGCCGGCTTCAAGGTCAAGGCCAAGGCCGATACCAGCAACCGCCCATTGGCCGGCGATGCGCAGTCGAAGAAGATCCGCGCGCTATGGCTGCATCTGCACGATATCGGCGCGGTGCGCGATCCGTCAGAGGCATCGCTGAACGCCTACGTCAAACGGCAGACCGGCATCGAGGCGCTGCAATGGCTCAGCGAGAAGCAGGCCAGCGGGGTGATCGAGGTGTTGAAGCGGTGGCAGCAGCGCGTCGGCGATAAAGCAAACTCTGTACAATAACTATTGACAAAACCTTTTCCGAGAGGCTAGATTATCCCCGCGCCGCACATCGGCGCGCGGGATTGGCGTCTCGGAATAACACGGCACAGGCCGCATCATGCGGTTTTTTTGTGCCTTCGCTCCAGCTCTTCATTTTGTCGGGCTGGGCGGGCTCCATCGAGAGATGGGGGCCGGTCCGTGTTACCGGTACGCCAACCCGTCCAGTCCCGGCACCCATGTTTGGCGTCATGTTGCCGGGTTTAAATCAATTAACACGGAGTTCAACATGAACGAACCACAATCCCTACAAGCGCAAGCTCAGCAACTGGAAACCGTCTGGTTTCACGATCATGCCATCCTGATCGCTACCCTAGATCAAACCCATTATGTGGCGATGAAGCCCATTGTCGAGACAATGGGGCTTGATTGGCACGGCCAGCGCCAACGTATAAATCGCGACCCTATTTTATCGACCTGCGCGGTTATGATAACCTCTCAGCTCCCCGGCGATAGCCAACGCCGGGACATGATGTTTTTGCCGTTCGAGTTCTTCCACGGCTGGCTGTTCACCATCGACGCCTCCCGCGTCAAGCCCCAATTGCAGGAGGCCATCCTGGTTTACCAAAGGGAATGCTACCGCGTGCTGGCGGCGCATTTTTCCAAGCGGGATACTCAGGAGCCGGTTTTAAAGCTGCAAAATCAGTTGCAAAAGGTACAAACACAGCTCACCAAGCTGGAAGCCGCTTGGTTCGCCAAATATCCGCACTGGCGCACGATCCGCGACGATTATTATGTCGGCTACCCGTTCAGCTACATTGCCAAAATGGCCGGCAAGTCGGTCAGCGCCTGCCGCCGGGCGGTCAAGCGCATGGAGGCATGCGGCCTGATCAATCCGCGCCATGCCGCCCTGCACCGCTTATCGCACGGCCAGTACGAGCTGTGGCGCCAAGCCAATCCCACTCTTGGCTGGTAAGGAGACGAGCATGGAAACCCTGGAAGCCCATTTCGAGTTGTCCGAAGCGCAAGAGCACCGCATGTACCGGGTTCGCCACATCATGAAGGTGATGTGCGCGATGGCCGACGCCATCCCGCCTGGCAAGGAGGTCTGTCTGAATCCTGAGTCATTATTCTGCCTGCTGTCCACCCTGGAAGAATTGCTGCCGCAGGATAAGGAGCTAGAGTTTAAGATTCAGTCGCTAACGCCTTAGTTTGTTAAAATGCGGGGGTCTTATTCAAAGGTCCCCGCCCATGATTGACCTCCCCCTGCACCTGTTACCCGTCAAACTCCGCGAAATCGCCGAATACTGCGGCGCCGACACCGCGCTACTGCTGCTCGAACACGCCGGCGGCGGCACCCTTCTCGTCATCCGTCCCGAACATTTAGACGCCATGCATAACCTGGTCATTTGGCTGGGCGTCGAGCGTGCACAGAAGTTCTGCGACGCCTTTGCCGGCGAGATCATCAAAGTCCCCCGCGCCGCGGGGGCGCTGCGCGCGATCCGCAATCAGAAGATCCGCGAGGAACGCAGGTCCGGGGCGACGCTATTCACGCTGGCCCGGCGCTACGGCATGACTGATCGCCAGATTTCGACCATCCTCGGCAACGAGGAGGCGAAAGCCGACCAGTTCGATCTATTTGGCATGGAATGACGACCTGGCACGTCGGCCCTTACTGAAATCCCCTGTTCAGAACCCCTTCGTATTATCCGCACGATCCGCCCCCGCTAAACTACTCCGGACTTCGTTATTTACCGCTACCCGTCCGGAGCGCTGCATGTGAACCCCAACAACCCGCATACGATCGGCCCTTCCGGGCTGGACATCATCAAGACCTATGAGAAGCTGCGGCTGACGCCGTATTTGTGCCCCTCGAACAAGCTGACCATCGGCTGGGGCCATGTGCTGGTGCCCAGTTGGGATGCCGGTCTGTTCGGCATTGCGACGGACACACTCAAGCGCATTATCAGCGAATGCCAGCGCCTGCACTGGGTAACTAAGGATGCGCGAAACCTGCGCATCAGCCCCACCCAGGCCGACGATCTGCTCGACCGCAACGCCAACCAGGTCGCGCTGTTTTTGCGCTCGGTGACGCCGGTGGCGCTGACCCAGAACCAGTTCGACGCGCTGGGCTCGTTCGTCTTCAACATCGGCCAGGGCAACTATGCCGAATCCACCCTGCGCAAGAAGCTGCACGCTGGCGATTTTGACGGCGCGGCGGCCGAGTTTGCGCGCTGGAAATACGGCACGGTGGACGGCAAGAAAACCGTGCTGGATGGCTTGGTTGCGCGGCGCGCGGCCGAGCGGGCTTTGTTTCTTACTCCGGAGGCATCATGAAAATGAAGGTGATTAACTGCGTATTGGCGTGGATCGTTGCGCTCTCTATTTGGACGATTTGCGCTTCGGCACAGGCCGAAACGCCCTGCGAGCGCAGCCGCTTGCAATACGAGGCCGGCGAGGCGGCATGGGATCGCCATTGCGGCCCCGAGCCTGGCAAGCCCTTCCTGGAAGAGCTGAAGAAAGACTGCGCGACCACGACAATGCTGATCGCGGCGCGCAATGCCGTGCCGGGAAATTTTGCATCGTGGAACAGCGAATACGGCTGGGCGTTCGACAGCGCTTGTGAATCCTTATCCCGAGGCGACAAACAATGAGCGGCTGGAAAACCAAGGCGGCGGCGTTTGTTTCTGTCCTGTACGGCCTGGTCGGCTGGTGGGCCGGGCTACACGGCGCGGACGGGGCGATGCAGTTTATTGTCGCCGGCATGACGACGCTGGGCGTCGGCCATAAAATCGAAAAAGCGGGAGCGGCCTATGCGCAAGCACAAAGTAGTTCTGCGGCTGACCTGGTCCGCCGCAATTCTCAGCCTTAGCGGCTGCATGGTGATCGGCGGCGGCTCCAAGGCCGCCGTGCCGGACTTGTGCGCGGCGCTACCGGAGCCGAAGCCCTTCGCCAAGCAGGTCAACCTGGAGATAGTCGAGGGCGATCTGCTGCATGCCGATGCAGGCGGCGAACAATTGATCCGCGAATATACCGGGGCAATTGCGGCGCACCGGGCGGCATGCGGCAAGTAATGCTGCTGACGCTGGCGTTATCGGGGTGCGCGTCGCCGTGTCATTTGGCGCTGACCTACGACGGCGAGCTGACGCGGCCGCTTTATCTGTACCAGTTTCAGCCGGGGGTGAAGTGTGTTTATTGAATGGCGCAAACGAATTGAACACCGGCTGACGGTGTATTTGCTGGCGGACTATCGCGGCAGCCGGATTGATGGCTATTGCTGGGCGATGGTAGCAGTTTTGATTATGGGATTGGGAGTGATCTATTTATGACCCTGCAACAAATTGGCGAGTGGCTGAAATCGCTGCTCAAGTTCGCGACCGGCGCCGTGAAGACGCTGGCACCCGCCGCTCAAGCCGTGGGTGCGGCGACCGGCAATAAGGAAGTCGTCGATGCGGCAAAATTGGCCGAAGCCTCGGCGACGGCAGTCGATAAGGCGATGGATGAAGCGGAGCGGGAAAAATAACATGCGCCGTGCACATATGCTTATCGCTGCGATAGCCAGCTTGGCATTTTCTGCCCCTTTAGAGCATGTGCCGCGAATGGTTTTATCGCCCAGCCCCATGGAATCCATCGCATTTCATCGCGAAGCCAAAGGCAAGCGCAGACGCTCACGACATGAAGTAAGAGGCTGGTAATGGACATCGCCGACCGCGCCGATCTGGAGATCGAAATACAACAACGGGTGCAGCGTGAGCACATGCACCGCGATACGCCCGAGGCGATCGCGATCGGCGAATGCCTGTTTTGCGGCGAGCCGCTGGCGGTCGGCATGCGCTGGTGCGGGACCGAATGCCGGGATGATTGGGAAAAAGAGGTCAGCCGATGAGCACTGTATTGGAATTTTGGCCCCTTTTCGTCGCCGCCGGCGCGATCATGACCACTTTTGTCGGGGCGCTGTGGGCGGTCGGCAAGGTGCTGATCAAGCAGGTGATGGCCCGGCTCGACGAACGTTTCCAGGCGATGGAGACCGCGCGCATCGAGGCAAGCCGGCACTGGGACAACAAATTTGCCGCGCTGGAGCAGGCCGCCAGCGCCAACGAACAGGAATGGCGGCGCGTCGAGCGCGACGTGCTGACGCTGAAGGCCGACCTGCCGCTGCATTACGTGCGGCGCGAGGATTATGTGCGCAACCAAACGGTCATCGAAGCCAAGATCGACGGCCTGGCGATACGACTTGAAAACGCATTTTTAAAAGGAACCCACGATGGCTGACATGCAAAAGATCAGACGCGAAACGATTCGCTGGATGATCTTGCTGACCCTGAACAACGCCCGCCCCGAAGGCGCCTACGAAAAGATCCCTCTGTCGGTGGTGCAATCGGAATACCCGGATTCGACGCAGCAGGAAGTCCGCCGCGAGCTGGATTATCTGCACGAGCGCGACCTGATCATGATCGACAAGCAGCCGGACGGCCGCTGGAAGTGCAAGCTGGACCGCTACGGCATCGACGTGGTCGAGTACACGGTGCCGGTCGAACCGGGTATTGCGCGGCCGGAGAAATACCACGATGCCTAGACCGTCGCCGATCGACGACTTTACGCCGGAGCAGCGCGCCGCATTCGAGAGCGAGCTGATCCGGCGTAACTTCAAGGATTATGACGGCCTGGTCGACTGGCTGAAGGCCAACGGCCTGGAGCTTTCGCGCAGCGCGGCCTATCGGCACGGTAGCAAGTTGCAGCGCCGCTTGCAGGCTGTGCGCAACAGCACCGAGGCCGCCAAGCTGATCGCGGAGGCCGCGCCGGACGATGCGGATTTAAGGTCGGCGGCGGTGATTTCTATGGTGCAGAGCGAGCTGTTCGATGTGATGGTCACGCTGCAGGATCTGGATGAAGCTGAGCCGGCCGAGCGAGTGATGCTGCTGAAAGAGGCGGCGCGCTCGGTGCTGGATATGACCAAGGCGAGCGTGTTGCAGAAGAAGTGGCAGGCCGATATCAAGGACAAGCTGGATAAAGCATTCAGCAAGCTGGAAACGCAGGCCGGCGAGACGCAAAGCGGGCCGAAGAAGCTCGATGCAGACACGTTGGCGGCTGTGCGGAGGGAAGTTTATGGTCTCGTTTGAGTTGAAGGCCTATGCACTAATCGGCGCCATCGTTGGAGCATTATTTGCATTACCGGTTTACATATTGTTTGGGATCTGTGAGGGCGTAGTCAAGGCAGCAAAACACGCGATTGCAGACTATAACGAAATAATAGCTCCATTCAAATGACCGCCCTCGATCTCTACCCCTACCAAAAAACCTGGCTGAAAGACAACGCCCGCTTCAAGCTCGGCCGCTTCGCCCGGCAGACAGGCAAGACCTTCACCACCACGCTGGAGCTGGTCGATGACGTACTGGAATCCGAGGCCAAAGGCATCAAGTCGCCCTGGGTGATCCTGTCCCGAGGCGAACGCCAGGCGCGGGAAGCGATGGAAGAAGGCGTATTCCGCCACCTGGAAGCCTACGGCCGCGCCGCATCGAGCTATGGCGTGGAAGAGATAGACTGGTATGACGAGGACTCTGGCCTCAAGCGCAAGGCGTTGCAGGTGGTCCTCAGCAAGCTGAACAAGATCACCGCGCTGCCGGCCAATCCGGACACCGCGCGCGGCTTTTCGGCGAACGTGTTTTTGGACGAGTTCGCCTTTCATGCCGACAGCCGCAAGATCTGGACCGCGCTGTTTCCGGTCATTTCCGCCGGCTTCAAGCTGCGCGTGACCAGCACGCCCAACGGCAAGGGCAACAAGTTTTATGACCTCTGCACCAGCGAAGACAGCGCCTGGTCGCGCCATACCGTCGATATTTATCAGGCGGTGGCGGACGGCTTGCCGCGCGATGTGGAGGAAATGCGCCAGGCGTTGAACGA
>Ga0208626_1000087_pt1 | contig 42114 bp, 38 predicted proteins | sample LakWasMet10_HOW4_2_FD_183860 | JGI IMG/M metagenome (GOLD analysis project Ga0208626, IMG submission 183860) | Freshwater sediment methanotrophic microbial communities from Lake Washington under simulated oxygen tension - Sediment Metagenome... | ecosystem: Environmental > Aquatic > Freshwater >... | reverse complement strand
GTCATTTAAAAGATTCAGCGCCTGATGAGTATACAGTAACAATCGCTTATCCAATTACTGGTACTCCTTTATTTAATGAAATTAAGGATAACATCACCACTAATTTTAATTGGTCTGAAAGTACCGATCGAGATATTGATTTTAAACGTCAGCATCCTCGTAAATTCTATGAATATGCTGTGCGTTGGGTATATAACAGTGTGAATATTCCTAAAGAGAAAAATGTAATTAAAAAAATTAAGTTTATTCTTAAAAGTTCCGCTTCCCGCATGTTGATGCAATTCTATACTCGATAGTTTTGCATTTTCAAACTATTTTGTCAATTTCTCTTTTGCTTTATCTCTGTAAAAACTATTTTGATTTGCAATAGTTGTATACAATTCAGTAGCCTTTTCTTTTTCACCTTTTTTACTATAGCTTTGAGCTAAATACCATTGTGCTTCTTGATAGAACGCATTGTTTGTATTTATTATGGTCTTGTTAAAATAATCAATTGCTTTTGTGTATTCATTAGAGTTGTAATAGGATAAGCCAGTATAGAATAATGCATTTACATCTTCTTTATTTAAGTTTAATAAAGTATTTAAATGTGATAATGATTGCTTGTATTCACCCATATTTAATGCGGCCAACCCTTTTTTAAGAATCTGATTTGCTGGAATTGATTCGATATTGTCTTCTTCAATTTCTGAATTTGCACTTTTACTATGTTCTTTAAAAACTGGCGTTCCAGTATAAATGATTTTTTTATTAGTCCTACCAAAATAAAGTTTATTGTAATCGCTTACCTTTAAATCATAAATATAAATGATGCTTGAATTGTTTATTGGAACAATTGTTTCTTTTGTTGGTTCATTCAAATTTTTAATTTCTGTTGTTGAAATTATTGGAATTAATTCAATGTTTGATGGCTTGTTTATTAACTCTTTTTGAGGTCTCGAAACTATTGATTTGGAAACAATGCTTACTTCTTTGTTGCTTGCTTTTACGGGCATTGTGATTTCAAATGGTTGGTTCCATTCGTGTTTTTCGATAATGTTCACTTCCTTGTTATTACTTGATATGCTTTGGCTAATATAATAGACAGCAAAAATAGATGCGATGGATAGCATTGCAACGAAAACCTGTGCAAGTGTTAATGAATTTGAAGCGGATGCATTTGATTTTACATCAACGATTTGATTTATGGCAACAAGCTCGTTTTCTGTAAAAGGCATTGCTGCAAATCCATTAACTGCGCAGGAACATAGTTCACATTGTGAAATATGTTTATAGAGTGATTCTTTTTCCGACAAATTGATAGAATTACCGGTATATGAAGAAAGTTGCTCGTATGTTAAACACGTTAGTTGCATAGGGATGATTATTTAGAACTAGTAATTAATGTTTTTAAATTTCTTTTTCCATTTTGGATATAACTTTTCACTTCATTAGCAGAGTATCCTGTTATTGCTACGATTTCAGTATAACTCATGTTTTTATAGTAAAATAGTTCGATGCATTTTTTTTGAAAGGGATTCAATTCATTTAGTGCATGTTCCAATTTTTCAATTTGAAGTGATTCCTCTTTTGTATCTTCTTCAATTTCTTCTTTATCCTGAACATTTAAATATTGATAATCTGAAATTCGTTCTTGTTGGGTTTTCATTTTACGCAATTCGGAAATGCAATAATTGCGAACCACAAAGCTTAACCATGCTTTAAAATTTTCAACTTCTCTTTTTTGTAATTCTTCAAATAGCTTTTCGAAAATTTGGATAACAGCATCTTTTGCTAATTCTTTGTCTTTGTAGTATTGAATACACATCCCTAAAACCAAATGCGTGTATCGTTTATAAAGTTCACCAACATATAATTTATCGTTCGATGATTTATAAAGAGCAACAAGCTCTAGATCGGTGTGATGATTTAAATTTGAAGTAGCGTAACTCATAAGCCGATGTTTTTCTGTTTTCCGGAATCGGTTCTTGAAACTATGACGCAAAAAATTTCAGATTCCACACAGTTGTACCTAAAATGTTCATTTTTGTTAGCGAGGATGAATAAACGGTCGTTTTTCTGATTAAATGGTAGTTGATTCAATTTTAGAATTATTTCTAGATTTTTTATGGAATACGGAACACTCTTTCGTCTTTATGTCAAAACCAAGAGGAAAGCGCCCCTTATTAGTATTAACTTTAAATACATATATTATGAAAACAATTAAAACAATAGCCGTATTCGTATCATTTATGATTACTGCAACCATGTCGGCACAAGACTTAAGTATCATTAAAGGAACTGTTGTAGATGAGAAAGGAGCACCCCTGCTTTTTGCTACCATTACTTTATTAGATGATACCACATTAGTAGGTGGAACTACAACGGATGATAAAGGTTATTTCCTTTTAAAGCACAATATTGAAGGAGAATTTAATTTAAAAGCATCCTATATGGGCTATAGTTCTCAATTAACAAAACATGTTAAGCTTAGTCCAGCAAAAGCAGCTACTGTAAATTTTAAAATGAAACCATCAGAGAATTTGATGAATACGGTAGTGGTTACTGCAGAGTATAAGGAATCAATTATTAATCCTACTTATTCAACAGTCACAGCCATCTCACATGATCAAATAGAACACATGGCTGCTACAAAAGGAGATATTGTTTCCATAATAACAGCAGTAACTCCAGGTGTATTGGCAACTGACGATGGTAAAGATTTATATGTTCGTGGTTCACGCTCTGGTAGTACCTTGTATTATGTAGATGGAAATAAAGTAATAGGAAGTGCAGCAGTACCGGGAATGGGTATTTCAGGAATTGAAGTATTAACAGGTGGTGTTCCTGCAGAATACGGAGATTGTACGGGAGGATTAGTAATTATTACTACAAAGGAGTATAAAGTGGAAATGAGAAGAAAAGAAATCAAGACTAGAAATAAAGCGGAAGCTGCAATGCCAGATGTTGAGACAGACACACAGTAGTTTTTGAAATTGGAAAAAGAAAAGGCTTTGAATTTTATTCAAAGCCTTTTCTTTTTAGGTAGTTGGTGTTTTTTTCTCTTTCACAACAAAAACATTAAAGCCTAGTCCGAAGGTAATTCTTACTTCTTCGAGTGATAAGGGATGTGGGGCTTGTGCTAAATGTTGTCCATATACATAACGCGTTTCTAAAAACAAATGTGCAAATCGCTGGAAATAATAATTAAATCCAAAGCCAGCTGTTCCAACGGGACTCAAAACTCCAGGATAATTTGTTCGTCCATCTGCATTGTCTAAATCTTCTATAAATCGTTGTTTATAAGATTGTGTATATGCAATTCCTGGTTGCAAAATAAAGTAAGGGTCAAAATGTCCTTTTGTTTTAAAATGGAAAACCGGACCAAGCATAATCGAATGGTTGTGTATAAATCCCATCGAATCAGAGATGCCGTTGCTTCCTAATAAATAGTTTGCATCACCTCTTATTGATAAAGTATTGTCTACATAGTATTCTAAATTTCCATTCACATGCACATTCTTAATTGCGCTACGGTACATGTAGCCCGAAACAATAGATGCATCTGCACGAATTAAATGCTTGCGTATAAATTGTTTTTTCTCGTATTGAGCGAATGCCGATGAAATACCTAAAATCACCAACAGAATTGAAGCTATTTTTTTCATAGTAGAATAGTTTTATTGGCGTGATTTATTTTTTCTTTTGCTGTGTTGATCCCACATGTCGAATAATCGAACATTTAAGCTCATGTTAATAAGCATATGTCCTTCAACCCCTCTGTTTCTTTGCTTGGTAACTAAAACATCTTTTTGACCATCTAATTCAAACACTTCTGCTTTTACATCATATCCTAAATGCATCATGTATTGTGCAGTTAATGAAATGTCCATACGGTCGGTTACATTGTAATGTGCACCTAATCCAGCTTGAACCGCACTGCTAAATTTATCGAGGTAAAAATCTGATTTGTTTTTTGAAACTTTGGTATAATCAAAGCAATGACCTGCTAAAATGTAAGGGACAACTTTGCCTTTGGTTGTTTCATAATTAAAGGGATAAGCCAAAACGCTCCAGCCAATATGCCAATCGACTCTTCGAGCGATTCCCGAAATGTCGGTTGTGATGTAATCCATATACCAATCTGTATTTAAACGGCTAAGGACACGAATCCGATATTGCCCACCGTATCCAAAACCATAGGCTCCATCATCGCTAAACGCACTGAAAGCGTTTCTTACACCAAGTTGGAAATAGCCACTTTCTTTGTCCAGTTTTTCTGGCTCTTGTGCATAGCCAATTGCTACAATTAGCAACATGCAGAGTAAAATTATTTTTTTCATGTAGTGGGATGTTGTGTTTCTGAGTATAAAACTAAAAGTTAATATTAAATATTGTGCAATAAAACTATTATTAACTTTGTACGGTAATTATTTAAAAATCAGTTATGCTAAAAAATAACCCCCACAAAGCAATAATCATCTGGCTCTTATCTGGTTGTATTTTAATCTACGCAATGGTTGTAATAGGTGGAATTACACGCCTAACTCATTCTGGATTATCCATGGTAGAATGGAACATGATTGTTGGGTCTTTGCCTCCTATGAGCGATGCTGATTGGCAAATTCCTTTTGAGAAGTACAAACAAAGTCCGGAATATCAAATTATTAATAATCAGTTTAGTTTAGAGGAGTTTAAATCGATTTACTGGTGGGAATACATTCATCGTTTTTTAGGAAGAACAATTGGATTGGTGTTTATTCTTCCATTTTTTTACTTCTTCTTGAAAAAACGCTTTGATAAAGAGTTGTTGAAAAAAATGATTGTGCTTCTTGCTTTGGGTGCATTTCAAGGTTTTTTGGGTTGGTTTATGGTAAAGAGTGGTTTGCAAAAAGAACCTCATGTGAGTCATTATCGTTTGGCCGCTCATTTAATCAGTGCCTTTACTGTTTTTGGATTTACCTTATGGTATGCCTTGGATTTAATAAATCCAACTCGGATTTCTGCAACTGATGAAATGAAAAAAGTGATTCGTTTTTCAAAAATCATGTTCGGATTGGTAGTGCTGCAAATTATTTATGGTGCTTTTGTAGCAGGATTAAAGGCTGGTATGTTTTACAATACATTTCCTAAAATGGGGGAAGAATATTTCCCTGATACCATTACTTCGTTTAATCCATTTTGGATAAACTTTTTAGAGAATGGAGCAGGGGTACAATTAGTACATCGCTATTTGGCAATGATTGTAGCGCTGGTGGTGTTTGTTGTTGCATTTAAAGCACGTAAATTGAATTTGAATGCATTGCAACGCAAAACTTCTTCCATTATGTTAGCGGTGGTATTAGGACAATTTTTATTGGGTGTAATTACTTTGTTGTATGCAGTACCTGTTGTATTAGGTGTATTGCATCAAATGGGCGCATTTTTCTTGTTCGCTTCTTGCTTATGGTTTATGCATAGCTTGAAGAAAAGCTAAGAACAAATTTAATTTTTCCATTTAAAGGTATTTATCAATTGATAAATATCTTTTTTTATGAAATCAATTACAGGTTTTATTGAATCGGTATTCGGTACAGCATTAAAGTAGAGTGCACCTCTAATAAAATGTTTCGTGCTATCAGTTATGAAAAAGTTAACAGAAGAGGCTGCATTTCCTCCAATGTCGTAAAGTAATCCGTATACTTTATTCGAATCAATCTTAATCAATTCTTCTTCGATACGAGATGCTTTAACCTGATGTTTGTATGCCAACTCATCGGTTTGTTCTAAAAACTTATTGATATCGCCATTTACAGCTTTATAAGTTAAATGCAAAGTACCGTTGAATGTTGGGTAATTTACATTTATAAAACAAGGTTCAGCTGTTGGGTTTTTATCGTTACTTACAAATGAATACTTTGGAATTTCAAAGCTAAAAGGACAAGTAGAATCGTATTTTACATAACTCTTTTCAGGAAATGTTAAACGGAAATAAGCTCTTGGCTTGGGTGAAATCGTTTCGTCATCATCATCGTCACCACAAGAAGTGATAGCAACAAATGCAAAGAGGGCAGTTAGGATAAAAAAGAAATTAGTTTTCTTCATTTCGGTCAATTGTAATTTTTACACGTTTTACTTTTCTGCTATCTGCCGATTCCACTGTGAAACGTAAATTTTTGAATTGTATTACATCGTTTTTTACGGGTATTCGTCCTTCTATTTCAATCAGGAAGCCTGCAATGGTATCCGCTTCTCCTTTTTCATCTTCAAAGTCATCGCCATTGATTTCCAAAATACGATATACATCGTTTAATGCTGCTTTCCCTTCAAATACATAATTGTTATCGTCCAACTTTGAATACGTTAAATCATCATCATCAAATTCATCATTGATTTCGCCTACAATTTCTTCAATAATATCTTCGAATGTTACAATTCCTGATGTTCCACCGTATTCGTCAACAACAATGGCCATGTGAATTTTTTTGAATTGAAACTCACGCAATAAATCATCAATTTTTTTATTCTCAGGAACGTAGAAAGGTGGACGGATAATCGATTGCCAATTAAAGTTATCGTCTTTGTCGATGTGTTGCAATAAATCTTTTGCATACAAAACACCACTGATATTGTCCAATGATCCGTCTTTGTAAATCGGGAATCGTGAAAAACCGTGGTGTGTTGATTCTTCCAATAATTTTTTGAATTTGGTGTTGTATTCAAATGCAGTTACATCCATGCGTGGTTTCATGATTTGTTTTACATCTGTATTTCCAAACTTTACAATTCCTTTTAAAATTTTATGATCCTCTTCAGTTATATCCTCATCATTGGTTAGTTCCAATGCTTGCGATAATTCATCCACAGAGATGTTATGTGTTTTTGGTTTAATTACTTTATCGAGCAACTTGGTCGAGAAAATCAAGAAGGAGCTTACTGGATAAAATAGACGTTGCAAGAATTTTAAAAAGTAAAATAATTTGCGGGAGGTATGTAATGGATTTTGTGTTGCATAAATTTTAGGAATAACCTCACCCACTAATAAAATGAGGAACGTAACCGCCACTACTTGTATTACAAATCCTAAGGTTGGGTTTTGCGTAAAGTCGAAAAGCTCTTCCATTACAAATGTGGAGAGCATAACAATGGCAATGTTGATGAAGTTGATGCTGATTAAAACGGTTGCAAGAATTCGCTTAGGTACTTCAATAATTTCTTGAATTTTAATGTCAATTTTATCATCCGATGATTTAAGCTCATCCATATCGGTAGGAGTAAGCGAAAAGAATGCAGATTCTGCTGCAGATACCAATGCAACTAATACAAGTAGCACCAGCATGATGGCAATTGAAATTCCAATACTAAAAGAAAAAGGTTTTACAAGAATGCTTAATAAAGCGGAAGAATAATATAAACTACTCTGGACGTCCAAAATTTAAAATTTAAATGAAACAAAAATGTTTGATTACAAAGATAATCAATGTAATCAAACACAGGTATTATTTGTTGTTAAGCTTAAAAAGGCAAATCATCGCCTGTTTTTGGCATGTTATGGCCCTCATCGTTGCCCGAAGAAGCATTGTTTTCGCGTTTGCTTAAGATGGTAAAGGTTTCGCCTACAACTTCGGTTGTATAGCGTTTGTGGCCTTCTTTGTCGTCCCAAGAACGTGTACGCAATTTTCCTTCAATATAGATGGTCATTCCCTTTTTTAGATATTTTTCAGCAACCTCAGCCAATCCTCTCCAAACAACAATGTTGTGCCATTCGGTTTGTTCGTTACGGTTACCATTTTTGTCTTTGTACGTTTCGGTTGTTGCCAATGGAAAATTTGCCACAGCGGCACCACCTTCTAAATGACGAACTTCTGGATCTTTTCCTAAATTCCCTACTAAAATTACTTTGTTTACGCCAGCCATAAAATATACATGTTAAGTGTTAATAATAACAAATATACTAAACAAGAGGCATGTTTTGCAAGTATTTAAAAATGAATTTTAAGCTATTAAAATCGTACTTTTGCAATGCAAATTTTAGACTATTTTTAGAGCATGATACAGATTAAATCCTTTACGTTTGGGCCTTTTCAGGAGAATACCTATGTGCTTTATGATGCAACAAAGGAATGTGTGATTATTGATCCAGGTTGTTACGATAACAGAGAACGAATGGAATTAGCTGCTTTTATTGAAAACAATCAATTGAAGCCTGTTAAATTATTAAATACCCATTGTCACCTCGATCATATTTTTGGAAATGGTTTTGTGGCCGAAAAATACAATCTTAAACCTGAGTTTAATGAAATGGATCAACGCATTTTTGATGCGTATTTAGCAACAGCCGATTTGTATAATTTGAATGCGGAACCATCGCCTCCAGCAGCAGTGTTTTTGGATGAAGGTGATGTGGTTACTTTTGGAGAATCGAAATTGGAAATTGTATTTACTCCAGGACATTCGCCAGGAAGTATTACATTTTATAGTACAACACAAAAATTTATGGTTGCTGGTGATGTATTGTTTTATGGAAGCATTGGTAGAGCCGATTTGCCAGGTGGCGATTACGATACCTTGATTGCAAGCATTAAAAATAAATTGTTGCCCTTGGGTGACGATTACAAAGTGTATAGTGGTCATGGACCAGCTACAACAATTGGATTCGAACGAATGAATAATCCGTTTTTGGTATAAATAGTATTCTTGATAATGTTTAAACTCGGAAAATACAAACACTACAAAGGCAAAGAGTACGAAGTAATCGGCTTTGCAAAGCATAGTGAAACACTAGAGGCGTTGGTTGTATACAAAGCATTGTATCAACCAGAAGGTGAAAATTTGTGGGTTCGTCCGAAGAAAATGTTTTACGAAGAAATAGAAATTGATGGAATAAAAAAGCCCAGATTTGAATATCTGGGCTAGTTATTTTTGAATAGATTATATTATTTAATCATATCAAATCCACAATAAGGAACCAATACTTTTGGTATTCTAATTCCTTCAGCAGTTTGATTATTTTCCAACATGGTTGCTACAATGCGTGGCAATGCCAATGCACTACCATTTAATGTATGCGCCAATACTGGTTTTGCATCACCATCTTTAAAACGTAATTTCAAACGATTACTTTGGAATGTTTCGAAGTTTGAAACAGAACTTACTTCCAACCATTTTTGTTGTGCAGTTGAATACGTTTCAAAATCATACGTTAAGGCGGAAGCAAAACTCATATCACCACCACATAATTTTAAGGTGCGGAATGGTAATTCTAATTCGCGCAATAAACCTGCAACATAATTACGCATTTCTTCCAATACTTCGTATGAATTATCGGGGTGAGCAATTTGTACAATTTCTACTTTATCAAATTGGTGCAAACGATTTAAACCACGAACATGTGCTCCATAGCTTCCTGCTTCTCTTCGGAAACAAGGTGTGTAGCCACAATTTTTAATTGGTAATTGTTCTGCTTTTAAAATTACATCACGGTAAATGTTGGTGATAGGAACTTCAGCAGTTGGAATCAAATACAAGTTATCAATTGTTGAATGATACATTTGTCCTTCTTTATCAGGTAATTGACCTGTTGCGTAACCAGATGCTTCGTTCACCAAAATAGGTGGTTGTACTTCAAGGTATCCAGCAGCAGTAGCTCTGTCTAAAAAGAAATTAATTAATGCACGTTGCAAACGAGCACCTTTCCCTTTGTATACAGGAAATCCTGCTCCAGTTAATTTAACACCCAATTCAAAATCAATTAAATCGTATTGTGTAGTAAGTTCCCAATGAGGTTTTGCACCTGCATACAAAACAGGAATTTCACCTTCTTGGTATACATTTTGATTGTCTTCCGGTGTTTTTCCTTTTGGAACTTTTGTGCTAGGTGTGTTCGGAACAAGTACAAGCAAATTGTGTTGTTCTTGTTCAATAGCCGTTAATTGTTCTTCTAGTTTTTTGGAGCTTTCTTTAAGAGCAGCGCTTTTGTTTTTTAAATCATCGCCTTCTGCTTTTTTTCCAGCTTTGTATAGTTCACCTACTTGTTTAGCAATGGTATTTGCTTCGCTAAGTATGCTGTCGAGTTCGTTTTGAGTACGTCTGCGATCGTTGTCCAATTCAAGTACTTTGTCCAATATTGGTTTTGCATCAAAATTTTTGATGTTCAAGCGTTCAATGGCTTCGTCTTTTTTTTCGCGGATGTAGTTAAGTTGTAACATAATCTTGGTTGTTGATTGTTAGTTATTAGTTGTTGGGTTTTACGAATTCAGAACAATAAAAAATCTCCTAAACTTCGAATGAAGCCAGGAGATTTTTTTAAATGTTTATCGAAAACCTTATGCTTCAGCAGGGAATGGAACAATCGAAACAAATGATTTTTCATCACGTTTCTTTTTGAATTCCACTGTACCATCAACTAATGCAAATAAAGTATGGTCTTTACCAATACCTACGTTTTCACCTGGATTGTGTTTTGTTCCACGTTGACGAACGATGATATTGCCAGCAATTGCTAATTGACCTCCATAAATTTTAACGCCTAGACGTTTACTATGTGACTCACGGCCGTTCTTTGAACTACCCGCACCTTTTTTATGTGCCATTTCTTATAAAGAATTTTAATTTTTAATACTTACTTATTTTGCTGCTTTTTTAGCTGCTGCTTTTTTAGGAGCTGCTGCTTTTTTAGCTGGAGCTGCTTTTTTTGCTGCTGCTTTTTTAGGAGCTGCTTTTTTTGCTTCTTTTTCAACTACTTCTTTCGTTGCTTTAGGAGCTTTTTTTGTTACAGCGATTTCGTCTTTTAAAGTATCACCTTTAGCTAACACACCTTGAATAAGGATTTGTGTTAATTGTTGACGATGGCCATTTGATTTTTGGTAACCTTTTCTGCGTTTTTTCTTGAAAACGATTACTTTGTCACCTTGAAGATGCGAAATAACAGTAGCTGCTACTTTTGCACCATCAACAGAAGGAGTTCCAATTTGAATTTTTCCAGCATTGTCAATCAACAATACTTTATCAAATTCAACTTTAGACCCTTCGCTAGCTTCTAGGCGGTGAACGTATACTTTGTTTCCACGTTCTACCTTAAATTGTTGCCCGGCTATTTCTACGATTGCGTACATTTTTTAGGGTTTTATTTGTTTATACTAATTCCCAGTATTTTTTACTTGGGGGCACGAAATTAATAATTTATTTTAATGTGACAAAGATTTCAACATAAAATTGTTGACGACTAGGTGTTTTTAGGGTCAATTTCGACTGTTTTTGGCTTTTTATTCACCAAATACACCCCTAAAAGGATGATGATGATCCAGATAAAGTGCAATGCCACTACATCCTCACCATCCAAAATGCCCCAGCCCATTGCTACCACTGGTATTAAATAGGTTACCGAAGAGGCAAATAAGGCATTTGTATTCTTTATCAGAACATTAAAAATAATTACCGAAAGGGCAGTTCCGAAAATGGCCAAAATGCTCACATAACCCAAACTTTCATAAGCTAAAGGATTGGTTTTCAGGTCCGCCAAAAAATCTGTAAAGCCAAACAAGTAAATTCCTGCTAAAGGACCAATAAACATCATTGCCCAAACAGTTGCTGTAATCGAATTTACTTGTCCCAACTCCTTTTTGATTATGTTTACACTCAATGCATAACAAATAGTAGCCAAAACCACATAAACTCCAAACAGGAGGTTGTTGTTCATGTCTTCACTTTTGCCTGCGGTTAATAATCCAATGGCTCCTATAAAGCCAATTAAAATTCCAATGGCATTTATCAGTTTTGTTTTTGATTTGAATAACAATACACCCAATAAAAGCGTAAAAAGTGGTGTTAAGGAATTTAACATCCCTGTTAAGGAGCTACTTATTCCTGTTTCGGCTTTGGTAAATAAAAAGGCTGGTATAAAATTTCCCAATAAGCCCATTCCTAAAAATCCTTTCCAATGTTTGATCAGATCTTTTTTGAAGTGCTTGATTAATAAAGGTGATAAAAATAAAAAGGCAATGAAAATTCGTAATGCTGCTACTTCATCACTCGAAAAAACTTCGAGTCCGCGTTTCATTAATATAAATGAACTTCCCCAGGTTAAGGCAAGTGCAATGAGTATAATCCAGTTGAGGGCTTTTGTGTTCAAGGGTATTTTATTGAGTGGGCAAAGATAGAATAAATACTATTGTTTGCTCTTTGCTTTTTCGTCTTTTGCCCATTTTAAATTACCATTGGCCAATTTATGGTTTGGATTAATTTTCAAGGCTTTGTTACACGCTTCAATTGCTTTGTCCCATTTTTTTAATTGATTGTAACAAGCTCCCATATTGCTATATGCATCGGCATAATCGGGTTTTAATTGGATGGCTCTGTTGCACGCATCAATGCATTTTTCCCATAATCCTTGTTGGTAGAATGTTAAACTTAAATCCAAGAATCCTTCGGCTGTTGGTTTCGCATGAATAACCGCTTCTTGTTCCAATAATGATTCAGATTCTTCCAAAGCCAGTTTTAAATTATTTTTCGCCAATTCATAATTTGGTTTTAGCTCCAATGCTTTTTTACATGCTTCAATTGCTTTTGGATAATTTTTGAGCATGTTGTACGATGTACCAATGTTATTGTATGCTTCGGCATAATTTGGTTTTAGTTGAATGGCCGCTTGTGCCATTTCAATACATTTTTCATAGTTGCCTGCTTGGTAATATTTTAAACTTAAATCAAGGTAACTTTCGGGTGTTGGATTTTTTTGAACTGCTTCTTCTGAAATGGTTGCAACACTTTTTTTGTTTTTACTTGCTTCTAAGTATTGAATAGCTTCGGCATTTCCTGGAATTACTTGCAAGGTGTTTTGTGCCAATTCATTCAATTGTTCCCATTGTTGTGATTCAAAATACGCTTTCATCAACCAGGTGCGAGCACCAATGTGTGCAGGCGATAATTCAACACTCTTTTTTAATGCATCAATTGCTTCAGGGTATCGTAATTGAGTGCATAAAAATTTACCGTAAAAAAACCAACCATCGGGATAATTCGGATTGTATTGAACAGCATTTTTGTAATACGTTTCCGCCATTTCTTGATCGCCTGTAGCCGATTTTAAAACACCCATGTTTACATGCAATACCGAATAACGAGGCCAGATGCTCAATGCTTTTGTGAAATAATATTCGGCTTGTGGATAATCACCCTGAGCCATTTTTGCTAATCCATAATTCATTAATCCACGCGCATTGCCCGGACTTTTTATGGTTACATCGTACCACAAACTTTCTTCGGTATGCCATATTTTATTGCGTTCGCGAACACCATAGGCATAGCTGCTAAGTGTTAATACTGCAATAATTAAAATGCTGTATTCGTATTTAATAAGTGAATCTTGGTATGCTTTTTTATATTTCATTAATAACAAGCCGATGGTCCAGCAAACGCTTATTACCAAGCCTACGTATGGGAAAAAGATTCGATGATCGTTCATTACTTCGGCAAAAGCAATTACACTCGATGAAGGAATCAATGCTAAGAAAAACCAAATGATACCAAAGCTGATTGGGCGTAAACGCTCGTCTTTTGAAAACCAAAAAGAGATGAAAAGCATAAAGGCAATAAAAGCACACCCCACAAAAAAGCGAATGTCCATGATTGTTTCTAATGGTTGCCAATCGGTATCGGCACTCAATCCAAATGGGAAAAAGAAAGTGAGAAAATAATGTGAAATTACAAATGGCTGCGTAATCAAATAATGGAAAGTGGATAATCCACCCGACTGCCATGTTTTAGGTGTGAAGTGATCAACCCACAAATACATGATGGCACAAAACACAAATGCTGGAATTGATTTTTTTATTGCAGAAAAAACTTGCTTAAAATGTTTTGTGCTGAATACATCTGTTAAGCTTAATTTCTCTTCGAACAAAAGAATATAAACCAATAACATAGGAGCAAACATTACGGCAGGTGGCTTTGCCAATGCACCAATTCCTATTGGAATTAAATAGAGAAATGTTTTTTTGCAGAAAGGAGAAAATAAATACAGAACAAATCCTAGTACTACAAAAAAGGTAGACTGAATATCCGAGCGAGCAATAATGTAGTTGATTGTTTCTGCATTGGCTGGATGCAATACATACCAAGCTGTAGCTATCGCAGCAATGTAAAAGTTCCAGGTGTTTTTATAAGAGATGTTTAATAATTTGAAAATAAAAAAGAACATCAATATTCCTTGTAATAGGAACATGATGAAAGACGAAAGATGGAAATAAAATAAGTCATAACCATTTCCCATCCAATAATCGATAGCGAGCGAAGTGCTTACAATTGGTCGGTACGATTGATTAGAAGGCAATGAGCTAAATGTGGTTCCATCAGTGAAAAATGCAGGAATGTTTTTTAAGTTTTGAATAAAAATATTGTTTTCGATGGTATGTGAATCATCGAAATGAAAATCGTTTTGAAAATGATTGGAATACGTAAGTGTTGTAATTCCTATCAATAGTAAAAGATAAAAAAGTGTCTTTTTTATGGATAGGTCTTCAAAAAGTTGTTTTAACATAATTCGTTTAGTTGCATTGTAAAAATATAAAATTATCACGAACGGAATCCAATTTCGTTCTATATTTGAATTTGGATAGCAGAATGCTTCCCCTACTCAAATGATAAAACCGTTAACTTCTTTACGATTTTTATTTGCTTTTATGGTTTTTCTAACCCATATGAGTTTTCTGATTTCGGAGAACAATCCATTCTTTAAAGAATTGTATTATCGCTTTTTCTATGAAGGTTATATTGGTGTGGGTTTCTTTTTTATGTTGAGTGGTTTTATTTTGTCGTACACCTATAGAGATGGTTTGTTGTCCGAAAAAGTATCGAAGCGTTTATTTTACATTAAGCGTTTGGCCCGCCTTTATCCTTTACATTTAATTACCTTTTTGATATCAATTCCTGTTTTGTTGATGGAAGTTGGGTATGACACTCCGCTTTTTACTGTTCAGAATTTAACGAATGTCTTTTTGTTTCAGAGTTTTGGAATTGATCGCACTTATTTCTTCTCGGGCAATGCACTTTCTTGGAGCATTTCAGATGAACAGTTTTTCTACTTGATGTTTCCATTTCTGATCATTGCTTTTCATTTGTTTAAAAATTATGCTCGAATAGCATTGGGGATTGCTAGTGTTGTTATCATCTACATGTTGTCGCAAGTAAAAGGCGGAATAGAAGAACATACGTTCTTTTATATTAATCCATTTACGCGTTTGGTAGATTTTACATTAGGGATATTTCTTTACGATGTTTATTTGTTTTTTAAATCCAAGCCGATTGCCAAACAAGCAACAGTCTTAGAAATCAGTTCGGTTGTAGTATTAGCGGTATTCATTTATTTTAATGCTGGTATTCCTCAAGCGGCACGTTATTCTAGTTATTATTGGTTGCCGATTTTCTTTTTAATTTTTGCATTTTCATTCCAATCGGGCGCCCTCTCAAAGTTATTGTCAAAAAATTGGATGGTGGTATTGGGTGAAATAAGTTTCAGCTTTTACATGTTTCATCAATTGGTAATTCGTTATTACACGCAATTAAATAATGATTTTTTTCAGATAAGCAATCCTTACCTATCCATGGCAATTGTATTTGTGTTTAGCTTGTTGGTTAGTTATGGCAGTTATTATTTGATAGAAAAACCAGCAACCAGTTATATCGTTAAAAAAGTAAAGAAATAAAATTGTATTAGTACAATTGCAGACTTTTAGATTAATTTTGAACTCTTAAAACAAAAATAGTATGGAAAATAAGCACGACAATAATTCTATTCAGCAAAAGCAAAAACGTATCGTACGTTTTGCATTCATTGCAATTTTGATTTTAGCACCATTGGTGTATTTGTTTTACAAAACACGAACTATTGATCCATTACCGGCAGCGCAACAAGCTCAGCCCGGAATGGTAAGCAATATTGCTCAGTTAGAAAAAATGGCAACTGAGAATCCAAGCTTTGATAATTTGGTTAATTTATCGATGGCTTACATCAATAACAAACAAGCTGGTAAAAGTGTTGATCATTTAAAGCGTGCAATTGAGTTGAAACCAACAAGTGCAATTGCCTACAATAATTTAGGTGTAGCGTATATTATGTTGGAGCAATATCAAAATGGTATTGATGCATGTACAAAAGCAATTGAGTTGGATGGAACTTTTCAATTGGCAAAAAACAATCTAAAATGGTGTTTGGATGAGAAGGCAAAAGTTGTTGCAAAAATTGATGAGCAAATGAAGGTGAGCAAGGACAAACAAGATGCAAAATTTTTAATTGATTTTGGATTGAACTATTTTAAAATTGGTGATTATTCAAAAAGTATTGAAATTTGGAATAATGTTTTGACGATTGATCCAAAAAATGTAATTGCCTTCAACAGCATTGGAACTGCATTTATGATGAAAAATCAACTTGATGATGCTTTGTCGGTATTTGAGCAATGTTTAGCTATTGATCCAAATAACCAACAAACAAAAAACAATATCAACTGGGCAAAAGGAGAAAAAGCCAAAGCGGTAAAATAGCAAGCTGCTTTTAGGATATAAAAAGAGCGACCAATTGGTCGCTCTTTTTTTTGTAAAGATTATTTCTTTTCAGATAATTTTTTCTGCATTGGGTTTTGTTCCTTGTTTTCGTATTTGGTGGTAACCTTTGTTTTGTATAAATCAAAACGAGATTCCGATTTTATTTTTGGCCAGGAATTGTTATTCTCGTCAATATCGGCAGTCTCTTTAAATGGATCTATTTTTATAGCAATAACTTCTTTGTCCTTTGCAAAGGTCTTTGTTACTTTCTGTTCATCCTTGCGCCAGATATACGCACTGATGTATTCTGTTTCACTAGTGCCATCTTTGAAGTTCCATTGAACAATAATTGGCATAACCAATCCACCTTTATTGCTAAAATTTAATTCGTAGTAAAACTTATCTTCATATTTTTTGAATTCTTCTTTATCTAGCAATGAAAGATTTTCATATTTATCTTTTATAGTAGTCGTTTCTTTTGTCACAGGTTCCGGCTTGTAGTAATAGTAGAAATCACGAAGTGTTGTGTCTTTGTCAACTAAGAAAGTCATTCCTGCTTGTTTGTTTCTTAATCTAGAAACGTGTAAAAACTCTTCTTTTACTTTTGTTTTTCGTGTAGTAACAGTATCCGAACCTTCTAATACTTTTCTTGGTGAATCAACTGTAAATGCAATTACAGAATCCAATGAAATATCTACTGGTTGGATATCGTAGAACCATCCTCTCCAAAACCAATCCAAATCAACACCTGAAGCATCTTCCATTGTTCTGAAAAAATCGGCAGGTGCAGGATGTTTAAATGCCCAGCGAGTGCAATACTCCTTAAATGCATAATCAAACAGTTCTCTACCCATTACGGTTTCGCGTAAAATATTTAAAGCTGTTGCAGGTTTTCCGTATGCATTGTTACCATATTGAGCAATGTTTTCGGTATTGGTCATAATGGGTTCCAATTGGTTTTTAGGCATACGCATATAATCCACAATTTTGTGAGCTGGTCCGCGTGAGGAAGGATAATTATTATCAAACTCCTGTTCTGTTAAAAACTGAACAAATGTATTTAGTCCTTCATCCATCCATGCCCATTGACGTTCATCGCTATTGATAATCATTGGGAAAAAGTTGTGTCCCACTTCATGTATGATAACGCCAATCATTCCATACTTTGTGCGTGAAGTGTATGTTCCATCCGCTTCTGTCCTTCCAAAGTTGAATGAAATCATTGGATACTCCATTCCGTTTGATGCCTCCACACTTATTGCAACTGGATATGGATAAGGGATTGTGAATTTGGAATATGTTTTTACAGTATGTGCAATTGTTTTGGTTGAGTATTTATTATATAGAGCATACGCTTCTTTAGGATAATAACTCATACACATGATGTTTTTACCATTTACATTTTGTGCCATGGCATCCCAAACAAATTTACGTGAGCTTCCCCATGCAAAATCACGAACATTTTCTGCTTTGAATTTCCAAGTTTTGAAATTTGTTTTGTCAGGATTTGTTTCTTTGCTTTTTGCTTCTGCAAGTGTAATTACTTCAACAGGAGTTTCGGCAGTTTGTGCTTTTTTCCATCTGTTTAATTGTTCTGTGGTAACCACTTCGTTTACATTTAAGCAAGTTCCAGTAGCCGCTATTACATGGTCGGCCGGAACTTTCATCGATACTTCAAAATTTCCAAATACCAATGCAAATTCTCCTCTTCCTGTAAATTGTTTGTTGTTCCAGCCTTGGTAATCGCTGTACACACACATACGTGGATACCATTGTGTGATGGTGAACACTGCATTGCCATCTTCCGTAAATGATTCATAACCTCCGCGACCTCCAATTTTAAGGCGTTCTGGGATTTTATAATTCCATTTTATTTTGAAAGTGAAATTTTGTTTGGATGCCAATGGTGTTTCTAAATCTATACGCATCATAGTATAGTTGATGGTATATTTTAATGCTTTTCCAGTTTTATCTGTTACGCTTAGAATGTTTACACCATAACCTTCTAGGTTCTTTTTGAATTCTAATCCATCCAATTGATTATTGGTAAGAGGAAGTGATTTTTTACTGTCATCAAAATTGTTTGCTTCGTTGTTTGGATTATGTTGGTTTTCGTCCAATTGTAACCATAAATAATTTAGAACATCGGGTGAGTTGTTGTAATAGGTAATTTCTTCTTCACCATGCAGGCGCAAGTCTTTTTCATCCAGTGTAGCATCAATTTTATAATCAGCTTTTTGTTGCCAATATTCATGTCCCGGTGCTCCAGATGCAGTTCGGTAGGTATTTGCATCGGGGAGGGTGGTGCCCAATTGCTCAAATTTATTTCCGTGATTGGATGTAGGATTGTTTTGTGTGTTTTGAGCATTTGTAAAAAGAATGCTGAATATCGCTACAATTAATGAAAGTAATTTTTTAGTCATGATCTTAGTTTGTTAATGCTGGCAATCGTTCAAATGCCATAATACTTGCAATGATTAAAACACCCAAAGAGATAAAATTGTTTTTAAGTTTTGGATTGATTTTAAGAACGGAAGTTAAAAATAATGAAATAATTAGAATGCTTGCCACAATAATTATTTGACCGGCCTCTAAACCTACATTAAAGGCAAATAATGGGGATAGAATACTTTCGGATTTACCCAATAATGATTTTAAGAGATATGAAAAACCCATTCCATGAATAAAGCCGAAGAGTACTGCGGCTCCATAGCTAATTTTTGGGTTGTTCTGTTTGTTTTTATAGTTTGTATAAAGGTTATAGCTTGCCGTTAAAATGATGGTGATGGGAATTAAAAATTCAATGAGTTCACTTTTAATGCTTAATGTATTGGTAACGCTAAGTGCAAGTGTGATGGAATGCCCCATGGTAAAAGCAGTGATTAGCACCAGCACATTTTTCCACTGTTTGATTTCATAAACACCGCACAGCGCTAATAGGAAAAGAATATGGTCGTAACCTTGCCAATCTGCAATGTGTTCAATGCCTGTTATAAACCAAAGATTAAAGTCGCTCAATTTTCAGTACTTTTGTATTCATGCAAAATAAACAATTTATTTTCAAGTCCTCTTTTTTCAGTTTGCTTTTTCTGTGTATGATTTTGTTCGCTTCGTTTGGTTCGAAGAAGCATCCTTTTTATGTAGGAGTTACGGAAATCAGAATTGATAGTAAAACAAAAGAATTAAATGTAAGTTGTAAATTGTTTCAGGACGATTTGCAAACAGCTCTTCATGCGGTTTATCACAAACAAGTAGATTTAACAAAGCGCGATCCTGTTACAAGTGGTTTAATTCAAGATTATATCAAAAAACATTTGATTATTAGCATTGATAAAAAACTAGCTGAATTAACCTATGTAGGGTATGAGATAGAAGAGGAGGCGGTATGGTGTTTTTTTGAGAGCAAATTGCCATCAAAAAGTAAAAAAATATTTGTTGTGAATTCCTTGTTGTACGATCAATTGGAAGGACAAACAAATTTTATACATTGTTATTACAACGAAGTTCGTAAGAGCTACAAACTCGTGAACCCTGAAAACAATGTGACTTTTGAGTATTAAAAAATTGAACTCAAGCATCTATGGATAATACTATAAGTCAAACTAAATTTACCAGCTACCAAGCATTTATTGTAGCCATCCTTGCAATACTTCAGTTTACGGTTGTATTGGACTTTATGGTATTGTCACCATTAGGTGCTATACTTATGCCGGAGCTAAAAATTCTTCCATCAGAGTTTGGTTTGGTTGTATCTGCTTATGCATTTAGTGCTGGTGCATCTGGTTTGTTAGCTGCAGGGTTTGCAGATAAGTTTGATCGCAAAAAACTTTTAATATTCTTTTATACTGGTTTTGTATTGGGTACTTTGTTTTGTGCTTTGGCTCCTAACTATGAATTGTTATTGGCTGCGCGTATTGTTACAGGATTGTTTGGCGGTGTAATTAGCTCCATCAGTTTTGCAATTATTTCCGATTTGTTTGCAATGCAGTTGCGTGGACGAGTTATGGGTTTTGTTCAAATGGCATTTGGTGTTAGTCAAGTTTTAGGTATTCCAATTGGTTTGTGGTTAGCCAATAATTATGGTTGGCATTCTCCATTTATGATGATTGTTGTTTTTTCAATTGCAATTGGAGTAGTGTTGGTGATATTTATGAAACCAATCAATGAGCATTTAAAATTGAAATCGGACAAGAATCCATTTTTACACCTTTGGCATACCATTTCAAACACCAATTACATCAAAGGCTTTTTTGGAACGGTTTTGTTGGCAACAGGAGGATTTATGTTGATGCCATTTAGTAGTGCATTTAGCACGAATAATATTAAAATTTCGATGGATGATCTTCCAATTGTTTACGGTGTAACAGGAGTATTTACAATGATTGCAGGGCCATTGATGGGAAAATTAAGTGATAAGATAGGTAAATATAAAGTGTTTGTGATAGGTACCATTATTAGTATGGTGATGGTAATTATTTATACACAGTTGGGTGTAACATCATTGGCTGTGGTGATTTTAGTGAATGTGATTTTGTTTATTGGAATTACATCTCGTATTATTTCTGCAACAGCTTTAATGACTGCGGTTCCAAATCCACAAGATAGGGGAGCATTTATGAGCATTAATTCATCCATTCAGCAAATTTCGGGTGGAATAGCAGCAGGTGTAGCTGGTTTAATTGTAGTTCAAACCCCAAGTGGTGTATTGGAACATTTTGACACTTTGGGTTATGTAGTGCTGGTATCGATGATTGCAGCTGCCGGCTTTATGTATGTAGTGAATAAAATGGTAATGGCGAAGAAATAGAAATTACAAATCCTTGAACATTTTTAAGAAATCATCAAGTCGATAAGCATCTCTTACTTCTTTTTTATCAAATACCATAAAGTATTTATAGCCTTGTCCTGCTCTGTTTTCCCAAGCTTTACCCAAACGAATTTTAGCTTCACTATCAGAGTTGTCCCGGTCATCTCCTTTCGTTTCCAGTAAAATGGTTTTGTTACTTTTTGTTTGAATAATAAAATCAGGATAGTGATTTAAAAAACCATTTATTCTGAATTGTTTGCGTTCAATGTTGCGTGTCCAGAATGCTACATTAGGTAGGTTCGCTATTTCATTTATTACTTTTTCTTCGAAGCCATTCATATCTGCTTCTTTTTCATATAATGACTTTGTGATGTCTTTTGAGGTTAGACCTGGGCTAATCGTCTTTTCGAATGTATAACCATTGGGCATAGTAATTTTGTCCTTGTCTAAATAATCACGGAATGTTTTTTCGGCATATTCATCAGACAATTTTTTTATTTTTTCTTTAATTTTTGAAGTATAGCTGTATTCATGATCTGCAAAGTCGGTGTATTGTTCATCACTAAAATCTTCAACTATTTTTTGAACATATTTTTTAATTTCACTTTCTGAAATAGGATACATTTTTCCAATTAAATCAAGAATTCGTTTTGTGAAATTTTTAGTTCTGCTTTCTTTTCTTGAAGGATCAAGAATGTATTCCATTAAACGATCTTTTATTTCGCCATCTAATTTTACAAAAGAGGGAGTAAAATCAGCTCTCGTCTCGTCCAAATCAATTTTATACAATTCAGAACTCGTATTGTCAAAAACGATATTTGCATCTGCTTTGCTTAACTGAAAACCTTTTAATAAGTCTTCTTTATTAAGTAGTTGTGATTCACCAGGAAAAATTTCGCCACCTGGGCGCTCGATATAAAACTGAGGGATTTTAATTTGTGATGCTTGTTCCACAAATACCTCTTTCATGTTGTAGGATTTCACGATAGATGCTAATTCAGTTGGGATTGAAAATAAATTGTCGGAATTCTGAATGCTTTTTTCAAATTCTTCGTTTTGTTTTAAGGCTGTTTCTTCTATTTGAAGAACAGCTTCAGGAACTTCTACCTCTTTGGTGATATCAGTAATTCTATTGGTATCAATATCCCACACTAAATCATTGCTATTTTCGTCTACTTTTAATTTCGGACTAGTGACAAGTGTTTTGAATACATCTTCTTCTTTAGCTGTTTCACTTAATGAATTTTCTGCAACTTTAAAATCTTTACTACTAAATCCTGCTTTGTTTAATCCTTTCACGATGTTATCGAGCGTATCCATGAATTTTGCAGATGCCGTTAGAACATAACACAAATTAAGCAATGGCGATTGATGTTCCTTAACATAAGGCTGACGTAATACACGCCCTAAAATTTGTTCCACATCTACTGCCGATGATTTGTCAGCCAATGATGCAAGGATGTATGCAAACGGACAATCCCAGCCTTCTTTTAATGCATTTACTGTAATAATGTAGCGAACAGGACATTCTTTTGAACTTAAATCAATGTCTTTGATTTCATTCAAATTGGCTGTTTTTATTTTTATTTGTTCAGCAGGAATTTTTAGTTCAATTAATTTTTCTTTTAGTTTTTCAAATGTTGTATTGTCAGATGCGCTCTTTGGTTGTGCCTGAAACAAAACAATTGGACGAATATAATTGCTTCCATTTTTTTCTTCTTCTGTTGCTTTTGCCTCTAGCTTTCGTTGTAGCTGAAGTGCCGAATTTATGACTTCGGTTTTATCGCTATGGTTGTAGCAGATAACAGGAAGTTTAACCATGTGCTCTTTTTTCAACTCAATGGCACTTACAAAACTGATAATGTTACTGTTTTTTCGAGGAGTGGCTGTTAAATCTAAAATAAAACAAGGGTTTAGATTGTTGAGCATTTCAACACTTAAATCGCTTTCGGCATTGTGACTTTCATCAACAATTACAACTGGATTCAATGCTTGTATTACACGCATTAACGAAATTTCATCGTCATTGCCCAAAAGTGTTTCGAATGATTGAAGATTTCCATTTTCCTGAAAAACTTTTCGCTCTTCTTTATTTTTCGCTCTTAAGCTATCAAAGCTTAAAACAAAAATGCTCAGTTGTTCTTCAACACTGGATGCATTAAAACTGCTACCTTGTAATAAAGCTTGTTTGTCAAATACTTCTACTTTATTCCCAAAATGTGAATTTATTTTCTGACGATACGGATGATTGACGTTTTTTAAGTTTTTAATTGTTTGTTCTAATATGATGATAGAAGGCACTAACCAAACAACAGCCTTTTTTTTATCATAATGAAACGCTTCAAAAATTGTTTTGATTGCGTTGCAAGCTATAAACGTTTTTCCTCCAGCTGTTGGTACTTTTATACAAATATGTGGTGCTTCCGATGCATTGTTTTTGTAGGGTTCAATTGCTTTACCTGGAAAAGGTTGTAATGGTGTTTTGGGATGCTTTGTCCAGAAATCAGTGAAAGCAATAGGTGTATTTTTAGTGTGTTGAATAACTTCTAAAAAACGTTCTAGGTCATTGATAACTTCTTGTTGATAGGATTTTAATTCCATTCTTTTTAAAACTTGGTAATGTCTCTTGGTATTTTTTTAAAGATGATATTGTTCTTGGTAAGGAATTCTTTTGTCAACAAACAATTATCTGCATAAATGATGTATTGCTCTGCTTTTGTTTTAATGGTACTTAAAAATTGGTAATCCAATGTGGTTGTGCAATCCGGTTCATAATAAAAGTAATAGGCAGTATCATAGTGTTTAGCTAAAAAAGACTCGTTGTCTGTTTTAGTGTCGTTTGATTCTAAAAAGTTTTTTGTTTCCGTATAATAAATGTATTGACGTAATTTTTTTATACCAACCATTTCATTAATATCACCGTCTTCATTAAACAAGGGCTCTCCTAATTCATAATAATCAAAGCTACCGGTTGTTCCTTCTTTGTCGCTATAACCTTTAATTACTCGTTTTATACGTTCCGCTGTAATTGTTTCGGCATAATCCTCCATTTCCACTAAAATGAATTTACGATTACCATTATCTTGTTTGTTTAAATTTAAAATAGCATGTGCTGTAGTTCCACTTCCTGCAAAGGAGTCGAGGATGGTTGAATCCTTTGATAAATTTGCAATTTTTAGCAGAGTATCTATTAGATTTTTAGGTTTTGGGAAATCAAAAAGTTTTTTATCAAATATGTTTTTTAACTCTTTTGATCCTTCAGCATTGTTAGATGCAAAATCAAACCATGTAGAATATTTTTTTGTATTCATTCCATTTTCAGGTTTGAATATTTTCTCATAGGCAACCCAATTACCATCCTTTTTTATGAATTCAACCAATCCATTTTCTAAAGCTTTATTCATTGTTTCCTTTCCCCAACGCCAACATCCATCTTCATCATCAGGTAGTTTTGGATAATGTTCTGTTCCATCAGGTGCAGTTATAGAATAATATAAATTAGGCCTATCAGTTCTTTTTGATGTTGCCCCCCATTTCCTTAATAGTTGAGTTTTGTAATGTTGTTTTTTATTAGAATCGTATTTTGGAAATGATTCTTCAAGTTTTTCTTCTTCACCAATTGTGAAATTTGTTTTTGATTTTGCATAGAAAACAATATACTCATGAGCAACCATTAGATATTTATTATCTGCACCACCACCTTTTCCTTTCCAGGGTATTGATGCTACAAAATTTCCTCCTCCCAAAATCTCATCGCACAATAATTTTAAATTTGCTTGTTCATTATCATCAATTGAAATAAAAATAACACCATCATCAGCCAACAGTTTGTGAAGTAATTTTAAACGAGGGTACATCATACACAGCCATTTGTCGTGTCGGCTTAAATCTTCACTTTCTTTTCCAACAACTTGTCCTAACCACTTTTTTATTTTCGGGTCGTTTACATTGTCATTATACACCCATGCTTCGTTTCCAGTATTGTAAGGAGGATCGATGTAAATGCATTTGATTTTTCCTTCGTATTCAGGTAATAATGATTTTAGTGCTTCGAGGTTATCGCCATGGATAATTTTATTGCCAGAGGATGTTTGTGCTTTGCTCTCTTCGCCATTGTTAAAGCCATATTGATGCTCTAACACACGGTAAGGCACATCTAAATGGTGATTAACAACTTTATCTTTTCCTATCCAATTTAATATCGGCATATACTGAGCTACAAACGAATTGTATATCAAATATACACATTATGTATACATAACGTATACATTGCTTTTGAATTTTTCTTGTAACGAAACCTCAATTTTGTTTTCATGTCAAAAGTTCACATAGGAAAGAAGATTCGCGAAGTATTGGATAAATCACATTATTCGGTGGTAGAGTTTGCTAAAAGCATTAATATCACTCGTGATGGAGCTTATAAGATTTTTGAGAAAGAGCGGATAAATACGGCTTTACTTCAAAAAATATCCGATGTGCTGGAGCATGATTTTTTTAATTATTATACATCCACTTCTCCAACTGCCAAAGAAAACAAGGGGAATTATGGTTATGCTACCAAAGAAGAATTGCATCAATTAACACATACGGTTCAAGCGCTTGTAAAGGAAATTGAAAAGTTGCGCGAAGATTTGGGTACCAAAAACCAAAAAATAGCTAAAAAGGTTGTTAAGAAGAAGTAGTATTCTGAAATTTTTCTTCGAATTTTTACTTGCTAAGTATTTTTCTGTTTGATGAATTCTTGTATGAGTTCGTTTTTTTTGATATTTCCTCTTCCGGCTTTGTAGTATTTCTCCTTTTTAAGAGCCTCTTCTTTTGTAGAGAAAAATTCAACATGAACAACAATCCAAGGTCTGAATTTGGCTGTACTATCCTTTCCAAAAAAATTATGTGATGAAAACCGCTGAATAAGGTTTGTTGTGAAGCCAGTGTAGTTTTTATTGTGTTTTTGAGAATATAAAATGTAAACAACGTATTCCATAGTTTGTATATTAATAAATCGTTTTATAGACTTCGATTAATTAATCTTATGGAGTATTTAAGATTTTGCCGTAACAGACCAATGTTGAAGTCTGAAAGGGTGTTATATTAAAAACAAGTTCATTTCTGAAACATTTGTATAGCTGCACTCTAACGGACGCCCTTCCAAGTTTGGAAGGGTATGAGTCCAACAATATATATTAAATAAAAAAAGCGACTCATCTCTGAATCGCTTGTAGTAGCGGGAGGGGTTTCAATACCTAACCAGCTTATAAGCGATATAGTTGCAGTTGCCAAATTCTATTATCGGGGCGAAAGCACTGAAAATAGTTGAATTTAACGGGTATTATCTCGAAAGCCGATGCTATCTTCTGGTAATAATCTCGTAAAAAGCCCCACACTGTTGTCAGTTGGGGCTTATTCTTCACTTTTTCAAGTGGTACTTCTCTTAAATAAACTGTTGAAACAGCATGCTGTCTCAAGCTCTAATGACCAGACTTTAAGCTGGTCAATCTACAATATGTCCTTAATCTTACTTCTTTTTTTTCACTTGTTTAACCAGTTTGTATGTGATAACCAAAGGCACACACAATACCAACTGAGCTACTAAAGCTACGATGACATAAATCATTTAATGAACGTTAATATTAACTTAAATTAATGTAATTCGACTACTGTTGTACACCAGTAGCTGTATATAAGTACTCTTTTTGGTAAGAATAGTTGCAACGCTTTGGGGTAATTAACATAACTTCCTGGAAATCAAATATAAAATTTTAAAAAGGAGGAAGATTACCTTCCTCCTTTTAATGCTGGTCGTTGTCCCCAAGATGCTGTTTTTTGCGATTGAAAATTTCCATAAGACCTCCTTCTTGAAGCGTTGATGCTCCGATTAGATTAAACATAAATTTAATTACGTTGCCTAGCAAGATTTTAACTTTCACAGACAGTAAGACATTGAGGGCGAGAAAACAGCCTAGGATTCGAACCTAGCTACGACTATACCCGACCTACTTGTCATTACTAATATACAAAAAATAGTTAGGAGTTTTTAACATTTTACAAAACACCTTTTTATTGGCTTAATTTTGTTATATAATAAAATTAAAGCTATGTCGGATAAAGGAAGCGTATTTTCAAAAGGAGGAGGAGGAACAAATTTTGAACAATATGTTCAAACAGCCTTTTTAACTACCTTAATTATTCGTGGTAATGCACCATGCTTACCACCTAATGAAATAATTGAGGTTGCATTTCAAAGTACAAGTAAAGGGTACCAAACAGATGACTTATTTGTTTTAGCCAAATCAAGCATTGAAGAGCATAGGCTTTTGATGCAGATTAAACACAATATTACTATTTCATTAGAAAGTAAATTGTTCAAAGAAGTCATGAAAGGATTTTGGACAGACTATAATAATGCTTCTTTGTTTAACAAGTCTACTGACAAACTCATTTTAATAAAGAGCATCCTAACAAGACTTGAGAAAAATAATATAGTTACAGTTCTGAATTGGGCAAAAACGCATTCAACAAGTTTAGCATTTTTAGCAGAAGTTAACAGAGAATCTTCAAAAATAAATGTGCTAAAGATATTTCAAAAATTATTGGAGGAGGCTAATGATAATTCTCCACTTTCTGATGAAGAAATTTGGAGTTTTCTTAGATGTCTAAATATTTTGGAATATGATTTTGTGAGTCAAGGAAGCATTGATGAAACTTATTTTTTTAATCTAATAAAACTATGCAAAAACAATAAAACAACTGCTAATGAAAAAGATATATGGGGAAGAATATTTCTTTACGTTTCTAAGCTTAACAAGGATGGTGGCAATGCAATATATAGTACTATCCCAAAAGAAATTTTAAACGATTTTGACACCACGAAATTAAGTCCCTATCAAAAATCATTGACTAAACTAATAAGTGATGGAGAGACTATTCTAAAACCACTTAAAAGCACAATCAAAGGCTTTCACATTGAAAGAAACAAAATAAAACAAGAAATAGTCGATTCAATAAATAATTTTTCTTTTACAATCGTCACAGGAAAACCAGGTGTTGGAAAATCCTCAATTGTTAAAGAAATTTTGAACAATGACTTTTCCTTATCAAGCAGTTTTGTTTTTAGGGCAGACCAATTCAATAAGCCAACACTTTCAAACGTTTTTTCAAATCAAGGAGTTAACGAAAGTATCCAAGACATTTTTTCTTGCATATCGCTTATTCCAGAAAAAATAATTTTAATTGATAGTTTAGAAAAACTGCTTGAAGGTGACCCAGAAAATGCATTTAAACAGTTGCTTGCTATAATTAGTGAGTATTCTGATATTAAAATAATTGGGACAGCAAGAAACTATTCTATTGATTTAATTGTTCAAAAGTTTGGCATCCCTACCGATATTCTATCTATAATTGAAATCAATCCACTAAATGATGATGAGCTATCGTTAGTTTCAGCTCAATTTCCACAACTTAGTGAAGTGCTCAAGAATACTAAAATCAAAAAGCTATTAGAAAGCCCTAAATATCTTGATTTTTCAATCACCTCACTAGGAATGACTTCTGAGGACTTTTCAGATATTTCAATAACAGAATTTAAAGACAAGTTATGGAATTCATTAGTCAAAAATTCTACAAATCGAACAAATGGTCTGCCAGCAAAAAGAGAGGACGCATTTCTAAATATTGCCATTAATAGAGCAAAAGAAATGAAATTATTTATCACTCCCAAGAACGTTGATGAAGAAGCAATAGTTGCATTAGAAAATGATGAAATTATTTTTCAAGAGAAACAAAACAGAAAATACTCCCCAGCACACGACATTTTAGAGGACTGGGCACTGGTTAAATACATTTCTAATATATATGAACAATATCCCAATTCAAAAGATTTATTTAATGCGTTAGGAAATGAACCAGCAATAAGAAGAGCATTTAGATTATGGATAGAGGACTACTTAATTGATGATAGTAAAAAAGTTAATACTTTAATTCACACAGCAATTACAGACAGTACGATTGTGAGATATTGGGCAGATGAAATATTAGTTGCAGTTTTTAAATCAGATAATTGCAGCTCATTCTTTAGTGCTTTTAAAAAAGAATTACTAGCTGAAAATGCATCTTTTCTTAATCGATGTTTACACTTAATTAGGACATCATGCAAAGAAAATTTCTTGACGAAAGAAGATATTTCATTACTGCTACCTATTGGCTCTGGCTGGAAAGAGTCTATCTCCTTTGTTAATTCTCACATAACAGAATTAGATAGCATTAGATATACAATTGTAAATCTCATTGCAGACTGGGAATATAAATTTCTTTTTGACTCTTGTGAGGATAGTGAATCATTAGATGTAAAAAATATTATAATTCATTACATTAATCAAGTTAAGAATGCTGATAAATTTTGGCAATCTGAATATACAAAAGGGCAAACATTAAGGCTCATTAAACTAATATACAATCTATCTCATCTGTGCCAAAAAGAAATTGGTGAGCTTATCGAAGAAGCTTTTGTTAATAAAGAGAGTCGAGAATATTCAAAATTAAATTCCTTTTATGAGGATGTAATAAAAATTTGCCTAAATGGAATAGATACTAGAATACTAGCTAAAGTGCTTCCTCAAATAATTGTTTCGAGTGCTTGGAGAAATTGGAAATTAAAGCCAAGAAATATGGAAGAATTAGAATCTCAAGGATATCCATTCAGAAGTAATTACCGTAATTCAGAGGAATGTTGGGGTATTGCAGACAAATCTTCTTTTTTCCCATCTGGGGTATATAAAACACCAATTTATAATCTGTTGAGTTTTCATCCAATGGAGAGTTTAAAGTTTATAGTGGAATTTCTTAACTATTGTATCGATTTTTATGCAAGTGTAGAATGTGAATACAAACACAAAATAGAAAAAATTAAAATCGAGTTAGAAGACGGAACAATCATAGAACAATGGGGAGCGTGGGAATTGTGGGGAGCATACAGAGGCTCAAGTGTAACTCATTATGGGATTGAATGCATTTTAATGACATTAGAAAAATACCTTTTAGAGGTTGCGGAACCCAAAAGTGAAAAAAGCAAAAAGAATCTTCAATACATGTTTCGCTATTTGTTAAAAAATACAAATAATGTAGCTATTACTTCAGTTTTGGCAAGTATCGCAATGGCTTATCCAGAGGAAATTGAAGAGGAAATGATTCCAATTTTATCTGTAAAAGAGTTTTTCGAATGGGACTTATCAAGGAGTATTCAAGAATTTTCATCGGGAACTATGGCGATGTATGATAATGAAATTTATTTCGCGCAAAAGGAAAGGCATCGATTAAATCAACTACCACACCGTACTAAATATCATGCTGGGTTGCGAGGATTTATTTTAGATTATCAATTAAATATTAAAAAAATTAATGATAAAATTTTCGCAGCAATTGACAGAATGAAAGAGAAGGCAGATGGCAAAGATATTATCTGGAAAAAAACTTTGACTGATATTGACGCTAGAAATTACAGGCTTGGTGAATATGACGAAAACCTTGGAGGATTCCCTGTTCAAGCTATTTATGAAAAGGAGGTAGATGAATTTATTAATTCCAATAATGACAACCATAAAGAACACCAAGCTTCTGTAAATTATTCAAGTATAGTTTCAAGAGCATATGATGGTAAAGAACCAATAGACATTAAAACATGGAATGACTGTTACAAACATTTCTCCAACAAAAATAACACAGATACAACATTTGGCAGACCGATTACTTTTGCAGTACTAGGATTAAGGGATTTTGAAAACGAATTGAATAAAAAACAAACTAAATGGTGTTTGAAAATGCTTGTTTCTTCAATTTCCTCAATCATCCAAGACACATATTCTCGATACAGGATGGGTGGAAGCTCATACAATATAATGGAAAAGGAAATAGCGCTTACTTCTTTTCATCATATTGTTAAAAAAATAACGAAAGAAAATGAAAAATTGGAATTAATTAAAATAATGATTTATGCCTTAGCTTCTCCTTTTCATGAATTTGAGGCAAGAAAAACCACAGAATATTTTAGAACTACTTTTTATAGCAAGTGTCCAGAAGAAGCCAATAGAGTTTGGAATGGGTTAATTTCATTTGCAAAGTATAAAAAAGGCAACCATTATTACCACGATAATTCTACTGAAGCAATAGAGGCTCAAAAAAAGGAAATCGACTTTGTTAATACATTAGTTTCATTAAATGAAACCAATATTAATTTCAGCGAAATTAATTTCAGTGTTTATGAAGCAAATATTTTAGGTACAGTCTTTACTATAACTCCTTACACCTCAAATGAGAGCATCCACTTTGATTTTTTGTCTCACATGCTTCCTTTAATTACAGAAGATTTAAAAATTAAAATAGATTATTCTTATAGTAATAGAAATCGAGGACGACAAATTCATCATGATTTAAAGCATTCAATTGAACTTTATCTATGCGAATACTTAATATATGGAAACATTGAACATTCAAAAATAATATTAGATTTCCTTTTAAATCCTATTTATTCTGAGGATTTTAATGTCGAAAGACGAAGCGATAGTGACCTATTCAATTTTGGTTCTGGGGTCTTAGAATCTCTAATTTATAAACTTCATAAAATTATCTATAATTCAAAAGACGTTATTAGAGATGATAAATTAATTCATAACTTCTGGCTATTATGGGAATGCTTTTTTGATAAAATTAAAAGTAGTAAAAGGGCATATTTTACTTCAACACTTTTTTTAAATATCCATTGGAATGATGATTCCGACCATTGGAAACCTCTCGAAAACAAACAAGAATTTTATCACAAAATGGTTCAAGAGTTAGGAACTGGAAATTCAAAAGCAATAATCAATGTGCTATCAACCGTTGGTGATAAAACATTTTTACCAGAAGGATTAAATTGGCTGACAGAGCATCTGAATAAAAATCCACTGGAAATCACTTCTTTAATAAATTCAAAAAGCGAACAGTTGATTAAACGATTGTTTTACAATCATATTTCTGCGATAAAAAATAATAAACAATTAGTCGATAATTATATATGGATGTTGGACAATATGGTTGATTTGGGTTCTTCCCAAGCTTACTTATTTAGAGAAAATGTCATTACTTATAAGCACACCTAACTTTTCTACATTATGAATAACAGTATTATTAAATATGCCCTTAATATCGAAACAGGAAAGCCTGTTCTTATTGACGAAGCAGAAAGGAAATTATTCTATAAATGTGCAAATTGCGGAAATCAAATGGTTGTGGTGAAAGGTGAGCAAAGAAAAAAAGAATGGCATTTCAGACATTATGAGGATACTAATTGTAATGGAGGCCAAGAGACAGTAATTCATAAACTTGCAAAACAAATCATTGTAGAAAATTCTGAAATCCTTATTCCAAATGAAAAACTATCATATTCGCAAGCTCGTGAAGAAGAACCTTTTTTATCCATTGTCCCAGACGTTATTGTTGTAGCGAACAATGAAAATATTTATTTTGAAATCGCTGTTACTAACCCTGTTAATATATCAAAAGAGTCGTTTTATAAAAATGGTAAGTATAAAAGTATAGAGATTGACCTATCAAATATATCTTATGACATACGATTAGATGATTTAAAAGTTTTAGTCCTAAATCAAGAAAGTAATAAACGAAAAATATTTTGGGCTGAAGAATCTAATAATAAAAAGAATAGTTCGGATAATTATCTTTTAGCAATACTACTAGGAATAGGAACCTTCGTTTTAGGGTTTTTTATATTTGGAAGAAAAAGTAAATCGAAAAAGCGATTTTAATGAAATTAAAAATTATAAATTTATTTATAAATGTTAAAAGTTTAATAATATGATGGTATATGTTTTTACTAAGTATGGGGAAGCCTATGCGGGTTGGGAGTTTACAGAGTGGGAATTTCAAGATTATAAAATTATAATCCAAGGAACAAAATTAAAAGAGTATCAAAAATTAAGCACCAAAGAGAAAACTAAAGAAAAAATATCTGAATATGGGTGGATAATTCCAATCAATTCAATAGTTGGAACTTTGAATAGTGATGTATTCAACCCAACACAACCACATCATAATAGTGATAGGTGGTATGGCGAATACGAGCGTAAAGTAATGTTCATTTTTGGTGCTGGAGCTTCCGCAAACTGTGTTTTTGGAGATGAGAAGGATGAATTTGTGAACGATGTACTTAGACCACCTCTAGGGAATTCTTTGTTTTCAAAAAAATTTGATACGTATTATAAAAAATATAAAGGCGTAAAGCAATCACTTCACCAATTGCAAGACAGTAAGGTAAATGTAGAGGAGCATTTTGAAAAGGAGTGGGGAAATATCGTGAAAGATACCAATGAAGAAATGATGAGCCGACACATTAATATCCAATATTATTTACAAGATATTTTAAGGGATGTTAGTGAGAATGTTATTGAAAAATATTTTTCGAAAAACTTATATGCAAAATTAGCATACAAGCTTCAAATAATACACTCTTCAAGTGTAAAGATAAAATATGACCGCAAAGAGTTTAAAAAATTTGCTTTCGTTTCTTTTAATCAAGACTATATTTTAGACCATTTTATTTCTGAGCATTTTAAGAAGCCATTAAACTCTATGGATGATTATGTAAATATTAATGATAGTCCTTTTTGTATTTTTAAGCCACACGGTTCTTCAAATTGGGGTTGGAAATTTCCCGACACCTCTTCATTTGGAGATAACACATCAAGTTGGTTGTTTGATAATAAAAAAAATTTTTTTCAGCTTTATTTTGAGTTATTAGGAAATCATGTCAATATGATTGATTGGTCAACATGGGGGCATGAACTCCAAATTAGTGAGTCTGGACTTGGAAAGCATACGATTGATAAATCCCAAATTAAGATTGTTCCAAAGGGTAATGCAAACGATTTTTATCCCGCCTTACTTATACCATACCGTGATAAAGACGAATTTACAATGCCTATTAGGCATTTTTATAATATGCATACCTATTTTTCATATATTGAAACACTTGTTATAATTGGATGGAAAGGCAATGAGGTGGCTTTCAATAGACAATTAACGCAATATAGTACTATGCTGAAGAAAGTTATAATTGCCGACCCCGATGCTAAACTCGTGGCAAAAAATATTGAGCCTTTGTTAAAGAAATATAAAATAACCCCTATTATTTATGAAAACTTTGAACGCTTCGTTGATGTTGGAATTGATAAAGAATTGACCAATTAATTGTTATAGTTATTGCAGACCTACATGTATTTTCTAAAAATCTGTATTTCTTGATACATGAATATCATTTCTTCTTCGGTTCAATTTCTTGAATAATCTTAAGAGCATCTGTTCCAATCATACTTATACTCGAACCATTTGGCAAATTTTTCAAAAGAGTTAATGCTTGTTTTCTTGTTATAATTAATTTCATAAAGTAGCTTTACAATAAATATCTACTAATAATGATTTATTAATAAAGTAAGCCGTTTTCAAACAAAAAACCGAAAATATAGAGCCGACAACAAGCAAATTTGTTCCTGTTTGTACCTAAACTTGCCAGTAAACGCTATGTAACATGATATAGTAGATACGTGCTAATTCATCTTAAAACCGCCCTTCCCTCTCATGTATTAAACAAAAGGAGAGCCTCTCCCGTTCTTAAAATTTCAATAATTCATTTTAGTAAATATATTATCCTCCCTTTTACAGAGATAATCAATGACACGATATACTACCATCAATAATGCATTTGAATTTCTGAGAAAAAATCTAATGAGTGGAGGTGTGTCTCATTTGATACAAAATATATTTTTAAAAAAATGCCATTTTTATTGGCGTTTCTCAAATGAGACGATATTTATTGTTGAAAGGTCTTCCTTGTATGGGGATTTTGTGCCTTTTAATAACGAAAAACAATAATAAAATGAATTATGAAACTATATGATTTAAAAGAAACAACATCAAAAACAGGAATAAGCAGAGCTACAATTTACAGATTCTATGAAGAACATCCAGAATTATGGGAGGAAACAAAGGTTAAAATTAAAAAGAGACTAATACCAGAAGCTCACCTCAACATAATGGCTAAAAATAATATCTATGTTGATTCAATTGAAATGAAGAAGCAATTAGAACAACAAAAAAGATTAATTGATTTGTTATCAGATTGTACAAACTTACAATATAGGCTCTATCAAATGAAGTGGGATTGGTTTGGAACCATTGCTTTTAAATTGGAACGCTCAAAAAGCTATTGTTATCATGAGATGTCTCAGACCTTTAACCACCTTTTAGAGCTTTATGGAAAAGAAATAGATTTACGAATTTTCTTCACAGTTGAGCCATTTACAGATAGAAAGGGTTATCATATTCATTTTGTTCTGAGAGTTGGAAATGGGTTGCTAAGAAAGTCCGTAACAAAAGACATAGAAGAGTTTTACGAAGGTAATCGTGTTGAGTTTAAGGAATACGACAAGTATAAAGCTGGGTTGTTCTATGTAGCTAAAAATGGACTAAAAGGTGAAGACTGGGATATTAATGGTAATAATTTACCTTTAGCATAATCAGCAAAACCTCTAAACACCCTGGATTTATTGAGTTTTTCTTGCGTAGCTCCGAAAAGCCTGGTAATATTGCATTGTAATCAATAATGCAAACAATGAACGGCACTCAAAAATACCTAAAGACCTTCTTAAGTGAAAAAGAGATTCCATTTCAAATCTTCGAAATAAATAAAAACAACACCATCCACTTCATTTCTACTGAAGTGGTTAAAGAATGTATTCTCAATACAGGAGCCTCTGAACAAATAGCTATTGCCAACGCATTAAAAAAAATCGACTATGCTAATGCATGTGTTTTGGACTATTTCAAATTTCTTGCTAGAGTACTTGTAAAAAAATTTGACTAAACTGTTATAGTAAAAGGTACAGCTTACCACATAACAGTAAACTTACAAAAAACAGCATTGCACCTCAACAAAAACAATCAAAATTTAGACAACCCTTTTTTTATAACACTAAAACAAAAAAATGAAAACAGCCGTAGCCATATTTGGAAGAGTGAGTAGTGAACAACAGGATTTTCAGCGCCAGATAAATGATTTGCAGAAAGTAGCCGATAGATTAAATTTTGATGTAGTGTCTATTATTACAGAAAAAATAAGTGGAGCCAAAACCAACTCGGAAAGAAAAGGAATTCAACAGCTATTGGATGGAGCGAGGAACAAGCAATTTAATAAAGTCATGGTGACAGAGGTTTCAAGGCTTGGACGTTCTACAATTGAAACATTAAAGTTGGTGGAAGAACTTCATAAACTAGGAATCAGCATTTACCTACAAGACCTAAATGCTGAAACGCTCAATGAAAATGGAGAGCCAAGTTTTCAAAGCGAAATAATGCTTCACATGTTGACTTTATTCAGCACCAACGAAAGACGAACATTGATTTCTCGAATAAAAAGCGGTATCAAAGAAGCAAAAGCAAATAATATACATTGTGGTAGACCTATCGGAAAAATTGAAGATAAGGAAGAGTTTTTAAGTAAGTACCCAAAAGTTATAGAAGGATTAAGAAAAGGTTTTAGTGTTCGCGAGTGCGTGAAATTATATGATATATCACTTGCAACAGTAGCCAAAATTCGGAAGATAATTTTTTGTGTAGAGCAGAAATCGGTTGCCTAAAAATAAACATTGCTTGAAACTTGACACGCCCAGTATTTCTTAGTAGATTTGTAAAAAGCACTAAAAATGCCCATTTTAGACCTGTTTTCTTAAGGTCGTATCCACAAATTTCACGGCAACGTAGTAACTGGTTGATTCTTTTTACTACTTCTAGACAATTTTTTTTCAATGCAAAACATTGACTGGAATTCCATTGTCTAAAAATAACAGTACAACATAATAAATATAAAAACATGCAATCATTTGAAGAAACAGTAATAGAAGTATTAATGCAAGTGCCAGAAAATTATTTTTTGGAAAGAAAAAATAAATTGTTTTACAAAGCAATAGATGAAATGATATTCATTGACATGGAAATAGGTACATATAGGCTAGATAGAAAGGGCAGTGAGCCATTCAATAAAAAAACTAAAAAACATCTTCATCAACTTGATAGTTGTTATATTTTTCCTACAAAAAAAGAAACAATCGAAAAGTTTCCGATTCTATATAATGAAAAAATGAAGTTTCAAATCGAGCTCTTAAGAGGTGCTAGAGAAGAAGCCTTAGCTAAATACAATAAAAACAATCCTTAAAATCCTTAGGAATGCACATTAAAAATATGTGAAACAAAGAGTAATAAGCCCTCTTAGAAGGGAATGCATTAATTTATAAATGTGTCAAAAAATGAAACTGCTAATCAACATAGCATAAAAGATGAATTATTTTACACCTACACTGACAGTCTATTAAATCAAAAGAAGCTTACAATTAGTCAGCTCAGAACATTCAAAGGACTAGAACAAATAAGTGATAGTGATGCTCATCAAATAATAGAAGGGCTATACAAACTAACAATAATAGCATATAAAATTTATAACAAAAATGGAATTACAACAATTTAAATCCTTTGCGAAGGGAAATGATAAAAAGATTGAAGAGAACAAAAATGTGTGGACGTATACCAGAGTGTCCTCAAAAGAGCAACAGCAAAACGAAAGTCTAAATACCCAAATAGATGGAGCCAATGCATACGCAATAGAACGAAGCTTTATTGTGACAAGTACATTTGGTGGGACTTACGAAAGTGCGAGTGGTGATATGACAAGAAAAGAGTTTAAGAGATTAATTGATGAAGTAAGGAGCGCAAAGAAAAAACCTTATGCAATATTAATAAATACCATAAGTCGTTTTTCAAGAACTGGTGTAAGCGGAATGACATTAGCTGAAGAACTTGTAGAGGACTTAGGTGTACACTTAATTGAAGTTTCAACTGGAAAGACAACAGAAACTGAAGATGGTAATCACCAAATTATGGAAGGATTGCTCAATGCCAGAAAAGAAAATATCGAAAGACTAAGGGTCACACTCCCAGGATTAAAAAAATTCATCAAAAAGGGGAATTGGTTGGGTCGAGCTCCAAGAGGATATGACCACTATGGGACAAAAGTAAAAAACTTGAAACTACATGATTCAATTCAAAAAATTATTATTAATGATGAAGGTAGAATTCTAATTAAGGCTTGGGAGTTGAAACTCAGTGGTGAAAGAGATTATATAATATTAGAAAGATTAAAAGACTTAGGAATAAAAAATGTTAGCAAACAGTTTCTAAGTTCAATGTGGAGAAATCCATTTTATTGTGGTATTTGTGCACATAAAATGTTAGACGGAGAAGTGGTCAGAGGAAATTGGGAGAAGATGATAAGTGAACAAGATTTTTTGTTGGTTCAAGAGATTTTAAAAGACAATCATTTTGGGTACAAGCAAGACAAATCAAATATTAATAGACCTTTGAATGGTTTTATATTTTGTAATGATTGTGGTAATAAAATGACTGGATACGAAGTCAAGAAAAAAGGATTGCATTACTACAAATGTCAGAATTGTGAGGGTGGAAGTATCAATGCAAATTCATCTTCTCGCTCAATAGCTGAAGGAGCACATAATCTTTTCAAAATATTACTTGAAAAATATGAATTAGCAGACGGATTAGCAGAAGCTTTTAAAACTCAATTAAAGCTTACATACAGCACCTTAAATGAAGAGAGCACTCAAGTTAACCAAGCCCTAAAAAAAGAGCTGGAGAAGGCAGAAAACGAGCTGAAAGCTTTAAAGAGAAGAAATCTTTTGGGAGAGGTGGAAGACAAGGAATTGTATAATGAGGTTAAGGCGGAATTTGAGTCCAAAATTGCAGAAATTATTAAGAAATTGCCAAAAGGTGAAATTGAAATATCTAACCTAGATAAATACATTGAAATGTCGGTTGAGGTGGCTTCAAACATCAGTAAAAATTGGGAGTTGGAAGGCATTGAAACTAAAAGAAGAATCCAAGAGCTTGTATTTCAGGGCGGTTTGTTACTTGATGTGAAAAACAGGGTATATCTAACCAAAAAAGTAAATTTGATATTCGAGCTAAGTAAAGAGTTGTCAAGTGTTTCAGAGCGTAAAAAGAAAAACGGCACCAGAAATAATCTGATGCCGTCATCTTTAGTAGCGGGGGCCCGACTCGAACGGACGACCTTTGGGTTATGAGCCCAACGAGCTACCAACTGCTCCACCCCGCAATATATTTTTAAGAACGTTTTCTTTTTTAGTAATCAATTAGTTGAACGGACGCCCTTCCAAGCTTGGAAGGGTATGAGCCCAACGTACTTCCACATTTGGAAGTACCACCCCGCAATATATTTTTAAGAACGTTTTCTTTTTTAGTAATCAATTAGTTGAACGGACGCCCTTCCAAGCTTGGAAGGGTATGAGCCCAACGTACTTCCACATTTGGAAGTACCACCCCGCAATATATCTTCAAAAAAGGCTTGTCTAAAGAACAAAAAGCACTGATTAGCTTTTTAAATTGCGGTGCAAAGATATATTTTGTTTCTTTGTACTCCAAATAACTTATTAACAATTTTTAATAGATGGCGCACAAGGCTGGTTTTGTGAATATTATAGGTAGTCCAAATGTTGGAAAGTCTACACTTATGAACGTGTTGGTAGGGGAACGTTTGTCTATTATTACCTCCAAAGCACAAACAACTCGTCATCGTATCATGGGAATTGTGAGTGGTGAGGATTTCCAAATTGTGTATTCCGATACTCCTGGTGTTTTAAAACCAAACTATAAATTACAAGAGTCCATGATGGAGTTTGTGCATACAGCACTTACCGATGCAGATGTAATTTTATTTGTTACCGATATTTATGAGGATATTAAAATCGAAGAAAAGATTTTAAATAAAATTAAAAATGCAAAAGCCCCTGTATTATTATTAATCAATAAAATTGATTTGGCTGATCAGGAAAAATTAGAAGCAAAAGTTCAATACTGGAAAGAAGAAGTTCCTGCTGCTGAAGTGATTCCAGTTTCGGCATTGGAAAAGTTTAATGTGAATTATATTTTTGATCGTATTGTTGCATTGTTACCTGAAGGGCCTGGCTTTTACGATAAAGAGCAATTAACGGATAAGCCCGAAAAATTCTTCGTGTCGGAGATTATTCGTGAAAAGATATTGATGAATTATAAAAAAGAAATTCCTTATTCGGTTGAAGTGATTGTGGAAGCATTTAAGGAAGAAGAAAAGATTATTAAAATTAGAGCTGAGATTATTGTTGTTCGTGATTCTCAAAAAGGAATCATTATTGGACATCAAGGAAAGGCACTAAAAAAAGTAGGCACCGAAGCGCGTAAAGATATAGAAGCCTTTTTCCAAAAACAGGTTTTTCTTGAATTGTTTGTGAAAGTGAATAAAGATTGGCGTGATAGTGATACACAACTAAAACGATTCGGGTATATAAATTAATAGACCCACTCTTGCTTTTCGAAGAAAGAGTAGTGACGGTGTAAAATAGAATTAAGTATTAATTAAAATTAATTCCTTTTGAATAAGAAGGAATGGAGGAAAAATGGCAAACATTGTAGCAATAGTAGGAAGACCAAACGTTGGAAAGTCAACACTTTTCAATCGTTTAACAGATAGTAGAAAAGCAATTGTTGATGCTGTTGCCGGAGTTACGCGTGACAGGCATTATGGTAAATCGGAATGGAATGGTTTAGAGTTTTCTGTTATCGATACTGGTGGATATGTTCATGGTTCGGAAGATGTGTTTGAAGGTGAAATCCGTAAACAAGTTCAGTTAGCGATTGATGAAGCAAATGTTATTTTGTTTGTTGTAGATGTTACCGATGGTATTACCGATGATGATAAAATAGTTGCTAACCTATTGAGAAAAGGCAAGAAGAAAGTGTTTCTTGTTTCCAATAAGGTAGATAATGGTGATCGTGAAGCATTATCAGGCGAGTTTTATGGTTTGGGCTTGGGCGAAGTATTCAATGTGTCAGCGATAAGCGGAAGCGGTACTGGCGATTTGTTAGACGCGGTAGTGGATGTTTTAGATAAGGAAGCAAAACCAGAAGAATTAGACATTCCAAAATTTGCAATTGTGGGTCGCCCGAATGTTGGTAAATCATCAACTGTAAATGCATTGCTTGGGAAAGTTCAAAACATTGTAACGCCTATTGCTGGTACAACACGCGATAGTATCAATACTCGTTATACAGCATTTGGTCACGATTTTTTATTAATTGATACAGCGGGGATTCGCAAAAAATCGAAGGTAGAAGAGGATTTAGAATTTTATTCTGTTATGCGTTCTATTCGTGCAATTGAAGATTGCGATGTTTGTATTTTATTAATTGATGCAACATTGGGAATGGAATCACAAGATTTGAATATTTTCCATCTTGCAGAAAAAAACAGAAAAGGAATTGTGATTGTTGTAAATAAATGGGATTTAGTAGAGAAGGATACCAATTCAACGAAAGAGTACGAAGAAAAAATTCGTGAACGTATTGCTCCATTCCGCGATGTACCAATTGTATTTACATCAGCTCTTACTAAACAACGTATCTTAAAAGCAATTGAAGTTGCAGAAAAAGTAAATATTAATAGAACGAAAGCGATCAAAACACGTGAGTTGAATGATGTGATGTTAGATATTATTGAAAAGCATCCACCATCAGCAATCAAAGGCAAATACGTGAAGATTAAATTTATCAATCAATTACCTACACATGCTCCAACGTTTGCTTTTTATGCAAACTTGCCTCAATACATTACAGAATCCTATATTCGTTTCTTGGAAAACAGATTGCGTGAG